>Ga0129312_1000317_pt1 | contig 44787 bp, 38 predicted proteins | sample O827metagenome_FD_94434 | JGI IMG/M metagenome (GOLD analysis project Ga0129312, IMG submission 94434) | Orangutan group fecal microbial communities from Wisconsin, USA - O827 metagenome | ecosystem: Host-associated > Mammals > Digestive system > Large intestine > Fecal | place: USA: Wisconsin... | reverse complement strand
TGTGTGCACAAGGTCACTGCTTGCGGGAGCTGCGTCCTCTGGATACTCCTACAATAGCCGCCAGCTTTAGGGTATATAAATATATGTATTCGTTGTAAAATAAGTTGACAAATACTGTACTACGTGATATAAGTGTATTAGCACAACTAATACAGCTAGTACACGCATGAAGTTGTAGAATTGTGTTGCGTAAGAAGGAAGAGAAAAATCATTGGAAAGGAGGAGCGCGAATGATACAACTGAACTATCGTGACGCCAAGCCGATCTATGAGCAGATCAAGGAAGGTCTGCGCAGGCTGGTGATCACAGGTGCGATTGCTAAAGATGAGAAGCTGCCCAGTGTGCGTGAACTGGCGAGCGAACTGGCGATCAACCCGAACACGATCCAGCGTGCCTATCGCGAACTGGAGAGCGAGGGTTACATCTATACGGTATCCGGCAAAGGCAGCTTTGCAGCGGAGCAGGCAGATGTGACCGGAAGGAGGAACGAAAAGTTGTTAAGGGAGTTTGATGAAATCGTAAGAGAGCTGTTGTATCTGTCAGAGGATAAGAATACTCTGATCAGACGGATTGAAGAATTAGCAGGAGGAGGGGAAGAGCGATGATCCAAATCACAGATGTTGTAAAAGATTTTGATGGATTCCGCGCGCTGAACCATCTGAATATGCATGTGCCAAAGGGCGCGATCTACGGACTGGTCGGACCGAACGGAGCCGGAAAGTCGACGATTATCCGCCATATTACGGGTGCTTACCATCAGGATCTGGGCGAGATCAGGATTGATGGAGAGCCCGTCTATGAGAATCCGAAGGTGAAGGAGAAGTTCTCTTATATCCCGGACGATATCTTTTATTTTATGCAGGCGAATACGCTTGATATGATGAAGTTTTACAAGGGTATTTATAAGAAGTTTGACATGGATCTGTTCCATGCACTGGCAGACTGTTTCCCGGCCGTGGATGTCAGACGCAATATCCGCAGTCTGTCAAAGGGTATGCAAAAGCAGGTAGCATTCTGGCTGGCAATCTGCTGCAGACCGGAGCTGCTGATCCTGGATGAGCCGGTAGACGGACTCGATCCCGTGATGCGCCGCCAGATCTGGAGTATCATCATGGGCGATGTGGCTGAACACGGAACGACCGTACTCGTATCGTCCCACAACCTGCGTGAGCTCGAGGATGTGTGCGACCATGTCGGCATTATGAATGATGGCAAGATATTGATCGAGCGCTCACTGTCAGATCTGCAGGGCAGCGTGACGAAGGTACAGGTCGCATTTGACGGGGAGATGTCTGCACTGCCTGAGCATATCAAGGTGCTGCATCAGACGATTGCAGGGCGTGTCCATACGCTGATCGTCAAGAGCGAGCCGCAGGAGGCGCAGAGAGTGCTGGCAGCGATGAATCCGATCTTGTTGGATGTGCTGCCGCTGACTTTGGAAGAAATCTTTATTTATGAGCTGGGAGGTGTGGATTATGCAGTCAAAGATTTCCTTTTTTAATCCGACGGTATGTAAAAAGAACCTGACACGCTTCTGGCCGTTTGCATTGTTATATCTGGTCTATCTGATTATCGTGCATCCGTTAGTGATCTATACGTCGTTCAATCAGTTGATCTATTATAGCAGCGACACGACCGCGGAGTCGCTGGTATACAGCCATTTTGTCGATATGACAGAACCGGTCAGTATCTTTCTCGCAGCGATCGTCATGGCGATCGCGGTATTTGGTTATCTGTACCAGAGCCGCAGTGCCAATATGATCCATACGCTGCCTGTGACGCGGACACAGCTGTATGTCACGAATTATGTATCCGGCTTGCTGCTACTCATCGTACCGCAGTTTTTGGGAGCATTGCTTACCAATCTGGTGATTCTTGACAGGGCGGCGGATACGACGTGGATTGTCTGGGGCTGGTTTGGGGTCACTGCCGGTGAGACGCTGTTCTTCTACAGCTTTGCGGTGCTGATGGTGATGTTTACCGGACAATTACTGGCAGCGGGTCTGTTTTATCTGATCTGGAACTTTTTATACATTGTGACTGTGTTTCTGATCGATGGTATGGGTACATTATTTTTCTATGGTATGTCCGACAATCTGATCGGGACAAATGCGCATCCGCTATTTCCGCTGTTCTACCTGATCCGCAAGGTTGGCTTTGACAGGAACAGCCTGACCGGAGAAGTGTGGTCCAGGGGATTTGGGGTGTTGCTGGCATATATGCTGGTCGGCGTGGTATTTGCGGTACTCGCCTGGTGGATCTATGAGCACAGACGGATCGAGTGCGCCGGTGATTTCCTGTCGATGAAATGGACGGCTCCGGTATTCCGCTGGGGTGTAGTCTTGGTTGGCGGTATCGGCTGTGCATTGTTTGTGGCTTATATCATCAGCGATTATAGCAGCTGGAACATGAGGGTTGCCCGGTTTGTGATTGCTTTGATTCTATTTAGTGTGGCATTATTTTTCGCGTCTGAGATGTTTATTGAAAAAAGTTTCCGCGTCTTTCATAAACGGATGATCGTGGAATGTGTCTCCTGCGTGGCAGTGCTGCTGGTCGGTACAGCGCTTCTGCACTTTGATGTGTTCGGTGTGGAGAGCTATGTGCCACAGGCAGAGAATGTAGCGATGGTCTGTGTCCAGTGGGAAGACAGGGAGGTCGATTTTGAAGATCCGGAAAAGATCGGCGAAGTGACAGCACTTCACCAGCTTATGGTTGACCATCTGGATGAGCAGAAGAAGTACACAGATGGGAATGGAAATGAGACCGCTCCCACGGACGGAATCGAACAGACCTATATTGGATATGTGTCGATTGATTATACGATGAAAAACGGAAAAGTCGTAAAGCGTAATTATTACAGTACGACAAAGGATGAGAGCTACGCAGAGCAGGTGGATGGGCAGTTACAGGCATTTGCTGCGGATGAGGACGGATTTTTGAGCAGCGTGCTCGGTCTCAACTATAAGGAACTGGATTGGAAGGCTTCCTATGCGTATGTCAGCCTGCCGGTGGTAGATCCGAATGGAAATTGGTATTATGATGATTCGGAGACGGATATTTCTGATCCCGGGCAGCTGCAGAAGCTGTATGAGGCATGGCTGGCGGATGTGAAAGCAGGAGCATTCACCGGCAACGACTTATCGTCGATGGCTGCAGAACTGAGTCTCCAGTTTGAGACCAAAGCGGATCTGGCAGATGTCCGTTATCCGTCAGGCAGCTCTGTGAGTTACCGGCTGGATTACTATGATACCAATGGTGGTGTGGTCTCAAACAGTACGAATATATATCTGAATGACAGATGCACCCATCTGATTCAGGCACTGATAGATATCGGTGCGGTAAAGAATGCCGGAGATCTGAATGTATCAGTTGAATAAACGTGATTAAATATGGTAGAATAACCTCAGTGCCGTGTGGCACCGGGGTTATTTTTGCTGAATGGAGAGATATAAGATAACATGAACAAACAGACACATAAGATCGCACAGGTGGCGCCGGGCAGTATTGCCGAGGAACTGGAACTCGCGCCGGGAGATGTGATCTTAGCGATTAACGATCAGCCGCTTGAGGATATCTTCGATTACCATTATCTGGTTGAGGATGAATATCTGGTCGTGCTCGTAGAAAAACCGGATGGTGAGCAGTGGGAGCTGGAGATCGAGAAAGATATCGATGAGGATCTCGGCATCACTTTTGAGAATGGATTGATGGACGATTACCGTTCCTGCTCGAATAAATGCATTTTCTGCTTTATTGACCAGATGCCGCCTGGCATGAGGGATACACTGTACTTTAAAGATGATGATTCGCGACTGTCCTTTTTGCAGGGCAATTATGTGACACTCACGAATATGAAGCAAAAAGATATCGACCGCATTATCCGTTACCGGCTCGATCCGATCAATATATCCGTACAGACGACGAATCCGGATCTGCGCTGCATGATGTTACACAACCGTTTTGCAGGAGATGCGTTAAAAAAGATCGATACCTTGTACGAGGCGGGCATCCGCATGAACGGACAGATCGTATTATGCAAAGGCGTGAATGATGGTGCGGAGCTTGCGCGCAGCATCCGGGATCTGATGAAGTATCAACCGTATATGGAGAGTGTGTCGGTCGTTCCGGTCGGACTGTCAAAGTACCGGGAAGGACTGTACCCGTTAGAACCGTTTACGAAGGAGGATGCCTGCGCCGTACTCGACCTGATCCACAGCTGTCAGGAGCAGAGTATGGAGGCGCATGGCACGCATTTCATCCATGCGAGTGATGAGTGGTATCTGCTCGCGGAGCGTCCGCTGCCGCCGGAGGATAACTACGATGGCTATATCCAGCTCGAAAACGGTGTCGGCATGCTGCGGCTGCTGCAGGAGGAGTTCGCGGAAGCACTCGCAGAGGCTGTGGGCGATGCAGGATTGGAAAAGACGGTATCGATCGCAACCGGTCGTCTGGCAGCACCACAGATCGAACAGCTGGTGGCAGGTCTGGCAGAAAAATACCCGAAGGTAACGGTACATGTCTATGCGATCCGCAATGATTTTTTCGGGGAGCGCATCACGGTGTCGGGACTTTTGACCGGACAGGATCTGGCAAAACAGCTGTCTGTGGTTCCGTTGGGTGAAAAATTGTTGCTGCCGTGCAATGTCATCCGCAGCGAGGAACAGGATTTTCTCGATGATATGACCGTGGCAGAACTGGAAAAAACTTTACAAGTACCGATAGATATTGTAAAATCAAGCGGAGCAGATTTGCTATACGCAATAATAGGAGATACAGAACATGAGTAAACCGATCGTGGCGGTGGTAGGCCGTCCCAATGTAGGAAAGTCAACACTGTTTAATGCGCTGGCGGGCTCGCGGATATCGATCGTACAGGACACACCGGGTGTGACCAGAGATCGTATCTATGCGGATGTGAGCTGGCTGAATTATAATTTTACGATGATCGATACCGGCGGTATCGAGCCGGACAGCGGCGATGTGATCCTCTCGCAGATGCGTGAGCAGGCACAGATCGCGATCGATACGGCAGATGTCATTATCTTTCTGGTCGATGTACGTCAGGGTATGCAGGACGCGGATGCAAAAGTCGCAGATATGCTGCGCCGTTCACAAAAGCCAGTGATCTTAGCAGTCAATAAAGTCGATAATTTTGAGAAGATGTCGATGGATGTCTATGAGTTTTATAACCTTGGAATGGGTGAGCCGTACCCGATCTCGGCAGCATCCATGTTAGGACTCGGAGAACTGCTCGATGAGGTAGTCAAACATTTTCCGGATCGCAGCGGTATGGACGAGGAGGATGACCGTCCGAAGATCGCCGTCGTCGGCAAGCCGAATGTCGGAAAATCCTCACTGGTCAATCGTCTGACGGGGGATAATCGTGTGATCGTATCGGATGTCGCAGGAACGACGAGGGATGCGATCGATACACCGGTAAAATATCACGGAAAAGAATATGTATTTATCGATACGGCGGGGCTGCGCCGCAAAAATAAGATCAAGGAAGAGATCGAGCGCTACAGTATCATCCGTGCAGTAACAGCAGTAGAGCGTGCGGATGTGGTACTGCTCATGATCGACGGCACGGAAGGCGTGACCGAGCAGGATGCCAAGATCGCTGGTATCGCACATGAGCGCGGAAAAGGTATCATCATCGTAGTCAATAAATGGGATGCCGTGGAGAAGGATGACAAGACGATCTATCGTCAGACCGAGAAGATCCGCCAGATCCTTAGCTTTTTATCCTATGCGGAGATCATGTTCATCTCGGCGAAGACCGGACAGCGCGTGCAGAACGTGTATGAGATGATCGATATGGTCATCGAGAACAATTCAATGCGTATCGCGACCGGTGTGCTCAACGAGATCGTGGCAGAGGCAGTCGCGATGCAGCAGCCGCCGACAGATAAGGGCAAACGGTTAAAGATCTACTATGTGACACAGGTATCCGTGAAGCCGCCGACATTTGTGATCTTTGTCAATGACAAGGAACTGGCGCATTTTTCATATGTCAGATATCTGGAGAACCGTATCCGGGATGCATTCGGATTCCGTGGTACGTCCTTAAAATTTATCGTCCGTGAGCGGAAGGAGGAGTAGGCTGTTATGTTACCTCGTTTGATATCGATACTGATCGGATATGCCTGCGGGCATTTCCTCACCGGATTTTTTTACGGCAAGACGCAGCATGTCGATCTGCGCAAGGTCGGCAGCGGCAATGTCGGCACGACCAATACCTATCGCAATCTCGGCTACAAGGCCGGGATACTGACACTGTTCGGAGATGTGTTCAAGGTGGTATTGTCCGTATTGATCGTGTGGGCGATCTATCATAACGATGCATCGCAAAGTATCAAAGTACTCGAATATTACGCGGCACTCGGTACGATCCTCGGACATAACTTCCCGATCTTTATGAAGTTTCACGGCGGCAAGGGAATCGCCTGCACCGGAGGACTGATGGTGGCGGTCTGCCCGATCTGTGTGCCGGTCTGTCTGGCACTGTTTGTAGTGACCGTGGCGATCACGAAGTACGTTTCGCTTGGATCTATCCTCGTATGCATCAGCTTCTTCATCCAGGTGATTATATACGGACAGATGGGACTGCTCGGCGTGAGCGGCGCGGATCTGACCGAGGTGTACATACTGGCAGCGATCGTGATGGTGCTGGGTATCGTGAGACACCGGGCGAATATCGGACGTCTCTTAAACGGAACTGAGAGCAAATTTTCTTTAAAACCAAAGAAACAGGCATAGACATAGGATCAGGTGCCTGAAGGAAGGATCATACAATGAGACAGGAAACAATAAAGATCGTATATCATACGGACAAGATCGATAAGCTCACCTATATCGATGGCAAGTCCGACTGGATCGACCTGCGTGCGGCAGAGGATGTAGAGTTCCATGCGGGCGAGTTCAAGCTGGTGAATCTGGGTGTGTCCATGCAGTTACCGGAAGGGTATGAGGCACATGTCGTGCCGCGCAGCTCGACATTTAAAAATTACGGACTGCTGCAGACCAATTCCTGTGGGATCATCGACCAGACGTACTGCGGACAGAACGATATCTGGCGCTGGCCGGCGTATGCGACCCGTGATGTGGTCGTACATGCCAACGACAGGATCTGTCAGTTCCGTATCGTGGAGAACCAGCCGCAGATCCATTTTGACGAGGTGGAGCAGCTCACGGGAGCCGACCGCGGAGGATTCGGTTCTACCGGAAAAAATTAATACAGACAGTCGGGAGGAAGAGATATGCTGATCGTATATCCTGATTATTACAAGCAGTTTACCTGCATAGCGGGAGACTGTGAGGATACCTGCTGTGCAGGCTGGGAGATCGTGATCGATCCGGGATCGTTGCGCAGTTACCGACAGTCAGATGTGTTACACAAACGTCTCCTGCGCGATATCAACTGGCGCAAGGGGGCGTTTCGTCAGTGTGCGGATGGCAGATGTGCATTTTTGCGGGAAGACGGACTGTGTGATCTGTACCGCGGACTCGGACCGGATGCATTGTGCCGGACATGCCGCAGTTATCCGCGTCATACCGAAGAATTTGAGAATGTCCGTGAGATCACCCTGTCTGTCTCCTGCCCGGAGGTCGCACGGATTCTGATGAACCGCATGGAACCGGTACATTTTCTGGAGACGGAAGATGGACGGGAAGAGCAGTATGAGGAATTTGACTATTTCCTGTATGAATGCCTGTGTGATGCACGCACAGTGATGCTGCACATCCTGCAGGACCGCAGTCTGGATATCGGCGTGCGGCTGCTGCTCGTGCTCGGCATCGCGCATGACCTCGAACGCAGATACCGGAACGGATGCCTGTTCGAGACAGATGATGTACTGCGGCGTGCGCAGTCTCCCGCCATGATACAAAAGGCCGGACGGCACATAAGAAAACGACTGTCCGATCAGAAACGCAATTATTCGATCGCAAAACGTAGGTTTTACCGGATGTGTGACCTGGAGCGACTGCGGGATGACTGGGATCAACTGCTGATCGAGACGCAGATGCTGCTCTATGTGCAGGGTGCATCCGGGTATGCACAGGTGCATCGGGAATTCCGGGAGTGGTGTGCGCGGTGGTATCCGCGGCTTACAGTCCAGCTGGAACAGCTTGCAGTCTATTTTATCAGCACCTATTTTATGGGTGCGGTCTATGACGGCAGGATCTATGCAAAGGCGGATACGGCAGTCGCATATGTGGCGCTGCTGTATGATCTGTTCGTGGCCAGATGGCTCAAAAATGAACGGGATCTGAATACGGAGGATGTGATCGAACTGGTCTACCGCTTTTCACGGGAGATCGAACATTCCGATCCGAATCTGGAGAAAATGGAAAAATATACTTGGTGGAGGCTGATAGATAAATGAAGATCAGAAGAGCAAAAAAATCAGACATGGACGGTATCAACCGTCTGTTGTATCAGGTAGCAGGCGTGCATCATAACGGACGCCCGGATCTGTTCAAGGGAAATGCCAAAAAGTACAGTGATGATGAACTGCTTACGGTCATCCAGGATGATGAACGGCCGATCTTTGTCGGGGTGGATGACAAGGATAAGGTGATGGGATATGCATTCTGCATGTTCCGGCAGCATAAGAACGATCAGGTCATGACACCGATCCGCACGCTCTATATCGACGACCTGTGTGTGGATGAGAATAACCGCGGCCAGCATGTCGGCAGCGGGATCTACAACTATGTGCTCGATTTTGCGAGAGACAGCGGCTGCTACAATGTGACGCTGAACGTGTGGGAATGTAATCCGTCTGCACGCAAATTCTATGATGCGATGGGACTGGTTCCGTACAAGACCGGAATGGAAAAATTGTTGTAATATAAGCGGAGAACAAGACGATGAAGCTGAGTGAATTAAAAGAGGGAAAAAGTGCACAGATCATAAACATCGATGGCAAAGGATCGCTTCGCCATCATCTGCTCGATATGGGACTGACACCCCGGACGATCGTGACATTGCGCAAGGTCGCACCGATGGGAGATCCGATCGAGATCGAACTGCGTGGCTATGAGCTCACGCTGCGTCTGGCAGAGGCAGATAACATCGAGGTCGAGCCGGCAGAGGCGCAGAAGCATGCGCAGACACCGGATGGGAAAAAACGCCGGATCGTATCAGAACATCCCGGCATGGGAGAACTGGGTGATGCAGAGGACTGGAAACAGCACAAGCTCGGAGATGCGATTCCCAAGGATCAGCCGATCCGGTTTGCGCTGGCGGGCAACCAGAACTGCGGCAAGACGACGTTATTCAACCAGCTCACCGGTGCCAATCAGCATGTCGGTAACTTTCCGGGCGTCACGGTCGACCGCAAGGACGGAACGATCCGCAATCATCCGGAAGCTACGGTGACGGATCTGCCCGGTATCTATTCGCTCTCACCGTATTCGAGTGAGGAGATCGTCACGCGTGATTTTCTGCTGCGCAACAAGCCGGACGGCATCATCAATATCGTGGATGCGACCAATATCGAGCGCAATCTGTGCCTGACGATGCAGCTCATGGAGCTGGGCATACCGATGGTGCTCGCACTCAACATGATGGATGAGGTGCGCGATAACGGCGGTACGATCTATATCAATGAACTGGAGAAGATCCTCGGTATCCCGGTCGTGCCGATCAGCGCGGCAAAAAATGAAGGTATCGAGGAACTGATCAGCCATGCGATCCATGTAGCGCGCTACAGGGAAGCACCCGGACGCATTGATTTCTGTCCGGTCGGCGGCGATAAGGGAGACGAGACCGGAGCTGTGCACCGCTGTATCCATGCGACTGCACATCTGCTGGAGCCGTTTGCCAGGGAAGCGGGACTTCCGGTGCGCTTTACGGCGACCAAGATGGTAGAGGGTGATCATCTCGTGCTGGAGGCATTGAAACTGCCCGAAGAAGAACAGCAGGCACTGGAGACGATCATCTCCAATATGGAAAAAGAGGGCGGCGTCGAGCGGGAGGCTGCGCTGGCCAATATGCGATTTGATTTTATTGAAAAATTGTGCGCACAGACGGTCGTCCGGCCGCATGAGAGCAAAGAGCATAAGCGGAGCGTGAAGATCGACCGGATCCTGACCGGAAAATATACGGCGATCCCGTGTTTTATCGGTATCATGGCACTCGTATTTGCGATGACCTTCGGACTGATCGGTGCGTGGCTGTCGGATCTGATGACGATCGCTGTGGATGCGTTGATCGCACTCATTGACCGTGGTCTGACATTGTGGCAGGTCAATCCGGTCGTACATAGTCTCGTGGTAGACGGTATCTGTCAGGGTGTCGGCAGTGTCATCAGCTTCCTGCCTACGATCGTGACACTGTTTTTCTTCCTGTCAATACTGGAAGATACCGGTTATATGGCGCGTGTGGCATTTGTCATGGATAAATTACTGCGCAAGATCGGTCTGTCCGGCCGCAGTTTCGTCCCGATGCTGATCGGATTCGGATGTTCGGTGCCTGCGATCATGGCGACACGTACGCTGTCGAGCGAGCGTGACCGCAAGATGACGATCCTGCTCACACCGTTTATGAGCTGCAGTGCCAAGCTGCCGATCTATGCGCTGTTTACGACTGCATTTTTCCCCCGCATGTGGCGGCCGGTGGTGATGATCGGATTATATTTTACCGGAATCCTGTGCGGTATCTTCTATGCGCTGCTCTTGAGCAGGACGAAGTTCACCGGAGAACCGGTGCCGTTCGTCATGGAGCTGCCGAACTACCGTCTGCCCGCAGCGCGCAGTGTCGGACAGCTCATCTGGGAGAAAGCCAAGGATTTCATCCAGAAAGCATTTACGATCATCTTCTTAGCGACGATCATCATCTGGTTTTTACAGACCTTTGATTTCCGTCTGAATGTAGCAGCCTCTGCGGATGAGAGTCTGCTGGCGCTGCTGGGGGGACTCATTGCACCGGTATTTAAGCCGTTGGGATTCGGGGACTGGCGGATCGCGACCGCGCTGCTGACCGGATTTACGGCGAAGGAGAGCGTTGTATCCACGCTGACGGTACTCTTAGGCGGCGATGTTTCACAGCTGCCGAGCCTGTTCACGACATTCGAGGCGGTTGTATTTCTGGTATTCACGCTGCTGTACACGCCCTGTGTCGCAGCGATCGCAACGGTCAAGCGTGAGATGGGCGGCAGAGGGGCAGCAGTCATCACCGTATGCATGCAGTGCCTGATCGCATGGATCGTGGCATTTGCCGTGCACATGGTCGGATTGGCGCTCGGATTCGTATAAAAATTGATAAAATAGGATGATTTTCACAGAATAATCGTACAATATTCACCATCTTGCATTTTTCGCAAAAACCCTTTGACAAGTGGCGGTAAGTATTGTACGATTATTTCAACAGGAAAACCGAAACGTTTCGGTTTTGAAAAACAGAACAGAGAAACTATTAGAGAAATCATTTATGAGGAGGAAAAACAGATGCCTTTAGTTACTTCAAAACAGATGTTACTGGATGCTCAGAAGGGCGGATATGCGATCGGCGCATTCAATGCCGAAAATATGGAGATGGTGAAAGCGATCATTAAGGCTGCCGAGGAATTAAAGGCACCGGTCATGATCCAGACCACACCTTCCACTGTAAAGTATGCGAGCCTGCAGATGTTCGTCGGCATGGTAGCAGCAGAGGCGAGAGATGCCAAGGTTCCGGTATGTCTGCACCTTGATCACGGCAGCAGCTTTGAGCTGGCTGTACAGGCAGTAAAGGAAGGATACACATCAGTCATGATCGACGGATCCAAGCTTCCGTTTGAGGAGAATATCGATGTGAGCGCGAGAGTCGTATCAGTCGCACATCCGAACAACATCCCGGTAGAGGCTGAGCTCGGAAAGGTCGGCGGCAAGGAAGACGATCTTGAGGCAGTCGCAGATACGAATACCGATCCGATGGAGGCGAAGGAGTTTGTCGAGAAGACAGGCATCGATTCACTGGCAGTAGCGATCGGAACCGCTCATGGATTCTATGTAGGTACACCGGTACTCGATAAGGAGCGTCTCTCAGAGATCCGCAAGGTCGTAGACATTCCGCTCGTACTGCACGGAGCCAGCGGATTATCCGATGAGGATGTCATGGACTGCGTAAAGCGCGGTATCTGCAAGGTAAACTTTGCAACAGAGTTGCGTGTCGCATATACAGATGCAGGAAAGGCATTGTTAAAAGAAAAGCCCGAGACCTTTGATCCGAAGAAACTCGGAGAGGTAGGAATGGCAGCAGTGACCGAGCTGGTAAAGAGCCGTATGAAAGTATGTGGCTGTGACGGCAAGGCCATCTAATGGCTGCGACGATCAAGGACATTGCGAGCCGGACCGGACTTGGACTGGCGACGATCTCATCCTATCTGAATGGGGGAAATGTCCGGGAGAAAAATCGTGAGAAGATCGAACAGGCGATACAGGAATTGAACTTCGAGGTCAATGAAGTCGCCAGAGGATTGAAGACGAATCGCACACATACGATCGGCGTCGTGATCCCGGAGCTGAACAATATATTCTGCACGGAGATCATCACCGCAATGGAAGATATCCTTCGCAAAAAAGGATATGCCACGATCGTATGCGATTGCAGAACAGATAAAAAGCTAGAGTGCGAAGCAGTAGATTTTCTCTACCGCAAGCGCGTGGACGGCATCATCAATATGCCGGTGGATTCGACCGGAAAGCACCTGCGCCAGTTCGCAGCTGCCAAAAAGCCGATCATCATCATCGACCGTAAATTACCGCAATTGTCCTGTGACAGTATTCTGGTGGATAACAGGGACGCGGCGAGGAAGGCAGTGGATATCCTGATACAGAGCGGGCACCGCAGGATCGGCATGATTACGGGACCGGAGGATATCTATACGGCGATGGAGCGCTATCAGGGCTACGAGGCGGCATTAGCGAATGCAGGGATTGCGGTGGATCCCGGACTGGTCGTGCACAGTGACTATACGATCCGCGGAGCCGTGGCAGGTGTGGAGCATCTGCTGGATGAACATCCCGAAGTCACAGCACTGTTTGCGGCGAACTACGAGATGACGATGGGGACGATGATCGTGCTCAATGAGCGGGGCATCAGTATCCCGGATCAGATGTCAGTCATCGGATTCGACAACCGGGAATTTGCCAGAGCACTACATCCGACACTGACGATCATCACACAGCCGACGGAGGCGATCGCCAGACAGGCAGCGGAGACGATGCTGCGTCGTCTGGAACAGACACAGTCGCAGGAGGAAGGTCCGCAGGAGCTCTATCTGCAGACAGAGGTCATGGTCGGAAAATCGGTCAGACAATTAGAATCTTAATAATAGAGAACAGATTAGGAGAAGAACAGTGGGAGCATATTTATTAGGAATTGATATCGGTACCAGTGCCTGTAAGGTAGCGATATTTGAAAAGAGCGGAGCAGTGGTGGCACAGTCTAACCAGCCGTATCAGCTCTATTATCCGAACCCCGGCTGGGTCGAGCAGGATGCAGACGAATGGTGGCGTGCGATCTGCAACGGGATCAAAGATGTGTTGGCTAAGAGTGGTATCGCACCGACCGACATCGCAGGTATCGGAATTGACGGACAGAGCTGGTCAGCCATCCCTGTAGACCAGGAAGGCAATGCACTGGCACGTACACCGATCTGGATGGATACGCGTGCAAGGGATATCTGTGACAGAGTCAAGGCAGACGTCGGATTCGAGCGGATCTTCTCGGTAGCAGGCAATGATTTCCTGCCGAGCTATACGACACCGAAGATGCTCTGGTTCAAGGAACAGGCACCGGATATATACAAGAAGACATACAAATTCATGCAGAGCAACAGCTATATCGCATTAAAGCTGACCGGAGTGATGAGCATGGATCTCTCACAGGGTTACGGCATACATTTCTTTAAGATGGATGATTGTACGGTAGATGCGGATCTGGCAAAGGAACTGGGATTATCGGCAGATCAGATCCCCGAACTGTATGAATGTCATGATATCGTAGGAAAAGTGACAGCACAGGCGGCTGCACTGACCGGACTCGCAGAGGGCACACCGGTCGTAGCAGGAGGTCTCGACGCTGCATGCGGCACACTCGGCGCAGGAGTCTATCTGCCGGGACAGACGCAGGAGCAGGGCGGACAGGCCGGAGGCATGAGCATCTGTGTCGATCACGCACTGGCACATCCCAAGCTGATCCTGAGCCCCCATGTCGTACCGGGCATGTGGCTGTTGCAGGGCGGTACGGTCGGAGGCGGCGGAACACTGCGCTGGTTCAAGCAGGAATTCGGAGCAGACAGCTCATTTGACGAGCTGACCGCGCTGGCAGAGCCTATCGCAACCGGCAGTGACGGGGTGATCTTCCTTCCGTATATGGCAGGTGAGCGCTCACCGATCTGGAATCCGGATGCCAAGGGCGTCTATTACGGACTCGGCTTTGACAAGACCAAGGGACATATGGTACGCGCGACACTTGAAGGTGTGGCATATTCGCTCGAGCATAACCTGCGTGTGGCTGCAGAGGCAGGCGCCGAGGTCGAAGAGCTCATCGCGATGGGTGGTGCGAGCAACAGCCGTCTCTGGACACAGATCAAGGCAGATGTGACCGGCAAGACGATCAAGGTACCGACCTCTGATACAGCGACGACACTCGGAGCAGCGATCCTCGCAGGTGTAGGCGTCGGTGTCTATGCCGGATTTGAAGAGGCGATCAATGAGACGATCGTGATCACACGTGTACAGGAGCCGGATCCGGCAGCACACGAGCAGTATCAGAAATATATGCAGATGTATCTGGATCTGTCAGAAGCAATGACACCGATCTTTAACAAAAAATATTAAATTCTAAGGAAAGAAGGCTACATACAATGAAAATGAAAGCAGGCGTCGTACATGGCGTAAAGGACATTCGTTACGAGGATATTGAAAAACCCGTTCCGGCAGCCGGACAGGTACTGATCAAGGTAAAATATACCGGTATCTGCGGATCAGATCTGCCGCGTGTCAATGAGGGAACCACACACTTTACACCGATCGTTCTCGGACATGAGTTCTCCGGAACTGTAGAGGAAGTCGGTGAGGGTGTCACCAGAGTAAAGCCCGGTGACCGCGTCGCAGGTATTCCGCTCGTTCCCTGTATGAAATGTGAGGACTGCCAGAAGGGTAACTACTCACTGTGCAAGCACTATGATTTTATCGGTTCCCATTCATTCGGAAGCTATGCCGAGTATGTGTGTGTACCGGAGTTAAATGCAGTTAAATTTGACGATTCCGTCAGCTTTGAAAAAGGTGCATTTTTCGAGCCTGCGACCGTAGCATTACACGGACTCGAGCGTACCGATTACAAGGGCGGCAAGACTGTAGCCATCCTCGGCGGCGGTACTGTCGGTATGATGACTATGCAGTGGGCGAAGATCTTCGGAGCCAAGAAGGTCGTTGTATTCGATATCGTGGATGAGCGTCTTGAGCTCGGCATGCGTCTCGGAGCAACAGCAGGAATCAATACGTTAAAAGAGAACTTCATGGATGAGGCAATGGCTATGACAGACGGCAAGGGATTCGATTATGTATTCGAGACCGCCGGAAACGTCATCACCATGAAGATGGCATTCAAGCTCGCAGCCAATAAGGCAGAGGTATGCTTCATCGGAACACCGACCAAGGAATTATCCTTCGGTGTCAGCGAGTGGGAGCAGATGAACCGTAAGGAGTTCAAACTGACCGGTTCATGGATGAGTTATTCAGCTCCGTTCCCCGGACATGAGTGGGATCTGGTCGCTCATTACTTTGGCACCGGCGAACTCAAATTCGACGATTCATTCATCTTTGAGAAGATCGGATTGAGCAAGATCGATACCGCATTTGCAAAATACCTTGTTCCCGGAACCGTAAAGGGCAAGATCTTAATCGATAGCGAGGCATAACATATGATACTGACAGTGACACTCAATGCCGCGATCGACAAGCGGTATGTAGTAGAAAATTATCAGGTCGGTGAAGTCAACCGTGTCAAGGAATGTGCCTATGTGGCAGGTGGCAAGGGACTGAATGTATCCAAGACCGCAACGATCGCAGGCGCAGAGGTACTCGCGACCGGGTTTGTCGGCGGCCATGCAGGTGCCTATATCACAGAGGCAGTAGAAGCGCAGGGTGTGGCGACCGATTTTATACAGGTAAAAGGCGAGAGCCGTTCCTGCATCAATATATATGATACCGTGAACAAGACACAGACCGAGTTCTTAGAGCCGGGTGTGGTTGTGAGCGAGGAGGAGCAGCGTGCATTTTATCTCAAGTTTGACCAGCTGCTCACAAAATGTGATGTCGTAGCCATGTCAGGCAGCGTGCCTAAGGGCATCGGAACAGACATGTATCCGAAACTCGTGGAGATGGCAAAGGCAGCAGGCAAAAAGGTCATCGTAGATACGAGCGGAGCGCTCTTAGAGGAAGTCGTAAAGGCAAAGCCGAACATGATCAAGCCGAACATCGATGAGATCCGTCTGCTGACCGGCAAGCAGATCTTAGACAGAGAGGAACTGATCGAGGCAGGTATCGAACTGCAGCGCAGCGGTATCGAGCGCGTTGTGATCTCACTCGGCGCAGACGGCTCACTCATGTTTGTCGATGAAGGTGTCTATCAGGCGATCGTGCCGAAGATCGATGCCGTCAACACCGTAGGCTGCGGAGACTGCATGACAGCAGGTTTTGCGATCAGCTTTGAGCGGGGAATGACCCCGGAGGAGGCGCTGCGATTTGCATCAGCGACCTCAGCAGCAAGTGCTATGCGGGAGGAGACCGGATACTTCGAAACAGAAGATATGAAGGCTCTTTTCGATAAAATAGAAATTAAAAAGCTTAGATAATAAGTGAAAAAAGGAGGACTTTACTATGACAGCAGTGAATCCGGCCAATGTGCCGAAGATCAGACTGGCGAATGGAAAAGAAGTGCCCTGCATGGGTATGGGTACTTTCGGATCTGACCGTTTTACTCCCGATCAGGTGAGCAATGCAGTATATGGTGCCATTAAAGCAGGTTACCGTATGTTTGACTGCGCTGCCTGCTACGGCAACGAGGATCAGATCGGCGAGGTATTCAAGCGCGCATTCGCAGACGGTCTGTGCAAGAGAGAAGATCTCTACATCATGACCAAGGTATGGAATGATATGCACGGACAGGGCGATGTACTCATCGCACTCGCAAAGAGCTTAAAAGACTTACAGTTAGACTACGTGGACATGTATTTTGTTCACTGGCCTTTCCCGAACTATCATGCACCCGGATGTGATGTAGATTCCAGAAATCCGAATGCAAAGCCTTTCTCTGTAGAGCGTTTCATGACGACATGGAGACAGATGGAGCGTCTGGTAGATATGGGTCTGGTCAAAGAGATCGGTATGTCCAACATGACGATCCCGAAGTTAGAGGCAGTGCTTCCTCTGTGCCGTATCAAACCTGCAATGTGCGAGCTGGAGCTGCATCCCTGCTTCCAGCAGCAGGAGCTGTTTGATTATCTGGTAGCTCATGACATCCAGCCGGTAGGATTTATGCCGCTTGGCTCACCTCAGAGACCTGAGCGTGATATGATGCCTGAGGATATCGCAGATATGCAGACACCCGAGATGCAGGAGATTGCTAAGGCTCACAACTGTCATCCGGCAGTGATCTCATTAAAGTGGGCCGTACAGCGTGGACAGATCCCGATTCCTTTCTCAGTACATGAGATGGAGTACGAGAGCAACATCAACAGCACCTGTGACGGCGATCCGCTGACCGATGAGGAGATGGCAAAGATCGCTACCTTAGAGAAGAACAACCGTCTCGTAAAAGGACAGGTATTCCTCTGGGAAGGTGCAAACGACTGGCATGACCTCTGGGATGAGGACGGCGTGATCGTAGATTGTCCGGACGCTAAATAATAGAATATACAATTGATGGATATGCTATGATGTGTAGCAGAGCCGTGGATACGAAATGTATCTGCGGCTCTGTTTTTTTACATTCATTTTACAAAATACAGATAGCTGATTTTACATATGGAAGGCTAGGCGTGATCTGGAGCTTTACAGCAATTCCTTACAAAAATGCGATCTCCCAGTATCAGTTGGAGGCAATGATTCCTGCGGACGGAGCAATCATGAGCGGATATGCGTCTGTGATCAATAAATATGCCCCTCATCCGTATGCAGCTGCGCTGTCTGGCCGGACTGGAAGAGGTTACTTCAGGCAGAATTTATCTGGATGGCTCAGATATCACAGATCTGGCGCCGCGTGCGCGTGGAATCGGAATGGTATTTCAACAGTACAGTCTGTTTCCGAATATGACAGTGGAGGCAAATGTAGCATTTGGGCTGAGACAGCAGAAGGTACCAAAGGATGAACAGATCACAAGGGTCAACCGTATGTTGGAGATCGTGGGTCTCGACAAACAGAGAAAGCATTATCCGAGAGAACTTTCCGGCGGGCTGCAGCAGAGGGCAGCCGGTACATGTAGATTGTCTTTGCGATGAGCAGAAAAGATATATTCCGGGAAAAGAATATGGATTGAGCGTAAAAAAGGAAGACTGCAGGATGTTATAAAAGTATAATCAGAGTATGGATTGTTCATTCCACCATTCCAGCAGTTTATCAACAGACGGATTCGCATTGGCTTTGGACCAGATCATTTCGAAGTTCAGGGTCTCTGCGGATCCGTCATTTTTCATGACCGGAACGATGGCAAGCTCCTCGTTTTTGGAGTAAGGGCGGACGATATATTCCGGCAGCAGGCTGATGCCCATCTCCAGCGATACCATCAACATAATGGTCTCCGGTTCTTTCTCCACGGCAACGACCTGTGGTAAAAATCTACCCCGCTCATATACCCACAGCATTTCTTCCATCTCGTCTCTGGATCTGGCGGCAGGCTGCATGATGATAAAGGCTTCTTCTGACAGTTCACGGCATACGAGTTCCTGCTTTTCCGCTAACGGATGGTTGCTCGATATCGCCACAAACAGCGGATAGCTGCGGATGTAGCGGTGATTCATGTCCGCGTAGTCTCGCTGGTGTGGCTGGACGGAAAACACCACATCACATTCATTTCTCTGGATCAGTTCCATCAGACCACTCATCGTATTTCGCACAAATTTCAGCTTGATATTTGGAAATGCATCGTGAAATCCGCGCAGCATCTCATAGCAGTCGCTCTGTCCGAAGCCGCTGATAAAACCGATCGTCAGTTCGCCATCTGTACCCAGGGATGCCATGCGTGCCAGACGGATCGCCTCATCGCTGCGCCGGAGAATGACCTTCGCTTCCTTCAGGTATACCTGCCCGGCTGCCGTCAGTGTGATGCGATGTTTTTCTCTGGTAAACAGACTCACGCCCAGTGCTTTTTCCAGTGACTGCATCTGCTGGGTGATCGCAGTCTGCGAGATAAAACATTCCTTTGCGGCTTTTGTAAAATTCAGATTCTCCGCGGCACTCACAAAATATTCCAATTGATTCAGGTTCATATCAGCATCCATCCTTTTTGAAAAATCGCACTATAAGTTTTACTTATGATATATTTGTATTTTACTATTAGACAATACATTTTTCAAGTGAGATAATAAGAAAAACTTGATAGAGCTGCCCGATATATATCATACATAGCAGCCGCAAAATAAAAAATAATTCAGGAGGAACACACTATGAGCAACGAGATCCCTTACAAAATTTATCTTTCAGAAGACGAGATTCCCAAGGCATGGTATAACCTTCGTGCTGATATGATAAATAAACCCGCACCGTTATTAAATCCCGGAACACACGAGCCGCTCACCGCAGAGGAGCTCGCACCGATCTTCTGTAAAGAGTTGGTAGAGCAGGAGCTCGATGACACGACACCGTTTATCGAGATCCCGCAGGAGATCCGCGATTTTTACAAAATGTACCGTCCGGCACCGTTAGTCAGAGCCTACTGCCTGGAAAAAGCACTGGATACGCCGGCGCACATCTACTATAAATTCGAGGGTAACAATACGAGCGGAAGCCACAAACTCAATTCAGCGATCGCGCAGGCATATTATGCGAAGAAGCAGGGCTTGAAGGGTGTGACGACAGAGACCGGAGCAGGCCAGTGGGGCACGGCGCTGTCCATGGCATGTGCATATTTAGGTCTGGACTGTAAAGTATTTATGGTAAAGGTATCTTATGAGCAGAAGCCGTTCCGTCGGGAAGTGATGCGTACCTACGGCGCAAACGTGACACCGTCTCCTTCGATGGATACCGAGGTCGGACGCAAGATCCTCGCAGCGCATCCCGGTACGACCGGATCGCTCGGATGTGCGATCTCAGAGGCTGTGGAAGTCGCTACCCACAATGAAGGTTATCGTTATGTACTCGGCAGCGTGTTAAACCAGGTACTGCTGCACCAGTCAGTCATCGGTCTCGAGGCGAAGGCTGCACTCGACAAATACAATGTGACACCGGATGTCATCATCGGCTGTGCCGGTGGCGGATCGAACCTCGGCGGACTGATCGCTCCGTTTATGGGCGAGAAGCTGCGCGGAGAGAAGGATTATCAGTTCATCGCCGTAGAGCCTGCATCATGTCCGAGCTTTACGCGCGGTAAGTTTGCATATGATTTCTGCGATACCGGTATGATCTGCCCGCTCGCCAAGATGTACACCTTAGGAAGCGGTTTCATCCCTTCACCGAACCACGCAGGCGGACTTCGTTTCCACGGTATGAGTTCGACGCTGTCACAGCTCTATCATGACGGTTATATGGAAGCCAGAGCTGTGGAGCAGACATCGGTATTCGAAGCGGCTGAATTCTTTGCCAGATCTGAGGGTATCCTTCCCGCTCCTGAGAGTTCGCATGCGATCCGCGTTGCGATCGATGAGGCATTGAAGTGCAAGGAGACCGGAGAGGCCAAGAATATTCTCTTTGGTCTGACCGGAACCGGTTATTTTGATATGGTGGCTTATGAGAAGTTCCATGATGGCAAGATGACGGATTATATCCCGACCGATGCTGATCTGCAGGTTGGTTTTGATGGTATTCCGAAATTCTCCGGAAATGAGTTTTAATCGTATATGAGATTGTGTAGGGCTGCCTGCGGTGATCCGCAGGCAGCCTTTTTGCGCTTTTGCGGTGCCATGTCTCTATATGTCGAAACGGACGTGGCTGCTGAGAACGGTCACAGCAACAGCAATATCAGATGGAAATGTATCTTATAGCTATCCACCGGAGGTGAAAGATGGTAAACTATCTTATACGATTGCGCGGACTGATTCATCGCAGAGCGGAACGATCACGATCAATACGACAAAGCTGAACAGCAGGAATCTCTTTTTGAAATGATAGCATATTGACAAAATCCTATCATAATGATATCATGATGACAGAGAAAAACAAAAATCCAATCATTACGGAGAACGAGATATTGAGTCTGACTGAAATGGATTTTTCAGAGATCCTGCAGAATGAGCATAAAGATTTTGAACATGATGGAAAACTGTTTTGTGATAGTGATTTCGTTCCATGAACAAAAGTATCCGCTTATATATTATTTCAAGTAATCAAGGATGAGTCGGAGGTGATTGTTATGATAGAGACAGAAAGAAGAGACTTTTGTATCGAATGTAGAAAAGAGACAGAATATTTTTTTCGAAAAAAGGATATTACGGAGAAAATCAGAGATAGAGAGTATTCTTTTGGAATCACCGTGGCTATCTGTGCGGAATGCGGGAGGGAAATGAGTATACCGGGTCTTATTGACAAAAATGTTCAGGAAGTCGATGCACAGTATAGGGAAATAGAAGGTCTGGTAACGATAGATGATATTGAGAGACTTATGAAAATCTATAAGATTGGTAAGGCTCCGTTATCATTGGCTCTTGGATTTGGAGAGGTAACTATATCCAGATATTTAGAAGGACAGATCCCATCCAAGGAATATTCAGATGTTGTGAAGAGAGCATTGACATCACCGGCATATATGAAACAAAAATTAATGGAAAACAGAGAAAAACTGACAGATGCGGCATATAAGAAGTCGATGACAGCGGCTGTCAGCATAGAAAGTCTGTTTTCTGTATCCGAAAAGATGCTAAGAGTGATTGCCTATGTATTTGAAAAGCTTGAAGAGGTGACACCGCTTATGTTGCAGAAAATTTTATATTTTATACAGGGAGTATATTCTGCGCTATATGGAAAGCCGATATTTGAGGAGGACTGCAGGGCGTGGTTGCATGGACCGGTTTATCCGGAAGTATATGAATTGTTTAGAGATTTTAAATATAATCCGATTGATGATGCACGGTTTGCATTGCTTGACGGAACTGTAGATGCTTTGACTGAAGAAGAAAAAAAGGTGATTGATCTTGTGGTAAATACATTTGGTATGTATGGAGGAAAAGTTTTGGAGCGTATTACGCATAATGAGGCACCTTGGAAGGAAGCAAGAAAGGGTTATGGAGATCGTATTCCCTCAAATGTGCTTCTGTCTAAGGAACATATTATGAAGTATTATGTGGCAATTAATCACAAATATGGGATAGGAACGGAAAAAGGACTCAATACCTATATTCATGACATGTTAAAAAAAGCGTCGTGAGGTAAGATATATATTTTTTAAGGAGGACAATCATTATGGTAAAACACGTCATACTGTGGAAATTAAAGGATGAATATTCCACACAGGAAAAGGAGCGTATCAAAGCAGATATCAAAGCGGGTCTGGAATCACTGGCAGGAAAGATACCGGGGCTTATTGAGATCCATGTGAATATCAATGGGCTGCCGAGCTCCAATGCAGATCTGATGCTTGATTCGACTTTTGAGAGTGCGGATGCATTGAAAGGCTATTCCACACATCCGGAGCATGTGGCTGTTGCAGACGGTAAGGTGCGTCCGCACACAGCAGAACGTGTATGTCTGGATTATGAGATCTAGTCATCACAGGGACATTTTGGGGTAATATGATCCTGTAGTTATAAGAAGGTATATGAGGAGTATCAATGGAGAAAAAGGAGGGGTTTGGTATGAAACATGTGAAAAAGTGGATCAGTGTGATGCTGATCGCAGTGCTGCTATTGGGTGCTTTTAGCATAGATGGTTCGCTGCTGAATGTTACGGTAACGCAGGCCGCTGATCGTCTGGAGTTAGAAGAGAGCGTGGGGCTTGGTTTAAAAGATACCTATGTGTTTCATCTGAATACAAAACAGAAGATCAAGTGGAGCAGTTCCAACACCAGGATCGCAACTGTTACATCAAAGGGGAAAGTCACTGCCGTTGATTATGGAGATGCAGTTATTACGGCCACTGTTTCGGGGAAAAAATACAAATGTAAGCTGTCGGTACTCGAACCTTGCTTTTGCGATAGCAAATATCAGTGGGTAGAGTCGAACCGGACGATGAAAGTGGGCGAAACTTACCGGCTGCGGTTAGCATGGGCGACACCGAAGAGTTATTCGTCGAATCGGGCATCGATCGCGAGTGTGAACAGGAAAGGCGTCATTACTGCCAGAAAGTCAGGAGTCGCAACCATTACCGTCAAGGATACGCTGAATCGTAAAATCGAAATGAAAATCGTGGTGCAGAAAAAGGAAACCAAAAAGATCGCGCCAACGGCTGTGCAAAAGAAACGAATGAGCAATTCCCAGTATGTAAGTTATGATCAGCTGGTAAAAAACAATCATTATGATCAGACAATTATTACAGATAATATTGTAAAGAAAACAAAATTAAAATCCATCGATAACAAAAATCTTCCCATGTTCAGCGGAATCATTATGGAAAACAGAGGGCAGATCAATAACTTCCGGTCATATATTGACATGAAGGATGTTTATTCCGGAGGTCTGACGTCGGATTATGTGACCGAAGAAGAGATCAATTTTGAGGCGGCAAACGGTATGAATTGTATACGTCTCATGTATTCCCTGAGTTACCTGTCAAAAGGTGCCGATGTGAACCAGATCAATGTAACCGAACTTCAGGTGCTGGATGAGATTGTGAGCTGGTGTATGAAGAACAATGTTTCATTGATGCTTAGCTATTCGGAAGTACCGGGGCATGATGCAAAACATCCGAAAAATATTTTATATGATAATAGCTGGATGTCAGATGCTCAGACGATGGAGACAATGAAACGATATATGGCGTTGATCGCGCAGCGGTATGCAGATCTGCCGAACAGTGTGATCATGTATGAGTTAGAGGCCGAACCGGATGTGGCTCATAGAGAAGATGGATCGCCTGATATGGAGAAATATTGCGAAGTCAATAATTCGTTTGCGGATGCGATCTGGGAATATCAAAAGGATGCCGTATGTCTGGTCGAAGATGTATGGGATACTTATTTCCCGGAAGCATGTGCCGAGCATGGAATCAACATCGCATCACACAGTGACGGAACACCGGAAAAGATCGGTGATTATGCAATTGTAGGAATTGATACCGGAAAAGGTGAGGCATATGATCCGGTTCTGCCTGTTTATCTGCCCGGTATCATTTCCGCAGAGACAGGTAAGATGACATTTGTGTCTGAAAATGGTTTTGAGAAGCAGAATATCTATGTGGGTGCGCAGGAAGGGGTGGTAAATCCTTATGGCAATCATGAAGTTCTGGTTGACATCTGTGCAGACGGACAGAAACTGGAGATACAGGAAACGACCGATACCTACGCGAGAGCGGTGATTCCTAAGGGTACGAAAACGATCACGATAGAGCCGGGTGTATATGATAATGTCCGTGTGGATGCCGTCCGCATCGGAGATCTCGTGATCCCTGCGATCAATCATTACCAGAACACGGAATTCAAGCAGCCGGTCATCACGATTCATAAAGATGGCAGCTATGAGGACAATATGTATGATGATCCGTCAGACTGGTACTATGATGTATGGCTCAAAAAACCGTACGAACTATGTCAAAAGTACGGTGTATCCTTTGTCCGTACCGAAGTAAGTACCTTTATGGATCCGACCTCTGATTATTCAAATTATGATATTGTTTACGATATGGGAACGAATCCAAAGAATTTTAAGCTGGCATCAGATATTTTAGAGTTCAAGCTCAAGGCATGCAAAAAGCATCAGATCGGCTGGATGGCATGGTGTACAAACGATACATTTTCACCTGCAACGGAGCTTACCTTTGGAAGTATTGCGGTGACATACTTGAAACCAAGGACAACTGACAGCGGAATGGTACAGTGGAAAAATACCGGATTCTGGTATATCAGACAGATTATCAATGTCATGAAAAAATATCAGTAGCAGTCATATGAGACCAGGTTATCTCTGATGGAAGGATATGATCAGGGGTAGCCTGTTTTATATTGGTATAAGAGGAGAGCAAAATGGATGGATGAAGCAAAGTTTTATAAAAATAATGAACCATCCACCGGGTTTTGTGCTCTTATATACAGGTGCACCAAAAAGAGCATGAAAGGAGGAACTGCATTGGAGGCAGAACAGGAAGCGGAGCTTGTCCGACGCATGAAGCAGGGAGACAGGGCAGCCTTTGACAAACTATATGAGCAGTATTATGACAGACTGTATCGCACGGCTTGTATGATCACCGGCAGCCGGACAGACGGAGAAGATGTGACCCAGGAGACCTTTATCAAAGCGTATCTGAATTGTGACAAGCTAAAAAAAGATGAATTGTTCCGCTACTGGATCTATCAGATCCTGAACCGTACCGCATGGCAGATTGCAAAAAAGCATGCAAAAGAGCGGCCGGAGGAACATATCATGGAACTGGCAGATACATCGACAGCAGATTCTCCCGCAAACAGGATCTTGCAGGATGAGCAGGGAAGGACATTGACAGAGGCGATCCGCCGGCTGGAATACCGACAGCGGATGACCATTATCCTCTATTATTATAATGAACTTGGCACAAGGGAGATCGCAAAAGTGATGGGTTGTATGGAGGGAACGGTCAAATCGAGGTTGTTTACAGCCAGAAAGAATCTGAGATCGCAACTGGAGACAGAGATTCAAATGGAGGGTGCGTATGAAGGACAATAAATGGATCGACAGCCAGATCAAACATGCACTTCTGGCAGAAGCAGATGGATATACTCCCCCGGCTGATCTGAAGAGACGGATTGACATGCGGATCGCAGGTCAGAAAAAGGAGGTTGTATCTATGAAAAAAATGAGTGTGAAAAAGGTAGCTGTCGCAGCGGCAGTCATGTGTGTATTGACAGGAACCGTATGTATGGCGGGTGGAAAGATCACCGGATATATCGGTGGGACGAGAGCAGCTACGCAGACAGACGATTATGCTGATATAGAGAAATTGGCAGAGAAACTGGCTCTGAAGGTAAAAGCGCCGCAGTCTTTTGATAACGGTTACGCATTTGCGTATGCCAGTATCGCTGATTTTGATGCAGTAGATGAGAATCATGTCACGGTAAAGAAAGAGGCTGAGCTGGATGTTGTCTATGAAAAAGAAGAGTCAGATGTATTTTACAGCGTGAAAAAAGGTGCAACGTCATTCGATGATGAGGAACTTGCACGTGTGCAGACGATCGAGCAGGATGGCATGACCTATTATTATTTTGCAGATCAGTATCTGTTCCTGCCGCCGGATGAGGAACCGACCGCAGAAGAACTGGCTGCAGAGAAAGCAGGTACACTCAATATTTCCGATGGCTCTGATGAGCGTAAGGAACAGGAGTATGACAGTCTGTGGTGGAATGCAGACGGACAGAGCTATTCGCTGGCAGGCTTTGATCTGGATATGGATGCGCAGGCACTGCTTGATATGGCATTGCAGATCAGATAATAGAAAATAAATATTGGAATAAAAAGTGTGCGTTAGTGAATATCACAGCGTGCACTTTTTTATTGTATAGGCATACAAAAATAACAACACCCCCGATCATGGATTTTATGACCGGGGGTGTTGTTATGAAAAAAATGGGGGTTGTCCGTGATTAGCAGCCGAACTTGAAATATCTGCAAAGTGCAGAGAATAACTCGGAACAGCTATTGAAATTAAAACACATAGTTATATCCTCCTTATCATCGTTTTATTTTGTATCAGCTGAATACAAAAGGATTGTAACAACTCTGTAACATTTATGCAATAGGAGAAAAATGGAAAGGAAAATGTAGTTGAAGCGGGCAGGAATGTCGTCTATAATATGTATAGTCAATAAAAACATTGTTTCAGACAGCAGGAGAGTGACTGCATGCAGGAAAATACAGCAAAAATGCAAAGCTATCCGGAGGACAGCGTGATCCTTCGGGAAGGAGAACGAAAAGATGAGATGTATAAGATCGTCTCCGGAAAAGCAGCCGTTTATATCAATTATGGAAAAGAAAATGAATATCTGCTCGGAATTTGTACAGAACAATACCAGAAATGCGCTTGCGATCATCCGCAATCTGTCATGGTGCATGGTTAACCTGAAGGGCAATCTGGATCTGGCGCTGAATTGCTGCGAATAGATTCTTAATAAAATAAGGAACTGCGATGGTACGGAACAGTTCCGGGATGAGATTGGTACTTCATATTTTTGAGATCGGAGGAATGTTATATGCCGGGAGGAAATGTAAGCGTAAAGGTAACAGAGACAGAACCGCAGATACAGCAGAATTCGGAATTACAGAAGATCCAGACAGCCTTTGGAGAAGAGTATCAGGCATCAAAGGATGTGCCGCGTCTGCGTTCCTATCAGTTTCAGGGCAGCCTGACACCGGAACAGATCCGGGAGGAAGAAGAAAAAAATGGTGTGATGGACAGCACGAATAATGTGTATTCCGTGATGCGGTATGCGAAAAATGTTGACATGGGAATGGATGAGCAGCAGATGAAGAGCGCCAAGCCGAGCATGGAGATCATGGTGGAACAGCCGCAGATGAATACGAGGGAGGCTGTGGACAAGAATCTGGATCCGGGTCATAGCTCGGTTAAGGTCGAATTCACGGCAAAAGAAGGCGGAGTATATACGAGAAAATCTCTTCATGTCGGATTCCATCCCAGAGCAGGTACTGGTATTGGAAATATGCAGGAGGCGTTGTATCAGAAAACGGATTATCCTGGTGAAGTGCAGGATGACAGCGGAACGGCGGACAGCGTGGATGTGCGGCGCAGGTACATTCTCGAAGACGGATCACAGATTCCACAGATATTAAAAATGATGGATGCGTATGATACAGGTATGCCCTACAATCTGATCTATAATAACTGTACGACATTTGCCAGAAACGTTGCGGATGTATCGGGAGCGGCGGGTGCTGTCGATTTATTTAATGAAGAACAGTGGAAGTTTGGCATTCAATCAGGTCTGAGTATCAGTTTTGCCGGCGTATATCGAAAAGGCAATTTCAAAGCCGGGATGCTGAAAAATCTACAGAGTCCGGATTATAATTATGCAAACAGGATGCGTCTGAGTCAGGCAGAATACGACAGGTATGAAAGATCATTGGCAGAAGGCAGAAAGAACAGAAAATATATCGGATACGCACCGTCTGAGGTAGCAGAGGAGATGCAGTCGATGCCAAACTCGGTACAGAGCCTGCTGATTGCCAATGCTCTGACGGCTGATGAACAGAAAATATGGAAGGATCATGCAGAGGGACGTGAAAATGATGAGTACGATGCGGATCTTGAGAGAAAAAAGAAATTTTACGATCATGTGAATAGCAAGGTCACAGTCCCGAATATACCGAGGAAAAAAGAATATGGGGAACAACTGCAGAAGGTGTCCAAGGGACGATATTTCAGTTCATGGAGAAAACTGGCCAGAAAGAATCAGAAGCTGGGCTGGACGGGTCTTGGACCGGGGTCTGTGACAGCAAAGCTGAACAACTCACAGGACACTGTTGATCAGCTCCATGATTCTTATGCTAAAGTATTGGGAGCGATCGGAGAGGTGTGGATACATCCAACGGACGCTGTAGTTAATCGCCTGATAGAGACAGAGCATACTTATAATGAGGAAAGTGCTGCGATTGTGCAGGATGTGTGGGAGGCTTATGAAGAATTAAAGGAGTATCCGGCACCGGAAAGATATATGAAGTTTCTGGAGACAATCAAGAATCAGGCACTTCGTACTCAGGTGGAGATTGCAGATCTGGTCTATCAGTCAAGACAGAATCAGGAGACACGAAACGATCAGGTCGATTATTCGGTTGAACTCGGAGAGTGGGAGAGCAAGTTCTCAAACGTTTCTGCACAACTGTTTGCTCTGGCGGACAGATCAAAGGGGGATCAGCCGCAAATGACTGTGGTGGAGACAAGCGGCGAGAAAGAACAGACCGGTGCTGTCGGACTCACGGAGGCTGAGAAGGAATCCGTGACAGAAGGGACAGCCGGCCCGGAAGAATTGAACACAGAAAGTCTGATTTCAGATGAGACCGCTGTGAAGATCAACCGGTATACAGCATTCTTTTTGAACCGTACGGAATCGCTTCTGAGTGCTTTTCGTGCGCAGGAAAAAAATATTTTTGAAGAGCAGAATATACACCGGCTGATGGAGGACAGGACGAATGCGATGATTATAGAGCAATATAAGCCGGGTATGACTGAGGATGAGTATGTAGCTTTTCTTTCCTCATTGTCGTCAAAGCGTAAAAAAACGGCATTGGAAGCATGGAAGAACAAGCCGACAACTACGGAATCCGGGACGCAGGAAGAGAAAACTATAATCGGACGCATCAAAGCGCATATGGAAGAGACCGGGCTGAATACCGATAATGAGGTGTTGGGGCGGCTGTTATCTTATCTGATTAGAACAAAAACAGAAGGACTCTCCGATAAGTATAAGAACTCAAAGGAGTTTTATGCTGCACTGTGGGCGAGGCAGAATGCGAACGTGGTCAATGATGCTATAGAAGAAATAAAGGGGGAATTAAACACGTTTGCAGAAGGCATAAAAAACGAGCCAGAAGTGCAGAATTGGATCAAAGATGAATCAAGCCTGACGCCGGGTGAGAGGCGTTCCAAGGACAGTATTCATCAGCAGGCAGTTTTATATACGACTTATGGTGCGATGCCGGTCATTGCCGGGATGATCAAAAAGAACGTTCATAACAGGGAGTTGTTTTTGAATAGCTGCTATGGAATACTGGTGCAAAAAGCCGAGGATCACTTGAATGCAATGGAAGATGTCCGCTATGCGGATAGTGAGAGACGGAATACGGTTAAAAATCTGACAACGGAACAAAAAAATGAGATCACACAGAGATGGGAGTTGGCAAAAAAAGAATATAGCGATTTGAACAATCTATATCAGGGTGACGGCAAAAAGCTGCCATTAGTGCTGGGCTATGGGAATGAAAAATATTTCATGAATCCATCACACCCGATCATAAAGGCACAAAAGAATGCATCCGAAGATGAAAAAAAGAGGATTGCGCAGGCACTGAAGAACATACAGGCTGCCTATAATGATATTCGTGCATATGGCCCGAAATTAGCGCCCAAAGCTTATGATGAGTTGCTGACCAAGAATGAGTTTACCTATTTTACATAGGATCACTGTGCAGTAGGAGGATGAAAAGCAATGTTTTTTTATGATCAGGTATATCAGACATCCTTGCGGCATGAGCCATATGATTCTCCGGAAGAGGAACTAATGGAGTATCTGTGGCTGGTGGATGCGTTTCTGGATACATATTTTGTCCTTTCTGATGAGGAAGAGGGATATCCGTATGAGTGTCAGGGAGTGCCGCTCGTGCATGAGAGGCTGCCGTGGCGTGTGGATCTGCTAAATGGAGGAACGATTGATGAGCCTGCATCCTTCAGGTTGCTTCTGGCAGAACTGGAAAAGGTACATGTGCATATTTTATCGCGCAGGATCACAACGCTGGAAGCTGAGGTCACATATCCGATCGATCAGCTTATGATACAGTTTGATCTCACGGATTTTGAATTGTTCTGCATCCTATTGGCATATCTGCCCTGCCGGGATCGCAGTTACGAGCGTATATTTGCCTATATCCAGAATGACCGTCAGGCTGTGTATCCGACATTCGGGACGGCAAAGGCATTGTATTCTGTCTGGGCTGAGGTGGGAATGAATGAATTACAGTCGATGGACCGGGAGAACGATCGGTTGAACCGTTATCTGCTGAGAAGAGATGATGATTGTGTAGATGTACTGCGCCGCCGGATTGTTCTGAAACCGCGGATTGTAAACATATTATGCGGGCTCGATGAGGTGAATCGTGCAGAACTTTTGTATCACAAGGAGAAATCGATCGCAGTCCGTTCGATCCAGCAGCCGCTGCTTGACAGATTGCATACCTATGATGGGAAAACAGGTGTCGTTGTGCTGTATGGCAGAGAAGAGAAAAGCCATCTGCTCTGCCGGCTGGCCGGACAGATGCACCGGGATCTGCTGATGGTACCGGTGAGCCGGATGTATAAGCAGGGCATGCTGCAAAAAGAAAAGCTCTATGAATTATTTTTCGAGATGATCTGGGGTGGTGCACTGCTGGCATTTCAGATGGAGGAAAGCCAGTCACCGCAGGAACTGCTGAAGCTGTGTGCTACCGCTCCGGGGATCGTGTATGTTACTTCGGATGAGAGAATCCCGCGAATGGCAGGAGTCGCGTTAAAGACGCAGATAGAAGTGCCGTTTCTGTCTGCCGGAGAACGGCAGCTCGTGTGGCATACACTGGCCGACGGTACCAGATTGGCACCGGATGTGGATCTGACCGATATTGCCAATAAATATATCTTATCGGAGACAGAGATCGGAAGGATCTGTGAGGAGATCCGCACACGGGAAGAACATGGACTGGCTGCGGACAAAGTATTTCTCGTGCGCACGATCCAGAATCATTCCAGAATCGTAGGCAATAAGCTGCTAAAGAAGATTCCGGCGATGTTTACGTGGGATGACATTGTATTGAATGATGAGCAGAAAAAGGTATTGCAGTTAGTCTGTAACCGTGTCCGGTTATCTGAAAAGGTCGGAGAAGAGTGGGGATATCATAGAATCCAACCGTATGGAAGATCGCTCAGCCTGTTAATGTATGGCGCGCCGGGAACCGGCAAGACGATGGCAGCGCAGGTGATCGCAAACGAGACCGGAATGGAATTGTATCGTGTGGATCTCGGACAACTGATGGATAAGTATGTGGGTGAGACTGAGAAAAATCTCTCCAGCGTGTTTGATGAGACGGAATCATCCAATGTGATCTTGTTTTTTGACGAGGCAGATTCCCTGTTTTCGAGGAGAACCGATGTGTCGCAGGCATCGGATAAGTACTCTAACTCAGAGACTTCGTATATATTGCAGCGGATTGAAGATTATTCCGGGGTAGTAATTCTGGCGACAAACCTGATCCAGAATTTTGACCCGGCATTTATGCGAAGAATCACATACAGCGTGAAATTTGAAAAACAGGATCCGCAGACGAGCTTAAAGATCTGGAAAAATTGTATTCCAAAGGAATTGCCGATTGATCCGATGATTGATTTTGGAGTTTTTGCGGAAAATCTGGATTTGTCGGGCAGCAGCATCAAGGCGGTGATGATCAGTGCTGCGTATATGGCAGCGGATGAAAACTGCCGCGTGGAGGCACGTCATATTGTTCAGGCATTAAAGTATGAGTATCAGAAGCAGGGACGTCTGATTTCATCTGTAGATCTGGGCAGCTATAAGGCATATCTGTGATCAACAGGAAGGTAGACGAACATATGAAGACGAAGGAAGAAGCATTAGCATACGGGCTGTCCTTTCCGGATACTTACCAGCAGGCACCTTTTCATGATCCGAACTGGCAGCTCGTGCGTGTAAAGGGAAGCAAGAAAGCATTTTTGTGGACCTATGAGATGGATGGATACATACGGCTGAATGTCAAGGTAGATCCGCAGTGGCGGGATCTGTGGAGAGATGCGTATGATGCGGTGATCCCAGGCTATCATCAGAATAAGGAGCACTGGAACACGGTGATACTGGATGGTACAATCCCGGATGCGGATGTGAAACGGATGATCGCAGAGAGCTATGATCTGGTCACAGACAGCCCATCCAAACGGATCTATGAGGCGGTCAGACAGATTCCGGCGGGACACGTGGCGACATACGGCAGAGTGGCAGAACTCGCAGGCGATAAAAAGATGGCGCGTGCCGTCGGCAATGCACTGCATAGGAACCCTGATCCGGAGCATATTCCGTGTTTTCGTGTCGTGAATTCCAAGGGAGAACTGTCCGGAGCCTTCGCGTTCGGTGGCGCCGATGAGCAGGCGAGACGACTGATCGCGGATGGTGTGGAGGTCGTGGACGGTAAGGTAGATCTCGCACGCTACGGGATCTGAATACAGATATGGATTCCGGTACACAATATGAGCAAAAGGAGGCAGCCGGATGAGACAGGAACAGACATATATCGCGATCGATCTGAAATCATTTTATGCCTCTGTAGAGTGCCGGGAGCGTGAACTGGACCCACTTGACACAAATCTTGTGGTCGCAGATGAGAGCCGCACGGACAAAACGATCTGTCTGGCGGTCACACCGGCGCTGAAGAGTTACGGGATCGGCGGCCGCAGCCGTCTGTTTGAGGTTAGGGCGCGTGTGCGCGAGGAAAATGCCAGACGCAGACAGTCAGCACCGCAGCACGAATTTACAGGCACATCGAGCAGTGCCATGCAGCTCGCAGCGGATCCGGGGCTTCAGATCGATTTTATCATCGCACCGCCGCGGATGGCGTATTATATGCAGTACAGCAAGCGTATCTACGAGATCTATATGAAATATGTCGCACCGGAGGATGTGATCGTCTACTCGATCGATGAGGTATTCATCGATGTGACAGGCTATCTCAATACCTATGGGTTGTCAGCACGTGAACTGGCGATGAAGATGATCCTCGATGTCCTAGAGCAGACAGGAATCACCGCGACGGCAGGGATCGGCACAAATCTGTATCTGGCCAAGATCGCGATGGATGTGATGGCCAAGCATATTCCGGCGGATGAGCATGGGGTGCGCATCGCACAACTGGATGAGATGAGCTACCGGCGGGAATTGTGGTCACACCGGCCGATTACCGATTTCTGGCGGGTTGGCAGGGGCTATGCATCCAGGCTGGGAACATATGGCATGTATACGATGGGAGACGTCGCGCGCTGCTCGGTCGATAACGAAGAACTGCTTTACAAGCTCTTTGGCAAGAATGCAGAGCTTCTGATCGATCATGCGTGGGGGTATGAGCCGTGCACGATCGCTGCGGTCAAGGCATACCGACCGGAAAACAACAGTCTCAGCTCCGGTCAGGTGCTCCATTGCCCCTATGAAGCGAAGGATGCCCTGCTCGTGCTGCGGGAGATGGCAGATGCACTGGCACTCGAACTGGTGGAAAAGCATCTGGTGACAGATCAGATCGTTGTCACGATCGGATATGATATCGAGAATCTGACTGATCCGGATCGCAGAAAAGCATATCACGGCCCTGTCGTTACCGATCATTACGGCCGTCAGATACCCAAACATGCGCATGGAACGGTGAATCTGGATCAGTATACATCATCAGCACAGAGACTCATGGCAGCCGCGGTACAGATGTATGAGCGGGATGTGGATCAGAGGCTGCTCGTGCGCAGACTGACGATCGTGGCCAACCACGTGATCAATGAAGCTGATGCACCACAAAAAGAGATGCAGTTTGAACAATTGGATCTGTTTACGGATTATGCGCAGATCGAGTCACAGCGCAGAGACGAACAGCAGGAGCTTGCGCGTGAGAGAAAACTGCAGGAGGCAGAACTGAAGATCAAGAAACGATACGGAAAAAACGCGATTCTCAGGGGTATGAATCTGCAGGAGGGAGCGACTGCGCGTGACCGAAATGCACAGATCGGAGGACATAAAGCATGAGACAGAATACAGACGATGGAAGAGAACGCTGCCCGGATGGCTATGAAGATATCATAGAATTGCCGCATCATGTATCACAGAGGCATCCGCAGATGCCCATGTCCGACCGGGCAGCGCAGTTCTCGCCGTTTGCGGCATTGAAGGGATATGACGAATCTCTGGAAAAACATTAGAAAAAATAAAGTTGTCGGAAAAAGATGGTTATGCTATACTTTAAATTATAGGATTTTAACTCACGATTTAATGCAAAGGAGAGGACGGCAAATGAAGAAACAGAGAGCAGCCCGCGAGCCAAAAGTAAAGGCAAAGAACGGTGCGATGACGATCCAGCAGGAGATCCAGAAATCCATGATCCTGCTGATGGTGATTTCATTACTACTGCTTGGAGTAGTAACCATCGCTTTGGATTACAGGTCAACGATCAGTGAGTTGGAGAGCAGCATGCAGGTGACTGCACAGGTGGCAGCAGAGCAGGTACAGTATCGTCTGGAGAAGACCATGAATCTGGTGGAGATGATGGGAACAGTACCGAAACTCTCTTCAGGTGATGTTTCTGTTGATGAGAAAATGATGCTGGCACAGAATTATTGCGATAATTATGGCTGGGCAGGCATCAATATCGTCGGAACCGATGGTAAGAGTATTGAGGGCGGAGATCTGGATGTCTCGGACCGCGCATATTTTTCGACAGCAGTTGGCGGAACAACTGCGATCAGTGATCCGGTATACAGCAAAGAGACCGGTGAGCAGGTGATCGTTGTGGCAGCGCCGCTTTGGGAGAAAGGAAAGCAGAATTCGCAGGTTGTAGGTGCCGTCTGCGTGACGATCGATGCTTCTGCATTATCCAATGTTGTGAAGAGCATTAAGATCAGTGATCATGGCAGCGCTTACATGATCGATAGCAACGGCAATACGATCGCACACGAGAATGTAGAACTGGTGGCATCATCCAGCAATTCGATCAAAGAGGCAGAGACAGATTCTTCATTGAAGTTTATCGCAAAGCTCGAACAGAAGATGATCAATGGAGAGAGTGGAGTCGGACATTACCGTTATGGTGGAGCCAGCAAATATATGGGTTATGCGCCTGTCGGTCTGAATGGATGGAGTCTGGCAGTCGTAGCGCCGGTTTCGGATTTTATCGGCAGTACGATTCTGGGAATGATAGTCGTATTGATCCTGTTGATCGTGACAACGGTCAGTGGAGCAAGGATCGCACGAAAGAAAGGTGTCCAGATCGGTGGAGCAGTCAGTCAGTGTTCCGATCGTCTCAAGCTGCTGGCGCAGGGTGATCTGGAGACACCTGTACCGCAGATCGATACGAAAAACGAGACAAAGATACTGGCTGATTCAACGACAGAGATCGTTGCACAGTTGCAGGGTATCATCGGTGATATCCATCATCTGTTGTCAGGAATGGCAGAGGGCAATTTTGCGGTTACATCGCAGATTGGTCAGGATGCATACATAGGCGCATACAGCGATATCTATTCTTCTATGAGCAAGTTAAAACACAAGCTGGCAGATACACTCCAGTCGATCGTAGATGCGGCTGAGCAGGTAGATGCCGGATCCTCACAGCTGGCAGACGGCGCGACAGAACTGGCACAGGGTGCGACGGATCAGGCAGCAGCCATAGAGGAGATGTTCGCGACAGTCACGGATGTGACCGAGCAGGTAGAGCATACCGCACGTGCGACGGACGATGCGCATGACAAGGCGAAGATCGTCGGACATACCGCATTGGAGAGCCAGAAGAAGATGGAGGAACTCACGGATGCGATGGAACGGATCGAGACGACATCGAACCAGATCAAGAATATCATCGCAGAGATCGAGGATATCGCATCACAGACTAATCTGTTATCCCTGAATGCAGCGATCGAGGCAGCGCGGGCAGGCGAGGCCGGACGCGGATTTGCAGTCGTTGCGGATCAGATCAGAAAGCTCGCAGAGCAGAGTGCACAGTCTGCGGTCAATACACGTGAGATGATCGAGACAGCGATCGAAGAGGTCGAGAGAGGCAGCCGGCTCACCGAGGAGACAGAGGAAGCACTCAAGAACGTGATGGATGGACTGGATGCGATCGTACTGACAGTCGCAGATGTCAGAAGCGCGTCCGACAGACAGAGTGAGGCAATGCTCCAGATCGATAAGGTCGTAGAGCAGATCACCGGAGTCGTCCAGACGAACTCCGCATCTGCACAGGAGAGTTCCGCTACGAGTGAGGAATTGTCTGCACAGGCACAGACATTGAATGATCTGGTTATGCAGTTTACATTATCATAAGCATTTTTGATGAAATATACAGGGTGCTTTGCAGAGAGATCTGTGGAGCATCCTGTATTTTTTGTATGATAGGAAATTCCTTTGTTCTTGCATTTGTGAAAGAGGTGTGATAGAATGCATACGAATTGCATATTGAGTGCTTAGGTGTCGGAAGGATCCGGTAGATATACTGATCGGTTCCGGTGAAAAGGGAAACAGGTGTAAGTCCTGTACGAACTCGTCACCGTAATTAGGGAGCTGAGGCCGAGAGATCACTGGGAGACTGGGAAGATGGCGGATGCGAGGATCTATGAGTCGGGAGACCTGCCTGAGTGCTGTACCGTAACGAGATGATTCATTGTTTCGTTTCAGACCACGAGTAACTGGTTGTACATGGAGACTGAAAAGAATTGCAGTTCATTCGTTTTTCAGTTTTCTTTGCGTGCAGACCCTTTACCTGATGACAGGAGAAGGGTTTTTATTTTGATGCGGTCTGATTCCGGAACACCACAAGGAGGATATGAAAGATGAAAAAGAACACAGTAGCAATGATCCTGGCATTGACGCTCGCTGCTTCCATGGCAGTGACTGGATGCGGCAGTTCACAGGAGACACCCGCAGATCAGACAGAGGACGCACAGCAGACCGATGATGCAGCGGCAGATGAGAGCACGGATGAGACAGCCGATGAGCAGGAAGACACAGCGGATGACGCTGATGCAGATCAGAAAGCAGCAGATGAGGTGGCAGCATTGATAGATGCGATCTATGTTCAGGAACGTACAGATGATACAGATGCACAGTGTGCAGCAGCCAAGGAAGCATGGGATGCCCTGACAGATGCACAGAAGGCACTTGTAGAGGGAGAAAATGCTGATCCTGATTATTTTGGCAGAAATACCGGAGATGCGTCAAAGGATGATCCCCGCAATCAGGATGAGATCGGAGAGAATGAGATCTTAGTTGTCAGCTTCGGTACATCATTCAATGACAGTCGTGTAGCTGATATCAAGGGTATCGAGGATGCGATCCAGGAGGCTAATCCCGACTGGTCTGTCAGACGTGCATTTACCGCACAGATCATTATCAACCATGTGCAGGCACGTGACGGCGAGTACATCGATAACATGGATCAGGCATTACAGCGTGCCGTAGATAACGGAGTCAAGAACCTTGTCGTGCAGCCGACACATCTGATGCACGGCGCAGAGTATGATGAACTGACCGCAGCGATCGATAACTACAAAGATCAGTTTGAGAGTGTCAAGGTTGCAGAGCCCTTGCTCGGAGAGGTCGGAAGCGATGCGACCGTGATCAATGCGGACAAGAAGGCAGTAGCAGGAGCAATTACCGCAGAAGCAGTAGCAGACGGCGGATATGACAGTCTGGATGCAGCAGAGGCAGACGGCGTTGCATTTGTATTCATGGGACACGGAACCTCACACACAGCCAAGGTATCTTACAGCCAGATGCAGACACAGATGAATGATCTGGGATACAAGAATGTATTTATCGGAACGGTAGAGGGCGAGCCGGAAGAGACCGCATGTGAAGCAGTCATTGAGGCTGTCAAAGAGGCAGGATACAAGAAAGTGATCCTTCGTCCGCTGATGGTCGTTGCAGGAGATCATGCCAACAACGATATGGCCGGTAATGATGACGATTCATGGAAGAGCATGTTCACAGCCAGCGGTGCTTTTGACAGTGTAGATACACAGATCGCAGGACTCGGTGAAATCGATGCGATCCAGCAGCTGTATGTGGCACATACCGCAGCAGTCATGAACGAGTAATCAGATATAAGAATAAAAAAGGAAGTAAAACATTATGAAGAGAGCAACAGCAGCGATCAGCATGTTATTGCTGACGAGCACCTTGTTATTCGGATGCGGAAGTAGCAGCGACACACTGGATACGACTCCCGATGCTAATCAGGAGGAACAGACAGCAGATGAGACACCCGGTGCAGATACATCGGAAGAAGCCACAGACCAGGAGCAGCCGCAGGAGGCAGCACTGGAGGACGGCGTCTATACAGCAGAATTTCACACAGACAGCAGTATGTTCCATGTGAATGAGGCATGTGACGGAAAAGGCACATTGACGGTAGCTGATGGTGAGATGACAATTCATATCTCACTGACTTCAAAAAATATCGTAAATCTCTATCCGGGTCTGGCAGAGGATGCACAAAAGGAAGGTGCCGTGCTGCTGGAGCCCACGGTAGATACCGTCACTTATGAAGACGGAATGACAGAAGAGGTCAATGGTTTTGATGTACCGGTTCCGGTGCTGGATGAGGAGTTTGATCTGGCGTTGGTAGGTACCAAAGGAACCTGGTATGACCACAAGGTGTCTGTGACAAATGCAGTACCGGTTTCGGATGAGACAGATCAGAGTCAGACGGATGCAGCCGTAGCATTAGAGGATGGCAGCTACACGATCGAATTTGATTTTGAAGGCGGCAGTGGCAAGGCGTGGATCGAATCACCCGCTACCGTAAAAGTCGATAGTGGTCAGATCACAGCGACCGTTACATGGAGCAGTCCGAACTATGATTACATGATCGTAGACGGAGAGAAATATCTGCCGGTCAATACGGAGGGCAACTCGGTATTTGAGATACCGGTGACCGCGTTCGATGAGCCGGTGACTGTCATCGGAGACACGGTAGCGATGAGCAAGCCGCATGAGATCGAGTATACTCTCACGTTTCATTCAGATACGGCACAGGCAGAGGATTAATTATGAACAACAGAAGAAAGATACAGATCATCGGATGTCTGATACTGATATTGGCAGGACTGTCGGGGCTTTTGGGCTGCGGCAGTCCTTCTTCTGCATCTGATGCAAATGAAAATACTAAAGATACAGAGCAGTCCGCCCAGGCAGCAGGCGGGCTTGTCTATGAGAGCAGCATGCAGACAGCGTATGCGACGCAGTTTGCCGTGGATTATTACGAGGGCGGTTATGTGATGCTCACGACAAAAGTGGATGGTGCACAGTTTTTGGTCGTTCCGGAGGACGCACAGGAGCCGGAAGGGCTGGATGAGCAGGTCATCGTGATACACAGACCGGTCGATCACCTGTATCTGGTCGCATCCGCGGCGATGGATCTGTTCCGTGAACTGGATGCGATCGACAGCATTCGGTTTTCCGGACAGCAGGAAGACGGCTGGTACATCGAGGAAGCGCGCACTGCGATGCAGGACGGTCGGATGATCTATGCCGGTAAATACAGTATGCCGGACTATGAACTCATCGTATCGGAGGGCTGTAGTCTGGCGATCGAGAATACGATGATCACGCATGCACCGGAGGTCGTGGAAAAGCTGGCTGAGTTTGGCATCCCGACATTGATCGATTATTCGAGCTACGAATCACACCCGCTCGGCCGCGTGGAGTGGATCCGGTTTTATGGGGCGCTGCTCGGCAGGGAAGAACAGGCAGACGCGGCATTTGAACAGCAGACCGGGATTCTGGAGCGCATCACACAGGATGACACGCCGACCGGACAGACAGTGGCTTTTTTCTATCTGACCTCCAACGGTACGGTCAATGTGCGCAAGACCGCAGACTATGTACCGCAGATGATCGGGCTGGCGGGCGGCACATATGTGTTTGACGACCTCGGCTCGGACGAGGATCACAAATCATCTGTCAATATGACAATGGAAGAATTTTATGCAACTGCAAAAGATACTGACTGCCTGATCTATAACAGTACGATCGACGGAGAACTGCAGTCGGTGGATGATCTGACCGAAAAGAGTGCCATGCTGCGTGATTTCAAGGCAGTGAAGGATGGCAACGTCTGGTGCACGACCAATGACATGTATCAGCATACGATGTCGGCGGGAGCATTTATTGAGGATCTGCATGCGATATTTACCGGAGATACGGATCATCAGATGACATATATCTATCCATTAAACTAAGGGGAAACTTATGGAACAGCGTAGGAGAACACACGCGAGACAGATCGCAGCATTTGCGGCACTGGGAGCTGGTGTGGTTGTATTTCTATTATTGAATATCGGGATCGGAAGTGTGTCGATCAGTCCGGCAGAATTGCTGGCATGTGTGAGCGGGCGGCCGGTGAGTGATACGGTATACGGGATCGTTTGGAATATCCGCCTGCCACGGACGATAGTCGTATGGATACTGGGCGGTGCGCTGGCGCTGGCCGGTTATCTGCTGCAGACCTTTTTTCACAATCCGATCGCAGGTCCGTTTGTGCTCGGTATCTCATCCGGAGCCAAACTGACGGTATCACTCGTCATGGTATTTCTGCTCGGTAATACAGCAGGGATCAGTTCGGCACTGCTGATCGTGACTGCGTTTGCCGGGGCAATGCTGGTGACCGGTTTTGTGCTGCTGGCAGCGCGGCGCGTGCACCAGATGTCGATGCTTGTTGTCTGCGGAGTCATGATCGGTTACATCTGTTCGGCGATCACGGATTTTGTCGTGACATTTGCGGATGATGCCGATATCGTGAACCTGCACAACTGGTCGAGAGGCAGCTTCTCCGGTATGGCATGGGCCAATCTGCCGGTGATGGCGGTCGTGGTGGCGGTCGTGTCCGTGCTTGTCTTTTTACTGGCCAAGCCCATGGGCGCCTATCTGCTCGGAGAGAGTTACGCGCAGAATCTGGGCGTTAATGTACGGGCGCTGCGCGTCTGGCTGATCCTGTTGTCGAGTGTGCTCTCTGCGTGTGTCGTGGCCTATGCGGGCCCGATCTCTTTCGTCGGCATCGCGGTTCCACAGCTCATCAAATATCTGTTCCGGAGCAACCGGCCGATCCTGATGATCCCGGCATGTTTCCTGGGAGGCAGTGTCTTCTGTCTGTTGTGTGACCTGATCGCACGGACGATGTTCGCCCCGACGGAGCTGAGCATCAGCACGGTGACGGCTGTATTTGGTGCGCCTGTCGTATTGTGGGTGATGATGAGACGCAGACGGGAGGCGTAGAGGATACCTATGGAAGATAGAAAATCTTATTTTTTTACAACAGAATTATGTGTCGGCTATGAGAAGACACCGGTCGTAACAGATATTACGGTATCGTTGGAGCGGGGCGAGATCCTCACGCTGATCGGGCCGAACGGAGCCGGCAAGTCCACACTGCTAAAAAGCATCGCGGGCCAGCTGCAGCCGCTGGGGGGCGTGATCTGTCTGGATCAAAGGAACCTGTCACAGATATCACGGGAGGAATGTGCCAGACAGATGTCTGTACTGCTGACCGACCGTTTGCAGGCAGAACTGATGACATGCGAGGAGGTCGTAGAGACCGGGCGCTATCCGTATACGGGACGATTCGGTCTGCTGTCGGCAGATGATCACAGGATCGTGGACGAGGCGATGGAACTGGTGCGCGTGTCAGAATTAAAGGACCGCCTGTTCGCGCAGATCAGTGACGGACAGCGCCAGCGGGTACTTCTGGCGCGTGCGATCGCGCAGGAGCCGGAACTGCTGATCTTAGACGAGCCGACCTCGTATCTGGATGTCCGATACAAGCTGGAATTTTTGTCGATCTTACAGAAATTATGCAGATGCAAAAAAATGGCGGTGATCCTGTCGCTGCACGAGCTGGAGTTGGCGAGACGCGTGTCAGACAAAATGCTGTGCATCCGCGAAAACAGGGTATACCGGTTCGGTACGCCGGAGGAGATCTTCGGTCAGGGAGAGATGACGGCGCTGTTTGATATCCGTACAGGCAGCTATGATGAACAGACAGACGGGCTGGAACTGGAGGCACCGGATGGGGCGCCGCAGGTATTTGTGATCGCCGGAAACGGCAGCGGCAGAGAGGTCTACCGCAGACTGCAGCGGCAGGGAGTTCCGTTTGCGACCGGTATTCTGTCTGCAAATGATCTGGATGCTCCCATTGCGCGGGCACTGGCGGCGGAGGTGATCTGGACACCTGCTTTTGAGCCGGTGGATGAGAAATGCTTGACTCAGGCGAAGAAGATGATAGACTGTTGTCAGACGGTCATCTGCGCGCGGGACAGCTTTGGCAGTCTGGAGCAGGCAAACCGCGAACTGTATATGTACGCGCAGACAGCCGGAAAAACAGTTGAAACATAATTGTGTATGCGAAACAAATCGCTCGCACTGCGCCGGACAAAAGTCGCAACTGCCGGAATCTACTGCAATCCCAGCCGCCAGCCCTGCACTACATATTGTCAACGAAACGTATTCACAGTGTAGATAGGGACGTGTGAGCACAGATGCAACAAAGCAAAAGTCAGACTGCTTGCGGGAGCTGCATGTTCAGAAATTATGTGCTCACAAGTCCCGAAACTACAAATAAATAGTTTCGCAAAACCCAATAATTGAAATGACGAAAGGTACAGACAAATGAAAAATGTTACAAAAAACAAACTGATCGCAGTGATCCTCGGCAACCTGATCCTCGGCATCGGAGTCGCACTTCTGCGGTTTTCACAGATGGGAAACGATCCCTTTTGCGCATCAACGATGGCGATCAGCGAGGGACTAGGCATGGGACTCGGCACCTATCAGCTGATCTTAAATGTTGTATTATTTGTATTCCAGCTCATCTGGGGCAGATCATACATCGGGCTAGGGACGATCATTAACCTGTTCCTGCTCGGTTATATCGTACAGTTCGGAACATGGGTGCTGGACGGTATCTTCGGAGCAGATCTCGTGCTCAGCCTGCCACTGCAGCTGATCATTATGGTGGTATCGCTGGTAATACTGACATTCGGACTGGCCATGTATCAGGTGGCATCGCTTGGTGTGGCACCGTATGATTTCCTGGCGCTCGGCCTGGCAGAGCATCTGCCGGTTCCGTATTTCGCGCTGCGCGTCGGCACGGACGCGGTCTGTGTGCTCGTGATCTTAGTAGCAGTCGGCACCGGATTTATCGGCTGGGGTAATGCGCATCTGGGTATCGGAACCGTGATCACGGCATTCTTTTTAGGACCTTTGGTGGCTTATTTTTCCAAGATACACGAAAAATGGGTGGGTAGATAAACAGGTGAATATTGTCATATTTTTTTTCATTATTCCACAAGAAAAGGCGGATAAAAACCGTTACAATGTAAACATCAGAAGCGCGAAACGGTTCGCGCAAATAACACAAATAAGGAGGACATGAAAAAATGGCAAAGAACAGATACATTGGAGATTACCCTGTAATCGGAATCAGACCTTGCATTGACGGAAGAAGAGGACCCTTAAAGGTACGTGAGTCTCTCGAAGACCAGACCATGGGAATGGCTAAGGCTGTTAAGAAATTATATGAGGAAAACTTACGTTATTCAAACGGTGAGCCTGTAAAGGTTGTCATCGCAGATACAACGATCGGACGTGTTGCTGAGGCAGCTGCCTGTGAGGCAAAGTTCCGTAAGGAAGGTGTAGCGATCACCTTATCTGTAACACCCTGCTGGTGCTATGGTGCAGAGACCATGGATATGAACCCTCTGACGATCAAGGGTGTATGGGGACTGAACGCAACAGAGAGACCCGGAGCTGTATATCTGGCATCTGTATTAGCTACATATACACAGAAGGGACTTCCCGCATTCGGTATCTACGGCAAGGACGTTCAGGAGGCAGATGACGAGACAATCCCTGCTGACGTTATCGAGAAGCTGCTTCGTTTCGGACGTGCAGCAGTTGCAGCAGCTACCATGAGAGACAAGTCTTACTTACAGATCGGTTCCCAGTGTATGGGTAT
>Ga0129312_1000315_pt1 | contig 44895 bp, 55 predicted proteins | sample O827metagenome_FD_94434 | JGI IMG/M metagenome (GOLD analysis project Ga0129312, IMG submission 94434) | Orangutan group fecal microbial communities from Wisconsin, USA - O827 metagenome | ecosystem: Host-associated > Mammals > Digestive system > Large intestine > Fecal | place: USA: Wisconsin... | reverse complement strand
GGTGGCCATTTTTGCATTAAAGCTGATTTTCCGAATTATTTTTAGTTAAAACTGAAAAATGTTCACTAATATGCCTATATTTATCGCTATCCATATTGGATAAAACGCCGAAGTGTGTTAAAACATTTTCTTTAGAGCCTGTAAAGCTCATGGTTAAGCCATTCTTAAAATAGTGGTCACTATTTTGGTCACTATTGATTCAGAAGACACCTATTGATGTACTTATAGACACTATCCTCATCTATAAGCCACCTTTTACCACATTTGAAACCCGACAAGCATTTAGACCTCACGAGCAGGTAAATCTTGTCGGGTTTATTTTGTCTTAGAATCTTAGCTGCTTCTTGGGCAGTTATAAGATTTACTTTATCAGCCATTTGTGTTGTACCATAGCACCCTTAGCTTTACCATCTGTATCTACAAGTACAGTAAGCTCTAGTGCTTTATCAGCCTGATAGTTCCTTTGGATAGAGATAGGAACATATGCACGTTCATTCACATAAGACACACCCACACCCATCTCCCAAGAGGGGCGTAGTTTAGACAACACAGGAGTGAGGTCTACAGTCTGTTCTACAGTAGCCTTTACTCCCTGTGGTGCATCATTAGCAGAGCCACCAGTGCTATCAGGTTGATTAATAGTACCAGCAGTTCTTTTAACAATCGGCACACTCACTTTCTCGCCATTAATAACAGCGACGTATTTGTTAGACAACACCAAGTCCTCTTCTTTGGGGTTGTCTTTGGTCTCAGCATGGATTCTTGTGGTAGACAAAAGTCCACCCTTAGAATCTGAGCTGGGCATAGGGGGTTCTGAAGCTTTGTTGTCTCCTCTTAGATATAAGTAGCAGCAACCAGCTCCAATAGTAAAGCTCAGTAAAAGAGCAATTATATTCTTGGTTCTCGTGGTAAACATAGCGTTACATACCTATAATGGTTTGCAGCAGACTGTTTGCAATCTGCAAGAAACCAAGTAGCGGTCTATATTCGGGATTGAACGATGAGGATAGCGTATCCACGAACCACAAGAAGACAAACAGGGGGATGGATATTAAAAGACCATAGAGGAAGAAGGTCTTTAGTTTCATTAAGGTTTCTTTCATGGTATATAGTCTCCTATCAGTAGGTTATTTAAAGTAATAATAAAAAATACCCTAAGGAATCCTTAGGAGGTATAGGAAACCTTAGGGTATCTATAAGTATCTATTAATTAGGTTTATTAGTAATAATAACAACTACCCTTAGGTATCTATAGTCTCTATAGTACCAAGGGTATCTAAGGGTTACATATGGAATCATATAAGGTCATATGGTATCTATAGTAACTATAAGGTATCTATAGTTATCTATAGGTATAATATAATGTCCCTTTCCTACTCTTATCGAGTATGTGACCCATTAGTTTCACAGGTTTATATGACCCATTAGCTATAAAAGTTATCAACCACAGTAGCTCCTCCGAATTGTGGTTGTCTTTTTCTATAGCGTTCCGGCACAAGCTCAGGATTATATTCTTTGTGTAAGATACCAAAGTCAGAATCCCACCATTTCATAAGCTGTTCTTCTTCAAGCTCATCAATGCCCTGTTGAGCATCTCGGTCTAAGCTTTCTAACCAAAAGGCAACAGCCATGGTCACAGCATCAAGCCTATCATCATGGGCAAGCGCACCTTTATCTCTAGTGAGCCTTGTGAGCTGATAGATTAAAGAATACTTTTGGTCATTCTCATATACCTTATAATCATCATAGATAACAGAGGTGTTGACAATGAGCTTATGACGCATCATAACAGGTTCAAGAGTATCAATGATACGAGCTTCTTTCTGCTTGTTGTTCTTGACTTCTGTGTAAGTGCAAGGGTGTACTTTATTCAGTACAGGTTTAAAGAGCTGCCCCCACATACCATCACCGAAGTTGGCTTCAGAGACAACATCATTCACGCCCCAAAATTTACACTTATTAGCTAAGATGTTGAGGGTATCATCACCATAACCATCACGATAGCCACCAACTTCCATGAGGAACAGGTAACCATTGAGAATCTTGATAACAGCATAGGCAAGTTCATCCGCACCACGTCCGGAGGGGTCAATAGCCATTACAGTACCTGTATATTTAGCAGTCTCTTTAGACCTGTCAAAAGGGGCATAGAAGAAGTCACCCTTAAGGGCAGTACAGGGTACATCCTTTAGGCGTTGTTCATACCCACTTGCCCATGCCCACTTCATAGATGCTTCATCCATATCAAGGTCAGCCACAATAAAGTCAGCCACTTTGAGCGGATACTTTTCAGCATCAGAGAGGTTTGTATCAAGCAGGAACTGCAAGGCGAAGCCAGCTTTACCATAGGACAGCCTACGTTTGAAAATTTCTTCATCATTGAAGCGTAGAGGGTCAGTAGGTTTACCTGCTAACGTGGGGTCTTTATCAAGTGCATCAGCAATGAAGGTATGCAACCTGCTACCATAATTATCACGAGCCTTTTTATCCTCAGGGTAGATAACAGGAATAATGGTGCAGGAGTAGCCACGATTTTGCAATTCATTATAAAGAGACATCTCGCATTGGGGAGTACCTAAATAGACAATCTGCCCATTAGGTTTAAGAATGGAATCAAATTCTTTAACAGCTTCACCCAGCTTATCTCTCTGTACCTGCGTTGCAGAGTTTGAGGGAATCTCAATATCATCAGCAATCAGCAGGTCAGCACGAGAGCCTGTAATCTGACCATAGATACCTACAGACTTTACAGAAGGTGAGATGTCAGGCACAGCAGGGGCAACATCAAACAGGTTCATTGTGTCTCTGTTACCTTTGGTTGTATCAGGTCTTAAATGCTCTAAAAAGGGCAGAACATTAAGGATACGCTTAATGAAGACAGCGTTGGCATCAGCACGTTCCTTTGAAGCAGACACAATCTCTACTTTAATCTGAGGGTTATTCCATAAGCTCCAGCCAGCAAAGGCACAGGTAATAAAGCTCTTTGCAGCACCACGGAACGCTTCAAGAATAATGCGGTCACTAGGGGGATACTGCAAGTAATGTGCCATTGCATATTGGATAGGGGTAGGTGGTGGAAGACCAATCATCTTCCATAAGATAAAAAGGAAGACCCTGAAGTCCTCCTTAGCTTTGGCAACCTGTTCATCTGTCCATTCAGACATCAGCTCACCTGCCCATCAAAATCAAAGGTAGGAATCTCTTCCACTACCTTCTGAATCTTATGTACCCCTTGTGTTTCGGGGGTAGTCTGCAATTTGTTCTGCTTTAAGAACTCACGCACCTTAGCAAGAAAAGCAGGATTGCGACGTAACTCCGGGTCATCAAGCCCCTCTAAAAGGGCATTGACTTCACCTATAGCAAGCTTATCAAGCAGTTTCTCATCTATCTGCATAGTTTATCACTCCTTTGTATTCATAAAATCAATTCTCACACGATTGAGAGGGGTTGGGAGTGCTATTTGAGCATTGAAACACTCCCATAGGTATAATTACATAGGCAAGAAAATCCAATCGTTCAGATAGGCTCTCAGGCGTTACTGAGGCGTTTTAACTTCTTACCCTTTAATTCTTCAATGTAATCTGTTTTATTGGTATCCACAAGACATACATCATATGTCTTAGATAAGGTGCGGATAGCAGCAGCAGTGCCTTTACCGAAACGGAAAGACCACAGAGGACACTTGCAGATATGGCAATCTCGGATGTTATCAGAAGTACCTGCACAGTCCATGCATTTTAGACGAATAGCACGAGTAAGTGAAGGGTTCTTAATATCAGCGATATACACCTTTTTAGCCATGGAAGTCACCTCCTAAATGAATAAAGCGGTCTCTAATCTCCTCAGTACGTCCCTGATTCCAAAATTGCGAACCTAAATATCCACAGGTTCTACGTGTCACATTCATTTTGGTTTTGTCTCTATTACCACAATTCGGACATTCCCATTCCAATCTGCCATTATCTGTGACAATCTTAATCTCACCATCATACCCACAGACCTGACAATAATCACTCTTAGTGTTCAGTTCCGCATACATGATGTTGTTATAGATAAACTGAATAACTGCCATAACTGCATCAATGTTTTTGGTCATATCAGCACACTCAATGTAACTGATAGCACCACCCGGACTAAGCAGTTGAAACTCAGATTCAAATTGCAGTTTGGTGAAGGGGTCAATAGGCTCACGTACATTCACATGATAGCTATTAGTGATGTAGTCATGGTCAGTGACTTCTTTAATCACCCCAAAGCGTTCACGGAGACATTTAGCAAATTTATATGTGGTGGTTTCCATAGGAGTACCATAAACACTATAGCCTAAGTGCTCCTTAGCTTTCCATTCAGCACACTTATCATTAAGGTATTGCATGACGGAGAGAGCAAAAGGTTTCACAGCCGGGTCAGTATGGGATTTACCGAACATTGCCATGCAGCACTCATAGAGACCTGCATAACCAAGGGAGATAGTGGAGTAGCCATTCTCCAACAACTTGTCAATCTTCTCACCCTTCTGCAGGCGAGCAATAGCACCATACTGCCAATGGATAGGAGAGACATTGGAGATTGTACCTTTAAGATTTTGGTGTCTTACACGCAAGGCTTTGTGGCACAACTCTAAACGCTCATCAAGGATAGACCAAAATTTATTTATGTCTTTATCAGCAGACAGCGCAACATCAACAAGGTTGATGGAGACAACACCTTGGTTGAAGCGACCATAGAATTTGGCTTTACCATTTTCGTCAAGATAGGGTGTCAAGAAGCTTCTGCATCCCATAGGAGGGTAGCAATGCCCAACACCATCTTCGGTCTTCTTATTCTTCAACATAATCTTCTCAGACAAATAATCAGGTTGCATACGCTTCGCAGTGCATTTAGCACACATCTCTGTGAGGTAATAATAGGGAGCACCTTGACGGATGTTATCTTCCTCTAAGACATAAATCAGTTTAGGGAAAGCAGCAGTAATCCATGCACCCTTTTCATTCTTGACACCCTGATAGCGTTGGCGAATGATTTCCTCAATAACTATAGCAAGGTCTTTCTTCTCCTGCTCATTCTTAGCTTCATTGAGGTACAGAAATAATGTAACAAAAGGTGTCTGACCATTGGATGTCATAAGGGTATTAATCTGATACTGCATTGTCTGCACACCCTTAGTGATTTCAGCTTTCAGTCGCTTTTCTGTGATATAGTCTAAGTCCATTTCATAATACTCTGCCTGAATATCATCTAGTTCCTGCTTAACTTCTTCTTTAATTTTTTGTCTTGAAGTATTGACAAATGGAGCTAAATGTGCTACCGATACACTCTGACCACCATATTGGTTAGAAGCAACCTGCGCCATAATCTGAGTAGCAATATTACAAGCAGTAGCAAAGCTATGTGGCTTTTCAATCATAGTACCATTGATTACAGTGCCATTTTGCAGCATGTCTTCCATGTCCAACAGAGCACAGTTGTACATCTTTTGAATAGCATAGTCCATATCATGTACATGAATGAGACCTTCTTTATGCGCTTTCATTACATCCGGAGGGAACAACAGCTTTTCAGAAAGTTCTTTAGAGACCATACCTGCCATATAGTCACGTTGAGTAGACAGGATAACAGGGTTCTTATTAGAGTTCTCCTCATTCACATCTTGGTTGCTGAGATTGACAATATCAAGCACTTCACTCAAAGCACCTTTGGTATTACGAATCAGCTCACGTTTATAGCGGTAACGCACATACTCTCTAGCTACCTCAGGATACATAGAGGTCATAAGTTTTTCTTCTACAATATTCTGAATGTCCTCAACTGTCATTTCAGTTTCCTTAGCAATTCTCTCAATGTATTCAGCAATATTTTCTTTTGTATAATCATCAACATAACCAGCCTTAGAGATGGCAGTAATGATTTTGTCTTTATTAAAGCCTACGAGAGACCCATCGCGTTTCTTAATTTTCAAATCTATATAGACCTCCTTTAAAAATAAAAAGAGGGAGACTAAGCTCCCTCGTAAATCTTACCAACGTGCAGTATAACCACGGACATCCACATGGACACCCCAGCTATAAATACCAATACCATCAGCACCAGCAGTTACCGCAGCATTATACAAAGTCTGTACCATGACACCATCAGGGCATTGCACATCCGCAGCAGTTCCGTAGATATGCTGGCTATTAGACACACCGCCTACCTCAGCATTGTGGGCAGGGCAGCGGTAACCACATGACAGCACTAAAGGCTTACCGATGATAGCACGCATACGCTCTAATACCTGTACAAGCCTAGGGTTGATGTCAGCACCATTGTGGAGACCACCACAGCCACACTTACAGGCAAATTCACTAGAATCAAAATGAGCAGATAATTTCACTTATTACATTCCTCCTTTTTAAAAAAGGTCTTATATAGCAAGACCCAAATTTGAATCAAGACATACATAATGGTGACGATATACACCCAATCAGATAATGGAATACCCATGAGGGATAGGGTGGAGACACCAATAGGAGGGGTTGTCTTTACAATTTCATTGTCCATAATATCCTCCATAATAAAATAAAAGAGGGTCAGCTTCTCAGCCAACCCTCGGTACATTACGCAGCAGTAGTGGTAGTAGCAGGTACCTTAAGTTTCAGATAGAGGAGTTCTCTATCCTTATCTGCCAACTTATCACGCAGAGCTTGCATAGTGTTGCAGGTAATCAGAGCACGAGTTTTCTCACCTTCCTCATGGATAGCGGTGGTAACCTTACAGGTGTTTGCAGCACCCTCAAAGCGCAGGGCATCAATGTTACGATTGATACTCTCACCGACACTAGCTACTTTGTATCCGGTTTCTTTTTCGTTCATGCCAACAGTGTAGAAGCCGTCGCACATACCACTTTGGATACCACGCAGACTAGCTTTGATGTCTTGGTTGTCTAAGCCTTCAGACAGCTCTGCACGAGTTACAGCGCCTTGGAAAGCAGAACCATTACCACCCCAACCACCAAAGCCACCACCAAAGGCAGCTAAGAGGATAAGGTATACAAAGGGGTTATTCCACATCTCATTACCATTAGAACCTTGTTTGGCGAGCATCAGGGCATCACCGAGACCTACGCCAGCATTAGCCATTTCCATTACTTTTCAACTCCTTTTTGAACTTGGTTGATGTATGCTTTACCTGCATTGATGTCTTCGTCAGACATGCCACGCTTACGAGCTTCCTCCTCAACCATTGCTAACAGTTCAGGGGAAACTTGCTTCAAGGCTTGCATCATCATCATTTGCATAAGTTTGTTTTGGTTCATGTTATATTGCATAGTGACTAGTCACCTCCTGCTATTATGATAACATGAATTTAGAAATTGAAAGTTGTAACTAAATGACTATAAAGTTATTCAAAAAGGACAATATATACTTTGTCATATATTTGTCTTAAGGCACGTTTGATACAAGACACATCTTCGTGGTACTCCATAGCAAGCTTTTGTTGAGAGTAGTCACTAATGATGATTTTGTCGAGTATGTCTTGTTGTCTTGGTGTAAGCTTGGCTTCAGTAGTGATAGCCTTGTACTCAGTGAGAGTAGAGGACTTAAGCCAAGCACGAGCCTTTTTACGATTCTTTTCCATGATAACTCCTTTCTGCCCACCCAAACCCCTAAGGGGAGACAACAACCCTGTCTTTTACTTAATTAAAATAAATTGATAGCTTCAACCTCTTCTTTAGTTGTAACGGTTTCCACTTTTTCTTTAGCTTTTCTATAAGCTATGTGGAGCTTGTCACTTCTCAACGCCACCTGTGCAATAATGCCACGCAGGTCAGATGCAGTTACTTTTACATCTTTATTATCTGCGGTAGTCCATATGAGGGTGACGGAAGCACCTAAGACTTCAAGGGCAACAATAGCTGCACTAATTCTATCCCTAGCTTTGTCATCATAATCAAAAGAGTAACCTTGGTATATGATAGGCTCAACCTCAGCTTTATCACGCTGATATTTCAGCTCCGCAGTCTTACGTTGCTTAATCACTTCTAAAGGTTCTTCTTCGTGAGTAACAGTAACATTTAATTCCGCTAAGGCTTCATCACTGATTGTCGGTGGAATAAAGATACCTTCCTGCCCTAAGGCTTCTGAAAGTGGGTAAATGTTAGAGTAGGTTTGGTCTTTGTATTTATATTTTGTTTGCATTTTGTTCCTCCTTTGCTTAATAATCTTCAACTGTGGGTGTCATCGCATTTATTGCTTTACCCCATGAAAAAGTCACACCAATTGTATAATAGCAATTAAACAGCAATCTATAAGTTTTATTGGGTGTTACACCTACAATGGAATCAATATCTGCGGCATCGGCGACTTCACCCTCAGAGGTAGTATAAAACCAACCCTCACCCCAAACTTTACTGGTTGATGTATTCTTTATGTTAGCATAGTTGGATAAATCGGGGTCACCCTCACCCCCATCAATAGACGATGTTACTTTGATTCTCTTAATCCCCGGTGGAACAGTAAAAGAAATTGTTTTATTATTTGCGTCATTCCAAGTCCAATACTTGCTACCATCTTCAACCTTTACCTCACCATTTTTCATCATCATTCTGTTTAAGCCCATATTACCACCTCTACGATAACTTATTAGCTTGCACGATGCTGGTCAGATTATTGCTGGCATCTTTTACCATCATAATGTTTAAAAGCAAACCGGAGCTTGTAATAGCTACATCAGATGCAGACCCTATATACTTAACAGTTCCACAGTTAGTGATAGTCAATGCATAGTCTGCATCCGCTGTAAAGTACGCACTAAATACAGAGATTTGTGACTTATCAACTTTCATTGCCAAAGCACCTAAATCAAGTGTGAAATTATTAGTTGCCTTATACATCATTGCAGATATAATCGGCGTATCATTCGTACCTGTTACGATGTATATAGGATACTTTTCGTAATATACCGACAAAAAGTTTAACGTCTGCGCTGCTGTCCAAGTGTTAGCCACCGACGTTTTAGCGTAATCAGCAAGCGATTGATGCTGTGTCAAATAACCTGCATCGTTTGGCAGGTCAGATACTTTAGTAGGCACACTAGCAGCAACGGAATCAATAGCAGCTTTTACAACTTTATTCTGCACAGGGTTGATAGAGGTATCGCTAAGTGCTGCATCAACAGTAATGCCACCATCTTTGCCATCTTTACCTCTAGGCAACGTAAAATTCAAAACAACATTACTAGCAGTGCCACTATTGGTAACACTTGCATTACTACCTGCTGCACCTGTAGTCACGCTACCAATCTTGATAGACGCAGCAGTACCTGTATCACCTTTTGCGCCTTTAATATTCACACTTTTGGGGTTAGTCAGTCCAGCTTTATTCGTCCAACTTAAGACACCCTCCGTAGACACACTAGGAACAAACACATTAACATTCTCACTATAATTTTTAGCATTGTCCATATAGGTTTTTGCATTGTTCCTGTAGGTCTGTGCTTCATTCGCACTGTTTCTTGCAGCAGACGCAAAGTTACTAGCAGTAGTAGCAGCAGATTGAGCTGCTTCTTTACTAGCACCTGCATTATCAGCAGAGGTCTTAGCGTTGGCAGCATAAAGGGACGCATCACTCTTAGCAGTTTCAGCTATGTTCTTGTAGCCTTCGGCTAACTTTGCGCTTTCAGCAGCACTTGCAGCAGATACACTAGCGGACTGTGCACTCTTATAGGCACTATCTTTGCTGTTACCTGCTGTGTTAGCAAATTGTTCAGTCTGTGTCTTGATAGCGTTCATGCGCTGAACAAAGGAATCCTCGGTGTTCTCTAAGTAATTCTTGGTTACAACATCCTGTGCTTCTGTAGGGTCAGCTATATTAGACATACGACAGTTACGTCCCTGCCATGTATTACCTTCCTCATCAAGAACAATAGAATTAGTCTTAGACCAATCACTTGCTTCTTCTAAGATATGTAACTGCTGAACTTCTGCAATAGTCATATCTATAGCTTTCAGGATACTAGCATCTGCCCAAGACACCAAACGAGAGGTAGGGGTCTTACGATAAATTTTGACAAGGGCATCCTTTGCAGGAGCAGTATCAAACATAATTCCACGATTACTTACAGTGAATCCTTCAGATACCTCTGCATCATTAACAGACACATGGACAAAGGATGGACGCAAATAATCAAAGGGAATAGAGAAATTTGTTTGTGAACCATCTGCTGTGCAAGTAATAGATGTAGCCAATTTAATAGCTATATTAATCATCTCCTTTACAAAAATAAAAAGACCACCAGCTCTAAAAGAGCCAGCGGTCACCAATTCAATTTATTATCTCCTCATCTGAGGAAAATTATCATAAAATTTTTGTTTGTCTGCATACATTGCTTTTTCGGCATATGCTGTGATTTCCGCAATATCTGAGAAGACACCAGCAGAGTAGCCTAAGGCAGCTAGGGGAGGGTTGTCTTTATCCCATAGGGATTTATGGAAAGACAATACACTTCCAAGGAACTCATGGATTTTAATATCAAACCCAGTCACTATAAATTCATCACCCGAGATGTGATAGCAGGTATAAATAGGGGAGATAAAGGTCTCCTTAAGCTTAGCTGCAAAGTCCTTTATCAGCTTATCTCCGGCACTGTGTCCAAAGTGGTCATTGGTATATTTCAGACCATTGATGTCTGCGAAAAGGATACCAACGAAACCAAAGTGATTAGTGGTACTGTCACGCTCAAAGGCTTGCTTATTGTACAGTCCGGTGAGAGCATCACGCATAGCACCTTGCTCATAAATGCGAGTTATGTCCGCTAAAAGTTGGGCATAGCTATTTTTAAACTGTTGCTGTATTTCACGTTGAATATCAGCACTTAATTCCATGGGACAGAACTCCTTTCATTGTCCGTGCAAAGCAACAATGGATAGGTATGGAGTTAGTAACTGTACATTGGAATCACCTCGGGGAAAATGTTATCTAGCATAGAAGCGAGCATAGGGAATATCTATGCCACTATCAAAAATAAATGTAATAGCAAAGAATATAAGAAAAAGGATAAGAGATATAGTAGCAATAAGTTTATTGTCTTTCTTTTTACGTATCTCACAAATAGCATAAAAAAGAAAAGATACTATCATAACTACTATGCAAAATGCAAAACTACCAAAGAAAAGATAGACAAAACCTCCTGTCACAACATCTACAAAAGTTTTTGAACCCTCTATGTCAAATATTATGCAAAATACAGCTGAGATTAGTATCGTCCAAACAATGATAGTTAAATACTTCTCCACATTTTTTATCTTAAATCTTTGCATAAGCATCACTCCTAATAAGTATTATACCACATTATTTTGGGACTTGTATATATTTGTAATTTAAGTATTTCTTATTGGCAGTTCTGAAAATACTATTTTGTTTCTTATTCAGCTCATCAAGTTTAGCACGCTTAGTGTCTACATCCATAGTTTTGTCTGCATACAGCTCCCTGATAGCCTTAGAAACTTTCATAGCATCTGCCCTAGCTTTACGCATACCTTTAAGTTCTTTGCCCACCTTAGGCTTCCTGCCCTCAAAAGAAGCATCTGCATATTGTGTCTCCAGCTTATCAAGACCACCAAAGAATACATCCTTGCTACGGGAAGTACCTGTACCCTCAGTATAAGTAAAGCGAGTATATTCAGTCCATTTCTTACTAGGGGTAATATTATCCCTAGCCACCATATCCACAGCATTCATAAAAGTATAACCCATAGAGCCTGTGAGACCATAGATTGTATTGTCTATCTTAATAGGGGACAGATTAGTTGCCTGTCCAATACCACGTGCTACCATAGAGGTGTACTGATTATATTGGTTCTTAGGACTGAGCTTTTCAAGACGCTGGTCAACTAAAGGACGATTACGATACATAGAGTGGTTTGTCTGCCATTCATAGAATTTCTCAATGATAGGGGGAGCACCGGAAGGAGCAAGGTCTTTGATGAGCTTATAGACAGCATCAGCAATAACCTGCTTATCTTCACCCTCAGACATAACATCTAACAATCGCTCAGGTATAGAACCAGCTAGTTGCCCGATAAAGGCAGGTTTAGGGTAATCATAGATGGTATCACCTATCTTGATGTACCATGCTTTATTCTTCATCTCCATAGGCATATCCTTATACCAATCTTCGTCTTTATTCCAATACCACAATAACAGGGTGGGAAACAGTACATGCTCTGCCATAGCAAGACCAACACTGAGAGGGTTTTTAGAAAGCTCTCTAGCTGTCTTTAAAGTACCTTGAAAAGCAGCATTTAAAAAAGGCGTATGCCTGTTAAGAGTTTTAACAGTAGTACCACTCTTCGCAAAATTAAGGGTACTGTCAGAAGCAACCATAGCAGCTTCAATCATAGAAGCACCACGTCCTTTAGCACGTCGATAAAGAGCCATACGTGGTAACTGTTCCATAGCTTCACCATATGCTACATTCCAATTCCATAATACTTTGATAGGATATAAGATTTTATCAAGGACAGAATCACTAATGTTAGGGGCTACAGTTTTCCTGAAGTCTTTATTGATTTCAGCAATAGAGCCTAAGCGTGTAGACATAGTGACACCATTAGACCTAAATTCTCTTTTGTATTGTCTAAGCAGAGCACGTTCTCTGTTGTTGCGAATGATAAGTTTACCAAAAGCATTGTCACTATTGAGCATCTGCAATCCCTGCCAAAAGATTTTCATAGGAGCAACAAGGGGAATGTGAGAAACACTACGCCCATCAGCGTTCATAATAGTTGCTTCAAGAATATCTTTGCAGAGGGCAGCAGTAGCAAACATAGGTGTGCTAGTAGTGCCAATACGTAAAGCTGTTGCTGCACCATGAGAGATTTTCTCAATAATGTCAAGTTTAGAAGCACTTATATTGCCATCTTCGGAAGTCATAGCTTCATAGAGACCTTTCATCATACATTGGTAGTATTTAGGATGCCCATCTTCATAGACAGTAATAATTTGTGAAGCGTGCTTGTATTTACCATCTTTTACAGGCATCATAAGAAAATGTCCATTTTCACCCTTAGCTAAATCAGCAAGAGCAAGACCAACACGGTTGCGCTCTACCTTAGTGACAATACTCTGCATATTCTTCATAGCCTGTACCATAGGGTCTTTGATGATACGCTCAGAACCCTCAACAGTCATAGCTTTATGGGATGCAAAGAAGTCACTTGTACCCTCAATCTCAAATGAACGAGACATAGGGATATATTCAGGGTATTTTTTCAAAAAGGTATTAGCAACCTTTGCAGGGATAATCTGACCAGCAACAGCAATACGCAACACATTCTCATTCCATTGTTTCCAAAGGTTAGAAGCCACTTTCATTTCAGGCAGTTCTTCTGCTTTAGCAATGATTTTATTACATTCTTCAAGAGTATGTGTTGTCTTACGTCCTGTTGACATAACATCTAATTCATGCTTAGCTGTTTGGTAAGTATTAAAGGCTTCATACATATCCTTATATTCTGTCTCTGAAAGCCACTTTTGGAGTTCAGCACCACGCTTACCTAGTGGTCTTAGGGGTACTATAATATCACTAGCAACAACATTATTAAGAGCGACATTGAATTTTGTTTGCAACATCTTAATAGCAGCTCTAGTGCCTAGATTATTACCATTCAGAAGACAACCAACAGTATCATTACCTGCTTGCTTTGCATACTGTGCTAAGACAGCAGGGTCATTCTCCATAGCTATCTTTACACCTTGATTATCCTCATAGGCTCTTATGCTTTCGTCAAGGTCAGCATACTCCCAAGCAAAATGCTTTTTAGTAGCAGTCCAAGTACCAATGAGTTTATCAATTCTTTTGCCAAGCTCTTTGTCTGCCCAATGGAACATACCAGCAGCTTTGCTGAAGTCAGACTGAGAACCCCATCGGCGTACCTGTTGACCTAAAAGGTTCATTTGTGCCTGATAGAATCTATCACTTGCAATAGCTTTTTCAAACTCAGCATAGGCGAGAGGGAAGTGCTTCTTAGCCATCTCAGGGTTAACACAATACTCATTCATAAAGGCAGCACGTCCTTCTTCTACATAGGTAGCATAGTTTTCCGGGGCATATCTATTGCCATACTCACCATGTTGCCATATGGAAGTTGCACCATCATAAAGTTCTTTTTGAATTGCTGTATCTTTACCCCAACCGAATTTATCAGACAAACCATGTCCGATTTCGTGACAGATTACAGACCATGCACGGAAACCACGGATACGAATACCTTTACCTTGTGGCATAAAGTAGCCTAAGGTTCTATCACTATCAGCTAAATCCAATCTGCCGGGGCGAATAGGGAACATAGCCTTTGCAGTTTCCCATATATCCTCTGCACTCACAGGATGAGGATAGAGATTATCTTTGCTATATTCAAGCTTATCTCCATGTGCACCCTGCATGATTTCAGGTGTCTGCCGTGCTTCAAGATGGTCTTTAGCTAACTGATTAGCAATAGCATCCTGCTGCATCTGCTGTTCAGGCATCTGTTCAGGATAAGCTTTTTCAGCGGTTGTCTTTGGTTCACGCTTAGTAACCTGAGCAGGTGTAACCATCTCCTCATAGTCATTGTCAACATCCCATACATTCTCACGATGCTGCTTACGATGCTTACGTTTTCTTTTATTCTTCTCTTTAGTAGGAGAACCTAACTTTTTGTTTGTCTCCTCAACCTTAGTCTTATCAGCCATAACCTCAGTAGCAGGGTTTGTCTTTTCAGACACAATCTCTGCATCCGTGATAGGGGTTGTCTTAGCAGACCAATCTGCTTTGGCAAGCTTTTTAGCACCAATAGCAGTATCTGTCAGAAACTGACTGACAGCAAAACGAGCAGGATGTTCTTCTGCATACTTACGTACATTTTCATCCATAGCAAGAACTGTACCTGCTGCGATACCACTACCAACAAAAGGTGTAGTCATAACCTTAGATACTTTAGGGGCAGCCTTAGATAAAAGACCACCCACGCCATGTGTCATAGAAGCTGCCACAGTACCTGCCAACATAGGGAGCAGAGATGCTTTGGCTTGGTCAGACATATCAGGAGCGTTTTCAATCTCTTGTGCCTTCTGCATCTCATGCACCATGATAGGTACTTGAACAGCCAAGGGAATCCAAGGACTAGCAGCACCGGCTACATCACCTACAAGAGTAAGGGGGTCTTTAGTGGCTACATAGCGTGCATCATCCACAGCATCCTGCAAAGCCTGTGCAACCTTTTCCTGTGCAGGAGAAGGGGAAGAAGAATCAATGTCAGGTAAAGACATATCATCAATAGCATCAAAATTACCTGTTTTATAAGCTTCACCAGCAGCCACAGCAAGCTTCTGACCTGATTTATTTATGTCTGCAATCCATTCAGTAACCGCTCCAGCAAAGTCATCAAAAGACTTATAGCCTTGGTGCTGTATCTTTTGGAGCTGTTCTTCACCCTTGGCTTGTAAATCACCATATGATTCATCACCAAGTTTATTTAAATCCTCGATAATACTCATTATGAACCAAAGACCTCCTCCTCAATATCATTCACATCAAGACCATTACGTATAGCAAACTTATCAATAGCATCACGTATTTGGTCTTCATCTAAGGGTACGCCAGCAGAATTTTTAGGGTTACTGTTCGCCCATATCTTCATCTCTGCTATATCCTTGTCTTTTTGAGAGAATACAGGGGTATCATCAGGAGGTTCACTAGACTGTGTTGTCTCCTGCTCACTAGGGATATACCCACGCTTCTTTTTGAACTCTAGCAAGGCATTAAGTCTTGCTGTGGCTCTATTAGCTCTCTTTTGTAAAGCCTTATACTCATCAGAATCTCCATCAACATCAGGGTCTTGATAAGCTTTGTACCATTCAGCATATGTCTGTGTGTCTTTAATATATTGATAGCCATTTTCATATGACCAAAAATGTTTAGCTTCTGCATCATTACCATATCCTTTAGCAGACTGACGTGCTTGGCGTGTAATAGTACGAGCCATAGTAGCTTTAGTTGCTGCTGGCAAGTTAGAGCTATTAATAATCTGTAATTGCTCGTTGGGGTCATTGGTCTGCAAAAGAGCCATATTGATTCTGTCTCTTTCCTCAGCATCACGTTGAGCCTTAACACGCTGAGCCTGTGCCTGTTTAGCATAGATAGCTTGGCGTATCTTATTGACACGTTGGGGATTATAGACAGCAGCAGACTGCTCTTTAGGATTAGCAGCTTTCATACCACCATGGTAATCAGCAAGGTGCAGATGTCTGCCTGTGCCAGCATCATGGAATAAGACCTCACCAAAGTATTGTTTGAAATAAGACAATGCTTTATTAGCCTGTGCTTCATCCACATTATCGCCTAAATAAATATCCACAGCATTACCTTGGGTATGTTCTGAGTTTGGTACACCACCCACAGATGCATTATGTTCTGCCGTGCGGTAGCCACTTGTAATCTGTGCATCCTTAAAACCTAACTGATAGATAGCACCACCAACCATAGGTAACACACTTTTCATAGTGGGTGACAGGTCTGCTAAGTCGGGGTTGTCTCCCTGCGAGATAGGCAGGTTAGCTTCAGGAATACCATCAGCATTTGTAGTTTCCGCAGGTAACTGAGACAACAATGCTTCAGCTTTTGAGAGGTCAATAGTACCATCAGGGCGTGTGCACTTAGACACAATATCATCAGTAACTCTCAGATTGAAGTTATCTGCAATCTTAGTATAGGAGGGATAGAGGTTAACCATCTGTTTCAAAGACAAACCATCTTCGTACTGATAGTCACCTAAGGCATCCAATCTTGCCGTATCAAAATCTTGGTCAGCAATCATCTGAGCAAGAGGGGCAACAGCTTTAATGAAACCATCTCTATCCCTAGCACCTAACTGAACCTTACGCAACGCTTCATTACCACGAGTGAGAAAGTCTTCACCCTTAGCTCCACTATACACAAGGTCTTGAAACTCACTAGAACCTAACATGACCATCTTCTGACGCTTATCATCATTGATTCTCTTGTCAGCTTCATTAGCTATTTTTATTGTGTCTTGAACAGCACCCTCATAATAGCCTTGGTCAAATGCTACCTTATTAGAGATACCATCATCACTGAAGTTAGCTCTGTTCTCCTGTAGATACTTATTGAAAAGACTAACAGCTTCAGATACACTCTTAGGCTTTTCAGAAGCAGGGTCATTCATCCATTGCTCCTTAGCATATTGACTTGCCATTTTACCAATGCCTTTTTCAAGAACAGCCATAGCATAGCGATTATCTGTCAAGTCAAATTCATCACTAGAGTTCTGCAAAGCTGCCATGCGGTCAAACTTCTTCAGGTCTTCCTGTGTCTTACCTGCGAGGAGTTTGTCTGCATTGACCAAGACTGCTTGGTCTTGGGTACGCTTCTCATCAGCAATACGCTCCTCCATGATATTCTTACCAAGGAGACCTAAAGATGATGCTAAGCGTTGTGCATCTAAATCTGTACGTTGTGAGATACCTGTAGATGCATTGAATTTATTTAAGGACAACGCATAGGGCATCTCCGGTTGCTTTGCAAACTGCCGTTGAGTACCTACCGCTGCCTGTACTTCTTTACTCAATCTTCTTACCTCCTGTAAATACCATTACCAATACCTAGCTTCTCATGGACGCTACGTGGAGCGTTGCCTACCCATGTCTTAGTAGCATTTTTAGCTGTTTTACCAGCACCACCTGTAATCTTCTGCTGATTCATAATATTCTTAGCTTGTGTATAATTATTCAAGCCTGTTGCAGCAGAAGACAATAAGTTAGTGAATCTACTAGGCATCTTAGGAGCAGAAGCATTAAGGTTCTCTAAATATTCGTGAGTAGATTTTACCTGACGCTCACGATTCAGGTCAACCTCATTAGATTTACGTTTATAGTTATCTTGGATAGAGGACACAGCACGAGCGGTATCACCTTCGGCAGCACGTACAATGAGGTTAGCTGTACGTCCGCTCATGGTCTCGTTCACAGCAGCCTTTACGCCACTATTGAGTTGCATAGAGTTCAACCTAGTGTTGCTAATCTCCACAACAGCTTGGTCAAAGGCATCTGTGCGCTGCTGTTCTAAATCCATGATATTCCAATTCATTTCAGTAATAGCTGCCTTAGCCTGTGCGTTCATGGTAGCCTGTGCTGCCTTAGCTTGCGCACGTTGTCCCATGTAGTCACCTGCTACTTGCAAGCCTGTACTGATACCAGCAGCCACCATAGGACTGCACATAAGACATCACTCCTTTGCCGGATATAAACTAAATTTCTGAAATGGCTCTCCATTGATTTCTTTGTATTTGTAGAATTTAGCACCTAACCATGTGAGCCATCTAATATGTTTGATATTCTTCATCCATACATAATTACTGACATGCCATTGTACCCACTTCTTGAAAAATGGTTTACAGAAGCGTAGGAACTTAATAGGGTGCTTGTCTACTTCTGTAGTGCAGACAACCCATATTAAGTCAGCTTCAATACCACCAACGGCATAGACCTTGTGTGTCTCATCATCATAAAGACACAAAGCATCCTTCAACTCTAAAACAGGTGTGAGACCAAAAGAACAGCCTGAAGCATAATACCACTCTAGTCTGTCTTCCTCTCTCATGTTTTCTCTAAAGTCACAGAGCTGTGCAATGTTTAATTTAGATACTTTTAAAATAGTCTCGTCCTCCTTTGATAGTTACCAATCCAACCTGCACCTACGAGAGATACAGGAAGTGGGGTGTCTGTTTCCAAACAAATGTTTACGTTTTCATTTTTGGCTTGGATAGGGAACTTAAAAGAACCTGTGGAAAAAGGCATTGCACCTAAGATATTAAAACGAGTACCTAAGAGCCTAGAGGTATGCTCATAGACATAGGCTTGTTTGTCTTTAATATCTACAGTTACTTTAAAGTAGCCACTATCAGCATAGTTAAACCACATCTGACGAAGCTGTAATCTGCCCTCAATGAGAGCCTGAGTATTACCATTATCAGACTGCTTAACCATAATAGTTGACATAACAATCTTAAAGTTATAATTGAGACCTACAGTCAATACTTGGTTAGAATAATCACCTATAAATACCAGCTTACCTTCTTTAGCCTTAGCATATGTACCATCAGAAGCAACAGCACTATATTGTTTATCCTGCTCATATATATCTCCAAAGATGTCACTTACATTTACTGTGGTTTCATCCTTTAGAGAATCATAGCAATCAGCAGGAATCTGATAGGAGTGTTTGCAGTCCAACAAGATACGATAGGCTTCACTATCAAAGTCAGTAGTATTAATGGTAAAGGAAACCTTCTCCAAACAATAGTAACCATTACGCTCAACTATCAGATAAAGATAGTTGTCAATAAATTGCCCTCCATAGACAACACCCTGCATATCCCACTTAGACCACGCAGCCTGTACACGCTGACTATCAATGAAAAGGTACTTATAGACATAAATAGCTGTCTCGTCACCTTCGGTAAGATAGAGCATAACATTCTCAACAGTAGAAGGTATGATTTTATAGACACCATTAGGAATGTAGTTAGGAACATGAGATGTTATGTCTTGAACATCCTTAGCATCTGTGTTGTCTGCTGCGGTGAAGAACTCACGCACAGTAGTATACTTAGCTCTTTCAGCTACAAAGTAAACATTGCGTCCTGCATTGACAGGCTTAGCTTTAAGACTAGCTTCGTAGTGGGTAACAGCCGGGGACAGATTAGCACTCGTAGGGGTCAAGACACCATCAGCAGAGAGCATAAATTGTGCTTCTTGACTGAATAAGATAAGGTCAGTATCAAATGTGACAGCATTATAGAGGGTGCTAATGGTATTATCAGAAACTGCTAAGTCGATAGGGTCTGTATCCTGTACTTTGGTTGCACTAGTCATCCAAAAGTTAAAGAAGTTAGCACTTCTAGTGAGGATAACATTCTCACCACTTAAGAAGCCTAAGCGGTTTCTATGATAGAAGACATCATTTATTGTCTGCCCTATGAAAGAGGGGATAGGGTTGCTGTCTTCATCACCAATATCCCTAGATTCCCATTCGGCTCTACGGAAGGTAAAAGTACCATCTGCTTCACGCACAAGAACATGTGGGAGAGTAGAGGTATCAAAGTGGTTCTTCAGGTTAGGTCTAGCACACTCTTTCCATACCTTTTCTTCTGCGCTGTACTTAACATAGTAATCATCAGTGTTACTGCCTTCTTCACCTACAATCTTTACAAGATAGCCATCAGGGGCAGTAGCAGGAAGATTAGTAAACTTCTGCACAGATTTTAGTATACCGAAAGCAGCCTGATTGTTATACCCATCAAATACTTCAGCAGAAGTGATAAGAGACTTAGCTACACTATAAGAAGGTGTATTAGTCTTTTCACCATACTCAATCGTGTAAGCATCTGCTTCTGTTTTATCTAATGTAGGTTTATAGTTGCGATAAACTGTCAATTCAGCATCCACATTAGTAACAGTCCATCCTTCAGAAGCACATCTGTCAATTTCTGCTTTAATTCTATTGTAAGCTTCTATATCTGTAGCATCAGTTAGCACCTTTCTCTTTGGGATAGTTACAACAATTTTACCTAAAGAACGTACTACAGTGGAGGGAGTATACGCCTTATAATAGAAACTAGACATATAAAGATAATTATAATTAAGTCCCTTAAAAATATCCTCCTGCTGAGCAGGGGTAGTAGAAGGTTGTGTAGATACAACCTCTCCTGTTTCAGTAACAAATGCACTTTTCTTAAGATATAACCAAGAAGACCCTGTAGTAGTAGTATAGCCTTTCTCAATACATTGAGTGGCTAACTGTTGAGCAATATAGTCAGTAGCAATCTGTTTAGTATGGGACTTATCACTACCATCAGGTGTCTCAAAACTTGCCACAGTTTCCTTGTTTACTACAATCTTATAAGTTCTGCCATACTGCCCACTCTTAATATTTACAAGTAATCCCTGAGTATTCCATGATATATCATCCACTTTATCTGACATTTTAGCTTTCTGTACTGTATTGGCGATAAAGGTATAATCAGCAATAGTAATAACCTTAATATTACTACGTGGACTTTGTGTATAAATATAGGAGGTATCCTCCTTCATCGTCACAGTTTTCTTGTTACCCTGTAGGTCAAAGACATCAATACCTGCGCCTGTGAAGATAACAATATACTTTTCATTAGTATCTCTATCTATAAAATGTATCAAAGGCTTATTGATAGCATTGCCCCTCTTACCTAGATTGGCTTCAAAGATAGTAGGGGGACGCTTTTGTAAACCACCTGCTTCACTAGAATAACCATTCAACTGTTCCTCTAGCTGTTCAGGATGTCTGAGGATAGGGGGTTGCTGAGACACACCACTAACAAGGTTCTTTATGTCTTGATTAATCAATCCCATAGTCTCACCTCAATCTCAGCTTATGCACATAGGTGTGCTCCAGCATAGAGTAGCTGTTATTGTCTACCTCAAATTCCATCAGGTGTTGCCATGCTTCAGCAATCTCCTGCTGGGTAACCTTGGTCAGACTATCATCACCAAAGTAGGAGCTTTGGAAGACAAAACATGCCTTAGCTAAGATATAGTTCCTCATCTGCTCCGGCAAGTTTTCAAAGTCAAGATAAAGCACCATCTCTACATCTAAAGGATGCTCAAATATCAGTGTGTCTTTAAACAGGTCTTTCACATAGTCACCTTGTCTAACAAGTTTGACACCATGGTTATCCTTAAGATACAAGTAGTTACTGTTCCATGGAATCTTTTTGGTGTCTACGTCAGGGTTAAGGGTGAAGTGGGGTGTCTTGTTAAAAGTCCATCCACGTGACTGCTCTTGTCTGCTGATATTCCGCAGGATACGTAAGGCATTAATAGCATCCACATCTGTCATTTCTTCAAGACTGTTGATAGGAGCTTCACCAATAGTACCAATGATACTATTGACTGCATCAAGTTCAGTTAATGCTGTTAGTTGCATTGGCATCTCCTTTCATTTTAGAAAAAATAGGGGACAGCATACGCCATCCCCTAAGGTTAGTAGTTGTTTAAAATTAAGCCTGAGTTACAACACCCATGAAGGCTGCTTCAGGGCGCAGACCACCAAAGCCTTTTGCATACTTAGCAATAATTTGGTCAGCCTGATATTCAGGTCGACGAGCATGTTCCATACCAAGACCTTTGAGGGTCAAGATACCAGCAGAAGACGGATGTGCCACAATGAATTGGCAGGTGTCTTTGTAGGTAGTAGGGAATACATGACCATCACCTTGCATAACATTCTCGTTATCTACACCACCCTCGGTCAGCAGGGGAGCTTCAATCAAATCAAAACCAATCAGTTTCGGAGGGTTGTTGCCCTCAATGGTCATAGAAGCACCATACAGTTTGTTGATGATGTCTTTGTTGGCAATCAGTGCATTGAGTGCCATCGGTTTAATATAGCAGTTGCGACCTGCCAGCGGAACATTATTCTCAGACATTTTGGTCTTGATTTTCAACAGTTCCTTAAAGATAGCTACGCCCATAGCTTCAGTCTCGCCATAGTCAGCGGTTGCCACAGTCTCGGTGACAATCAGACCCTTGCCAGTACCTTTGACACCAGTAGTAGTATTGGTAGGCAGATTCTCTTTGTCTGCTACAATCATCTTAGCTACTTCAGCCAAGATAGCACAGTCCTGAGCAACAGCCAACGCTTCACCCATTTCCTTAGAATACTTAGAACGCAGCTCAAAGTGGTTCATAGCTTCGTCAAGGTCAAAAATCATGCAGTCAGAGGTCAGCAGACCATCCAGCACGATAGTGCGCTCATTGTGCTCAATGGGGGTGCGCAGGTCATCCAAGTTCTTACCTGCTTTCAGGTACTTAGCTTTTGCTCGACCTACAATCGGGAAGATAGCAGACTTACCATGTTCAATAGTACGCTCAGAGAAGCGACCACCGGTAATAGTGGATTGAGAGAAAGCGGTGAGAACTTCACCGGTAAACATTTTCAGAAATAAACCTAAGCGGTCTTTGCCTTTATCAGATTGTGCAAGACCGGGGTTGGCAATAATCATATCAGCCATTAAATCACTCCTTAATAATTTTGAATAAAAAAAAAATAACCCTCCATCTAGGAGGGGATTGACGTTTTTGTCTTAACCGAAGAATTTAGAAGCAGCGACTTTACGCTCTACTTCCTGCATATAGTTGGGGTCTTTGCCATAGCGTGGGTCACTCATAGCCTTAATCATCTCATTGGCATCAGTATAGCCTTTGGATTTACCCACGTTACCACTGCCACCTAAAGTAGGATTAGCAGTACCATGTTGCGCTACCATTTGAGCCTTTACACCTGCAATGTAAGCAGACACAACAGACAAATCATCTTTGTTTACAATAGCATTGAAGGCACTGACAGCACCTGCACCTTGGGACTGCACGAATTTTTGGATACGTTTGTACTCATTGATACCACCTGCATCCTCAATAATCTTGTTAGCAAAAGCATCAGCCTTAGCTTGCCAACCTGCAAGAGCTGCTTCTACAAGAGCTTTAGGGTAGCCTTTTTCTTCCAACAGCTTATAGCTGTCTTCAGACAACTCGCCTTTTTCATTGTATTCAGCTTCTAAGGCAGCATAGTCGATGCCTTTACCTTCCAGCTCAGTCTTGGCAGATTCAATCTCACCTTTAGCTTTTTGGTAATCTTCCTGCTCCTCAGCAGGTTTGTCTTCTTTTTCTTCTGTGGTGTCTTTTTCACTAGTGGTGGTTTCTTCCTCACTCTTGCCACCTTCATTTTTAGTGGTATCAATTACTTCACCATTAGAAACAATAGTAGTATCAGTAATATCTACCTGTGTTTCCTTAGGTTCTTCATTGACCTGTGTGTTTTGATTTTCAGTATCAGCCATTAGATTCACTACCTCCCTGTGTTTGCTGATTCATGGCATCCATAGCACCTTTGGTTGCATTAGGTATAGCAGCCTGTGCCATTGCCATCATTTGTGCCTGTTGCTGTTCCTGCTGAATCTGTTCCGCAGACTTAATCAGACCTGTGGTATCAAGATTGCAACTGTTTGCCCAAGCACGAGCCACACCTTCCCAATTCACAACAGATGCTGCATCCGGAATCTGAGCAATACCCTGAATAAAGACAGTAAGCTTCTGTTGGTCATGTCCACGTCCGATAGCTTCCATGCCTGTAGTTACGGCAAGAGACACAATATCTTTAGGGACATCTGCAATTTCACCTTTTTTGGAAAGGATATTTAAAAGTGTATTAGCTAAGGGGAGCTGCAATTCTTGTGACAGGATAGAATAGATACCACCAAGGGTGTCTTCTAGCTCATTAGCCACATAGCGGATTTCCTCAGCCGTTACACGTTCGCCACTACGTTGGACAGCAGAATTGAGCATGAACGCATAAGACAATCTGCTTTCAATAGCATCAGCAGTCATTTTAGCAATTTGCATATCTTGTGTCTTGTCCAGCGACAGGCAAGTAACATCTTCCTTGTTACCTGTTACAAAGCCACCATTTTTTGTCTTCATAATCTTGCTAGGTTGTGTCACACCATTAGGGCGCACAAGGTAGATTACAGAAGCAGCAATAGCAGACATCTCTGCAATGGCTTTAGAGAGACCTTCTAAGGTCTTTAAGTCACCAATATATTCCTCAACATACGAGCGACTATAATGTTCACCATCCATCTTAAAGAGACGGACAGGAATCCAAGGACAAACATCAGCAGGGAAAGACTGCTCATAGCCATCAATCTGTTTACCCTCAATCTCTTGGTAACTATAATATCTGTTGTCTTTGGACGAATAGGTTATATGAGTATAGACCTCAACCAATTCATCACCACGCTTGGTAGACAAATCAATATCTAGTTGCCCTAAGACTTCATAGGGCAGGGTGTTGATAGCAAGTTTTTCACAGGTAATCATCTGAATAGGATGTCCTACAAAGTCTCTTTGTACCACATAACTATTCAGCTTATAGACTTTAATGCCACCCTCTTTGGGAGGGAAGAACAATAAAGCATTGCCAGCTATAATAAGCTGTTTCAGACACACCTCCATGGAGACACGCATCTGCGAAGATTCAAAGTATTTCTGAGCCGTTTGTTCTCTTTGTACTAATGCTTGCTCTATCTCTTGTTTGTCTTCGGGTTTGCTCTCATAGTATTTGAGGACATCATCTCGGATGTCTTGTCTGAAAAAAGGTGTGTTTGGGGGGAACAGAGCTAATACCAGCTTTGACGTGAGGTTATTGACACCTCTTGCACCTACCGCTTGATAGGGCGTAGAGTACTTAGTAGTACCATTAGCTTCTTTTTTAGGGAATAAAAAAGGGATTGTATATTTTGCACAATCCTCAGCTCTATCAATATAAACTTCACGCTCAATAGCCAATCGCTCATATAAAGCTTTTGCTGTCTCTGCCATTAAAGGTTCACCCCTGTACCGCTACCAATCTGAGTGATGGTAAGCTTCTTTTTGCCCTTGGTCTTAGCGTTCGGATTTTCCTTTTTGGTATCCTCAGCAACATTATCAATCTTCAAGGGGGCTGCAACAGGGGCAGCAGCAGGAGCAGCTTGTTGTACTTTTGGTTTTTTACCGCACATAGTTCCTCCTCTCTACAACTGAGTGGGATTGTACACGCCATTGCGAGCAATCGTCAGTTGTTGTCTACCTTTTTTCTTGTTAAAGGTATCAGCAGTACCACCATACTCAGGACTATCAGGGTCTTTTGCATTGGTTTCCGGTACTAAGGAGGATGCAGATACATCAGTATTTACGCTGGGGGTCTTAATCTTCCAGCACATCTTATCACTCCTCATCATCATTCAAGTTAGCCATAGCCTTGATATGCCCCAGCACATCCATAACGCCCCTAATATATCCAATAAGCTCGTCGTTGTTTTTGGCGTTGTGTGTCATAAGGCTACCAAGACTGTAGGCTCTCTCTAAATGTTCATAAATTACAGGGTTTACATATGGTAGTTTTTCTCCATCATCCCCTTTAGATACAATATTAATATTCATTGTCACTTATATACCTTTACTTTATTTGAAACTCAGGCGTGCATCCGAAAATACACGCCATTACAAAGGCTAATGCCTTTACTATTCATTGTCGCTTATATGCCCCTTTACTTTATTGTCTCTTTTGTGACCCTTTGGGTGTCCAAAGGATAGGCTTAAAGTCTTTATCGACATCCTCATATCTGAGAATACGAGCAACCCTTGCTTGTGTCAGTGCTTCTTCCTCAGACAAACCTGCTTTTTCATAGGCAGCCACCACGGCATCCCATGAGCACTCTTTGTCAAGAATTTTCTTTGCACCAACCTCACCAATTTTTGGACAACCCTTATAGTTATCAGTAGCATCACCGACAAGGGTCTGATATAAGAACTGATAATCAGCTTCTTCTTGTGTTGTCTTATGGAATGTATCCTGAATGAAGTTATAGAAAGGACAGGGGATAGACCGCATATCCTTGTCACCACTGATAATGACAGCAGATGTATCAGGCATTGTGCCATAGATACCTAAGAGGTCATCAGCTTCAAGACTTGGGATAGACAACACATTATAGTTTTTCTTCACCCACTCAACAGCAGAATGGTAGGCAAGAGGCTTTCTCTTAGCCACACGATTGAGCTTATAGGGGGGATAGACTTTAGAGCGAAAGTAAGGGTAGCTGGAGAAGCACATGGTAATGTGATAAGCTCCCTCGTGCTCCATGTGACGCAGGACTTTATCGGTGATGCTGACAACCATTGTGTCAATAGCATCCTTAACCTCTGCTAAGTCAGAGTGTAGTGTCCACAGGTCACCATACCAATTAATTTCCTGCTCTGCTGCTGCACATGTGCGAAAGACAATCATGTCAGCATCAAAAAGCAGATGTAAAGGTTTAGAAGCCAATATTAAATACCTCCATCAGTAGGTGAAGCATAGCAAGTATGCTACCAACAGCAAGACTATAGAAAAGGATGAAAAACATAAGAAGGATAAGCATATATACAAAGAGTTTTCCACACAACAGTATCACTTAAAATCACAGCTCCTCTCTGTACAGTTCTTACAGTTCATAAAGCTTTTATCAAAGATTTCAGGGGCAGCATCAGCCAAGCATTTTTGAATAGCCATAGCCAACTCTCTATGCTCCGGCATAGCTCTCTTACATAAACGCTTAGGCATATATTCATACCATGCTCTAAAGTTACCTGTCACTACCAAGGATGTCTCAACACCTTGGGGCAGGAAGTAGGCAGCATCCTGTTCTGCAAGACCATCAGCAATACATTCTTTGTAAGCATGAAGCATAGGGTGCTTATCAATCATGGAATCAACAACTTCTTTAGGTACACCATGCTTTTTAGCAAAATCATACATACCATCAGGGATAATACAAGTATCAAAGATACTACCTCTAGCAGACTTACAGGTGAAGCTGAGGTGGCGGTGTCTCGTGAGTTGCCCTAAGACACGCACAGAACATGTCACCAAAAAAGAAGCATAACAGTGCTCTAAGACACTAAGATGTCCACTTTCAATAATTTTCTTGATGGATTTTTCGGTAACATCTTTGCCATAAGGTTGACTACAGGCAGTCTTCAGTACCTCCATGTAGTTAGGGGTTATAGAAAGAAGCTTAGCACTTATCATCAAAACAGGTCACCCCCTGCTACAAGTCCTTTTGCTTTGGTCTCTAAAGTGTGTGGAGAAGCAACAGTCATAAAGCCACCTTGCTTACACTTAACTTCCACACGGATACGAGTTACTATGCCTTCAAAATAGATAGGCTCTCCTAAGGAGTTCTGACGTTTGATATAGACCTTCTGACCAATCTTTGGTACAAAAGGCTGCTTTTGTTTCGACATAAGGCTTTACCTCCACAATTTTTGTTTGTCTTCCGAACCTAAAGGCTTCTGCTTTAGTGTTCATAAAAATATCAATTTTTGTCTTACCATAATCACCGCCAAACCTGTCCTGAACGATGTAGCTGTGACCATCAATAACCACCTCAGTTCCTAGAGGTAGTCCATCACAGGCTACTGTTTGCCCCATGATTGCAGGGTGTCCGCTTGCTGTAATGCCATCGGTCTTGCCACATTCGTCAAAGGCAGGAGTATAGGCGGTACAGATTACTAAGAGTAGAGTAGGGATGTTAAACATTCTTACACCTCCTAGTGACAATCAAACCAATTCCTACCAATCTTTCCCTCGGTATCTAATTGGCATCTGATTCCATAATATTCTTGTGTTTGTCTCATAGATTCTTGGGCAATTCTCACAGCTTCTTCAGCTATAGCTTCAGTTCTGCAAGCTACCTGTCCCTCATCCTTTCTGTATTCTCCTATTGCTAGGAGTGTCGGACTATATCATCCTTGTATATGTAGTTACAAGGGTGGGCACTTCGGAAAATAGGGGGAATCTCACCCCCTATACCTACTCCACAAGGGATAGTCTCTGCGCTTTCCATTCTCTAATCCAGCGACAGCCGATAGAGAAGCTAACGCCAAACTTTTCAGCTAAGGCTGTACCTGTTACCTTTTGATGTTCCAACCAATAATCTTTTGCATGTTCTTTACGATAAGAATAGCGTTCATGATTATGTAACTTAGCATGTTCTGCCTTAGTCATTAAAACTAGGTGGTTAATATTACAGCAAGCACGATTACGGCAAATATGATGTATGCTATATCCTTCAGGAATAGCACCATTCTCCTGCTCCCATAGTAAACGATGATACATAACACGTGCCTTTTTACCATTCCTTAAAAGTTTGGTAGGATGTGGTACTCTGTAATAGCCATCCCAATTAAGTTTGCGTTGCAAGGGTACTATGCAACCTGTTTCTGTTACTTCAAATTTAGGTTCACTACTCATAAATACTCCTTTGGCTTAGTTCATGGTTGACCCATAAGGCTTTCCATGAGTTCACCCACTTTAAGGTGCACAATAAGGGATATGTTGTTTATGCACCCAAGCCATAAACTGAAAATCTTCTCCATGTTTATAGCCAGCTTTAATCATATTTTCTTCCCATAGGCATATCCATTTTTTACATATCAATGCTCCACAGGATTGTAAAAGTAAATTGAGAGCTGAATGTAGACTTCTCACATGGAGATGTCTGCCATCCAGCCCTCTTAAATACTTACGTTTCCATTCTTTAATTTTTCCGTGGTACTCAACCACGAGTGTATTCTTGACAGCTTCACGCAGCATCTTGATAGCAGGGGTAGCTTTCAGGAATTTATTCTTTGCTTTCTTACCCATAGCTTCATCGCCACCGAGTAGCTTACCAAGATTTTTGTCTCCGCTGCCATAGAGAAATGCATAAATACCAAAATGTTCCATAGGGTTCGCAACACCCTATGCGTCCATAAGGACAGCTCATAGTCACCTATGAGAGCAGACTATATCATCAATGCCCACCGCTTCCAGCACCATCAGCTTGTACTGTACTTCCTTCCGGAATAGTCGTTACACGTTCTAAATAGGAAATAGCTCTACGGAAATTATCAACATCATCATGTAGCAAACCTAAGGCACGATTACAGTTATGACAGACCAACCCACGCACTTTACCTGTCTCGTGGTCATGGTCAACAACAAGCACCCCTGAGTGGCAATCATTCATAGCAAAGTTATCACCATGACAAATAGCACAGACAAAATTTTGATTTTCTGCCATATCTAATACATCATCAAGGGTAAGACCATACACTCTTTTATAGTAAGCATTGGTGACACCATAATCTTTACAGAAGTCACAGCAGTAATGCTCAGAAGGAGCTTTAGGAATAAAAATAGACCCACAATGCTTACATTTCTTTGCTTTGAAATAGCCTTGTGGGTACTTACTTGGTTTTGCTGTCTGTAATTTCTTAGGTTTATTTCCTGCCACAATTTGTAGCATCTTTTGTAGATAATCTTCTCTAGTCATTCTTCTCCTTTTTAGCTTCGCACGGTATTGTCTCAGTGAGAGTTTCACCGTTTTCAATGGGTTTATAGACCTCTATTTAGTCAAAGGTCTTCGCTTGGTTTCTTGTAGGTAACCCAGCAGCCTGTTGATTCAATGTGTGGATGTCACCATTCAAGATAACATGAGCATAAGCACCTTTATCATAGGGGTAAAGATAATGTGCAAGACATCTAAGCTCCAAGCCACAGGCATCTACACCTACCTCATACCACCCTTCAGGTGCTCTGAACAGCTCCCTGCACTCTTGTCCGTAGGGACTACCCACATGAGGGACTTGGGCAACATTAGGGTTCGCATGGGTAGCACGTCCTGTTACTGTACCGCAAGGGTTCACACTACCATGGATTCTACCATCAGCCTTAACATGCTTCAGCCACGCTTGATTACCTGTAGCAAGCTGACCTAACCGCTTAGCCACCATAAGGTATTCCTCAAAGACAGCAGCTAAGTCTCTTAGTTCCTGTGGGGCATTTTCGTCACCTTTAATAAACTTAAAGGTGTCACCATCAATCTTCAGACGTTCATCCTCATAGCAATCTTCATTCTCCGGCAAGTAATTAAATTGATGCTCCAGCACCCATGCTACCTGCTGTCTGCTGCTAGGATTGAAGTCCTTATATCTTTGAATAGGCACACCTGCCTTATAACCTAAGCGTTTGTTGTCTCTTTTAGGCACGAAGACCTTATCGGGTATCTGTGGCACAATGGACACAAGCTGAGAAGACAACACAGCATAGCGTAACTCTAAGGTTTCCCTCAGCTTCTCTGCCTTTTCTAAATCAAAGACAAAACCATTCCGCTCCTGCTTAGACATCAGCCATTGTGCTTGATGCTCCAGCTCTATAGCCTTAGCAGGTGCTCCAATCTTCATAAGGTATGTATAGAGCTTCTTGGTGACAGTGACATCCTGCACACAATAGGAAAGCATTTCTTCACTGAAAGAATCCCATGCATCCTCTTGCTCACCATACGTACCTTTAAGTTCCCCAAGGCGATAACCCCATGCCTTTAGTGATTGTCTACCAATCAATTTAGCAGGGAGTGTACCATTACGTACCCTAGCATGGTCAGTATCTTCTATGTTGCCACAGATAAGGCGTGACAGTACAAGGGTATCTAAAACTTTGGGTCTCCATTCTCGCTTTATGCGGAACTCGGGATAGAGTTTAGCCAGCACAGCACAGTCATAGTTGATGATGTTGTGACCACAGATGCTCTCTCCATCCCTCAGAGCAGCGATTAATCGCATAGCTCCCTTTTTAAAATCATCAGGTCTGTAAGCTGAGATGTTGTTCTGTTCATCGATGATTACTAGACAATGCCCCTTAGTGACATTGTCCAGCAGACCATCAGTTTCAATATCAAAATAGAGCATAGCTTACAGCTCCACAGCATCTTGCGACAGGAAGTATTCCATACGCTCACGCTCATTTTCAAGAGCATTGATTGTCTTCTCATGCTTCTGCAAGTATGCCATCTTAGCTTTGTTGGCATTATGAATCATGCTATTGCAGTTCTTGATGCGAGCCTTAGCAGCTTCAACCTGCTTACGAGACAACCAAGACAGCAGGGAAGTACACCAATCAATAAGCTTTTCTAAGATTTCAAACATCTAAAAATCTCCTTTCTCTGTTTCATCAGTATCAAAAGGACATGCAGGTGCTTCGTACTCTGATAAGTCCTTTACAGCATTTAAGATATTATGCTCCTTGTCATATGCAAGGTATCCGGCGATACCTGTATCACCGCTATATCTATTCTTCAGCACCCTTACACGTACAAGGTTCTTCTTCATCCCCTCATCCTGCTGGTTTCTTTCAAGACCCCACACAGCATCAGAAAGCTGTGAGATAGCTTGTGAACCACGCAGGTGGGAGAGGGAGAGTGCACCACCTTCTTCAGCCGGAGTACCCTCAGTTCTGCGCAGGTGAGAGACAACCAACATGCCTACACCTGTTTCCTCTACAAGTGAACGCAGTTTCGTCATAAGTACATCGGTAGCCTTACGCTCATTTTCGATGTCAAGACCGCTGATAGCAATGGAGATGTGGTCTAAGACAACAAAATCCACCTGCTCACCTGTTACCATGTAACGGATGGTTTGCAAAAGGTCTTCACATTCAATAGAGCCGAAGTGATTGTAGAAGACAAAATTATCCATGATGTCTTCAAAGGCTTTCTTATAATCGCTATCAATAATAGGTCTATGGGCAGGTTTACCAAGCTTAAGACACACAAGACCATTGGCGGTATGCTTAACATTTTCTTCAAGCATCAACATACCAACCTTACAGTAACATTCAGTACCAAGATGATAGGCTAGTTGTCTAACGAACGTAGTTTTGCCTATACCTGTACCTGCTGTGATAACTACAAGCTCACCTTTTCGCAACCCATCAGTCATGTTTTGCAGTGGGATGTCCCAAGGTAAGGGATAGTTCAGTGATTCTTCATGCTTAGATAATACCTCCCACAGGTCATCACCTTTGATGATGTCAGCAGGGGTGTATGTCTTTGCTTCCCAAACAGCTTTTACAACAGCATCGCTCTTGCCCTCTTGCAAACACTCATTAGGGTCTTTGCAGGGTAGCCATGCTATCTTAAGCTTGTTAGGGGACAGGATACCGCTGACAGCCTTCACAGCTTTACGTCCGGCATCATCCATATCAAACATGACAATGACTTCCTCGAAGCTCTCTAACCAATTAAAGTTAGCTCTGAAGACCTTAGCAGCACTAGCAGCACCTGTAGGGATACTCACAACAGGATATTTGTTACCCTGTACCTGTGATACTGTAAGACAATCAATCTCACCCTCAGTCACTACCAGCTTCTTGCCACCACCTTGGAACAGATGTTGCCCGAAGAACCTCTCACTAAAAGACCCTCTAGCTTCAAATGTCTTATCAGCATATCTGATTTTCTGACCAAGCAGTTTATTGTCATCATCATAGTAACAAGCTACCTGCACAGGCTTACCATGTACCTTAGAGGTAAAGTAGCCATATTTAGCACAGGTCTGTTTTGTCAATTTCCGCTTAGGCAAGGGGGAAACTACCATGTCCTGTAGGTCTATCAGACCTTGTTTCTTTAATCCACTTGACAATTTTTTCTCCTCCTTGCTGCTGCGAAAATAGGTGTTGCATGAGAAACAATAACTGTGCCCATCTTCATAGATGGTTAAGGCATCGTGGCTGCCACAAGCAGGGCAGGGTTGATGTGTCTCCATAAGTTACACCTCGTCAGTAATAAATTTTATAGGCACATCATACTGTACCTTTAGCTCATTCAGCACATACTGCTGAGCATCGGATATTTTCTTGCGTCCCAGCGTATCAGCTAAGACATACACAGAAGTCTCACATTCAGGCAGGTTATATCCGGCAACTGCCTTTATTTCTCTGTCGGTCTCAAAAAGACCATTATTGAAGACAATAAAGTGAAAGCCTGTGTCAACTTCACCTTGTCTGTAAGCTTCCCTAAACAGCTCACGTTTGCGCTTACCCTTTAGGTTTCTTAAGACAACACATATCTGTGTGGTCTTAGTGCGCTCTTTGAATTTAAAGAGTGACAATACGCTCACCTTTTCCACGCAGGACAAGACCATTGGTGTCCTTCATGGTCTCTTTGAACCACCGAGAGGGAATCTCACGGCTGGTGTATTGGAAACCATGCTTCTCACACCATTCAGCCACAGTAGTCTTAGCTCCTGTACCGATTCTTGTCTTAGCGTTGGAGAATACAAAGCGTATGTCTAAATTTGGATATTGTTGTCTGATAAGCAGATGTTTCTTGCGGTCAGCAGCTTCAAAGATACCCTTGGCTTCTATGATGATGCCATTAGGCAGAATGAAGTCAGGGGTATAATGATGTTTTGTTGCAGGAATCTCATAGGCGATAGAGTACTTTTCGTACACCTTAGGGACACCTGCGTTTTCAAGCTGCTGCGCTAAGCGGTCTTCTAAACCGCTACGATAGGGTTTGTTGAGAGTGGAAAAGCCACCTCTGCGGTTAAATTTAATAGCCATAGGCTTTAAAAGTCTGCACCCTCATCAGCAAAGGGTACTTTATCCTCATCAAATTCTTCTTCTACATCAAAGCCACAATCATCCGCAGATACTGCACCAGCAGCAGGAGCGACGTAATTCAATACCTGAACTGCTTTCAGAAGCAGTTGGATACCATAGACAGTAGCAGAAGCATAGAAGGGGCGCAGAAGCATACACAGGCGAATGGTAGAGCCATTACCTACTTCCATCTCTTCATCCATAGGTTTACCCTTTTTATCAAAGACAGCCATAGTCTTTTCGATAACATCACCAGCTTTGGTCTTGATAACAGCGTTGGTCTTAGCCTTAAAGACAATATCACCATCTTTGTCCTCGTGGAAACCAAGGGCAGGGGCAGAGTTGCGACCATAGCGTTTGCCGTCAAAGTCGGGGGACTTCTTAGCCATCTCCCATTCATTTTCGATACGTTGAATCAGCTTATCAGTGTCTTCTTTCGACAATTTAATACCGCAGACATACTTTCCGGTATCCTCGCCATCAAAGACTTCAGTGCTGCGGAGCTTAGGGTACACCGCTTCACCGGCAGGGGTTGTAATTTGTGCAAAATCATTTTTTGCCATGTTTGTTATTCTCCTTTATTTTTAAATAATTTCAATATTCTTTAATGTTTCTTTTAAGAGTATAGGTTTAGCATCGTAGTGTTGTATAAAACGTGCAAAAGCGAGCTGTGCTCCTGTAATGAAAGAAAAGGTATCTTCAGGACTACAAGTAGCACAAGTTTCTGCTACCACACTTTTGTCTACCACATACTTTGCAAAGGTCTTATCGCCTTGGCGGTAAATAATAATCTTAGGGTCATGTTTAGATTTAGGTCTAGGAATAAGTTCAAGTTTTTCAGGAGCTACATTCCATCCATATCCATACTTACAGTGACAACCTGACTGTAAATCATGCCCACATACATAATTATCAAATTCTACAGAAGCTATACCGAGAATATCTCCAACCCGGCGTACAGTGCCCTCCTGTCCCACAATATGCCGGTTACCATCATGCTCTGCAATGCATTTTACTCTGTCACCAACCTTAAATTTAGGCAACCTTAGCTACCTCCTTAACTCTTCTAGTCTTCACAGCAGGTTTAGTACCTTTTCCGGTACTGCCACTTTCAAGACCTCTTTCAGTCTCAGACAGCTCCTCAGTGACTTCTTCAATCGCCACCTCTTCAATCTTGTGAATCAACAGTTGTGCAATACGCTGACCAGCATCAATAATTTCAAGATGGTCACCTAAATTCTCCACATACAACATGATTTCACCACGATAATCAGAATCAATAATACCGACCTGATTAGCAAGTCTGAGTTTTGTGTCTCTGCCTGTAGAGGAGCGCAAGACAACCTCAGCATAATAGCCACTAGGCAGTTCCATAGCCAAGCCTGTACGGACAATAGCTGCCTTTGAAGACCAGCGTTGTGGTGTCACCGCAATGCGGTTAAGACAAACCAAGTCAAGACCAGCAGCTCCACCTGTCATTGCTTGGGGGAGGGTGGCTTTAGGGTCAAGTTTTTTGAATTTAATGTTTACCAAATTTAGTCCTCCTTTGGATTGATAAGAAATTGAGTGTCAAAAGGGTTAACTTTACGCAGCCATTGTGCATAGCGTTTAGCTTTGGCAATGTCCTTTTCTGCTGCTTCACCTTGCTTTTTACCTGCTCTCATAGAGTATTTGATGATGTTACCCTTAAGGAAGCCAATAAACTCAGCAGGAGACAGAACAAGTTGCATTAACTCAATAGGCTCTAAGCCTACCATGGATGCATAATGCTCATCATAATACTTTGTGTTTGGTACAGAAGCATCTTTGCTGTCACAGCAAGCATCAAAATTAATAAATGCATTTGCGTCGAGGGGTTCAAGCTTTTCATAGGCTAAAAAGCCGCTGATGAATGGCTTTTCAGGGTCTGTGTCCTCAAGCCACACATTCGCATCATAAACATCCTTTGCACGAATGATGCCTCTCTTGCCCTTGTATATCCCACTCGTCACCTTAATTAGTTGACCCTTAAAGGCTTCAGATTCTAACATAGACAATACCTCCTTAAAATTTATTGAGAAAAGACAACACAGAAAGGAAAATAGAAACGTCGCAATTTAGATTTTGAAAAGCGTGTTGTCTTTTCTTCATGTTTATGCCCCATTAGCATTTCCTTTAGTTACCTAAAGGATTTTAAAGGTACTATAAAGACAATAGAGACCTTTAGTTACCTTAGGTAGTTTATTATTAATTATTAATAACATAACCTTAGGCACTTAAGGTCTCTATAGAATCTATAGGAAACTATAGTTATCTATTGTCTTCTTTTCATGTTTGTGACCCATTAGCAGAATATGTACTTACTGTCCAATACACTATTCAGGTCTAAATTGCCCTTTTTAGGGGGAGCAGGTAACTCTTTAGTTACCAATGGTTGCAGATATTGTCTAAACTCCTCCAAGACATCATGCTCTGTATACATATCTACAAATGCTTTACGCACAATATCATACATTAGCTTAGCTTGTGACATAGGGCAACCATAAGAATCATGTACCATCGTAAAGTGATTGATTCCAGCATCCTTTGCTCTACATACTGTCATTTGAAGATGACAAGCATCCATAGAGTGAATGAAATTTGGAGCGATACCATTAGCCTGTTTTGTCTTATCAATCACACCTGTTTGGTGAGGGATGTAAACCCTAAATCTCTTTCCAGCACAGCGTAACTTAATCACCTTAGATTCATACTTTAAATAATTTTGTTGCAACAGTAAGCCTAAAGGTGTACACCAAGACACTACATTTGCATTTTTGGTGACAAGTTTGGAAACTCTATGTAACCAATCCATGCCCTCAACAGCACGTACAACAGTAGCACCTACAGAGTTCCATATCAGCTCAGCCATATACATAGCACATTGGTAGGCATTAGTCTCTGTAAAACCACAAGCAGTCTTAGCATTTAAAGCAGGTTTGATTGTGTCTTCCATAATCTGTTCAGCGTAGCCACGCTTCTTAGCACCATAGGCAAGGGTCATGGTAGGTCTTTTAGTTACAGTACGATTGACACCATAGTTTAACCAAATCTGCGCCATAGTCTTTGTTCCGAATTTTGTCTTCAGCTTTTCTTCGTCCCATTCGTCAATAGTGCCTGACATAGCATCCTGCTTCAAGACAACATTTACCTTGTCAGCCACCAAACGATAGATGTCATTGGGTTTGTCTTGGGGTACAAGGTTTACCGCAGTGCCACCGATGGGGTCTCTAAGAATAGCAGAGAAGTGTTGCAGACCTGAGCATGTGCCATCCTGCGCATAGGGGAGACCTGTTACCCATCCAATAATAGAGCCATGTTCAGCTATCCATTGCTTAGCTTTCGCCCATTCAAGACACCATGCGAGAAGCTGTACAGGTTTTTTGTCTTTATGCAACCACCATAAGTTACCCATAGGGTCTTTAGCTACATCAAGAATGACTGCTTCATTGTCATATACCCATTGGATGCGGTCAACATAACTGATTTTATCCTCACCTGCAAGGTTAGCTCCGGTAATGGCAAGCCATTCAATATCTTTAGGGTCTTGACAAGGCGGTGTATCTGAAAAGAGCAGTAAGCCTTTGCAAATATCGTCACCTTGGGGACTGAAAGAGGGGATAGGATAGATGCGTCCTCTAAAATCCATGTTCCAAGGAAAATAGATGTTTTCATAAAGACTAAATTTATCAGCAACTGTAATCATAGCATTTGTACGATTGATAATAGAAATACGACGTTTTAAGCCTTTCCACCACGCTGCCTTATCTTTTTTATATTTTTTAATCTCTTCTGCTGTTGCCCCTTCAGGTAAGGGGGTAGGTTCAGCTTCTTTCAAATCAGTGCTCATGATGTGGGACTTTTCTTTACCACATGGGATATAGCCACGCTCTTTGCATTGGTTGATAACATTTAAAACATCCTTATTGATATGCCATGGTGTAGCCTGAATAGCATTGACAGCCTTATAGACATCAGGTGTATCAAGTTGAGAAAGGCGTGCTTTATAGGCTTTACTGAAAGAGTTATGTACCCCTTTAAGGCGCAAGAATGTATAGAAAGCTGCAAGGTCTCCATAGTAACCACCATCATCATAGGCTACCCATGGTTTTGGAGGGATAATCATCGGATAGCATTTATGAGCGTAGTACAACATGTTCTCCTCATTACGTTGCCATGCATCCACAAATTGAGGGGTAGGGACAAGATGTGCTTGTGTGTAGCTATCTGAATCTGACATCCAATAGCCTGTTGCTTCTTCTGTCAAAGTCAATAAGGCTACCCCTAAGTTGATAATACCTTCATTGTCTCCTTGTTCCCACGTGGGGCAGGTGTAACCACATTTCTTAATGGCTTGTTTCATGTAGACATAGCGGTAATGGATACCTATACGCTTGTCAATACCTTGCATTGCTTTTTTGTTTTTGTCTTCTTTAGGTAATGTAGTGAGCCAATTTTCAAAACATTTGGCTTGATATTCATACATAAGACTAAAGCCAACATGCAATCCCACGTTATTCAGAAAGGCTGCCTTTGTATTCAAGCCTGTTGTGAGGGCATTTATAAGGCAGGAGAGTGTTACAGTTGTGCAGGTGTTAGCGATAGCATCCATATCCACATTGCCCTCTGCATCTGTGAACGCAGTCTTCAGGTCATCCAAGATATAGATAAAGTTAGGTTTAACACCAGCTTTTGGTTTCATGTTTTTAGTGAGCCATTGCAGCATGACATCCTTGACAGCGAGTACCTTGTGATTAAAAAACGCTTGTCCAATAGGGAGGGCAGTATCAACCATGCCTTTTTCCTTTGCGATTCTGAGAGCTTCACATGTTGCTTCATAGCCATCTTGTCTAGCAGAAGATTCCAGCATAAGCTGCTCTTCAAACAGTTCTTTGTTCGTCATTATAAATACCTCCTAGTTATAATGGGTCTTCTTCATGTTTGTGACCCATTGATGCTTGCTTGGGTGCTTAGTGTCTTAGGCAGCCTTAGCTTGCCTTGCTTGTCCTAAAGTAACCTTGCCTTGCTTGGCAGCTTGGGTTGCCCTGCATCCCTCGTTTCGTTTCGTTCCGTGCGCTCCAAAAGACAACACGTTTCGTTCCGCTCAGGTGACCTTCGGTAACCACGAACATCGTTTCGCTCCGTTTGGTTGAGGGGCGGAAAAAGGGTGCAAAAAATTAGAGGTACAGTTTTGTCCGTACCTCTGTTCAGTTTTTAGTTAGTCAAGTTTGAATTTTTCCAGCAATTCAGGCACTGTCAATCCCAGCTTATTAGCTGCATGTGCTTGTGTGATACGCAATGCCCCGGTAGTTTGCCGTCCGTCATAGTAGATAATATAAGAAAAATGACCACTAGGGGCGCGATGTATGGCAAGCTGCATATGAGCGTCTACAGTGACGAAAAATGTCTTACCTTGCTTTTTATGCTCTCCCATTACTCTTGCACCTCCTGTATATCCAATGACACCTCTTGACACGTTGGGCAGTGCTCCAGATAGTCAAGGGCTACACCTGCATTGAAGTTGTTGCAGTCATCTACTATCCAGTCAATGTCTGCTTGTGTCTCAGGTTGCCAAGTTGCCAGCACGTCCCCGGCACAGTCGGGCAGCCAATTTGTGCCGTCCCACGCTCTCAATGTAATGATAAAGTGCTTGCCGTTTTTTAAGGTTACATTCATGTGTAACACCTCCTATAGTATTATTAAAGCTTTAAAAGCTTTATAAGGCACGCAAGGCGGTTACCTTGTATGCCCTAAAAGCTCTTAAAAGGAAATTTCCTTTTCTTCTTTTTCCGTGGAGGGTTTATCTGCCACAGCTTTGCGCTCTGCGTCGACATATGCGTATAACAAGTCTGCATCAATCCCTAAGTCAATTAAAAGAGGATACAGTGCACTTTGCTGCCCGGCTACTCCTGCCATGATACGCACCCTTGTTATGGTAGTACCGTACACCTTGCAGGCTTTTTGCATCTGCTTATAAGTACGTTCATATTGCAAGTAGGCTTTAGCGCATGCTTGCAGTATCTGTTTATTCGTTCTCATTTGAGCACCCCCCATGCATCCAGCGTTGCATCCCAATCGATGCTGAAAAATAAGACAAAAAGCAAGGCTGCTATAACTCTTGCAACCTCTTTTAGCACCTGATTAGTATGTTTAGATACCAAAAGGCACTCAATTAAATAAACTAAACATTTTTTCACTTTTGTCCCTCCTAAACTTATAGGTTTAAGAAGTTATATAAATAACTCTTAATGAGATACGCAAGTTATCAATCTAACTTGCATACCTGATAAAAGCTATTTACTTTGCTACCATATAGGCGTTGACTATATCCGTTATATCCTTGCCCTGCCAAGTGTAATAGTTATCCTGACACAAAACCTCCATAGCATAGTCAATAGAGGTTGCCTGCTCATAGTCTGCTTGATACTCTTTTTCAAACTGTGCTGCAAGGCATCCACAAAAATCAGCAAGGGTAATAGTATCCGGTTGTTGACGTGCAAGGTCTATAAACTCTGTATATGCTGCATAGAAGCAATAGTCTGCACAGTATCCAGTTAACATTTTGTCTTCTGTAAATTTTTGGGGTAGGGCAGCATCTTTTTTGTGCAACAGTTTGTAAAAGTTACTATGTTTATCCTTATCAATATACATAGGTTTTTTGAAGCTACCCCAATGATTGATAATGTAAGCAATAACACGGCTTGCACCTTGTATATCAAGTGCCCAATACTCGCTACTATCCTCATTAACATAGTAGTTATCGTAGTTATCAACGCTCCATTTAAGGTCTAGTACCTCACAAATTGCATCAAAAGACTTGTTGCGCTCATCCTGCCAAACATCCCAATAGATGTTAGCATCAATAGCATCCTGACACACTCTCTGTTGGACGTCGCTAGGCAGCTGGTCAATGGTGTAGTAGGGCATAGCTACAGCTTGCGCCAATACACCTGTAATGTTAGCAAGTACCTGCTGCGTGTTAAAGTCGGATGTAGTCACCGACACCCGCCACTTTTTCCCCTCATCGTCAACGCTGGTTGCGCTTGCACCACTGTTAACATAAGACAAGTGATTATTAAGGTTGCGCACCTGCTCAGTAGTCAAATCAGAAATTGTAATGGTATACGGCATATACATGCACCTCCTAGATTATTTTTAAGAGTAAATAAGCTCTTAATGAGTACCACCGCCGGGGCGGTAGTACCGATAAAAGTTTATTAGTCTTCTTTTTCCTCGTTGTAGTCGCTGGCAAGCTCTGTAAGCTCTTCCAATAATCTCTCCTGTTCTTCTTTTTCCTTGTCTTCTAACCAGCGGGCAATATCCGACAAATATATAAACGTGTCAATCAACCTGCTATTTGTGCAGGACACTATATGACTATATCCGTTTAGAGTAATCCAAGTATCATTTGGGTTATAATTGTCACTGCTTGCTCTTCCCTCGTAAAAGGCTTGTAAGGGGTCAATAGGTAAAAGCAACTCCAGCTCTTCTTCTGTATTCTGCATAATATAGTCATCTTGCAGGTTGCAGGCACTGCAATAGGTATTGTGCAGCTTTACAAGGGCATCCGCTGCTTCATCATGTTTATAATAAGGGTAGTTATAATCATGCAAAATATTTTCAATGGTAGACAATACAACCATAATTTCATCATAGCTCATTTACTTGTCACCTCCTCAATCTGCAAGAGAACGTCTGCCAGCTCATACCAGCCCAGCTCAGCAGCAGCACCGCTCAGGCTGCCCATAGACAAATCACGGATAACAACTTGCAGGGTAGTCGGTTCACCGCTCAGGCAGCTTTCGCACTCTCCCGGCAGGGTAGTAGCTGCATCACAGCTCAGGTGTACCATGAGCAGCAGCGTAAGGATAAAACAAACATTTTTAATCATATAAAATTACCTCCTAATATTTTTAGAGTTATCTCTAATAACTCTTTATAAGACACACAAGACAAGTAGCCTTGTATGTCTGAAAAAAGCTATTGTCCTACATGGTGGGCGTATGTACCTTGCACACCTCCAAAAATTAAGGTAACAATATAATATTGCTTACCTACCCATACATTAATTACTGTTTCGCCATTTGGCTTATCATACACATCTGCAATATTAATTGCCTTTAATGTAGGGGCATAGCCGTTCAGGTTTAACAGTGCTTTTTGGATGTCCTTTTTATATCGGTTTCTCCAATTTGTCATTTTGTTGTACCTCCTAGGTTATTTTTAAGAGTTTTAATAAGCTCTTAATGAGTACCCCCGGCAACGTCGAGAGTACCGATAAAAGTTTATTTATCCCATGCTTGCAAGTATCTTTTTTGCTCATATACTTGTTGTGTGCTGTAGTCAAGTGCTATACACCGGATAAAATCTGTATTGTAATGACTTATAATTACAACATCAGTTGCAGCACCCTTTGCATACGTAAACAACATATAGCCTGTATAGCCTGTATTTTTCTTAATAGTACCCAGCTTTTTTTCAGGGTTTACAATATGCTTTTTAGTGTCTTGTTGTTGTCTTCTCATTTGTTTGCCTCCATTCTGTTATACCATGTTATAACACAGTAGGTACGTTATACCTTGTTATAACATGCTCCATGGTTATATAATACCACATGTTGCAACAAATTGCAACCCTTTTAATCACTTTTTTAGATTTTTTTGCAACATGTTGCCACATATGATATAATGTAGACAAATAATAGGAGGTGCATAGTATGCAACAAGATAAGCCACAAGATAGCTATATTAGATTAAGGATAGCAGCAGACACTAAGCAACAGTTCCAGCAACTATGTAAGCGCAAGGCTATTAATAGCAGTGAGCTACTCAGGCAGCTAATAACTCAATGGATACATGAGCAGCAGGATATAACTATTATACATAAGCGTAGCAGCGATATATAATAGTAGCTGATGACTGTATAATGGTAGTAGTAATAGCAACCAATGGTAACAATAGTGTCTATAGTAATACAACCAATAGCAGCTCAGGGATATAATAGATGGAGTAGGGGCTGTAGGTATGGTAGGTCTGATAGTTAGGGTAGTTACCTAGGGCATATATACAGATACATTTTATGACTATTTTTTGTCTAAATTGTACTATACGTTTGTTATAATGTACATATGTTCGCAATATCTCCATAAAAACTAGGTAATAATATATGGGCAGCTTGCAAAAACCTTGTATAACTAGGCTAAATTTAACATAACATATGTTATCGGACGTAACTTGTACCCTTGGGAACGTCAATGTTGTGTACGCTATTCAAATGTAGTGTATACTATTTCGCTGGATGCCTGAAGACCACGGGGCACGGGGGGAAACCAAGCAATCTCTATATTAAATATACCCTTTCACAATTTTTGGCAATTTTTGAAGTCAGGAGGTATTAAAATGCCATCTAAAACAACTCGTAGAAGACCTAAAGGAGAGGGTTCTATAATAACTCTTCCTAGTGGTAAAGTACGTGTCAGGGTGGAATTAGACCCTGTGGATGGTAAAAGGCAATGGTTATCAGCCACAGCAGACACAAAAAAAGAAGCTGTGGAGAAGCTGAAGAAGCTTCAGAGAGACAAAGAGGATAGAGGTCTGCAAGTAAAAGCAGCGGAAGACACAATAAAGTATCAGGGTGAGGTGTACCTTAAGCACCTAGAAGCTCAGCGGATGTCAGGGTCAGTAATAATCACCACAAGACGTGTACTGAGGCTACTAGATAACACCGCTAATGGCTTAGCATTATCTAAGGTTACCACTCATACTATAGATACCATGCTCTTAGAATGGCAACAAAAGAACTATGCAACCAATACCTATCTTAATTACATAGGTCGCTTACGGCTCTTTTTCAGATGGTGTGTGGAACAAGACCTCATTGGAAAGTCACCTGTGTCCTCAACGAAAAAGACACCAAAGAGTGACAAACCTAAGCATGAAGTTGTTGTCTTATCGCAAGAGGAGCATGAGCGAATCAAAGCGTTCCTCCTGACGTTATGGGAGCACAAGGAGAAGCCTATGCTGAAGTATCAGTTCTATGCTCTGTATTGTCTTGCCTATGAAACAGGCATGAGAGAAGGGGAGCTATTAGCTCTTACATGGGATTGTCTTGATGATGCTGCTAATACAATATCTGTAAAAAGAACCTTAGCTAAGGATAAGAACAACAAGACTATAGTTACATACCCTAAGACACAAGCCGGGTATCGCACAATCAAAATATCTGAGAAGACAACACAGCTTCTTATGTCTTTAAAACCCCTTAGCTTTGACAAGTCACCATATATCTTCTATAATAGGAAAAGAGATAGCTTCTATGTGGAGCGGTTGCTTATCCATGCATGGGATTTCACTAGGAAAGGCGCAGGTATCACTAGACCTTTCACGTTCCACGGAATAAGACATACCAATGCATCCAACATGATTTACAAGCATGTACCTATAGCTCTTATAACAGAACGCTTAGGTCACACCAGCATAGCGGTCACCTATGCTATCTATGGGCACATCTTGCAGGAATGTTCGGAAAAACACGTTGCTGTGATAGAAGCTTAGCATGTGACACTATAAAGTCACAAACAACAGGTTTTACAAGGGAACACATTGTCAAAATAATACAAGTTTATTACCTAGACAATATATTTCTTTATAATCTATTTGACATAACCATATACGTGTATTGGTTAAAATAGATACATAAATAGCAAGTATTCACCTCGAAAAAATTACATTGGAGGCCGTGTATATGAGTAACATTAGAAGACTTTTTGTAGAAAAGAAGGATGCCTTTGCTGTCGAAGCACAT
>Ga0129312_1000314_pt1 | contig 45196 bp, 38 predicted proteins | sample O827metagenome_FD_94434 | JGI IMG/M metagenome (GOLD analysis project Ga0129312, IMG submission 94434) | Orangutan group fecal microbial communities from Wisconsin, USA - O827 metagenome | ecosystem: Host-associated > Mammals > Digestive system > Large intestine > Fecal | place: USA: Wisconsin... | reverse complement strand
CGATGACAGGCAGGCACTTTTACAGCTTTACAATGCCCTGCATGGGACAGCGTATACTGATCCACATGAGCTGCAGATTGTGACACTGGACAATGCAATTTATATTTCAAGGAAAAATGATCTAGCATTTCTGCTTGCAGGTTCAATCAACATGTATGAGCATCAGTCTACATTAAATCCCAATATGCCGGTGCGTTTTTTAATCTATCTGGCACAGGAGTACCAGTTACTTGTGGAAAGTACTGATAAAAGTTTGTACGGAAGCGAGCTGATACCACTCCCGACGCCACAGTGTGTTGTATTCTACAATGGGACAGCAGATACACCGGATGAATATGAACTTCGCTTATCATCTGCATTTAGTAGTCAGGATGTGGAGCCTGCTGTAGAAGTTGTGGTAAAAGTTATCAATATCAACTATGGACACAACGAACACCTGATGCAGGGATGTGGACTGTTATCACAATATGCGCAGTTTGTAGCCGTCACAAGGGAATATGCAAATAAATATGATAACCGTGAAGAAGCCATGAATGCCGCAATTGAGTATTGTATTGAGCATGGAATATTGGAGGATATTTTGAGAAAGCATAGAAGTCAGGTATTGGGATCATTACTGGAAGAATTTGATGAAAAGAAATATGCCAAGACATTGCGGGAAGAAGGGTATGAATCTGGCAGAGAAGAGGGCTATGAGGCTGGCAGAAGTGATGGATTTACCGAGGGAGAACAATGTGGCATAGAGCAGGAAAGATATAGATTACTTATTAAGTTAGTAAAAGACGGTAATCTGACTGTTCAAAAGGCAGCAGCAGAGGCTGGCATGTCAGTTTCAGAATTTGAAGAAAAATATTTGGCTTTAGGTGTCAGGTACTATTAACAAAAGGATGGTAAATTATGGAATTAAATATTAATTCACCGAAATATTATAAAGAAATATATGGAATTGATGATGAAATATACAGACTATGTCAAGAAATATATGTTTATTTTAAGGATAAATCATATAGTGAGATAATAAATATAGTTGGTATTATTCCAATTATTGCACCGAGAGAATTGATAGAGAATGGTAAATATAAAGAAGTGAAGTATTGTTCGGTTGCTTATGGATTTGCAGATGTAAATCTATTTGTTGATTATGAAAAATATATTGAGTCTACTATGGATGAAAAGAAAAGTTTAATTGTAAAAAATGTTGTTGATTCAATAAAGGCAATAAAGACAAGAGGGAAGATGGATTTTAAACTTTTTGAATCTGATATGAAGAAATTTTGTGATGAAAGTAATATAAATTATATTTCTTGAAAATTTGGCTAACAGGGTTGGATTTTTATTAGTTAATTACGATTATATTAATGGAAATGATTATCTTGTTAGATTGTTTATGAAAGAATATGGTTTTGTAATAAAAAACAAAATTGATGGATGGTGGTATAATATAATTCATATAAGTAATGGCTAAAACTTTCTTTATATATTTTTAAAAGAAACTTACATTATTTTTATATGTACTTATGATCCGTTTGGAAAAGGAAAATATGTATATCACTTCCACATGACATGTGATGAGGATGATAGTATTCAGCTTCATGATAAGATGAACTGGATTTTTTATAATACCACAGCCGATCTGTCGGAAGTACCGGAAGGGATTAAAAAATTCCTAAACTATGTTGAAAATGAACATGCAGAGGACGAGTTTACCAGACTGCTTGATAAAGAAGTGAAAAATGCAAGACTGAACGAAGAATGGAGGTCGGAGTATTTGAAAACGTATGTGAATGATATGGATATGCGGCGCGAAGGATATATAGAAGGCGAAAAACTTGGCTTAGAACGTGGTAAAGCGGAAGGTGAAAAGCTTGGCGAAGAGCGTGGCAGAGCTGAGGGCGAGCGGGAAAGAGACCGCACTTTGATCAACCAATGGCTTCAAAAAGGTAAAGCAATAACCGAGATTGCAGATGATTTAGGAAAATCAGAAGAGTATGTTAAGAGTCTGATATGACTCAGAAAAGGAGAGTTTTATGCGTTTAGATAAATATTTAAAGGTATCCCGCCTCATCAAAAGAAGAACTGTTGCCAATGAGGCATGTGATGCGGGAAGAGTGATGATCAATGACAAGGTTGCCAAGGCAGGCAATGAGGTAAAGGTCGGAGATAAGATCACGATCAATTTTGGAAATAAGGATGTGAGTGTCCGCGTTCTGACAGTAGCGGATACGGTCAAAAAAGAAGAAGCAAAAGAGATGTTTGAATATTTGTAAGTTTGTACAGGTCTGAAATTTTAAACATCCCGTCATAATCAGGGCAAGGCCGGAATATATATGGAATAAGGGAATTTGAAGATAAACAGGAGCACGATATTTCCCATTACCTATAACCGGGAGGCTTTGATTATGGAAGAAATGAATAAACAGAGAGCACATAAACTGATGTTGAACAACCGCAATGTCTGTATGGTCAGCGGGGTCAGTGATGTGCTTTCTTTTGATCTTGCAGAGATATTACTGGAAACAGATCAGGGAATGTTGATGATAAAAGGCAGCAATCTGCATGTAAACCGACTGTCTCTGGAAAAAGGTGAGGTGGATGTGGAAGGACAGATCGACAGTCTGACTTATTCGGAATTATCCGGTATGGGGCAGAAAGGGGAATCCTTTTTCGGAAAGCTGTTTAAATGATGAGTGAACAGATTATAGAAGAAAGCCACTTTTTAGCATACTGCTTTATGTCCGGTGTAGTAATAACCATCATCTATGACCTGTTCCGGATCCTCCGGCGTATTATAAAACACACCAATTTTTTTATTGCGATCGAAGATCTTTTTTTCTGGATCGGAGCCGGAATTTTTTTATTTTTTATGCTCTATAAAACAAATAATGGAATGATAAGATGGTTTTCCGTAGCAGGAGCCGGCCTCGGAATGCTCGTATATAAATATACGATAGGGGAACATCTTGTGGAGATTATGTCAACAATTTTGAATCGGCTACTAGATATGGTATTTCGGGCTTTTTCCTTTGTGTTCAGACCGGTAAAAGTGTTGACAAAACAGATGTTTGGCAAGGTAAAAAGGGCCTGCAAAAAAATGAAAAGACAGGCAAAAAAGAAGTTGACGGGCAACATAAAAAAGATTAAGATAACATTATGTAAACGCAAAAAACAAACTGGTAAGAGGGGTCGCTATGAAACGAAGAACTCGGAGAAGAGTCGCATTTCGAGGTAGGCGTCAGAATCGTTTCGGCATGTTTTTGGTTTCCGCAGTTGTCGTTATGTTGTTGGTGGTTATTTCCGTAAACAGCTACACACTAAAGCAGAAGCAGCAGGAATATATGTCGGCCGAGGCAGAGCTGGATGCCAAGATTGCTGACGAAGAAAGCCGTACCACAGAGCTGGCTGAATTTAAAAAATATACACAGACACAAGCCTATATTGAAGAGGTTGCCAAGGATAAGCTTGGACTGGTCAAGGAAGGCGAGATTGTATTCAAAATGAAATAAGGCACTGATTTGCAGATTATGCGACGGTGTCTTTTTTTATTGCCACTGACCGGAAATGACATTTTTCTCAGCCCTCGTCCACTATAATAATGGCAAAAAGGGAAAAGAGTGGTGGACGATGAAGCGGAGTCTTTTACAACATGAAAAACACAATATTTTACCGGAATACGGAAAGAAGCGGCTGATCCTGTATGCGGATACCTTGCAGGAAATAGCCGGGAGTTTTGAGGAAGAGACTGCTCCGGATGGAGGAGAGGAAGGCGTGCGGCTGTATCTTTTGCAAAAAAAGCAGGAGCAAAACTGTCTTTTTGCAGACCAGCTTTCCCAGACCGCGGATGCCTTAAAGGCACTGGCCAATGAGACCTATGCGACCTCCGGTCTGCTTTCCCGTCTGAAACGGAGGATTGAAAAAGGGCTTGTAGATAATAGTCTGATCGTGGAGGAATTGTATGTGGTGGAGGTGGAGGAGCATCTGGAAATCGGCATGCAGATAAGGGCAAAAGAGGATGAGATGTTTTATACGGAGGAGCTGATGGAATACCTGTCGGAGCTGTGCCACCGCAGGCTAAAATCACAGGAGACCAATCCGACCTATGTGCATGATGAGACCAGACTTCTGGTTTTTGAAGAGGAGGTCAACTATTATATTCTCGATGGCATCGCAAGGGCAAAAAAGGAAAATGAGGACGATTCCGGCGACAGCTATCTGATCCGTGAGTATGCAAGAGGGATGCAGCTGATCGCCCTATCCGACGGAATGGGATCGGGGAGTCTGGCGGCTTCTGACAGTGAAAGGCTTCTGGATCTTTTGGACAAGTTTATGGAGACCGGTTTTCATGTTGATAAGGCAGGAGCTTTGTTAAATTCCCTGATCTGCATGAATACACAGGAGGAACACACCGTCAGCCTGGACACCTGCGAGGTCGATCTGTATCAGGGAACCTGTCGGTTTTTAAAATATGGGGCAGTGCCTTCCTTTATAAAAAGAGGACAACGTATATTTTGTGTAACAGGGGAATCCCTGCCACTGGGTATTTTTTACAGGAATGATCCGGATGACCGGGCATACGGTCTTGAAGATGGCGATTATCTGATCATGATGACGGACGGTGTACTGGATGCCTTTTTATCCGATTGCGCACCGGATGGCAACATGGAGGCTGTCAGAGAATTTCTGACGGGGCTGTCTTTTGAAAATCCCAGACAGATGGCGATCATGATCATCAATGCAGCCATTGCCAAGGCCGGTGGAAGGATACACGACGATATGACGGTTGTTGTCTTTGGTATCTTTGCCAATACCTGAATTTGCTGTATAATGTCGATATGATCACAAAAGTAAAAAAATACATCGGACAATTTCATATGCTGGATTCGACAGATCACGTTGTGGTCGGACTGTCCGGCGGTGCAGATTCGGTCTGTCTTCTGGTTTTGTTAAACCGGCTAAAAGAGGAATACGGATACGATCTTTCCGCTGTGCATATTCATCATGGACTGCGGAAGGAAGCGGACATGGAGGCTGATTATGTCAAAAAGCTGTGTCAGGATCTGCAGATTCCCTGCCGGGTGGAAAAAATAGATGTGTCCGCTTATCAAAAGGAGCATCATACCGGAATTGAGGAATCTGCCCGGATTTTACGCTATGAAGTATTTGAGCGTGAGATGAAAAACGGTGCAAAGATCGCGCTTGCACACCACAAAAATGATCAGGCAGAAACGGTTTTGTTTCACCTGTTCCGGGGGAGCAATTTAAACGGCCTGTGCGGAATGAGCCCTGTGCGCGGCAATTATATCCGGCCGCTGCTATGTGTGACGAGAGATGAAATAGAGGCTTATTTACAAGCGGACCATATTGCGTATGTCACAGATGAGAGCAATTATGATACGGCTTTTAAAAGAAACTGTATCCGGCACAATATTCTGACGACGGCCGAGGACGAGATCTGCAAAGGAGCCGTCAGTCATATCTGCACCACGGCAGAAAGTGTCAGTCAGGCACTGGATTACCTGCAGGATCAGGTGGATGCGGTTTATCAAAAGCTTGTGACGGAAGCGGCAGACGGATGCAGGATACGTCTTGATGATTTTTGCATGCAGCATCCTTATATTCAGACAGAGCTTGTCTACCGCATGATTTTTTTCTGCAGCGGCAGAAAGAAGGATATTTCCAAAAAACATGTAGATAATATTCTTGGACTTGTCCGGGGACAGAGTGGTAAAAGGATCCGTCTGATCTATAAAACAGAAGCCTACACGGATCAATACTGTCTGCATGTGCACAGGATTTTGGACCCGGATTTGGAAAATGTGCAGAAAAAAAAGCTTCCGTCTGTCAAAATGAGGGTTTTTGATTACAAAAAAGATGGGAATGTGCCGGTCAAAAACTATACGAAGTGGTTTGATTATGATAAAATAAAAAAAGTGCCTGTTTTACGGTATCGGAAAAGCGGGGATTATTTTTACTGTACACAGACTGCCAGAAAGAAGCTGCAGGACTATATGGTAGATGTTAAAATACCGCTTACACAGAGGGATGAGATCCCTCTGGTTGCAGATGAAGATCACATTATGTGGATCGTCGGATACCGGATCAGTGAATATTATAAAGTTACGGATACAACACGACAAATTTTGGAAATTACGATAGAAGAGGAGAAAAATGATGAATAACAAAATCAATGTTCTGTTAAGCGAGGAACAGGTGGATGCCCGTATTGCGGAGTTGGGAGCCCAGATCAGCAAAGAATATGAGGGAGAGGAAATCTTTATGATCTGTACCCTTAAGGGAGCCTGTTTTTTTGCATGTGAGCTTGCAAAGAGGATCACAGTGCCGGTAGCACTGGATTTTATGTCTGTTTCAAGCTATGGCAATAGTTCCGTATCCAGTGGAAAGATCATCATGAAAAAAGATTTAGAGGAATCCATTGTCGGCAAAAATGTAATTGTGGTAGAAGATATTGTGGACACCGGCAGGACATTAAGCTATTTGATGGACAATTTAAAGCAGAGAGGTCCCAAGTCATTGAAGCTCTGTGCCATGTTGGACAAGCCGGACCGCAGAGTTGTGGATATCAAGGCAGATTATACCGGATTTGAGATCCCGGATCTGTTTGTTATCGGCTATGGACTGGATTATGCACAAAGATATCGGAATCTTCCCTATATCGGTGTGCTGGAAGTAGAGGAGTAAATCATTGGAAACAAAAAAAAGAGGAATCCGGGTCGTACTGGTTACCATACTGGTTTTGCTGGGTGTCAGTGTGTTACTCGAAATGGGGAAGAGCTCACCCCGGGATTATACAAGGGCTCAGTTTAAACAGGATATCAAGGACGATCTCATCAGCGAGGTTGAGATCATTCCCAATGCACAGACACCGAGCGGCCGTCTGGAGATCGCATTCCGGGATGGCAGCAGCAAGGTCTTGTATGTGGCAGATGTGGAAGAAATGGAGGATCTGCTGGAAGCCAATGATATTCTTGTCATTAGAGACAATATTCCGCAGGATACATGGTTTAAATCCATTGCCATGCCCATCCTGATCGCAGTTGTATGTCTGGTGTTGTTTATGATGTTCCTCAATGCATCGGCAGGAGCCGGTGGCGGCGGTGGCAGCAAAATGATGAATTTTGGCAAGAGCCGGGCGCGTGTGACTATGGGGGACAACAATTCCATTACCTTAAAGGATGTTGCCGGCCTCAAAGAAGAAAAGGAAGAGCTTGAAGAAATCATCAGCTTTTTAAGAAATCCGGCACAGTATACAAAGGTCGGGGCGCGTATTCCCAAGGGCGTATTGCTGGAGGGACCTCCCGGAACCGGTAAGACACTGCTTGCCAAGGCAATCGCGGGCGAAGCCAATGTGCCGTTTTTTTCCATATCCGGTTCGGATTTTGTAGAGATGTTTGTCGGCGTGGGCGCTTCCCGTGTAAGAGATTTGTTTGAGGATGCCAAAAAGAATCATCCCTGTATCGTATTTATTGATGAGATCGATGCCGTTGCCAGAAAACGTGGTACCGGTATGGGCGGCGGACATGATGAAAGAGAGCAGACGCTCAACCAGCTGTTAGTAGAAATGGATGGTTTTGAAGAAAATACCGGAATTATCGTTCTGGCGGCAACCAACCGTGTGGATATTCTGGATCCGGCTATTTTACGTCCCGGACGTTTTGACCGTAAAATTGTGATCGGGCCTCCGGATGTGGGCGGAAGAGAAGAAATCCTCCATGTCCATGCCAAAAATAAACCGTTCCTTGATGATGTTAATCTCAAGCACATTGCCCAGAAGACAGCCGGATTTACCGGTGCCGATCTGGAAAACCTGTTAAACGAATCCGCGATCAATGCAGCAAAGGATAACCGCGCCTGTATCAGCGCGGAAGATATCAACCGGGCATTTATCAAAACCGGAATCGGTACAGAAAAACGCAGCCGTATTATTTCCGACGAAGAAAAAAAGATCACCGCATATCACGAATCCGGACATGCGATCTTATTCCATGTTCTTCCGGATGTAGGGCCGGTTTATATGGTTTCCATCATCCCGACCGGACAGGGAGCGGCAGGTTATACCATGCCACTGCCGGAAAAAGATGAAATGTTTCTTACCAGAGGCAAGATGTTACATGAGATCATGGTAGCACTTGGCGGAAGAATTGCCGAGGAAATTATCTTTGATGACATTACAACCGGCGCTTCCAGTGATATTAAGCAGGCAACCGAAATTGCACGCCGGATGGTAACACGCTACGGTATGTCTGATCACATCGGAACGATCAATTATGATGATGAAGGTGACGATGTCTTTATCGGCCGTGACCTGGCGCATACCAAAGCCTACAGTGAGCAGACAGCCGGCAGGATTGATGAGGAAGTCAAGGTCATCGTGGATGACTGCTATCAAAAAGCAAAAGAAGTGATTCTGGCGCATGAGGACGTGCTTCACAGATGTTCCGCTTTATTATTGGAAAAAGAACGTATCTCCATGGATGAGTTTGCAGCATTGTTTGATGAGCCGTCTGTAGAATAATCCATACAAGTTTTGTGCAATATGTACAAAAAAATATCAATTGCTTTGTAATGTTTGTGAAACGTGAGTGTAGACTATTTTCAGATATTTGTTAGAATATACTTGTAACCCCCCAATACATTACATAGTTTTTTGCTATACCCCAAAAGAAATACCTTCTCGAAAAAGACAGCTGTGCGACCGCTGTCTTTTTTCCTGTCTAAAAATAAATTTCCCGATATTCCTCCATTTCCCTGCTTTCCGTCAATGGTATTGAGTCTTGGTATCATATATCAAATAATTTGTGGCACATATACGCTGATTGTGATAATATATACAGTATATGGGGCATTTATGGAGGGCACAATACAATGTATAACAGTGATTTTTCTAAAATCCAAAGTACACAGGCTTACATGGCAGGCATGAGGCCTGTTCTCAATAAAAGGGCTCTTTTTTCCGACGTGTCATCAGAATTTGTCTGTCCGCCGGAACCCAATCCTTATTCTATCGTAACAATTAAATTCCGGGCTGCAAAAAATAATATTGATAAAGTATACTTTGTCTGTCAAAACGAAAAGCATCTGATGATGAAGTACAAGACAGATGAGCTGTTTGACTGGTATGAGTATGATCTGGAGCTGGATGATGAAAAGGTATCCTATTACTTTGAAGTGACAGCCGGCAGGATTACCTGCGTGTATGATTTCCGTGGAGTTGCCAAAAATGTGGAGGACTATTACAAATTTGTCATTGTTCCGGGCAACCGTGTCCCCAGATGGGCAAAGGGTGCTGTTATGTACCAGATCTATGTTGACCGTTTTTGCAACGGTGATCCATCCAATGATGTTTTGACAGACGAGTACAATTATATCGGAGAGCACGTCAAACGTGTCGAGGACTGGGGCAAATATCCGGCAGTCATGGATGTGCGCGAATTTTATGGCGGAGATTTGCAGGGGGTGCTGGATAAGATGGATTACCTGCAGGATCTGGGAATTGATGTGATATATTTCAATCCTTTATTTGTATCCCCGTCCAATCACAAATACGATATTCAGGACTATGACTATATTGATCCGCATTTTGGCAGGATTGTCAATGACCGGGGCGATTTACTAAAGCCCGGTCAAAATGAAAACAGAGAAGCATCCAGATATATCAACCGTATTGCCAACAAGGAAAATCTGGAAGCGTCCAATGCTTTGTTTGCGACTGTTGTCGAAGAGGCGCACAGGCGTGGCATGAAGGTTATTTTGGACGGTGTTTTCAATCACTGTGGATCCTTCAACAAATGGCTGGACCGAGAGCGCATCTACGAAAATTTTGAAGGCTATGAAAAGGGTGCCTATATATCTGCGGACAGCCCATATCGTGACTATTTCCATTTTTATGATGAAAACCGCTGGCCCTACAATCCGACCTACGACGGATGGTGGGGACATGATACTTTGCCCAAGCTCAATTATGAGGGCTCCGAAAAATTATACAATTATATTCTGCATATAGGAAAAAAATGGGTATCGCCGCCGTACAATGTTGACGGATGGCGTCTGGATGTAGCAGCTGATCTGGGACATTCGCCGGAGTTCAATCACAAGTTTTGGAAGGATTTTCACAAGGCAGTCCGGGAAGCCAATCCGGAAGCGATCGTTTTGGCGGAGCACTATGGCAGCCCAAAGGAGTGGATTGAAAACGGCGAGTGGGATACCGTGATGAATTATGATGCCTTTATGGAGCCGATCACCTGGTTTTTGACAGGCATGCAGAAGCACAGCGATGACTATCGGGAGGATCTGTATGGAAATGCTGACAGCTTCTGGGGTGCCATGCATTATCACGGAGCTGCTTTTTGCGGCGAATCTTCCCATATTGCGATGAACGAGCTTTCCAACCACGATCATTCCCGCTTCCTTACGAGGACCAACAAGCGTGTCGGACGTGTCAATACCATGGGACCGGAGGCTGCCAATGAAGGCGTGGACAAAGCGGTCATGAGAGAGGCTGTTGTCATGCAGATGACCTGGGCCGGGGCCCCCACCATTTACTATGGTGATGAGGCCGGTTTGTGCGGCTTTACCGATCCGGATAACCGCCGTACCTATCCCTGGGGACATGAGGATCATGATCTGATCGAGTTTCACAAAGTTATGATCCGTATCCATAAAGAAAGTACCGCTTTCAAATATGGCAGTCTGAAATATCTGATCGGTGATTACAATCTGATCGGTTATGTGAGATTTTTCGAAGATGACCATTATATTACGCTGGTCAACAACAATGACTACGAGGTAGACCGCGAATACTCCGTCTGGGAGTCCGGAATACCGAGAGAATGTGAGATGGAACGTATTGTGCAGACTGATTCGGAAGGCTTTACAACGGACATTGTGAAGTATCCGGTTGAGGGTGGCAAGCTGCATATCGTGCTTCCGAAAAAGTCCGCTGTTGTGCTGCGTTACCGGCTGTAAAAAGGTTTTTGACAGCAGGCTGTCGTATCGTGTTTTCAAAGATATCGATGAATGTAAAAAATGCTTGCAATACATCATAAACTGTGATATAAATTTATATTGTTGGGGCTTAAAAAGCCTTGCATGGATGGATTCCCGAGTGGCCAAAGGGGACAGACTGTAAATCTGCTGCAACTTGCTTCGGTGGTTCGAATCCACCTCCATCCATTCCATGCTGGTGTGGCGGAACTGGCAGACGCGCAGGACTTAAAATCCTGTGGTGGCGACATCGTACCGGTTCGATTCCGGTCACCAGCATCTAAAAAAGTGCTTCGGACTCTTTTATAGAAGGGTTCGGGGCATTTTTATTTGTAATTTTTCAAAAACCGGACAGCCGGTTGAAAAAAGTGCTTAAAACATAAAATAAAGAATGGTATAATTAAAGAGATATCAGGTAAAAGGAAATTCACGCATGTAAAAAGGAGGAAAGCAATGAAAAAAGAAAGAAAATTTAAAAAGATCATTGCCTTGCTGTTATGTTTTGTCATGGTGGCAGCAACAGCAATGACGGCGATGCCGGTATCGGTAAAAGCAACAGAGTTTCCATCTGGTGAAGGTGGAAGCAGCACGACAAGGACAGTTGAGCTGAGCTGGAAGTATTCGCAGTATTCATCTGCATGTTTTGACAATGTAAGATTACAGTACACTTTTTATGGTTCTGATGGTTACGAATGTGCTACTGGACTTCTTAACGTTGACAGTGGCTATGGTTCGGAATACAAAAAAAATATTGAGTTTCCTGCAGATGCTGTTTATGTTGAGTTCATTATGAGCTATGATCATGAATTTGTATATATGGAGGATGCTTCTGCAACATGTATAAAGGATGGTGCTACAACTACAGTCCCTGGGATAAATGCCAATGACTTAGAATACAACGGTTGTAAGGTGTATGTAAGTGATTTTACAGATAATCTCTGTATTGAAGTTAGTGCGATGACTACTTCTGCACCCGGCCCTATATATAGTTATCTTCCTGTAAAGTTAGACCAGGTAGACAGTCAGGGAAATGCAGCCATGGTTGTAGATGGCTTATCTTCATTGAAGATTGATGAATATCCATGACGAATGATGAAATGATCGTATATGATTATTCGAGTGGTTATTGCACATTAGAGATAGAGGTTGCTTATGGCTGCAGTATATCCAAGGCATATTTTAATGGAACAGAGCTTGATCTTAAGGATAGTGGAGACGGAGTACATTATACGGCTGAATTTTTACGGGATGTTATCAAATTTGACAACACGACCAATGAGATCCGGCTTGTTTCCGGCGGAACCTCGTCTGATGTTACTGTAGTCTGGACCGATTCGGCGGAGCGTTCACAACAGCTTTACGGAAATGATGATGCATATGTTGCAAACGGAAAGGTAGAAGTTGTTTCCATTCAGAGAGGCGGTCAGGAAATTTACAACGCTTCCATGGGAAATGTTGAAAATGTAGTAAAGATAACCGGCGAGGATGGCTGGGTTTCTCTTAAAAAGGGTGATGATGTAGTATTAAAGCTGATCCCGGACTATGGCTATCAGTTAAAGAGTGTTGATCTGAACGGATGTACGGCGATTCCCGTAGACAGCAGTGTGAGTACGTTCAAGATTGAAAATATCCAGACGAACCTTCATTTTAAAGGTGTATTTGAAAAATCAGAAGATATGATCAATACCGCAGGAAGCAGTCTGGTAAAGAATGCCGGTATTGCAAATGGCAATCATGCAGCGTCAAGCGGCAATCTGAGCCTGACAGTTGCGGATAATAAATCCTACAGCAAGGATGTAACGAGTATAATTTCCGGTGATGCCAAAACGGTTGCGGCTCTTGATCTGACATTGGATCAGGTTGTCAGCAAAGGAAACGGAAGCAGTTGGACCAATGCCATTACAAGCTTTGCACAGGATATCAATGTCAGCCTTTCCATTGACGGATCGATGCTCAAAGAAGGAGAATCCTTTGGAGTAGTCAGGGATCACAATGGCACACTCACGGAGTTAAATGCGGTTTATGACACAAAGACCGGCACATTGACATTCCCGACCAATCAGTTTTCAACCTATACAATTGTTAAAAAGCAGGCTGCGGAGAGTAATGATGCAAGCAATGATGCACAGGTAAAAAGCTTTGTAGAGCGTATGTACACAGTTGCACTTGGGAGAGGTTCGGATACAGACGGTCTTGCCTACTGGTGCAGGGAATTAGCCGGCAATAAGCAGAATGCCGCAGATATTGCATATGGATTTTTCCTTAGTACCGAATATAAACAGAAAAATCGTTCCAATGAGCAGTTCGTAGACGATTTATATGAGACAATTCTGGAAAGAAAGGCAGATTCCGAAGGAAAAGATGCGTGGGTAAAGGCATTAAAGAATGGAAGGAGCAGAGAAAGTGTCCTTGCCGGATTTGTAAACTCTACAGAATTTTCCGGCATGTGTGATGAATACAATATTCCGAGAGGAACTATGGAAGAGGATGGCAGCAGTATCTGCAATTCCGGTGTCCGCAGCTTTGTGCTCCGCAATTATACGAAGGCTTTGGGAAGAAAGGGCGAAACAACAGGAGTTGAGGACTGGTGTAACATCATAAATAAGAAAAAGATGACACCGGCAGCTGTAGCTGAAAGCTTTTTCCAATCTCAGGAGTTTAAAAACAGAAAATTATCTGATGAAGAATATGTTGAAGTTTTATACGAAACATTTTTGGGAAGAGGATCTGATCCGGAGGGAAAAGCATTCTGGTTGTCATGCTTGAAGGATGGAAAGACAAGGGATGATATAATTAAGGGCTTTTCCGGTTCAAAAGAATTTTCACAAATTATGGCAGATTTTGGACTTTAAAACATCCTGTGCATAAATAACACTTGCACGATATTTTATTATTGATTAATATGGTGTAGGTGGACCATATGAAAAAGATATTGACTTTTATAAAAAAAGAAACAGTTTTAACTGTAGCATGGGCACTTGCAGCCTTATCCGCATTCTGGGTAAGGCCAGGTGCCTTTTATTTTGATTATATTGATTTCCGATCACTTGGAATTTTGTGGAGTCTTATGGCGATCATGCAGGGGCTGAAGTGCAACGGAGTCTTTGAAGCGATTGGCTGGAAGCTGCTTGAGAAAACCAGAAAAGTTGGTGAACTTGTGGCAGTTCTGGTCTTTTTATGCTTTTTTACGGCGATGTTTATTACCAATGATGTTGCTTTGATCACATTTGTGCCATTTACAGTCATGATGTTGATCAATTGCCGGAAGGAAGAGTTGATGATACCGGTCATTGTGCTTCAGACAATTGCAGCCAATCTGGGAAGTATGCTGCCTCCGATTGGAAACCCGCAAAATCTATATTTATACGGGTTATCCGGCTTATCTATCCGAGAGTTTTTATTGTATATGCTCCCGTTTTCGGCTGTGTCAGCGGTATTACTTCTGGCTGCTCTGGCACTTATAAGAGGAAAAGAACAAAAGATCCGGGCAGGAGAACATTCTAAAGGGGTACGGAAATATGATAAAAAGCGAATCTTGCGTATAACGGTTTATCTGGCGCTTTTTATTTTTTCTTTATTGGTGGTTGTACATGTTGTACCGTGTTGTTTTCTGGTAATCAGTGTCCTGATTCTTTTATTCGTTTTGGAAAAGAGAGTGTTGCTTGATATTGATTATGCATTACTGTTTACATTTATTGGATTTTTTATTTTCACGGGAAATATGGGGAATGTTGATATTATAAAAGAATTTTTGCAGCATCTTGTAGCCGGAAGGGAAGTATTTGTCGGCATCCTGACAAGTCAATGTATCAGCAATGTTCCCGCAGCTCTGCTTTTGTCAGGCTTTACGACAGATTATAAGTCTCTTTTACTTGGGGTCAATCTGGGAGGCCTTGGTACTTTGATTGCTTCTATGGCAAGCTTGATCTCTTACAAGTTTTTGGTTAATCAGTATCCGGATAAAAAAGGCAGATATATGTTGTGGTTTACGATTGCAAATATCGTATTTCTGCTAATATTATCGGGATTTTACTTTCTAATTTATAAGTGATACAAAAGAGCAGATAAAGTCTGAATTCCGTATAAGAGGATAGGGATGGAAAATTATAAAAAAATTAATAATAATGTAATAAATTATAAATTGAGCAAAAACACGTTTTATGCTAACATAAATTGATATCAGGGTCAAAAGGTCAAAAAGACGTTCGTGCTTGCACGAAAAGACTTTTGAACTTGGGACCCGCCAAACATGAGAAAGAAGCGATTTACGCAGTAAATCAGCGGATTTCGAATGTTTGAGAATTGTGGGAGCTGCTTTGCAGCGGAGCAATATATGCAGTGAAAGGGATAGAATTATCAGTGGAAAAGAAATTGATCACCATAGCAATTCCGTGCTACAACTCACAGGATTATATGGAAACGGCGGTTATGTCAGCGGTCTCCGGTTCTGAGGATGTGGAGGTTTTGATCATCGATGACGGTTCGACAGACCGGACCGGTGAGATAGGAAAAGCTTTAAAAGAAAAATACCCGGATATTGTAGACTACATATACAAAGAAAACGGCGGACACGGCGATGCGGTCATGTGCGGACTTTCGCATGCACACGGCTTGTATTACAAGGTGTTGGACAGCGATGATTATCTGGACCGGGATGCACTTGCAAAAGTGATAAAAGCATTGAAAAAGCATGCGGATGCCGATAATCAGATCGATATGTTTATTGCCAATTACATATATGACAAGGAAGGCGAGCACCGCAAGATTGTTATTGATTATAAAAGCGCACTTCCTCAGAATATCGTTTTTACCTGGGATGATGTCGGTCATTTCAGGGTAGGTCACAATCTGCTCATGCATGCGGTCATATACCGGACTGATTTGCTGAGGAAATGTGGACTGACACTTCCCAAGCATACATTTTATGTGGACAATATTTTTGTATATTATCCGCTGCCTTATGTGCACACAATGCTTTATATGGACCTGGATCTTTATGATTACAAGATCGGCAGAGCAGACCAGTCGGTCAATGAAAAGGTCATGATCGGACGTATTGACCAGCAGCTTTACGTCAATAAGCTGATGATACAGATGCATGATCTGTCCAAGCTTCAAAATGAAAAATTACAGGATTATATGGCACAGTATCTGGCGATGATCCTGTCCGTCAGCTCAGCTTTGTTAGTCAGGGAAGGAAGCCCGGAAAGTATTGCCAAAAAAGAAGAGCTCTGGCGGGAGCTTCATACAAGCGGCGAAGAGATGTATGAGATCATACACAGACAGATTCTGACCAAGATTATTGAAAAGGATGGAAAAGCGCGTCACAAGATTATCGAAAAAGGATATGAACTGGCGCAAAAGATTTATCATTTTAATTAAGTGCATTTTTACAACGCCACAGGACTGACATCTGTGGCGTTAAAGACATTTTGGGAGATGATTTCATGAAAGACAATTGGAAGGCAAAGATGAAATACTGGTGGACGGTCCTGTATTGTCCGTTGTATCTGCTTTGTTTTATGCTGGTTGAAAAAAGAGATGTTCCGGTGACGATCGTATCTATTGCACTGGATCATAAAATTCCGTTCCTGGAAGTGTTTATTATTCCATATCTGTTCTGGTTCCCGTATATTGCCGGGATGTTCCTGATCTTCTTTTTTAAAGATAAAGAGGAATTTCTCCGTATGATCAAATATCTGTACATGGGGATGACGCTTTTTATCATTATTTCTTTTCTATATCCCAATGGTCTGGACATACGGCCGGCATATTTTGAAAGAGACAATATTTTGGTCCGTCTGGTGCAGATGATTTACCAAAATGATACATCGACCAATGTCGTGCCAAGCATTCACGTCTACAATTCGATCGTTGTGATGATCGCAGCCTTGCGAAGTGAAAAGGTACTGCCGAAAAAATGGCAGAAGGCAGTCTGCTGCATCATATCCGGACTGATCATTTTATCAACTGTTTTTACCAAACAGCACTCGGTTCTGGATGTTTTTGCCGCAATTATATTGGCATGGATCGGTTATCAGTTGTATTATAAAAAGGAGAAAGCTGTCGGAACAGAGGCAGATACAGTAAAGGCATAACAGGAGGGAAGAGTGAAAATATGAAAGTATTATTGATCAATGGAAGCCGGAGAGAAAAAGGCTGTACCAATATGGCACTGACAAAAATCAGTGAAATTTTACAACAGGAAGGCATCGAAACAGAGTTTCTGCATATCGGTGTTGCCGCGGTAAACGGCGGGATGGATCAGCTTGTGGCTAAGGCGGCAGAGGCTGTTAAGCAGGCAGACGGACTGATCGTGGGAAGTCCCGTATATTATGCTTCTCCGTCGGGAGAGGTGATCGCATTTTTGGACCGGTTATTCGGTGTTGCCAAGAATGACCTGGCATTTAAGCCGGCAGCAGCGATTGCTTCCGCAAGACGTGCCGGTACAAGCACGACACTGGATGTGTTAAACAAATATTTTATGATCAATCAGATGCCGGTTGTCTCATCCTGCTACTGGAACATGGTGCATGGATCTGCACCCGAAGAGGTATTGCAGGACAAAGAGGGCGTCCAGATCATGGAGACCCTGGGCCGCAATATGGCATGGCTGTTAAAGAGCATCGAGGCAGGCAAAAAGGCAGGCGTAAAGCAACCCGAGCCGGTAGATAAGGTCATGACCAATTTTATACGGTAAGGTATACCCTGACATCATACTGTGAAATATGTTTCAGAGATTATTTGGAGGATCACATATGGAAGGATCAACGGTTTATTTTACGACTTTCAAGACCAATTACAATGAAAACCTGCTTCAGAAGCTTCATCGTCTGATGAAACAGGCCGGATTTGAAAACATTGATTTTAAGGACAAATATGCAGCGATCAAGATCCACTTTGGTGAATATGGCAATCTGGCTTTTTTACGCCCCAATTATGCAAAGGTCGTTGCTGACTATGTCAAAGAGCTTGGCGGCAAGCCTTTTCTGACGGACTGCAATACGCTTTATGTAGGCAGCCGCAAAAACGCGCTTGACCATCTGGATACTGCCTATATCAATGGGTTTTCGCCGCTTCAGACCGGCTGCCACGTCATTATTGCGGATGGTCTGAAGGGAACAGATGAGACACTGGTACCGATTGACGGTGAATATGTCAAAGAGGCCAGGATCGGTCATGCGATCATGGATGCGGATGTGTTTATATCACTGACGCATTTCAAAGGTCATGAAACGGCAGGCTTTGGCGGCACGATCAAAAATATCGGAATGGGCTGCGGTTCCCGTGCCGGCAAGATGGAGCAGCACTGTGAAGGCAAGCCGAGTGTGGATCAGAGTGCGTGTATCGGCTGTGGTGCCTGCTATCGGATCTGTGCGCATCAGGCTCCCGAGATCACAGACAGAAAAGCATTTATCAATCATGACAAATGTGTCGGCTGCGGACGTTGTCTTGCTGTTTGCCCCAGAAATGCTATTTCCGCGGACTTTTCCGATTCCGTTGCCATGTTAAATTACAAGATGGCAGAATACAGTCTTGCGGTCTGCAAGGACAGACCCTGTTTTCATGTTTCCCTGATCTGTGATGTGTCGCCCAACTGTGACTGCCATCCGGAAAATGATATTCCGATCATTCCCAATGTCGGTATGTTAGCTTCCTTTGATCCGGTTGCCCTGGATCAGGCCTGTGCGGATCTGTGCAATCAGATGCCGGTCATGAGCGGAAGCATCCTGGATGACAACTGCAGGGAGTATGGTCACGATCATGAAGGCCATGATCATGAGCACTGTCATGCGGATGGAGCCGGTACAACCGACCATTTCCATATGACCCACCCTGATACAGAATGGGAATCCTGTCTGGCACATGCGGAAAAGATCGGCCTTGGAACACGTCAGTATGAATTGAAAACAATATAAGAATATAAGCAGCATGTTTTACCGGTGCAAAATTGCTTTTGCCCACAGTATCATGCTATAATGAGCGCAGGCATTATCCGGATGTGGATAAGAGATAAAAAGCGCATGCGGATACAATAATAGACAAAGAGAATGAGAGGACAGAAAATGGATATTGTATGTTTGGATTTGGAAGGAGTACTGGTACCGGAGATCTGGATTGCGTTTGCTGAGGAAAGCGGTATTCCCGAGCTCAAAAGAACGACCCGTGATGAGCCCGATTATGACAAGCTGATGAAATGGCGTATCGGTATTTTAAAAGAGCATGGTCTTGGATTGAAAGAGATTCAGGAGACGATTGCCAGGATCGATCCCATTCCCGGAGCAAAGGAATTTTTGGATGAGCTTCGTTCCATTACACAGGTAATCATCATCAGTGATACTTTTACACAGTTTGCCACGCCCCTTATGAAAAAGCTGGGATGGCCTACTATTTTCTGTAATTCCCTGGAAGTAGCGCCCGACGGTGAGATCACCGGATTCAGGATGAGGGTGGAAAATTCCAAATATACAACAGTAAAGGCACTGCAGTCGATCGGATACAATACCATCGCAAGCGGTGACAGCCACAATGATCTTGGTATGATACAGGCCAGCAAGGCAGGCTTTTTATTTAAGAGCACGGACCAGATCAAGGCAGACCATCCGGAATTAAAGGCCTTTGAGACATATGATGAGCTCATGGCAGCAATCAAAGAAGTGTTGGACTAATTATGGGTAAAGATCTGAAGCAGTTAATGAATCAGTGCTATGAAATGTGCGATTATATCGAAAAAAACGGGGTTATCAAGCAGGATCTGCAGATGACGCTGCGTGAGAATCTGCGCAGGGAGTTTTTAAATTTTGTCATTTACATTTCAACACTGTCCGGACATCTGGAAAAAGAAGAAGAAGATTTTATCAATGATATGCTGGGCTTTTACATAGATCCCAATACAGCGGATGAGCTGAAGAAAAAGAGGGATCTTCATGAGGCCACCTATGGCAGCAGGATTCCTGTGGCATTAAAATATTTTGTTCTTGCGGATGCCGGCAGAAAAATAAAGGGCGATATTTATCGCAACCAGAAGGCGAAATTTGTGGTAGAAACCTTCCGCGAGATCGGACAGAGTTATATTGCGAGCAATTCCTGTGCAGGGGAAAAGGAAGTGGAGATGCTTTCCAAATACTGCCTGATGCTCGATAATTACCTCAAGGAATATGGTCTGCTGCGGCCGGATAAAAAGCCTGTCACCGTGATCAAGCCTCCCAGGGAAGAGGAAATGGAAAAGCTCGATCCCAATGAGCTTTTGGCACAGTTAAATTCCCTGACCGGATTAAAAGGTGTCAAAGAGGATGTCAATGCTTTGGTCAACCTGATGAAGGTCCAGAAGATGCGTGAGGAAAACGGCATGAAGACCACCAGTGTCAACAGACATATGGTATTTATGGGCAATCCGGGTACCGGTAAGACGACGGTTGCCAGACTGCTTGCCAAGATCTATGCCAGCATCGGAGTCATTAAAAAGGGACATCTGGTAGAGGTAGACCGTTCCGGGCTTGTCTGCGGCTATATCGGACAGACCGCGACCAAGGTCATGGAAGTGGTGGAGGAAGCCTTGGGCGGCATACTGTTTGTCGATGAGGCCTATACCCTGACCAACAACAAGGGACAGGGAGACTTTGGACAGGAAGCGGTGGATACGCTTTTAAAGGCAATGGAGGATCACCGGGATGATCTGATCGTGATCGTGGCCGGATATACCGGTCTTATGCAGGAATTTATCGATTCCAATCCGGGACTCCGATCCCGTTTCAACAAATACATTTATTTTGAAGATTATACGGCAGACGAGGAGTATGAGATCCTGTTAAATTTCTGCAAGAGTCAGGATTACCAGCTTTCGGAAGAGGCAGCAGCCGTAGCCAGGGAGTTTTTCAAAAAACGATGTGAGAACAAGCCGGACAACTATGCCAACGCAAGAGATGTGCGCAATTACATGGAAAAGGCCGTGTCCAATCAGGCGAGCCGTATTGTGGCATTGCAAAGCGTGGACAAGGATACACTGGCGGTGCTTGAAAAAGAAGATGTAGAAAATATTACACTGGGATAAACAGACGTGACATATGTAAGATACAGCATATGTCACGTCTGTTTATCCGTGGTATCCCGGAAAAGTTTTTCTGTAACAGGCAGGGAACAATTTACAAAAATCGCATATTATGATGTTGGAAATAAAAACATTGTACGGATTTTATTGATATCGGACTGCTATGTGCAAAATATGGCAAAAATATGTATTAAAAATGCAAAAATAAATTTGTAATAAGAATCAAAGATGATATAATGTAGATACTTATACCATAGAAAAAGCAGCACACCAAAAGTGTTTTTTCTGCACTATATGTTTGATTGGATGATACATTATATCAATGTTGAACCAGATATCAATGCTGGAGGGTTATTGATGAAGAGAGGCAATATTGCGGTTTTTATCACCGGGCTGGACAGCGAGGTATGGAAATCAATACTGGGAGGAATCGAAGAAAGAGCAAGAGAGGAGGATTACAATATCTCCATTTTCAGTTGTGCCGGAAGCTACGATATCCGTCGCAAATTTGATATTGGAGAATTTAATATTTTTCGTCTTGCCAATTTAAAAAACTTTGATGGGATTATCATTGTGGCAAATACCATAATATGTAAAGAGGTTGAGAGGGAATTGTTTGACTCCGTTAAAAACAGCGGTGTTCCGTGTGTTTCTCTGGAGATCAAGGAAGATGGCATGGGCTTTGCCGGTATTGATAATTATGCATCAATGCGTGAAATGATTGAACATCTGATTGATTTTCATAAATATGAGAGGATCGGATTTGTGACAGGACCGGCTCTCCATCAGGAGAGCATGCTCCGACGGAAGGCATATGAGGATGTATTAAGGGAGCATGATATGCCGGTCCGTGAGGAAGATATCTATAATGGCAATTATGGATTCCAGAGCGGGGTGGATGCCGGAGTGTATTTTGCCGGCAGTCCGGCCGGATTGCCGCGCGCTATCGCCTGCTCCAATGATGAAATGGCGATGGGGGTTATCCGCGGACTGGAGCGGTTTGGGATTAAGGTGCCAAGAGATGTTGCGGTGACCGGCTTTGACGATATTGCGGATTCGGTTAATTTTGAACCGAGACTGTCATCGGTCATGCGTCCACGTACCGAGATTGCATATCGCGTATGTGAAAATTTATTCAACCGGATCCGGGGCAAAGGGACCGGTACGGACATGGTTGAGGAGACAAGGCCGGTTTTCAGGGAAAGCTGTGGGTGCTGGATCCGGTGTGGAAAGAGTTTTAAGGAATTCCGTCATGATTATTATGTGAATCGCGAAACCGGACAGTCCAACTCCATCATTCTGAATGAAATGATGGAAAAACTGTCAGACTGTGATAACTATGATGAGATGCTTGACGGTCTCAGGGAGTATATCCCCTTTTTGAGATGTGAAGGTCTGTATCTGTGTGTCAATGCAGAAATCTTTGACCGCTCACACGGGATTGATTCGCCGGAGCTTATGGATGGACTAAAAAAATACGGGACAGATCCGGGCAGGGCTTATTCGGAACGGATGAGGGTTCTTGCCGCATACCGGCAGGGAGAATATTTTGAGGCAGACGATTTTGACACCGGTCGTCTGGTGCCGGATTGTGAATATGACGGAACAGCACGGACTTATTTATTTTCACCCATTCATTTTCAGGATCTCTGTCTGGGATATGCCGTGATTGTCAATCCGGATTATACCATGAACGGGCAGCCCTTTTATCAGTGGCTTATGAATGTCAATATTTCCATTGAAAATATCCGCAGGAAAAATACAATGAATATTGCGCTCCGCCGTTTGGAAGAAATGTATATCCGGGACAGCCTGACGAATCTGTACAACCGCTTTGGTTTTGAAAAGTACTCTGTCAGGTTGTACAATAAGAGCCGTTCAGAAAAGAAGTCCTTGATGATATTATTTGCCGATCTTGACAAGTTAAAGACAATTAATGATGAGTTTGGCCATGAAAATGGGGATATTGCTATCAGATCGGTAGCAAAAGCCCTGATCGGATCAAAGAGGAAAGAGGATGTCTGTACACGTTTTGGCGGGGATGAATTTATTTTAATGGGTATAGGGTACACTGCCAAAGAAACGGAAGAGCTGGTAGAAAGGATACACCGGTTGTTGGCTGATTATAACCGTAAAAACAATTATCCCTATCAGATTACGGCAAGCGTCGGATATTTTATAATCGAACCCGGAAGCCAGATCTCGCTGCAGGATGCGGTAGATATGGCGGATCAGAATATGTACCGGGTTAAAAGGAAATATATGGAGTAAGTATAAAAGGATTATGATTCCGGAATGAAGATAAAGCAGAAAACACATTTTTCCATTCGTAACAAAATACTGGTGTTGTTGTTTGCCGTGGCAATTCCCTGTATGGGTCTTGCCATTTACCTTCTTATTTCCATGCACAATTACAGTGAGGTCTATGGGAAGGTAGTCAGCGAAATGACCGTGGCCAACAATTATAATATTACCTTCAAAGAAAAAATGGATGAGAGTATGTACAAGATGGTCGTAAGCTCTGTCAATTCCAATGCGGTTGAGGAGGATACGGCATGGGAGGATCCTTTTGTACTGATTGCTGATCTGAGGCGTGATTTTACCGGTCTAAAGAAGGTTACCCAGTCCAAAGAAAGCCGGATCTGGCTGGATCGTCTCCTTCGGAATACCGATACACTTGAAAAGCAGATAAAGGATATTCAGGAAAAATCCCAGACTGTCGGCAATTATCAGGAAAATCTGGAAGCACTTGACAGTAATATTTATATTATGACAGATCTCATCCAGGAGGATATCCAGTATTATATTTATTACCAGACAAAGAGCATGGATCATACCAATCAAAGGCTCAATGAGGAGATCAACCACTTTCTGATCATTGCCATGATCCTGTTCGGGATCCTGTTTTTTGGTGTATTGTCTGTGGCATTTCTGATCACGACGGATATCCTTCGTCCGGTTAAGGAGCTCAATGCAGCGACCGGGGCCGTTGCAAAGGGCGATTTTGAGGTGCGTGCATCTGTCAATTCCAGAGATGAATTTGCTGCGCTTGCGCATTCCTTCAATGACATGGCGGCCAATATGGAGCAGCTGTTAGAGAGGGCCAAGGAAGATGAAAGAAAGATGCGCCGGATGGATCTCAGGCTTTTGCAGGAGCAGATCAATCCCCATTTTCTTTATAATACTCTGGATACAATCGTGTGGCTGATCGAGGCAGATGAGACAGAGAAAGCAACAGAAATGGTTGTTACCCTGTCTTCTTTTTTCCGGATTGTACTAAGCAAGGGCAAGGAAATGATCTCCATCCGGGAGGAAGAAGAGCATATTGCAAGCTACCTGCAGATCCAGGAGGTCCGGTATCACGATATTCTGGAGTATGACATCCAGATGGACAAGGTTTTATATGATTACAAGATTCCCAAACTGACACTTCAGCCTATTGTGGAAAATGCACTTTATCACGGGATCAAATACAAACGTGCCAGAGGTTATATTCATATTCACGGAGAAAAGAAGGGAGACCTGATTTATTTTACCGTCCGTGATAATGGCGCCGGCATGGAAAAAGATGAACTGGACAAGCTTTTAGAGGTGATACAAAGGCCGTGCAATGAGACCCAGAGCGGTTTTGGTCTTGCCAATGTCAATGAACGTATCAGGATGTATTACGGTGCGGAGTACGGCATGGAGATTCGATCAACACCGGGTGAAGGGACGACCGTAGAGATTGTCATTCCGGCCGTCCGGTAAAAGAAGGAGGTTATGTTCATGAAGAAAAAATGGAATAAGTGGATCGTGACCTTTTTTCTGGGGGTTTTGATCTGTCTTCTCGGAGCCTGTGCCAATCCGTTTGCCCCGGATGAGCTTCTGGAGCAGGAAACGACGGAGGATCCGGGAGAAGGTTTGATTGTCGTGGGAGTTTCTCAGGTCGGGAGCGAGTCCATCTGGCGGACTGCCCATACTGCGTCCATTCAGGAGGCCCTGACAGCAGAAAACGGTTATTATATGATTTATGACAATGCCAGACAGAAGCAGGAAAACCAGATCAAGGCCATCCGCAATTTTATTTCACAGCAGGTGGACTATATTGTGCTTTCACCGATCACTGAAACCGGATGGGATACTGTTCTGCAGGAGGCTAAGGATGCAGGGATACCGGTTATTCTGATGGACCGGATGGTGGATGTAGAGGATGAGAGTCTCTATGCAGCGTGGATCGGATCGGATTTTGAGGAAGAAGGCAAAAAAGCCGGATACTGGCTGCAGGAATATCTGGAAAAGAAAGAGCCGGATGAAGATGCGGTACGTATTGTGGTTTTACTTGGAACAGAGGGATCGACATCTGTCATCGGACGATCCAGGGGCTTTGAATATGTTGCAGCCAAAAATCCCAACTGGGAGATCTTAGAGCAGGTGGATGCTGATTTTACCACGGCAAAGGGCTATGAGGTCATGAAGCAACTGCTGGAAAAATATCCGGACATAGATGTGATTGTGTCCCAAAATGACGATATGACCTTTGGTGCTTTAGAGGCGATGGACGAGGCCGGTGTCACAACAGGAAAGGATGGGGATGTGATACTGATCTCCTTTGATGCGGTTAAGACAGCGCTGGAAAAGGTAGGGGAAGGCAGGATCAATGTAGATATCGAGTGCAATCCTCTGCAGGGACAGTATATTGACATGATCATCAAAAATCTGGAAAGCGGTATCCCGATCGAGAAAAAATATTACACCGTAGAACGTATTTTTACACCCGAAAATGTTGGACTTGTGCTGGATGACAGATTATATTAGAGATAAGATGTCTGATTAAAAATTTAATGGGGTAAAAGATGTTAAAAGTATTTTTAGTAGAAGATGAGAGTTTTATCAGAGAGGGGTTGCGGGATAATATTCCGTGGGAAAAATACGGATATACCTTTGTCGGTGAAGCAAGCGACGGCGAGATGGCGTTGCCTATGATACGGAAGCTGCGGCCGGATGTGCTGATCACAGATATCAAGATGCCGTTTATGGATGGACTGGCTTTATCAAGGATCGTGCAGTCCGAGCTGCCGCAGACCAGGATCATTATTATCAGCGGATATGATGATTTTGAATATGCCAGACAGGCGATCGAGGTGGGCGTCGAGCAGTATCTGCTGAAACCGATCACCAAGCTTGCCCTGCGCAAGGTCTTATTGGAGCTTAAAGAAAAAATCGACCAGGAAAATATCAATGATGATTATCAGCTTCGTTATCAGGCGGAAATGAAGGAATATGAGCAGTTCTCACGCAGGCATTTTTTTGAAAAGATGCTGCATGGGGAGCTGTCGGTTCAGGAAATATATGAGGAAGCAGCCAAACAGTCTCTGGATCTGACCGCAGGAGCATACAATCTGCTTTTTATATCTCTGCAGGATAAGACAAGTGCCCTGACAAGGGAGCAGCAGGAAAAAAATCATTACAGGCGTGAGGAAATGCTGCATTTCTTTTTGCGTTATCCTCAGTATATTTTGTTTACATGGAATGTCAGTCAGTACGGTATCCTGATCAAGACGGATACTGACAGAATGGATGATTTTGTCAAAAAAGCCGTCCGGCAGATTGCGGGTGTCTGTGAGCCGGATGACAGTCCTTTTATCTGGTATATTGCGGTAGGCAGTCCTGTGGAGCGTCTCAGCATGTTGAAGGACTGCTATCAGGATGTCAGTCACTATCTGGCATACCGTTATTTTTTGCCCGATATGCATATTTTTACCGGGCAGACATTGGCAGACAAGATTGCGCTCAATGAGGATACCGATCTCAAAAGTGTGGATTCCTCACAGATGGATCCGGAGATCATCAAAGATTTTCTGGGAAGCGGAAATATATCGGAGGTCCGGGATTTCGTGGATGGGTATCTGGGTAAGATCAGTGAGGCTTTGGAATCAAGGATGTTTCGTGATTATGTGACATTGAATATCCGCTTTTCCGTACTGGCATATGTGGATTCTTTGGATCATGAGGAAGCGCATCAGAAGATGGAAAAATATGACATTCGCGGAACGATCCGGAAAGAAGAACTGTATACCTATTTCCGGGATATGCTGCAGACGGCATTGGAGATCAGGGATGAACAGAGCAGTAGCCAGAACGGTCATGTATTGAAGGTGGCGCTGGAATATATCGATTCGCATTTTTGTGAAGAGACGCTTTCACTCAATGAGGTTGCGGCCAAAGCAGGTGTCAGTCCCAACTACTTAAGCTCGGTATTCAGCCAGAGCAGGCAGAAAACGTTTATCGAATACATCACCAACAAACGGATGGAGAAGGCTAAAAAGCTTTTAAAGACAACCGCCGTTTCAACCGGAAGCATAGCGGTACAGGTGGGATACAAAGATCCCCGGTATTTCAGCTTTGTATTTAAAAAAACGCAGGGACTGAGCCCGCGCGAATATCGTGCCAAAAAACAAAATCCTTAAGAATACTGATAAGTACTTTGCTTGACATTCAGGCGGAAGGGAATTTCCTTGGAAATAACAGGAAGCCCTTTCGCCATTTTTATTGCGGATTCGGCAACCATAGAGCTGATTTCATGAGGCCCATGGGAAAGGGTGGTGATGGATAAAATACCGCGGTTGCTAAGATAGGTATTGTCAAAGGCTGTGACAGCCATATCTTCCGGAAGATGATATCCCGCCTGATTGAGCTCCTTGATAAGCCAGTAAGCGATCTCATCATTGTAGCAGATTACGGCGGTGCAATCTTTTAGCGCATCATAGAGAATATCCCTTAAAAAAGAAGTATCCTGTCTGCTGCGGAGTGTGTCCATCCGGCGGGTATCATACCAGCCGATCCGGTCATCGGGAATGGACAGACCGTATTTCTGCATTGTCAGGGCAAAGCCCAGATAACGTTCGACACCCTGCAGATCATCCGATTTGAAAATCCCGCCGATCTTTGTATGTCCCTCTTCATATAAATGGCGGACAAGAAGGGAACTGCCATAGGTATTGTCATCCTTTATATAGAAGGAAGAATCAAAATTGGTATAGCGGTTGAATATAAAGATTACAAAGGTTCCTTTTTCCTGTAGCTTTTCATAAAGGTATCCGTTGGGATTGGGTCTGGCACTGCAGCAGCCCTCGACGATCAGTCCGCGCGGTGGGTTTTCAAGAAAGGCCGTCAGATATTCGGTTTCCCGGCACACCTGATTGGCAGTGACAAAGACCTGATCGGTGAAGCCGTTTTTGTGCAGTGTCTGATGGATGTTTTCAATGATATCCGGATAGATATAGTCCTGTTCACTGGAGATCATCAGATAGATTTTATTTTTTTCCGGATTATCCAGTATTCCGGTGATATAGATGCCGGAGCCCTGTCTTTTTTCGATAATATGCCGCTGCTCCAATAAAGAAAGGGACTGGCGGATCGTCTGCCGGCTGGCGTGGAAATTTTCACACAGCTCTTTTTCGGTTGGAAGCTTGGGAATCCCTCTTTCTATATTTTTTTCTACTAATGCTTCTATGTCATGAGCGATGGACTTGTATAAAATTGCCATATTTTTCTCTCTCCATATCACAAATTTAAGGTAAATATTTAATTTTTGGCATTTATTTGAAAATATTATCATAAAAAATTCTACCTTTATCGTAAAAAATCACACCTTTTTAAACCGGATGATCATTTTTCAAAATAAAAAATTGACGGATTATGTCAGATAACAAGAAAGAAATCATCATATTTTCAAATAAATCTTAAAAAATTAAACCTTAAAGAACATTTGTATTGCTTTTATATTTTAACATGTAAAATTTGTATTGTAAATATATCACAAAGCGCCTAAAACAAGCTGCTTATGAGTTGAAAAAAGGGTTGCAAAAAGGTAAAGTAAGCTCATCAGAGAGATACAGAAATCTCACAACAAAACGAATTTATTTTTTTTAAAGGGAGGACAACAATATGAAAAAGAAATTATTAAGTCTCGTACTTGCTTCAACCATGATTGCAGGATTACTGGTAGGATGCGGAAACTCACAGCAGGCTTCATCCGATGCATCTTCCGATGCGGCAACAACCACAAGTGATGCAGCACCCGCAGGCGACGAAGCAAACGCAGGCGACGAAGCAAACGCAAGCGATGCATCTGCATCTTCAGGAGATGTCATCAAAGTTGGTATCATCAACAACGACCCCAACGAATCCGGTTATCGTACAGCTAACGACAAGAGCATGAAGGAAATGTTCACAGCTGAAAACGGATATGAAGCATCTTTTGCATACAGCTTAAAAAATGATGAGCAGATCACAGCAGCTCAGAAGTTCATCCAGGACGGTGTTGATTACTTACTCCTTTCCGCAGCTGATACAGCCGGCTGGGACTCAGTATTAAAGGATGCACAGGACGCAGGTATCCGCGTAATCTTATTCGACCGTACCATTGATGCAGATCCGAGCTTATATGAAGCTTCTATCGTATCCGATATGGCTAAGGAAGGTGAGACAGCAGTTGAATGGCTGAAAGGTCAGGGACTTAGCGAATACAACATCATCCACATTCAGGGTGTTATGGGTTCTGCAGCTCAGAAAGGCCGTTCAGGAGCTTTAACAGATGCAGTTGCTTCCGAAGGCTGGAACTTAGTAACAGAGCAGACAGCTGAATGGAACGCAGAGAAAGCACAGCAGATTGTTCAGTCTGTTATCGACTCAGGCGAATCCTTCAACGTTATCTATGCTGAAAACGATGACATGGCAAAGGGTGCTGTAGCAGCTCTTGATAAAGCAAACATCTCACACGGTGTTGGCAAAGACGTAATCGTTATGGGTTATGACTGCAACAAATGGGCTCTTGAAGAGTTACTTGCAGGTAACTGGAACTACGATGGACAGTGCAATCCTTTCCAGGCTTCCTACATTGATGACATCATCAAAAAACTGGAAGCAGGCGAAACCATCTCTGAAAAGACAATCATCATGGATGAAAAAGGATTTGATGCAACAACCATTACACAGGAAGATGTTGATACATATGGTATCTAATTGTTAGCATAATCTAACTATTAATGACGCGGCGCGCGTAATAAGCCTACGCTCGTCGCGTTTTTCATAAAAAAGTAAGGAGTGAATACGCTGGTGAAAGAGAAATCCGTTTTAGAAATGAGAGGAATTTATAAAAGCTTTCCCGGAGTACTGGCCCTGCAGGATGTGGATTTTACATTGTGTGAAGGTGAAATTCATGCACTGATGGGCGAAAACGGCGCAGGAAAATCAACGTTAATAAAGGTATTGACCGGAGTTTATGAAAAAGACGGTGGTGAAATTTTCCTCAAGGGATTAGACAAAGCAGCCATCATTCGGTCTCCTCAGGATGCACAGAGACTTGGAATAAGTACTGTTTATCAGGAGATTACACTTTGTCCCAATCTTTCCGTTGCAGAAAATATGTACATCGGTAGAAGCGAAGGAGTCGGACAGAACTGGAAAAAGATGAATGAGAGTGCGGATAAGATCCTGCAGTCTTTGGATATTCCGGCAAAGTCCACACAACAGTTATCAAGCTGCTCCATTGCGATCCAGCAGATGGTTGCCATTGCAAGAGCCGTTGATATGGACTGTAAGGTGTTGATTTTGGATGAGCCGACTTCTTCACTGGATGAGCAGGAAGTAGAAAAGCTGTTCGGGCTCATGAGAGATTTAAAGAGCAAGGGCGTAGGTATCATTTTCGTTACCCATTTCCTCGATCAGGTATACGAAGTGTGTGACAAGATCACAGTACTGCGTGACGGCAAGCTGGTCGGAGAATATGAGATCAAGGATCTGCCCCGTGTGCAGCTGGTTTCCAAGATGCTTGGAAAAGAGCTGGATGATATGTCAGATATTAAAAATGACAACGAGGTTTACAAGGGAGACGGTGCAGACAGCAGTCTCTTTGAAGCAGAAGGACTGCAGAGCAATGCCGGTATCAAGCCTTTTGATTTTTATATCAAAAAAGGAGAGGTCAACGGATTTACCGGACTTCTCGGTTCCGGCCGAAGCGAATGTGTGCGTGCCATCTTTGGAGCTGACCGTGTTATTGCAGGTAAGCTAAAGAAAAACGGAAAAGAGATCAGGATCCACAAACCGCTCGATGCCATGAAACAGGGGATTGCGTATCTGCCGGAGGACCGCAAGGTCGACGGTATCATCGGAGATCTGTCCGTAAGGGACAACATCATTCTGGCAGCGCAGGTGCTGAATGGTTTCTTCAAACCGTTTTCCAAAGCACAGGCTTATAAATTTGCAGATGAATACATCAAATTGCTGGAGATCAAGACAGCAAGTGCCGACACACCGATCAAGTCGTTATCCGGCGGTAACCAGCAGAAGGTTATTTTGGGACGCTGGCTTCTGACCCATCCGGAATATCTGATCCTGGATGAGCCTACACGAGGAATTGACGTCGGAACAAAAATAGAGATTCAGAAACTGGTATTAAAGCTTGCATCCGAAGGAATGAGTGTCACATTTATTTCTTCCGAAACAGATGAGATGCTTCGTACCTGTTCAAGACTGATTGTCATGAGAGACCGCAAGGTTGTCGGTGAATTAAACGGTGATGAGCTGACACAGGTTATGATCATGAATACCATAGCAGGAGGTGACGAGAAAGATGGAGAAAAATAAAAAATCATCCGGTGAGGGTGCTTTCTTTTCAAAGCTGATCAGAAATCAGATTTTTATACCCATAGCTGCTCTGTTATTGTTAGCAGTGTTTAACTTAATCGCGGATCCTTCTTTCTATAAAATTACACTTGGATACAACAGTGCGGGAGATCCGGTATTGTCAGGCTATCTGATGACTATTTTAGACTATGGTTCAGAGCTTGCGATCTTAGCCATTGGTATGACACTTGTTACCGCAGCCTCCGGCGGACAGGATATTTCCGTTGGTGCGGCAATCGCCATTGCAGGTTCGGTGATCTTAAGAGTACTCTGTGGCGGCAATTCCCGTCCGGATGAGCTGCAGGCTCCGATCATTGTGGCTTTTCTGGTTGCATGTGTTGTGGCAATGTTGTTTGGAGCATTCAACGGAGCACTGGTTGCCTATTTCAAGATTCAGCCCATGGTGGCCACACTGATCTTATTTACAGCGGGACGTTCTATCGCAGCATGGATCAACAACAATGAGTTACCTATTGTTAATGACGTTACCTTTACATATTTTGGCGGATTTATTCCGGGTATTCCGATCCCGACGCCGTTTTTCATTGCAGTGATCTGCATGATCATTATGGCTCTGGTGCTGAAGTTTACAACACTTGGACTGTATACACAGGCAGTAGGTATCAATGAAAAATCCTCCAGATTAAATGGTTTGAATCCGGCATTTATCAAGTTTTTATCCTTTGTTATCCTCGGACTTTGTGTGGCTGTGGCAGCGCTTATCAAGGTAAGCCGTTTATCCTCCATCAACTATTCCGTTATTGCAAAAGATATTGAAATGGATGCGATCTTAGCCGTTGCACTTGGCGGCAACGCATTAAGCGGAGGCAAATTCAATATGCCGGCATCCATCCTGGGTGCATATGTTATCCAGTTTTTGACCACGACCTTATATAAATTTAATGTTCAGTCCGATGCACTTCCGGCTTACAAGGCAATCGTTGTAATCCTTTTGGTAGTGATCAGTGCACCGACCGTCAGAAATAAAATTTCAGGCTTTTTCTCAAAACAGAAAGCCAAAGCAAAGGGGGCAGCATAGGATGAAACAGAAATTTAAAAATATGTCCGATACCAATTTGCTATTAACCATTACCATTGTTGTATTCTTTGCAATGTATCTTGGGGCAATTATCTTTCAGGGAGCGGGATTTTTAAAGCCGCAGACATTTTTCAATATGCTGATCGCCAACAGTGCCCTGATCATCACATCCTGCGGAATGAGCCTTGTCATGATCACAGGCGGAATTGATATTTCCGTCGGAGGTGTGGTAGCACTGGTCAGCATGAGCTGTGCTGTATTACTCGACTATAAGGGCGGGAATGTCTTAGAAGCTTTATTACTTGCCATTGGAATTGGCCTTGCCTTTGGTCTGGTACAGGGATATCTCGTAGCTTACCTGAATATCCAGCCGTTTATCGTAACACTTGCAGGTATGTTTTTTGCAAGAGGTATGACGACAATTGTACATACCAACCCCTTCAATGTTGAAAATGAAGCATTTGTAGCATTAAAGGATACCCGTATTACAATTCCGGGACTGGGCTCTGTCAACAAGCTTGGCGTTTACGTTCCAGCTTATGTCAATATCGGAGTGATCGTGGCACTTGCCATTGTTATTATATTATTCATAGTTCTGAAATGGACAAAATACGGCCGTCATTTTTACGCGGTCGGCGGTAACAGACAGAGTGCTCTGATGCTTGGTATCAATGTAAAGAGAACCGTATTTGTATCCCATCTTATCTGTGGACTGCTTGCCGGTATCGGTGGATTTGTTTACTTTTTGTATGTTGGATCCGGTTCCGCATCCCATGCAAGCGGAATGGAAATGAATGCGATCGCATCCTCCATCATCGGTGGCACAATGTTGACCGGTGGTGTTGGAAATATTATCGGAACTTTGTTTGGTGTGTTGTCCCTGAGCACCATTCAGAACATCGTCTCATCCGCAGGTCTGGATCAGGCATGGTGGACAGGAATTACAATTGCCGCTATGCTCTGCATCTTCTTAGTTGTACAGAGTGTGGTCATGGCACGTAAGAAAAAAGCGGAGTAATGGAAAAAGCAGAGGCTGCATTTTTTAAAAGGAATGCAGCCTTTGTTAAAAGATATTAAAATTTGAAAAACAGGGTATAGAGATTTAAGACCGGAATATTAAAATCAGAAAACAGAGTATAGAAATTCAAAAACAGAATATCAGAATATTTAATTTAAAAACAGGAGGAAATTGGCATGAAGAATTATTGCTTTTGGTTTTGCACAGGATCGCAGGATCTGTATGGAGATGAATGTTTGAGAAAGGTTGCCGAACATTCCGCAAAAATAGTGGAAGGACTGAACCAGTCAGGCAATCTGCCGTTTCCTGTTGTATTAAAGCCTACCTTAATCAGTCAGGCATCTATCCGCAAGACATTTCATGATGCAAACAACGATCCGGAATGTGCAGGCGTTATCACATGGATGCACACCTTTTCTCCGGCAAAAATGTGGATTTTAGGACTGAAGGAGTACAATAAGCCTTTATGTCATTTACATACACAGTTTAACGAAGCGCTTCCTTATGATACAATTGACATGGATTTCATGAATGAAAACCAGTCAGCTCACGGAGATCGTGAATATGGTCATATTGTCAGTCGTATGGGCATTGAGCGTAAGGTGATCGTCGGCCACTGGGCAAGTGAAAAGGTCCAGAAGCAGCTTGGCAGCTGGATGCGTACTGCGATCGGCCTGATCGAATCTTCCCATATCCGTGTCTGCCGTTTTGGCGACAATATGAACAATGTTGCCGTAACCGAAGGTGACAAGGTAGAAGCGCAGATCAAGTTTGGATGGGAGATCGACCATTACTGTGTCAATGATCTGGTAGAATATGTCAATGCTGTTTCCGATACAGATGTTGCAGCTTTGGTTGAAGAATATTATAGTAAGTACAAGATCATTGATGAAGGAAGAGATCCGGAGGAATTCCGCCGTCACGTTGCCGTACAGGCAAGGCAGGAGATCGGTATTGAAAAATTCCTTGTAGACAACAATTATCAGGCAGTTGTAACGCACTTTGGCATGCTTGGCGGACTGCAGCAGCTTCCGGGTCTTGCGATCCAGAGACTGATGGAAAAGGGTTATGGTTTTGGAGCTGAGGGTGACTGGAAGGTTGCTGCCATGGTTAGGTTGATGAAGCTGATGACAGCCGGTATCAAGGATGCAAAGGGTACATCCATGATGGAGGATTACACCTATCATCTGGTGCCCGGAGAAGAAGGAATTTTGCAGGCGCATATGCTTGAGGTCTGTCCTTCGATTGCGGATGGCGAGATCGGCATTAAGGTCTGCCCGCTTTCCATGGGCAACAGAGAGGATCCCGCAAGACTGGTGTTTACTTCTAAAGAAGGACCTGCGATCGCATGCTCCCTGATCGATTTGGGACATCGTTTCCGTCTCCTGATCAATGCCGTTGACTGCAAAAAAGTCAAGAAGCCGATGCCGAAGCTCCCGGTAGGAACCGCATTCTGGACGCCGAGACCCAATCTGGAAATTGGCGCTACAGCCTGGATTTTGGCAGGAGGAGCACACCATACAGCATTTACCTACGATCTTTCTGTAGAGCAGATGGTTGACTGGGCAGCCGCAATGGGAATTGAGAGTATCGTGATTGATGAAAATACCAACATTCGTGATATCAAAAATGAGCTTAGATGGAATGAAGCTTCTTATTAAAAGCCGCAAATAGTGAAAATGGAGGAATATGATGAGCGCGAAAGAAATAATTGAAAGCGGAAAATCGATTTTGGGAATAGAATTTGGATCTACCAGAATCAAATCCGTTTTGATTGATGAAAAAGGCAGCGTGCTGGCATCCGGCGGACATGGCTGGGAAAACCGCTTTGAAAACGGTGTCTGGACTTATACCCTTTCCGACATATGGACAGGATTACAGGACTGCTATCAGGATTTATTAAAGGATGTCAAAGAAAAATATGATACGGAGATCACACAGATTGCATCTATCGGTTTTTCTGCCATGATGCATGGATATCTGGCATTTGATAAAGACGGAGAGCTGTTAGTGCCTTTCCGTACATGGAGAAATACAATTACCGAGGAGGCGTCGGTTAAGCTTACAGAAGCATTTTCTTACAACATTCCCCAGCGTTGGAGTATTTCCCATCTGTATCAGGCGATCTTAAATAAGGAAGATCATGTAAAGGATATCGCATTTTTTACAACACTGGCAGGCTATGTGCACTGGAAGCTGACCGGTGAGAAAGTACTTGGCGTCGGCGATGCTTCCGGCATGTTCCCGATCGATACCAAAACCGGTGATTATGATCAGAAGATGATTGCCGGATTTGATGAGCTGGTTGCAGGTGAAGGTTTTTCATGGAAATTAAAAGATATATTACCCAAATCCATCCCAGCAGGTGCCGATGCAGGCGTATTAACGGCTGAAGGCGCAGCTTTGCTTGATGTAAGCGGAAAGCTTCAGGCCGGATCCAAAATGTGTCCGCCCGAGGGTGATGCCGGAACCGGTATGGTGGCAACCAACAGTGTATCGGTACGCACCGGCAATATTTCAGCCGGCACAAGCGTATTTGCAATGGTCGTATTGGAAAAAGAATTATCCAGAGTTTATCCGCAAATTGATCTTGTGACAACACCGGATGGAGCACTTGTCGGAATGGTGCACTGCAATAACTGTACCTCCGAGATCAATGCATGGGTTAATCTTTTCAGAGAGTTTGCAAAGGCTAACGGCCATGAAACAGATATGAATACACTTTTTACCATGCTTTACAGCAAGGCAATGGAAGGTGATCCCGATTGCGGAGGCCTCTTATCCTACAATTATTTTTCCGGCGAACCTGTTACCGGATTTGACAGAGGAGCCATTACCTTTGTACGTTCACAGGAATCAAAGTTTACATTGGCTAACTTTATGAGAATGCATTTATACTCTGCACTTGCGACCTTAAAATCCGGTATGGATCTGATGATCAAGGAGGAAGGCGTAAAAGTAGATGAAATGCTTGGACATGGCGGATACTTCAAGACACCCGGTGTCGGCCAGCAGATCGCAGCCGATGCCATCAACGCACCGGTCAGTGTCATGGAAACAGCCGGTGAAGGCGGAGCATGGGGTATTGCCATACTGGCAGCTTATCTGATCCATAAAGAATCGGGAGAAACCCTGCCCGAATACTTAAACAACAGGATTTTTGCAGGACAGAAGGCAAGCAGGCTGTCACCAATTCCTGAAAATGTTGCAGGCTTTGAGAAATTCATGGAGCAGTACATGAAGGGCCTTGCAATGGAAAAAGAAGCAACGACATTGTTTTAAAATGCAGTTGCTCGTTCATTGCTGATGAAATCATTTTACGGGAGAATGGAGAGAGATTACATATGTTAGAAGAATTAAAAAAAGAAGTATATGAAGCAAATATGCTGCTGCCTCATTATGAACTGGTCACATTTACATGGGGCAATGTCAGCGGAATTGACCGTGAAAAAGGATTGTTTGTCATCAAACCAAGTGGCGTGGATTATGACAAGCTGACGCCGGATGACATGGTTGTCATGGATCTTTGCGGCAATAGGGTAGAGGGCAGATACAATCCTTCTTCCGATACAGCCACACATCTGGAGCTGTACAAGGCTTTCCCTGAAATCGGGGGTGTGGTCCATACCCATTCCTCTTATGCGACCAGCTGGGCACAGGCGGGAAGAAGCATTCCCTGCTACGGTACGACACATGCAGATTATTTTTATGGGGAAATTCCCTGTGTCAGATGCCTGAATGCAGATGAGATCGAAAATGCCTACGAAGAAAATACAGGTCATCTGATTGTCAATGAATTTAAACGCATGGACAAGGACCCGGTCGCTGTTCCTGCCGTTTTATGCAAAAATCATGGTCCCTTTGCATGGGGCAGGGATGCACATGAGGCAGTTCACAATGCAGTTGTTTTAGAGGAAGTGGCAAAGATGGCATATCGGGCTGAGACAATCAATCCCGAGATCAAGCCGGCGCCTCAGGAACTGCAGGATAAGCATTATTTCCGGAAACACGGTGCCAATGCTTATTATGGACAGTCAAACTGATAAAAGGATACTAATTTTTTCCTTCTCTATAAATATACCAACCTATGCTTTACCGTCTGTCTGCAATTTGCGGCAGGCGGTAAAATGCTGTTTACAAGGAGAAAATCCGGGAATGATAGTCTGATAAGGACAATTTGGTAAAGGGAGTCCGGAAAGATGGTATTTCATGATGATGGGATCTATGGTAAAATAAGCCGTAGATCAGAGAAATAAAAGAGAAACAGAGGACGAAAAATGGAATTATGGGATATTTACGATAAGGATAAAAAAAGAACCGGCCGCACGATGAAAAGAAATGACTGGATCCTGCAGGATGGAGAATATCATCTGACCGTGCTTGGCGTGGTATGCAAGCCGGATGGCAGATACCTGATCACCAAACGTGTTATGACCAAGGCATGGGCACCGGGACACTGGGAGGTATCGGGAGGCGCAGCGCAGGCCGGAGAAGAATCGCTGGATGCCGCAATCCGCGAGGTCAGGGAAGAGACCGGAATTGACGTATCAGGCTGCAAGGATGCCTATCAGTTTACCTATCACAGAGAAAACCCGGGCGAGGGAGACAATTATTTTGTCGATGTCTACCGGTTTGAACTGGATTTTGATGAGACAGATGTCAAGCCGCAGGAGGCTGAGACCGATGGCTTCAGGCTGGCCACAGCTGAGGAAATTGCGGAGCTTGGCAGACAGGGTATATTTTTACATTATGACAGCATTAAACAGGTGTTTCGATAAGCACCTGTTTTTTTATTAAATAATAAATTGCGTTTGTGGCTGCACAGATAATCAGTTTATCTCAAACATTCGAAATCCGCTGATTTACTGCGTAAATGACCTTGATATCATAAGACATAAGATAATAAAGAAAGAATCTGGAAAAATACAAAAAAAAGGAATTGACATCAATAAGATAAGTGTTACAATATACTTAAACATATGAATGATTGTTCATATGTTGTAACAAAACAAAAAATAAATACACATAAAGGAAAGGTGATCATTATGAAAAAGACCTACAAAATCGAAGTTGACTGTGCTAACTGTGCAAATAAAATGGAAGAAGCCGCTAAAAAGACAGCTGGTGTTAAAGACGCTGTTGTAAACTTCATGACCCAGAAGATGAGCGTTGAATTTGAAGAAGGCAACGATGCAAAAGCAGTTATGGAAACTGTCCTGAGCAACTGCAAAAAAGTAGAAGATGATTGTGAGATCTTTTTTTAATAAGTGATTACGGATAAAATATTTGATGAGCTATAAGGACAAAAGGTACTGTTGTGTATGCACAGATTGCTTTTGTCCTTTTAAACCTAATAAAATACGCGAGGTTACGCTATGAATAAAAAACAAAAAAAGATGCTGGTACGGATCATTGTTTCCGCCGCCATGATGATCATTTTAAAATTTACTCCGGTCGAAGGAATTTTGAGATTTCTTTTATATCTGATCCCCTATTTCATTATCGGATATGATGTATTAAAGAAAGCCGGAAAAGGTATCCTGAACCGTCAGGTTTTTGATGAAAACTTCCTGATGGCTGTAGCGACGATCGGTGCGATGGCAGTTGCCCTGTACAACGGAAGTGAATCAGCTGCCGCTCTCGGACTTGCCGGTGAAAGTGATTATACCGAAGCAATTGCCGTTATGCTGTTTTACCAGATCGGTGAGCTTTTCCAAAGCTATGCCGTAGGCAAGAGCCGCCGCAACATCAGCGAGCTGATGGATATCCGTCCCGATTATGCCAATATTGAAACAGACGGTGAGCTTACACAGGTAGATCCGGATGAAGTAAAGATCGGAACCGTTATTGTTGTAAAACCCGGTGAAAAAGTGCCGATCGATGGTATCATTGTGGAAGGTGTTACATCATTAAATACCAGTGCGCTGACAGGTGAAAGCCTGCCGAGAGAAGCAAAGACCGGAGACGAGGTTATCAGTGGCTGTATCAATATGAATGGCCTGATCAGGATCCGGACAACAAAGGAATTTGGCGAATCCACCGTATCCAAGATCTTAGATCTGGTCGAAAATGCCAGCTCCAAAAAATCCAGATCCGAAAACTTTATTTCTAAATTTGCAAGATATTATACTCCCGCAGTCTGCTATGGTGCGTTAGCATTGGCTATCCTGCCTCCGGTTGTAAGATTTTTTATGGGAATTACACCCATGTGGCCGGTATACATTTATCGTGCACTGACCTTCTTGGTTATCAGCTGTCCCTGCGCGCTTGTGATCAGCATTCCGTTAAGCTTCTTCGCAGGTATCGGCGGAGCCGGCAATCAGGGTGTACTGGTAAAGGGCTCCAGCTATTTAGAGGCTTTATCCGAAGCAAAATATGTTGTCTTTGATAAAACCGGTACTATGACACAGGGTGTTTTTGAAGTAAATGGTGTCTACGAAAATACCATTCCGAAGGAAGAACTGATCGAGCTTGCAGCATGTGCCGAAAGCTATTCAACACACCCGATCAGCAAGAGCTTACAGAAGGCATACGGCAAGGATATTGACAAAGACCGGATCAGTGATGTACAGGAAATCAGCGGTCACGGTGTGATTGCCTGTGTAGACGGAAAGAGCGTTGCAGCCGGTAATGAAAGGCTGATGAAAAAAATCGGTGCAGACTATAAGCCCTGCAATCAGATCGGAACAGTTGTACATGTTGCGGTAGACAATCAGTATGCAGGACAGATCCTGATTTCCGATATTATTAAACCGCACGCAAAAGAAGCGATCGAGGCATTAAAAAAGGTCGGTGTCAAAAAGACAGTTATGCTGACTGGCGATTCCAAAGCGGTTGCCGATTCCGTAGCCAGAGAGCTTGGTGTTGATGAAGTGTTCAGTGAGCTGTTGCCGTCCGATAAGGTAACAAAGGTTGAGGAGCTCTTAGAAAAAAAATCAAAAAAAGAAAAGCTTGCATTTGTGGGTGACGGTATCAATGACGCTCCTGTATTATCCAGAGCAGATATCGGTATTGCCATGGGAGCGCTTGGTTCAGATGCGGCAATTGAAGCTGCAGATATTGTATTAATGGATGATGATCCGTTAAAGATTTCCAAGGCAGTGAAGATTTCCAGAAAATGCCTGCGAATTGTATATCAGAACATTGTATTTGCAATTGGTATCAAATTGATCTGCCTGCTTCTCGGAGCAATCGGCATTGCCAATATGTGGTTTGCTATCTTCGCGGATGTCGGTGTTATGATCATTGCTGTATTAAATGCTATCCGGGCTTTATTTGTTAAGAAGCTGTGATGTATAAAATAAACGGCCTGTACAGGGTCGGAACAATATAAGGAAAACAGGTGGATATTATGACATATAATCATGATGGAGTTGAATGTTGTGCATCAACAGAAGTACATCCAAAGCTATTAAAAATTGTCAATGAGACCATGCCGTCAGAAGAAAAACTGTATGATCTGGCGGAACTATTTAAGGTATTTGGCGATTCAACCAGGATCCGGATCCTTTATGTTTTATTTGAATCCGAGGTCTGTGTGTGTGATCTGGCAGCAGTACTCAATATGACGCAGTCAGCGATTTCACATCAGCTCAAGATCTTAAAGCAGAGCAAGCTTGTCAAATCGCGCAGGGAAGGAAAGTCGATTTTTTATTCTCTTGCGGATGCCCATGTAAGTACCATGATCGCGCAGGGTATGGAGCATATTGAAGAGTAAAATTGTCTAAAAAATGTTCTAAAGTCTGCAAAAACTGCAAAATATTTTAAAAACTGTCCGAAATGGGCAGTTTTTTTATCTACAATGTTTTCAGATTTTTAAACGTACGTCATGAAAATACGAAACAAAGCAGGATAAAAACGGCATCAGCACAGACTACACCTATGATGCTGAAAAAAACATGCTTTCACAGACCGACGGAAGGGGAAATACCAAGAGCTTTGTCTATGACAACCGGAATCGTGTGATCGAATCAACCGACGAAAGCGGCTATACTGTCTACTATGAATATGACAAAAATGGCAATATCACAAAGAAAAGTGATAAGGAAGGAGTCATTTTTGAAGCACTCTATGATACGGTATGGGGACTCCCTGTCTGGGAAACAGATGCTCTGGGACACAAGACGGAATACCAGTATGATGCACTGGGAAATCTGTTGCAGGTCATCTATGAAGGGAAGGTCCGGTATACTTATGCATATGATGCCCTGATGAGACGTGTCGGGGAGACCTATGCAAACGGCCTGAGTCTGATCTATACCTTTGATGCCAGAAACAATCTGGTAAAAAAAGAAGACAACCATTGTCTTACGCAGGAAACGGTATACAATGATTTTTGCCAGCCTTTAAAGGAAATCAGCGAAAACGGAAATGTTACAGCCTATACCTATGATCCGGCCGGAAATCTGTTGAAGATGACGGACCCGGAGGGCAATGAAACAGACTATGTCTGCGACCGGGCCGGAAATGTCACAAAGATAACGGATCCAAATGGAAACAGCACGGAATATACCTATGATCCCTGTGGAAATATTTCTATTTTGAAAAAAGCGGACGGCACTACACTGCAGTATGCCTATGATAAAAATGAGAATCTTTCTGCCTACAAAGACGGAAATGACAACATCACAACCTATGCCTACGATCGGAATGGCAACCGGACACTGGTTACCGATGCGATGGGTCAAAAGACATCCTATACCTATGATGAGCGAAACAACCTGATACAGACAACGGATGCCTTAAATCAGACAACGGACATAACCTATGATTATGCCGGTAATATCGAAAAGGTCACCGATGAAAATGGTGCGGATATCACGTTTACCTATGACAGAAATCAAAATCTGCTGTCTGAGACTGACGAAAACGGACATACCAAAAGTTATCTGTATGATGCCTATGGACGGATTGCAAAGGAAAAGGATGCCAAAGGCAATGAGACGGCTTATACCTATGATGAGACAGGCAATCTTACAGGTGAGACAGATGCGCTTTCCAATCAGACCTTTTATACCTATGATCCGTATGGTAATGTTGTCAGAAAAACGGATGCCTTATCAGGGGAGACGACCTATACCTACGGAAAAGAAGGCGAACTGTTACAGGTAACCGATGCCGATAAAAACAGCATTTCCTATACCTACGATAAAAATGGAAATCTTGTCAAAGAGACCGATGCTCTCGGCAACATCAGGACCTATACTTATGATGGAGCCGGTAACCGGGTAAAGGAGCGTGATGCTCTTGGCAATGAAACAGAATATATCTATGATTCTGTCAATCGCCTGACAGAGACCGTCCAGGCGGATGGAACCAGCATAAAGTTAGCATATGATAACGAAGATCATGTGACCGGATTGTGGGACGGAAAAGGAGGAAAAACAGCATATCAGTATGATGCCCTTGGACGTATCATAAAGACGACTGATCCGGAGGGCGGCAGTACCTCTACTGCTTATGATGCATTATCCCGTGTAGTTGCCGAGAAAAAAGACGACAGTCTGTATCAATATGCCTATGACGGAGCCGGTAACCGGATAAGTGAAACGGATCCCATGGGTGCGGTAACGACCTATACATATGACAAAGCCGGAAATCTGTTGAAAAAAGTGACAGCTGACCAGAGTACGTGGAGCTATATATATGATCCAAACGGACAGCTGGTTTCCTATACCGATGGAGATGGAAAACAGACTTCCTATACATATGATGCACTAAAACGCCTGACCGAGGTAAAAGAAGCCGGAATTACAAAGCTTACCTATACATACGATGCCCTTTCGCGTGTAACGGCAGCGACTGACGCAAACGGACAGAAGACCCGATATGCATCAAGTACAATCCAATCCGTTAGAAGGTGCAACTAAAGTACCGTTAGAAATGACGGACCCTAGATGGCCAGCATCAGAAGGATGGGTTAAGATGCAATCAGTGGTACAGAATTCAGATGGAACAAAAACGACAATACATTATGTGTACAATGAAATTACAGGTGCTTTTGATGATTTCAAACTTAAGTAGAAAGGATTAAATAGATGGACAACATCATTTTTGAGAAAATTTGGCAAGATGCTAATCTTATAGAATTGAAAATATCTGCTAGTTGTGAATTTGCTTCAGCTTATCAAAGTTGTTATATTCAAGACAAGAAATTAGAGGAAATAGCAGAAAAAATTTGCTGTTTTGCAGAAAATTTTAATGAAGCTTGCTATTTAGAATTTGGTAAAAAAGAAGGAAATTATACACCTGCATTTTCAATGTGTATGTTACCAGCTGATATATCAGGACATGTTAAAATTGAGGTGGATATCGAAATAGCAGATAATGATACGCGTTCACATAGATGTTGTTTTTATGTAAAAAGCGAATTAGGGTTAATAGAGCGGTTAGGAATGGCTTTGAAAAAGTTGATAATAGAGCCGGATGGATGTGAAGTATCTTTGTATTAACAAATGACAAAAACATATAACACACGTAACAATTTTGCAACATTTCTCTTGACGATCCAAAATCGCGCATGTTACAATGGCACTCAACGGGGGGTATAAGGGGGATGAAAAAATCTCGTAATACCTAAACAAAAACACATAATGGGAGATGTTCCGTGGCTACTATGGGCTATGGAGCATCTCCCATTTTTGCTATATAGTGGAATTTGCAGATATAGGCTAAGGCATAACAAATGTCCTAACAGCAGGAAAAGTTATGCCATACCATATTTTTCCCATCGGCTCTGCCGGTGGGCGTCTTTCGGCTTAGGCCGTCCTTTGGCGGCATAAAGCCTTTAACCTGCACTATTTTCGACCCTACTTATTTTGGCAGTATCTTAAGAAATCATGTCTTTCACATTTCCCCAGCAAGGCTCAAATCTTCCATTATGGGTAACTACCTCGACTTCGCTCTTAAAATCGCACACAGGGGCAACACAGGCTCTCACAGGGGCAAGAGAAAGTTGGGTTGTGTGTCAGAAAAGTAAATTTGTGCATTATTACTTGTTTTTGTCTGTTTTGGTCTTTTGGCATAAAGCCAATTCTGCTTGTTTTTAGAGGTTTATATAAAAAATCTGCTCCAAAATCAAAAAATCAACTTGCAACCTCTTTTGTTCAGAGTTAACATCACACACCACGAAGGAGATTTCTTCTGCTTCGTGTCCTGTGTTCTGCAGGATGCATCCATCTCCATGAAAGTCAGCGGTGTTCCTTTGCGGAATACTTTGTGCCTGACCAGAAGTGGATAGGCTATACCACTCTTGCACACTTGGTTGCTGAAAAGATGCGTAATTCCGAGAAAGATGCTTAATAGTTGAGATTGCCACTATTTTGCCAAACATTGAGATTGGGGTTGATTTTATGGTTAAAGAAAATTTTATTTATGTGGGTATCGATTTACACAAAGAAACCCACACAGCAGTTATGATTGACTG
>Ga0129312_1000307_pt1 | contig 46181 bp, 45 predicted proteins | sample O827metagenome_FD_94434 | JGI IMG/M metagenome (GOLD analysis project Ga0129312, IMG submission 94434) | Orangutan group fecal microbial communities from Wisconsin, USA - O827 metagenome | ecosystem: Host-associated > Mammals > Digestive system > Large intestine > Fecal | place: USA: Wisconsin... | reverse complement strand
GACTATATGATCAAGTATGTCGTAGAGCATGAAATGCTTGGAAGCATAACCTTATAAACATCATTGCCGCCTGAACTCAGGCGGCAGCCCTGCAAGGGCGGATGACAGAAAGTTCATCAATCTGATGACAATTCATGTGAGCAAGTCGGTGACAGCTCATGAGGTCAGTAACATCAAAAGACTGTGTCTGAGAGAAATATTCAAAGCCTTCAGAAGCAAATAGATCAGTTATCTTTTATTGGATTTGCTAAGAAACGTACATACCTGAAACAGATAGAGGCAGAGCAACATAAGGTAGATGCAATGGATAGTTATATTAAAGCGGAGTTTAAAAAGTATGGTGTTGATAGTGTTGATTTCGACACGATGAAAAAGCAGTACAAAACAGATCGGACAAAGCTACAGGAACGGCAAAGGGAGTTTTTACAACAAGTTGAAGATGCAGAACAAGCATATATACAAGCATTGGAAGATTTGCCGGATGAGTGTGCTGCAGAGGTTCAGAGGGAACGCAGACAAATTCGAAAGGTAAATGAGAGCAGACAGGTTCAGAACCTTAAAAACAGTCAAATAGATCATAATTTATATAGAAGAGCCCTGCAAAAAGTGAATCAAAATTTGGCAAAAGCAGGACTAGAGGAAAAATCTGATCATAGCATACGACAAGGTGTGCAGGAGAAGAAAAATAATATCGGCAATAACAGGAGGAGGTGAGCATTATGAGTAGTACATGTCCAACCATGTTAACAATTAAAGAATGTGCAGAGAGATCTGGAATCAGTTATGATTGCATCAGAAAATTGTGTTTGGAAAATAAGATTGTTTTTATTTATGCCGGGACAAAAAGACTGGTCAACTGGGAAAAGTTTTGTGAGTACTTGAATGGGACTGCGAATAGAACAGATGCGTAAGAATAAGGGCGCGGAAATCCATATGTATAATGGATTTTCGGGCCTTTATTTGAAAAATACAGATATTGACGTAAATAAGTGCTAATAATATAATAGAGACTATATTAATGGAAATATACGAATCTTATTGGTGTATCCGGAGGTAATTGTTTAGTGAAGATTGAAGACTTACAGGGAATTGAAGCAACTCATTTAGACTATAAAGTATCGTTGGAGAAGGAAAAGGCTAAAAGTTGGTTAAAATCGGTAGTTGCTTACGCAAATACGAAAGGTGGTCATATACTTTTTGGTGTAACAAATGAGGAACATATTCCAATTGGTCTTGATGATGCACAAAGTACAGCAAGTAAGATTGCGGAGTTGTTAACGGCAAGAGTTGAACCACCTGTAAGATATACAATGACACCTTTTGAAAGTAATACAGAGGGGCGTTTATGTATTGATTTAGAAGTTGGAAATGGTCCAAACTATCCATATTATTATGTTCATGAGCGGACGAGGGAAATTTATGTTCGAAGGGGAGATCGTTCAGAATTAGCGACTGTTTTAGAACAAAATAATTTACTTCTTAAAGGGATGAATCGCACTTATGATTCTCTTCCGAGTGCATATAAATTGACAGATGTAAGTTTTACATTGCTGGCAGCTACTTTTAAAAAGGAGACAGGAGAGGCATTCGATTTATCTAAAGATTTATTATCTATGGGATTTATTACTGAGGATGACATTGTTACAAATGCAGGATTACTTTTATGTGATCAAGGATATTTGAGACAATCCAAAATTGTATGTACACGGTGGAAAGGTTTGGAGAAAGGCGCGGTAGAAGGTGATGCATTAGATGATGAAGAATTTTCGGATGCAAGTTTGATTATGCTTTTGTCTAATGCAGAGGCATTTATACGTACAAATTCTAAAAATCCATGGACTATTCGGGGTATGCGGAGAGAAGAGAAGAGCGATTACCCATTTAAAGCAGTGCGAGAAGTGCTTGTTAATGCATTGATTCATCGAGATTATCAGAATATTGGTTCAGAAATTCATGTTGATATGTATGATGATAGAATGGAAATTTCATCTCCAGGCGGAATGGTCAATGGAAGTAGAATACAAGATTTAGATTTAAAGAGAGTTCCATCTATGCGACGGAATGAGATTATATCAGATATTTTTGGAAGATTGCATTATATGGATCGCAGAGGAAGTGGTATTCGAAGAGTTTTAAGTTCGTATATAGATTATATGGAACAACCGGAATTTTATTCAGATGAATATTTTTTCTCAGTCACACTTCCGAATAGAAGTGAAGCAACTTTAGTTGAGTTAGAGGTTTATGAAAATGCAGAAGTGCAGAAAAACATCTCGCAAACGCAATTTTCACAGGATAAAACGCAACTTTCGCAGGATAAGACGCAACTTTCACAAAACAAAACGCAACTTTCAAATCAGAACAGTGCTTGGAATAATGAACAAAATATATTGTTAGATGATTCTAACAGCATGCAAGAGTGGATGAGATTAAAAGCAGGAAAGACATTTAAAGAGGGAACCTTTGAAAAATTACTGGATTTATTGGAACGATATGGAGATGAATATTATTTCAATCGAACGACAATAGCAAATACATTTGGAATAACAGAAAATGCTGCTTCACGTATAATAAAAAAGGCTGTGGATTGTGGCATTATGAGAAAAAAGAAAAAAGGTGAATACTATTTTAATAAGCAATAAGATGTCACATATACAAGCTTAAAATGGTAGTTTTTTGTTTACTATTTGTCTACTACAGCGGGCAAATAGTAGACAAATTTATGTAAAGATATAAAAAGCTAATTCCAAAAAAGCCAGTAAAATCAAGGGTTACAGCGATTTATAGAAAGTTACACAATGACTAAGTGATGACTCGTAATGCGTAGGTCGCGGGTTCGATTCCCGCTGTTAGCTTAAAGCCGGAAGCTTGGTGAATATACAGGTTTCCGGCTTTTTTGCGGCAATTCAAAAGATAACTAGAAAGAAGATAACAACATGAAGATGAATATTAAAAAACTGACATTAACGGCATTTTTTGCAGCCATCGCTGTAGCAGGCAGCTTATTTTCGTTCCCGGTATTGGGATCGAGATGTTCGCCTATACAGCATTTGGTGAATGTGATGTGTGCTATTTTACTAGGACCTTGGTATGGTCTTGCGGCGGCCTTTCTGGCAGCATTGATCCGCAATATTCTGGGACTTGGAACACTTCTGGCTTTCCCGGGAAGTATGTGCGGTGCTTTATTATCAGGTCTGCTGTATCAATGGATCAAGAAATTACCGGCAGCTTATGTGGGTGAAGTCGTAGGCACCGGTATCATCGGCGGTATGCTGGCGTATCCGATTGCAGCAGTGCTGATGGGCAATCAGACAGCGGCGCTTTTTACATTTGTTGTGCCATTTTTGATCAGTACTGTCGGCGGAACAATCATGGCCATTGTAATCACGATGACCATGAAGAAAACAAAGGTGCTGGCAAAGCTGCAGCAGCAGATCAACAGTTAACCGGAAATGCTGCGTGACCGGCACATCCGGGAGCAGCATTCGACTACGACGGAGATTTCAGATATTGTTCATAAATTTCTTTGACATGATTGTAAATGGTGTTGCCCTTCGAAGTTTGAAAAGCCTTAACAAAGCGACTGTTCAGCTCAGTTTTGGTTTGAAAAAGATATTATAAATTCATGGTGGTTCACCTTGTGTATATTTTATGAAATTATGTGAGTTGTATTTACAAGTGGTGGTAATGGAGGTATAATATATTTACAGGAAAGCCGGAAGGTAACCACTACTTACCCGTCCCGGCGAAATTTAAGTTATTAAAAATAGTCGTCAGATGACTTTCGCAGGGCCAGGACGACTATTTTTTATGCGTAAGATTTAGTATTGCAACTATGAGCATAGCAACAGAGACTATAAGCTGTAATTCTTCATATGTACTCATAAAGCACCACCTCCGACAGGCTCGGAACAGGTGCAGCACGTCCTCCGACTTTCATGATATCAGTATATCATGGATGGTGTAAGATAGCTATAGATTACATTTGTAACAGTAAAATTATCAATCAAACGGCATGTGATTGGAAAAACATGTATAAAAAGACTCCCTTCAAATGATTGTACGGGAAATGACATTCCAGGATGTTATCATTTGAAAAGGAGTCTTTTTGCTGAGGTTATTTCAGTGCATCGCCCACAATGGCATCCTTTCTGCTGAGGATGTCATCACTGAGCAGCTCTTTGGTCACGTTCTCAAAACCGATACGGTTGATGGTATCAGAGAGACGTTCTCCCTTCTGGCCCTGTTCTGCGAAGAAGAGAATTGTCTTCTCAAGGGTGGCAAGAACTTCTTCCTCAGAGGTGAAAATCTTAGGAATGCGCTTGCCCATAGCCACTTTCTTGCCCCAGCGGCCGCCGATGACGATGGAATAACCGGCGATGTAATCTTCATTCACATGGAATGGACATTTGTGGAGGCAGCGTCCGCAGCGGTTGCATTTCTCAGGATCGATAAATACTTTGCCGTCCACGACTTTCGGCAGACTGATCGGACAGGCCGCTTCAATCTGGCATTTCTTACAGCCCTTGCAGAGGTCTGTATTTGGCTGAGGCACACGCTGACCGTAGATACCAAAATCATTCAGAGATGGCTTGACACAGTTGTTCGGACATCCGCCCACAGCGATCTTGAACTTGTGCGGGAGTGTTAATCCACGGTAGCCTTTGTAGAAAAGATGGTGGATTTTCTCGGATAAAGCATATGTATCGATGAGACCGTACTGACAGGTTGTACCTTTACAGGAGACTACAGGACGGATCTTGGCGCCGGTACCGCCGGTTTCAAGTCCTTCTTTGGCAAGATAAGCGATAAAATCAGGAATCTTGTCATATTCAACACCGATGACTTCCTGGGAAAGACGAGTTGTCATAGTGATCTGACCACTGCCGTAAAGGGCAGCAGCATCGGCGATGCATCTTGCCTGAGCGGTTGTGATCCGGCCGTTGCCTGTAACGACACGGGCATTGAATTTGTTCGTGCCTTTGTTATTCAAAAATCCAAGACCTTTCAGACGTTTGATCTCATCTGCGCTGACAGGTGTCTGTGACGATGCATCGGACGATGGTTCGCTCTGATGTGCGGCAATAAATGCTTCAAGAACGTCAGCAGCCTTTTCAACCGTAATCAGGCATCGGCGGTCATCGCCCTCCGGATAACGGTAGCGTTTCTTCAATTCCTCACAGTTATCACTGCCAAGTGCTTTCTGGAATGAGTCTACATATTCTGCACAGAGATCTCCGAATCCTTCTGTCTCATGGGCTTTGCCATCGCAGAAAAGAAGGCTGAGAACAGACATAGCCGCAGACAGAGTCCCGCATGTATTGCCGCATCCCATACCGGCGCCGAATCCGGAAACCAGTTTTAATGCGCGGTCATCAAGGCCGAGATTATAAGCCTTGTTGGCAGCCTGCAGGATACATTCCCCACAATTATAATTCTGATTCATATAAAAATCATTTGCAATTTCACGTAACATATTATACCTCCTCGTGTGTTTGCATGTATCAATTATACTATAGTCGCTTCACAATGTCTCTAATTGTTTTGCAATTAACAGGACTTCGTGCTACTATTAAATTTATAAGCGGCAATCAGTGCTGCCTGCTATGATAGGATATGTTTAAAATATAATACATAGAAAATCTGGAGGAAATATGTGATGAGAAGAGCAGATAGAGAAGTAACAGATGTGAATCAGATGATAGATATTATCGATCACTGCAAAGTATGTCATATTGCAATGATGGATGGTGAATGGCCGTATATTGTGGCGATGAATTTCGCTTACAGCTATGAAGATGGACAGCTGGTGATTTATCTTCACAGCGCCAAGGAAGGGAAGAAGCTGGATTTGATTCGAAAGGATGATCATGTCTGCTTCGAAATGGATTACGACCATGAGATGATCCCGGCAAAGTATGCCTGTGCTTACAATTTCCGTTATGCCAGTGTAGTTGGCCGGGGACATTGTGAGATCATTTCAGATGTAGACGAGAAGATAAAGGCCCTTGAACTGCTGATGAAACATCAGACAGGGGAAGATTTTGTGATGGAGCCGAAACATACGCTGGCAGTCGAAGTTCTGAAGATTACAGTTGAAGAATTTACCGGCAAGAGACGTTTTAAGAAATAGATAAGGGATGAATGCAAGATGGCAGCAACGATTCAGAAAATGTCCTGTCCTTATGATTGCCCGTCCACATGTGGACTGCTGGCAGAGATTGAGAATGGCAGAATTATCAAAGTGAAAAATGACAAGACACATCCGGTATCTAAAAATGGTATATGCCGGAAGATGCAGCACTATGAGCGGGATATCTATTCATCGGACAGGCTGATGACGCCCATGCGCCGTGTGGGAAAGAAAGGTGAAGGAAAGTTCGAACCCATCAGCTGGGATGAGGCGGTGAAGGAGATTACGGATCGGTTTAAGGACGTGATTGAAGAATGGGGACCGGAAGCAATATTGCCATGTGTGTATTCAGGGGTGATGAGCGACATTCAGCGCAATTGCGGAGACGCCTTTTTTAACCGCATGGGGGCATCGGAGCTTGTCAAAACGCTGTGTTCATCTGCCAAAGGAGCTGGGTACGATGCAGTTGTGGGCAAAACAGGATGTCTGGATCCTGCGGAGCTGAATGACAGTGACCTGTATCTGATCTGGAGCTGCAATATGGCAGCCACAAGACTGCAGACACTGGCGGATCTTCAGAAACCGGCCAACCGGCATAAGAAGAAAATACTCATCGATGTGTATCCGAATCCGACGGCGGCTTACTGTGACCAGGTGATCACCATCAAGGCGGGAACAGACGGCGCACTGGCTTTATCCATGATGCATGTGCTTAAAAAAGAGAATCTGGTGGATAAGTCCTTTGTACAAAACTATACCAGTGGATATCCGGCATTTGCAGAGACACTGGATGCTTATACCCCGGAGTGGGCGGAGAATGAAACCGGTATTCCGGCTGATGTGATCAGACAGCTGGCCAGAGAATTTGGTGAGGCAAAAGCACCGGCAATCATTTTGGGCAGCGGCAACTCACGCCACGGCAATGGCGGTATGACAGTTCGTCTGATTACAATCTTGTCTGCGCTGACCGGAGCATGGCAGCATCCCGGCGGCGGATTGTGCGGATGTACACCGATTGATACGGATTATGTGAATAAATCATTGATTACCAGGTCAGATTTCAGAGAGAAACCGGCAAGAAAGATCAATATCAACCAGATTGGACAGGCCCTTGCTATGGAAGGGAAAGAAGCTGTTCGGGTATTTTATGTCTATGGCTGCAACCCGGCTGATACGGTCAGTGATCAGCAGCTGATCATCAAGGGGCTTGAAAGAGAAGACCTGTTTACCGTTGTTCATGAACGGTTTATGACAGACACAGCCAGATATGCGGATATTCTGCTTCCGGCAACCTTTTCTGTGGAACAGACAGATATTTATCGGGCTTACGGCTATTGTACCCTTGGTACGGGACGAAAGCTTGTGGATGCGCCGGGGGAATGTAAAAGCAACTGGGATACATTCTGTCTTTTGGCGAAGGGAATGGGCTATGAGGAGGATTATTTTGACAGATCAGAAGATGAGATGCTGGATATTTTGCTGAATCATCCTACAAAAGCCATTGCGGAAACTTCTGCAGAACAAAGGAAAACACTGAAACAGGGCGGCTCCATTGCACTGCCGTTTTCAGACCATCTGGCATTTGGCACTGAAACAGGCAAGATGATGATTGTCAATGAGACGCTGGCGGAACCGATGCCTCACTATACAGCAGGCTACAGCGCAAAAGGTCAGGACTGGCCACTGCATCTGGTGGCTGCTCCGAGTGTGTGGAGCCTCAATTCCACATTTCTTGACAGGGAACATTTGATGACATCCCGGAAAGTAATGACGCTGTGGCTGAATCCGAAAGATGCAGCTAAACGGCAGATTGCAGATGGTATGTCTGTCATTGCCTTTAATGAGCTGGGAGAGGTTCAGTTTACAGCACATGTAGATGACCGTGTGGCTGTCGGAAATGCGGTATCAGAAGGTGTGTTTGCCAGTCATCAGACACAAAATGGCTGTGGCTTGAATACACTGACCCATGGACGCTTATCTGATATTGGTGCGGCAACAACGATGAATGATAACCGGATTGATGTGCGTCCGTTGTCAATTGAAGATGGCAGATAAATGATATGCCTGAAACGGCAATACGATATGAATAAAAGTGAAAAACACCGCAGCCGGGATGAACCGGACCTGCGGTGTTTTGTTTTTGAAAGGAAAATTTAACTTATCCCTGGGTTAAAATATTTTTTACATGCTGAATTTCCTGAGCATTGGCTTTTTCTGCCGGGACATAATACTGATGCGCTCTTGCCAGCTGGTAAATTTCTTCCTGGGAAGTTTCGCAGGCATTTCGCAGCTGTTTTAATGTCTGTTTCAGCTGTTTATTTTCGGTCTGAGGGATCATCTCGCCAAAACGTGTTAATTCACCGTTGATGCCGGCCAGTGTGTCGGCGACCATTGTTTTTTCATCGATCATTGTTACGAACCTCCCTTAATGGATAAACTGCATGAGCTGTTGTTTGTTCTGCATGGCGGACTGGGCAGATTTCTGGAAAAACTGCTTGATCTGAGGGTCAGAAGCGCCGGATGCATATTCCATCATTTTCTTATGAGTGGTTTCATAGCCGCCGATGAGATGGCGGAGATTCTGCAGATCTAATACTGATAATTCGTCCATATCGTGACCTCCTGTACAAAATGGCATGTCATGAATGCTTTATTTGAAATAGTACAGATGAAATAGGGCAAAGCAATCACGACACTGCTTACGTATCTATTGTGTGCAGGGATTGTCTTATTATGTACGGAAAAATTTTCAAATTAAATCAGTCCCATGCTTCGCAAAAGGAAGATCCAGAAAGTTAATGTGACGGATGACAACAGGGTTGCCATGACAATGATACTGGATGACAAAACATCATCATTGCCCATATTTTTTGCCATGATATAACATGTAACCGTTGTGGGGGAGCCCACCATGATCAGGATAGCTACCAGTGCACTTTCACGGAATCCCATGGCAATGGCAAATGGGAAATAGATAGCCGGTAAGGCCACCAACTTGATGAAGGTGGCAATCATTGTCGGTTTGATTTTCTTGATGGCTTTACGGCCTTCGAAACCGGCACCTACCGCAAGAAGAGCCATTGGAGTGGCCGTCTGGGCAACATTTGTCACTGTTTTTAAGACCAGGGGCGGCAGCTCGATATTCATCAGAGAAAATGGCACACCGGCGGCAATACCGAGAATGATCGGATTGGTCAGAATATTTTTGAAGGCACGTTTGATGGTAGCAGCCCGGTCAGAGTGATCCTGATCGTTGGCACAAAATGTCAGAATGATGACAGAATAAATATTGTACAGCGGAACGGCAGATACGATCATTAATGGCGTCATACCGGAATTGCCGTAGATATTCTGGACAAATGCAATACCGAGAACGGCAGCGCTGCCTCGGGCAGATGCCTGGGTGAAAGCCCCTACCATGGACTTGTCCTTCATGAAGATAGTTGTCAGTGCCCAGATACCCATAAACATGATTGTGGTGCCGACCATACAGAAAATAACAAATTTCGGATCAAAAGCATCTTTGATAGGTGTGGTGGCAATATCTTTGAACAACAGGACAGGCAGTGACACCTTGAAAACAAATTTGTTGATGATATCAACAAAATTTTCATTAAACATTTTTTTCTGCATTAAAAACCAGCCCAGAACGATGACCAGAAAAACCGGCAAAGTCGCATTCAGGCTGAACATAAAATTACTCATTTGGTAAAACCCCTTTTTTCTGAAGTATAAAAAATTTCTCCTGCTGTTTAGAGTAACATTCACAGTGTCCGCTGTCAATGCACATAGAGCTGTTCTGCAGCATATGCTGATATATGAATTTAGAATAGCAGGTATAACAGATGGCCATTAAAATATTTATTGATCAGGGACACAATCCTTCCGGACCGAATACCGGTGCGGAAGGGTTTGGACTGAAAGAGCAGGATATTACTTACCAGGTGGGCATGGAATTGGCGGAACTCTTGCGGGCGGATGAACGGTTTGAAGTCCGTCTGTCGCGGAATACACCGGAAGAACGTCTGGGGACCAACAATGCGTCAAGTCTGGCTGCCAGAGTGAGGGCAGCCAATGCATGGCCTGCGGATTATTTTATCAGTATCCATGCCAATGCCAATACGGATCCTGCGGTCAATGGGACGGAGGTTTATGTATACAGAAAATATACCCAGTCCTACTATCTGGCACAGCACATATTAAATGCGATTGTCAATATAGTGGGGACCAGGGATAATGGGGTGAGGGTGAATCCATCTCTTTATGTCTTAAGAAGGACCAATATGCCTGCGGTGCTGGTGGAACTGGCTTATCTGACCAATGCCGGGGATGCAGAAAAGCTTGAGACTATGCAGCCGGAATTCGCCCGAAGCATTTATGAGGGCCTGCTCAGCTATTTTGGACTGGATCAATAGAAAAAAGCTGAAATTATTCAAAATATGGTATAATGAACCTATATATATAAACAGGCGAAGCCTATTCATTCTGCTTGTCAATGTCAGCGGCAATGACTCGGAGAAAACTGAAAGAGAGGAAAATCATGCGATATAAGAAATTCGGAAAAACAGGATTGGAAGTTTCACAGATTTGTCTTGGCACATGGGGAATCGGCGGGGCCGGATGGGATACCCATTCAGATGAGGAGAGAATGGACGCCATCAAGGCGGCTCTTGACTGCGGGATTAATTTTATTGATACAGCGCCGGCTTATAATGCAGGTAAAGCAGAACAGTATATCGGCGAGACACTGCATCGTCTTGGTGTCCGTAAGGATGTGGTGATCGCAACAAAATGCGGCAATAAATATGTGGATGGAAAATATATCCGCTGCGGTTCCGAATCGTTGATCCGCAGACAGTGTGAGGAATCATTGAGAAATCTGAAGACAGATTATATTGATCTCTATCTCGTTCATTGGCCGGATCCGAATGTACCTATGAAGGAAACCATTGGTACGGTCGCTCAGCTGAAAAAAGAAGGCAAGATTCTTCATGCCGGTGTTTCCAATTTTACGAAGGAGCAGATGGAAGAAGCGTCGAAGTACTGTGAGATTGAAGCTTATCAGCCGCAGTATTCGATGTTGGATGGGGATAATGAGGACACCATCCGATGGGCTGCGGACCGGGGAATGGGAGTCATGACTTACGGTACACTGGGCGGCGGTATTCTGACAGGCAGTTATCGGGAAATCCGGACCTTTGGTGAGACGGACAACAGAAACCGTTTCTATCCGTATTTCAGAGAACCTCTTTTTTCAAAAGTAATGGAATTGCTGAAAGTGATGGATGCCATTGCCGCTGAGAGAAATGTCCCTCTGGCGCAGATTGCAGTCAACTGGACATTACAGCAGACATTTATCTCATCTTGTATTGCCGGGGCCCAGAGCCGCCGCAAGGTTGAAGAAAACTGTGCCGGATTGAACTGGAATCTGACAGAAGAAGAGATGATTCGCCTGAATAAAGCAATAAAGAGCTACAGACAGTAAAAAACAGGGTGTAAACCCTGTTTTTTTATTGTATAATAATAGGTAGTAAGCTATAATGACAAAAGTATATAATTTATTCGACAATACATAATGAGAGGGTTTGGGGGATTTATGACCTATATGGAAAATTTTCTGGCGATATTGGGGAATCACTTTTGGCTGATTGTTATTGCCGGTATTGAACTGCTTGCAGCTGTGATTCTTTTTTCATCTTATGTTGGTAGAGGCACAAGAGAGAAGAAGTTTGTACTTCAAGGGTCAGAAGGCATATTTTTAAGAGAATTAAGCGGACAGAATGAAGAGGCCTGGGTTTTGATTCGCTGTAAGGACCGGATGCCGGTATACAGTGTGGGAAATTTAAAAGGACTGTTGGGGATTTCGATTGAAGCGCTTCGGAAGGATATGGCCTGCTTCAGAAACTGCTTTGCGGATTATGACAGAGGAAACCGCATATGGAAGGATTACATGACCTGGGACGGACGTGAAGATATGATCGCCTCAGATCTGATGAAGAACGGAGAGCGGGTGAAAATCGTTATTCATCGAAGCAGCGATAGTCAGTACGATTTTGTGTCTTTTTTCAGAATTACAAAAGACTATGAGCTGATCGAGAGTTACAAGAAACGATTGAGTGAGGCGGAAGAGGTCAGCCAGTCAAAGACAACCTTCCTTTCAAGGATGTCCCATGAGATCAGGACACCGATGAATGGTATTATCGGTATGCTGACGCTGGCCAGGGAGAGAATCGGTGAACAGCATCCGGCGATGCAGTATCTGACGAAGGCCAGTGATCTGTCCGATCATTTGCTGTCATTGATCAATGATATTCTGGATATGTCAAGAATTGAGGCCGGAAAGGTCGAGCTGGAGGGCAAGGTTTTCAGTCTTCATGCACTGGGAGACCGACTGTATGATATGTTTGCCAAGAACCTGGAGGCAAGAGGCATTCATTATGCGGTGACATTTGAAGATATGACGGTTGATTATGTGGTGGGTGATGAGCTGCGTATCAGTCAGATTATTATTAATTTCCTTTCCAATGCCGTAAAATTTACCAAAGAAGGTGAAGTGTCCGTGACATTTCGCCAGATGCTGCTTCGTGACGGCAAGGTGGATTTGATGGTCAGGGTACATGACACAGGTATCGGAATGTCCTCTGAGTTCATCAACAGGATTTTCCGTCCTTTTGAGCAGGAAAGCGTGGATACATCCCATCAGTATGGCGGTACGGGACTTGGTATGGCCATTACAGACCAGCTGGTTCGCCTGATGGGCGGTGAAATCGTTGTGGAAAGTATTCCGGGCAAGGGCTCTGATTTTACTGTTTTTCTGCGTCTGCCTGAAGCAACTGCCGCTGAAAAGGCGGGCGTTGGTGAAAAGAAGCTGGTTGCTGAGAACACAAATGAATACGAACATGCTTTTGAAAATCGACATATTTTACTGGCGGAGGATAATGAGATCAATGCCATGATTGCGGTAGAGATATTGCAGGAGATGGGGGCGCATGTTGATGTGGCAGAGAATGGCCAGCAGGCTGTAGATAAGTTTGTCGGACATCCGGAGAATTATTATGATTTTATCTTGATGGATGTTCAGATGCCTGTGATGGATGGGCGAACTGCGGCCAGAACAATTCGAGCTATGGATCGTGGGGACGCCGACAGTGTGCTGATATTCGCATTGTCTGCAGATGCCTTTGTGGAAGATGAACGTTTGTCTGTGGAAAGCGGTATGAATGCCCATTATTCAAAACCTGTTGATTTCTTTGCACTGCGGCGCAGTGTAGGAGAGTATTTAGAGAAGAAAGGCCAGGATGAGTGATAGATGAAGCGTAGAAGAACAAAACGAATTGTTTTAGCAGCAGCCATAGCGGTTGGTCTGACCGGAGGAACTGCGGCGGCAGCCATGGCTTATCAGTCGGGGAATGGGTTTAAGCCTTTTCAGAGTGACAGAAATCTTCGAACAAATCAGGTCGTCTTTTCGGACAGTGAGGATGTCACCGGTCATGAGCATGACGGCAATGATTCAGAGAATGATCTGTGGGAGAAGGATCAGAATGCCGATGAACATGATCAGAACAATGGTAAGGCCAAGTATCTGCTGGCAGCCGACCATACCGTTCCGGCAGGCAATACGGGATCGGTGAGCCTGAATGACGGAAGCGGTGTTCAGGACAACAGCGGACAGCAGCCGGGAACCGTTTATGATGTCACAGATGATAAGTCAAAGGCCGATGTCATTCTGAATAATGGCTCTAAACCATCGAATAATAACAGCAGCACAGTGAATCCGGGCAATTCCGGCAATAATTCCGGCAATAACGGGTCTAATGGCGGAAACGGATCAGGGGGCAGCGGATCGGATGACGATCATCATGACTCGCGGGGAGATGATCCGAATACACCTGATGAACCGGAGAATCCATCAGATGCCATCAGAGATCCGGATATGACCAAATCCAATCCTTCGATAGGTATAGATAGTTCTAAGGTTGTGAGCAAGCCGTACACGGAGAATGTCATTCCGTCAGATCAGACAGATGAGGACGGGAACAGCCTCAGCGTTGTCATTCAGAAAGCGCAGTCGGAAAGGGCGAATACACTGTATGTGGGACAGAAGGTTGACGGCAAGATGATTTTTTATGCCATGAACACTTTTGTCAGAGGTAAGGATGCAGTGCAGTACTTGTGGGGCGAGGATGCCTGGAATAAATACATCCGTGTCAACAGTGTTTCATTCGATGGCGGCAAAACATGGATTTCCAAATTCCCTGTCACGATTCCTAGAAACATTCCCGACAATGAGATGCTGATCCGATTTGGCTATCGTTTCAAGACGAAGGATAAATGGTCAGAGAAAAAAGTTTCTTACGAAGTTGAATTAAATCGAATTTATGTATTGAATGATAAGATTGCCAACAATCAGATTAACCTTGACAATGTGATTAATTATGAGCAGAGTGTAGACGTTGGCACGAATATTAATTTGATGCGTTTTTTGATAGACTATCTCGGCTCGGATGATCTGACGGAGCTTTTCCCGGGATGGATGGAAAACGGCAAGCTTGTACCATGGTATTATACAGCCACGGAAGGCCGGCATATTCTGGAACCGGCAGATAAGGTGCCTCTGAATGATGAGTATGAAGTGAAATTGATGCTTCAGTGGATGTCTGACGATTATGAAGTTGGCATGGAATATGATAACCTCTGTTATCTTCAGACACTGACCAATTTCAGGAATGATGCAGTTGCCAAGGCTTCCTATGAGGAAGATGATGAAGAAGCAGACCGGGTGAAGATCAGTGTGCCGAAGTATGTGCAGGCCATTGTCCTTGACAGTGATGTGGATATGACAACAGACTATCTGGAGATTCCGGATACGGTGCTGTATATTGCAAATTTCAGTGCGGGGATGAATATACGCGAGGGCTTCAAAGTCTCCGGAAAAAATAAATTTTATGCATCAACGGCAGAAGGTCTGTTGACGAATAAGAAGGGAACAGAAATTCTCGGTATACCAAGTAAGATTGAAGAAGTGATCGTGCCGTCTTATGTGACAAAAGTCAACCTCGCATTCAACAGTCATTTTCCGGTTCTGAAGCTGGAGGCGGAGACATTGGATGAAGTGCCGGACATTGTGTATGGCAATCTGAATAATTGTAAGATTGTTGTGAAAGATGATCTGATGGAAGCATTTATTATTGCTTATCATGAAGCCATTGAAGAGGGCAATAATAACTGTGTCGCTTCAGAGAGTGATTCGGATGTCACTTACACAGTAAAAGATAATGCCATTGTGAATAATGAAGGCGGTATGCGCAGGGCGTTGTCATTGGGCAATACGAATCTGAAGCTGTCATCGGAGATACATAGTCTCTGTGAAGGTGCGTTTAATCAGTCAGACTCCATCACGATGGTGACCATGCCGGAGAATGGGGATGTTGTTGAACTGGATGAGAATTGTTTCTCAGACAGTCAGGTAAAGACGATTCTCTGTTATACTATGGAACAGTATCTGGCTGCTGAGATGCAGCTGGAACAGGCAGGCGGCGCAGATGATCTGGAAGTAAAACTGCTTAGTGAGTCAAGGGAAGGCTATTATTATGCAGCAGACAAAGACGGCGGTGATGCTGTACTGATTACGGCACCCCAGGATGCAGAGAGTTACGATGGTACATTGACAGCGATGGATGGTTCAGCTGTGACGATTACGTCTGTCGGAGATGGTGCTTTTGCAAATTGTCAGTCTCTGAAATGGGTCACACTTCCGGAAAGCGTTGACACGATCGGCTATCAGGCATTTCTCAACTGCAGCGAACTGCAGGGAGTACTGATTGATACAAAGGAACGCATTACCATCGGCAACAGAGCATGGGATGGCTGCAGTGCCTTGCGATTTGTTGCTTCCAATGCCATGGAGGGTATCATGCAGGATGATTATAATCCGGATATCTCAGACCCGAATGCGAATGCTTTGAGCCCGAGCCGATACTTCTTTGTACCGACGAATGCAGATGGTTATGCATCCAATGGCATTCAATTCACAGAAGAATCAGGGGTTGCGGGATTTGCGATAGAGTCCATTGGTGAGCGCGGCAAGATGCTGTATGGACTGGACAGTGAGGGTGAACCATGGCTGGCACTCCGTGCCGGCACAGAAGTAGATGATCAGGTGCAGCTGCCGGCTCAGACGCAGGAAATCTACAAATATGCCATGGCAGATACAAAATCGCCTTCCGGAAGCTATACGCTGAATCTGGATGAAGTCGCTAGCTTATGGGCCTTGGATGGCGGTGCTTTTATCGGTTCTGATATCAGCGGTGATATTTATCTGGATACACAGATTTACATAGGGGATGAGTCTTTTTCCGGTTGTGAGGGAATTAAGTCTCTCCTTATAAAGGACACAATTAATTATATTGGTCAGGACGCATTCTATGGATGTTCATCCTTGAAAACCGTGGATTTTGGTACGCTTTCAGGACAGGATGCATCAATATATCGTGGTTTGTTTACAGGCTGCGATCAGTTGACGGACATTACACTGCATAATGAAAAGGTACCATTAATTGCGACTTCAGGAAGTACGCCATTCCAGTTTAACTGGTATTGGACGTTAGAAGAAGAGTCAGAGAACCTCAGAATTCATATACCGCAGGGGACTGAAGAAAGCTATGTCATGGGATGGCGTTATCTTTTTGCCGGTTATGCAGGTACGCCAAGCAGCTCTGCTTATCTTGAAATGTGGCAGGACATTCAGCTGAATCATATTGATTGGGAAACATGGGAATATCCGCCGGATGAAGAAATTGATGGCTATGTGAAGGATGCATTGCTGGAGGCGGAAAACCGAGTCCGAACAATGCTTGGTGCAGAATCAGTTTCAGAACCAACAAGTTTTTATCCGTATCGACAGTCTGGTGAAGGAGAGCTGACACTGATTGGTGCACCGTCCTATGTGCAGGATATTGTGTTGTCTCCGGAAACCCTGGATATGCCGAGCGCATGGTATCTGGATTATATCGGAACAGGTACATTTTCAGAGTGTACACAGTTGAGAAGCGTGACATGTGAAGATAATCTTGTGGGTATTTATACCAATGCCTTTGAAGGACTGGACGGACAGAAGCTGACTTTGAAGTTTGAAGGAACAACACCGGTGAAGCTTCTTGGCGGTACGCAGGAGACGCCATTTACCTTTGGAACAACAGACGGTGGTTTATCGATTACGGTTCCGGAGGGAAGTGAGAAGGCTTATGTTCAGGCATGGGTATATCCGATGGCGGGTTTTGAGAGTCTGGATGAACTGATGCAGAGTCTTGATACAAACCTTACCGATCAGGAGAAGCAGGAAGCAGCGGCTAAAATTCTGATGCCTGTGGAAAATCGTCTGAGATTGATGCTTGGTTTGCCGGAGGCTGCGGAAGCAGCTGATTTGTGGAGCCTTGAAGTAAAGAATACAGAAGAAGTACCGGAAGAGACGGAGGAAACGAAGGAGACAGATGAAACATCTGTATCGGAAAGTGAAACAGAGACGGCGGCTCCGGGCGATGAGACAGAAACTGCCGAATCAGAGACAGAAACAGAATCCGAAACACAGGATACTTCAATAAATGAAACAGAAACTTCAGAAAGCGAAACGGAAGAGGAGACAATGCCGGAATCGAATCAGCCTGAAGATGAAAAAGAGAGTGAGCAGGAAGGGGATATATTAACCAAATGATCGTTGAACAGTCAAAACAAATTATTGCGGAGGTCAATAAGGCCTTTATCGGCAAGAATGAGATCATAGAAAAGGTCTTGATGACCATTTATGCAGGGGGACATGTCCTCCTGCAGGATTGCCCGGGAGTAGGGAAGACGACATTGGCGCTTGCTTTCTCAAAAGTGCTTGGGCTGAGCAGCAGACGTATCCAGTTTACACCGGATACATTGCCGTCAGATATTACCGGCTTTACCGTTTTCAACAGAGAGACGAACCGGTTTGAATACCGTGATGGTGCGGCAAATTGTCAGCTGCTTCTGGCAGATGAGATCAATCGTACGTCACCGAAGACACAATCTGCGCTTTTGGAAGTCATGGAAGAACGGACCATTACGGTAGATGGGGAGACCCATCAGCTGCCGGCACCTTTTATCTGCATTGCAACGCAGAATCCATTGGGCTTCTCAGGAACACAGCCGCTTCCGGAATCTCAGCTGGACCGTTTTATGGTCTGCCTTTCCATTGGTTATCCGACCCTTGAAAATCAGCTGAAAATTATTCAGGCACAGCGTTATACGAATCCTTTGTTGGATCTGCAGCCGGTAACCAATGCACAGAATGTGATAGAAGTACAGAATTATCTGAATTCAGTGAGAATGACGGATATTGTACTCCGTTATGCGATTCAGTTATGTGAAGCGACCAGGGAACATCCGCTGGTAGAGTTGGGTATTTCTCCGCGAGGCGTTTCAGCCCTTGTCAAAATGGCAAAAGCCAGTGCTGTTTTAAAGGGACGCAATTATATTGTGCCGGAAGATATTCAGAATGTTTTTTGCGATGTATGTGCCCATCGAATGGTGCTTCGTCCTCAGGCGCGTGTAGAGGGCGTCAGTGCTGAAGATTTATTGAGGGATATCATGAGCCAGATTAAGCCGCCGACTGCATCATCGAGGTAGTATTTATGTGGAAAAATCGCTTAGGTTACGGACTGTTTCTTGCAGTACTTGCGGTGCTGATTTTCTTTTTTGGCAAGCCATTTTTATTTTGTATTTTTCTCATTGCCGTTGCATGGGTCATTCTGGACGGTCTGCTTCTTCGTTATGAGGCAAATCATATACAAGTCCGATTCAGACTGCATTCGGGAATTAAAGAAGGTGAACAATTAAAGGGAATTTTGTCGATTGAGAGTACCGGAAGGATCATTGCTGCACAGTGGATGCTGCTGGATATAGAAATACATAACAAAATGTTTGGTGTGTCTGAGTGTCAGCATTTGGAAGTGGAAATAAGCAATCGTCAAAAAGAAATAGCCTTTGTTGTTCCGGCAATATGGTGCGGCGAGACAGAAATTAAGTGCACTTCTGTTTATATCAGAGATGTTCTGCAGCTGTCTGAAAAAAAGATCCGGCCTTTTACATCAAAGAACACGGTTGTTTTTCCAAGAGAAGTGAATGTTCAGGTGGAGATGTCAACATCGACTATTGGAGCGCCTTTGGATGAGGGCGTGATGCAGAACAGAAAAGGCAATGATCCCAGTGAAACCTTTGATATCAAAGATTATACACCCGGAGATGATCTCCGTTTTGTCCATTGGAAATTGTCCGGTAAGGCAGATCATCTGATCATGCGGCAGCCAAGTGAGCCGACGCATTATCATGCCATTTTGTTAATGGATATGGGTATGGAGCAGGATGGTCAGGCTGTCACTCGCGTAGAATTAAATGGGGCAGCAGCCGTTGGCGCCGCCCTCTGTCAGGAAATGCTCCAGCAGGGGGCTGTATTTTGCACTGCGGTTCCGTATAAGGATGGGCTGAGTGTTAATGAAGTCTGCAGTATGAGAGATTTTCAGAAGGTTCAGATGCAGTGGCTGAGTACACCTGTTCAGAGGGAGGCAGGACGCGGCATGGATTATTTTGTGCTGCAGCATCTGGAAGAACATTTTACGCGGCTGATTATTATTTCAGCCGGAAGATACAGCAAAGACATTGTCAGTCTGGCTCAGAGAATAGGTGTCACAGTACTCAGTATTGTGGAGAATACTGAATCGACAGCAGGCATTGTGCAGAAGTCCGGAGAGATGATAGAGATTTCTGCCGATGATCTGCCGAGGGAAGTTTTCAGACTGATATGTTGATGGGATAGGAGAATACATATGAATGGTTGGACGTTTCTGCTGTCCTGTTTGATGACCGGAGGCAGTTTGCTTACGATGCAGGGAATATGGAAAGATAATATCGGACATTTCTATATACCTGTTCTTATGGCTGCAGCAGGGATTGTTTGTTCGATGCTGGTGCATCGGTTAAAAAATAAATATCGCTTGGGTGCTGTGATCCTTCTGATTCCATGGCCGGCTGTTTTTGTATTGACAGGATTTCATGGCTATTTTGCAGGATCGAAAGCCTGGATTAATTTGATGATCACACAGTGGAACAAAGTGCATGAGGATAGTATAGCGCTGCTTTCGGGAAATATTGTCCAGCATGATTTGTGGGCTTCAACGGTTGTTATCGCCCTGTTGTGCGGGGAAGTGACCTATTTTCTGATTACATTGCGCAAATATGGGCTTTGTGCTTTGTACTGTATTCTGTGGGTGATGGCGCAGCTGTTCAGCGGCGCATTTTCACCGGCTGCCTGTATCGGTCTGTTTGTGCCGGTGGTAGCTGTATATATTTCAAACCAACGGCCGGAAATGACACGCCGCGGCCTTTTGTGGGTGGCGGGGCTGACAGCAGTGCTGGCGGTATGTGCGGTGATTGCCCCGCGGGAGGATATGCTTTCCATGGCAAAGGCGAAGAGCGCATTGGAATTGAGTATAAGAAATATGCGTTATGGACAGCCGGTATTACCGGAAGGGCATGTGGATGAGGCTGCCCGGCTGAAGTCGAATGATCATGAGATGCTGACGGTGACCAGTGAGCAGGAAAAAAATATTTATCTCAAAGGCTATTCGGGCGGACGATATGTAGATGGATGCTGGAAACCACTGCCGAATACTGACTATGGCGGGGAATATTCCGGTATGCTCAAATGGCTGGCAAAATTGAATTTTCATCCGCTGACACAGGCAGCGGAGTATTATGCACTTTCTGATGCGGAGCAGGAAGATATACCGGAGACGAATGAATTGCGCATCAATGTGGCAGAAGCCTATCGCTATCCTGTGTATGCACCGGCATCCTTATATCAGGTGCAGAGCAGACACGCAAAGTCCAAAAAAGACACAGAAATGATCAGTAAAGGCATCGTTGGGGCAAACCGCTATACATTGGAGGAAATTTCCAATGCAAAGCCTTCAGAACTGATGATCGCACAGGACTGGGTCAGCAATCCTGAAAATGAGGCCCAGGAACAGTATGTGCAGGCGGAGGCTGTTTACAGGGAATTCGTGTACAATCATTATCTGACAGTAGATGCCGATTTGGCGGATACAGTACAGCATCTATTCTGGGATGATTATGATGAGACAAATGATGGTATTTACAGTGCGGTTTGTCAGATCAGGAATAAGCTTGAAGAAACAGTTTTTTATACGTATGATCCGGAGAAGCCTCCGGAAGGAAAAGATCCGATTTTGTGGTTTCTGACACAGTCGCATGAAGGAAATGCTGTTTTATATGCCTCAGCAGCTGTGGAGGCACTGCGGGCGCATGGTATTCCTGCCAGATATGCGGAGGGATATTATGTATCGGATACGGACTTCCAAAAAAGTGAGGATGGCAGCGCAGCAGTAACCGGATCGAATGCCCATGCATGGGCAGAAGTTTATTTTGATGGTATCGGCTGGCTGCCTGTGGAGTTTACACCGGGTTATTATTATGATACGGTAACACTCAGGCAGATGATCAGCACTTCCGACGTGATCAGGAAGACAGCAGCGGTGGAAGACGATCCGAACAGGGCTGATCCGCTGGCGACAGCAGACGGTCAGGGCTCGGGACAGCCATCAAAAGTAGTGAAGGTGGTTAAAGATACGGCAGCGATTATACTGGGTGTCGTTGCTGCCTTCATCCTGCTGATGATCTTTGTGCTGATAATCTTGGAATTGGTGCGTGTGATCTGCATCGGAGAAATGATAAAACATTTCAAAAATGCCGGACAGGAAGAGCGAATCACAGCAATTGAAAAAAGAATTTTTCTGCTGCTGAAGCTTCGGGGAATTGATGCAAGACTAGGCTGGGAGACGGAAAAAGTCGACCAGTGCTTGACAGAACAGTTTGATTGGGCAGAGCCAGGGGATTATACCCGTGTCTGCAGTATTCTTGAGAAAGTTGTATACGGCGGATGTGAGCTGGAAGCATATGAGATGCGTACACTGAATTATTTCCTTGACAAAATCTCTGAGGCGGGGCCGAAAGAAGATTGGAAGATGAGAATAAAATTACGGTATTCATGTCTGATGAAAGATTAGCATAGTGCCGGATGCATCCTGGATTTACGGAATAATACTGAATAACAGTATAAACATAAAAGGGGCAGAGAAGGGAATCCTTCCTGCCTCTTATTTATGCGGATAATGAGGCAAAGCCTATGCTTGAATGAGGCCTTGACGAATATCGCGATAACGAGTGAAACTCGCAAAGCGTGTTTCATCTCGTTGCGTTTATGTCTGTTTTCAGTTGTGCTGTGTATCTTCAGAATTATCCGAAGAAGCATTCTTGGCGGCATCTTCCTGATTTGAGAAATTCTTTGGTATGAAGACATTCTCCGGGTTGATGTCAGGAATCTGGACATTGGACAAATCAGACCGTAAGTGTTTCCTGTAAAGCATATAATCAAACAGATGATTCATCAGATAAACTAAAACGGCAATGATCGGAACACCAAGGAACATGCCGATAACTCCGCCGGTAGCTCCGCCTACGGTGATGGCAAAGATAATCCATATCGGGGAAAGACCGGTGGAATCTCCGAGAATCTTCGGTCCGAGGATGGTGCCGTCAAACTGCTGGAGCAGAAGAATCAGAACTAGGAAGATCAAAGCCTGCTTCGGGGAAATGATCAGCAAAATGATCAGTCCCGGGATAGCTCCGATAAATGGTCCGAAATAAGGAATCATATTGGTGATGCCGACGACAATACTAATCAGCAGTGCATACTGCAGTTTCAGAATACACATGAGAACAAAGCAGATAATGCCGATAACAAGGGAATCCAGAGCTTTGCCGATAATATACTGACCAAATATATGGTTGCATTCTTTGATGGTGAAAATGACCTTGTAGGCGGTCTCCTGATCAAAGAGAGCATAGATGATACGTTTCATGCCGTGGATGATGCGTTTTTTGCTGGACATCAGATAGCATGAAATAACAAAGGCCAGAATGATATTGATAATCCAGCTGATAATAGACCTGCCGGCATTGTAAATGACAGGGACGATGTCCGTCATCACTGTCTGGACAGAATTGATGGCGTTCGGCAGGGCGTTGTTGATCGTATCAATAATATAAGCAAAATCAATATTCGGGTAACGCTCGTTCAGGGAATTCAAATTGGCCATAATCGTGTCATACAAGGATGAAGACTGCAAAACAAGCTGCATAATGCTTTCAACAATCTGCGGAATAACAAAAGTCAGAACAAGGGCAATAAAGCCGATGACAATGACATAAGCCAGCAGAAGTGAGAGAAATTTATGTAATTTGGCAAACTTCTGGCTGGATGTCCGGCTGAAAAGCAGTTTATCAATTCTGTTCACCAGCGGATTGATAAAATAGGCAATCAAAAACGCAATCAGAAAAGGTGACAGTGTAGATAAGATAGAGGCTGTATATTTCTGGGCGTCCCGCCAGTTATTGATAAACTTAAAAATAATCAGGCAGATGGTAAATGTAGCGACAGTATAGGTACATATAGAAAAATATTTATTGTTGGATTCGAACTTCTTTTTCCTGCGGGAACTTTGGCCGGAATTAGAAGAGGGCTTCTGTGTGTGTTCGGATAAATCCATAGTGTGTATTCTCCTCCGGTAAAATGCAGGGCCAGCCGTCGGGAATGATCGGTTTGGCCATCAAAAGATACTATTTTTATTATATGCGTTATGACCGTCTAAATACAAGATGAAAAGTTAAATTTTTACTAAAAACAGATTAAAAACTTTATTTGAAAAAAATTAAAAAAATTTAAAAAAACATGTTGACAAAAGATGATTTATGCGGTAAGATTAATAGCGTCGCTGAGGTAATCACTTCGGACGACGGGTAAGCGCTTTTAGCTCAGTTGGTAGAGCACCTGACTCTTAATCAGGGTGTCCAGGGTTCGAGCCCCTGAAGGCGCATCAAAAGCACTGTTTTTGCAGACGTAGGAGCTGCGGGGGCGGTGCTTTTTTCATGTCTGGAAACGATTGTTCAAAATAAAGGTATCACAACAACTGCAGAAAAAGGGAGAAGGCAGCCACTGATCAATGGCTGCCTTCTCTTTTTCTCTAATAGTGCTGCTGAAAAAATACCGGGTCAAGCTTATAGATACCAGCGTGTAAGATCTGGTATTGATTCGCAAGATGTAAATAATTTTTAGTCACATCATAATCTGAATGTCCCAGAAGGATGCGGAGCATCTCAAGATTACCACCGCCTAATATGTAACTTGTTGCAAATGTGTGCCGGAGCAGATGCGGATGCAGCCGATCTATACCGGTCCGCTTTTTCAGCCTGGCAAAATATTGTTTGATCACATTTTCATTGATGGGCTCTTTGCTCTTAATCTGAACAAATACGTTGTCATTCGGCGCGGATCCGTACCGGTAATAACAAATATAATCTTGCAAATTCCCTTTTAAACGTGAAGACATAATAACTATACGGCTGACGCTGCCTTTCGAATTAACCACCAGTAACGCATCTTTATCAAAAAGCACATCCTGAATCTTTAGATTGATCACTTCCTGAGAACGAAAGCCGGCATCCAACATCAAGTGAACAATGCAATAATCACGCAGTCCCATCATGGAAGACCGGTTGAATGTTGCATCAATCTTTTCAACTTCATCCGCATACAGGGGGATGATCTGCCGGGCATCATTCTTTGGAAGTTTCACTTTCTTGTAGTCCTCTATGTAATGTTCGTTCTTACAGTAATTCAAAAAAGATTTGACAGCTCGGCTGTATGTCCGGACGGATGAATTCTTGATGGCTTCATCTGATTCCGGGGTGAATGGGTGACCTTCAAATTTTTTCTTTGTACGCAAGAACAATACATAATCCTTAAATATTGAATCCGGAAGATCTGACATATAAACGGCTGCATAACTTTCATGACAAAATGTGACGAATTTTGATATATTGTCTGTATAAAATTCAAGAGTTTTATCAGACACATAGGTTTTACGGTCTTCTATAAAATCTTTGTATGCATCATCTATTGTTATATTCATAATTACCCCTTTTCATGAAGAAATCATTATGATATCATATCAGTATCAGAAGATACCACACCAGTTTGGATATTTAAGATTTCAAATTGATGCACAGAGTTACTCACGTAAGTGTCCGCCAGTTCACACGCATTGAATTGGCGGGCTTTTTTCTGTTTGTAACGAAAAGCATCATGAATATCATTGTCGTTTAACTGGCAGAGTGCTTCAACGCAATCCTGCATGATATTATCATCATTGATTCCTCTTGTATAAATTCCTAATGTAACGGCTGCATTAATGACACGTTTCTTCATCATTTCGCTGTTTAATTTCCGAGTATACAGCCTGATCAACTTCACATCCTTTGTCCGGACATTAACATCCACCATTTTACAGCTGCGAAGTGCTGACCAGAAGGCGCACAGGTCACGCCGGGACTTGTTGCTGTCACCCTCAGGTTTTACCATCCGGAAAACATGAAACGTCAAATAATCAGCTATAATTTTATGATTATCGAGATAATCATAAATACGCCGGGCCGTCAGCTTTGCTGAATTATCCCGGAAGGGAATCAGTTGATAAGTCTTCGAGTGCTTACGCATCGTCTGATATTCAACATTCATAATCAAATTGATCTTTGGTGTCAGCAGATCAGCCAGACGGTGCAGCGTGTCGGATGACATAGTTTGATCGCCGGACACAATAGCCTGGCACTGATCACGTATATGCTGATCGGCACCATGTTCTGCATAAAACTGAAGCCGAGCAGTATCCAGATATTCCCAAGAATGCTTTAAATAACACTGTTCATAACAGTACAGATCATAGCGGTTGATTAAGCCGTTAAAAAACCACACTTTGAAAAACCATGGTTTATAGTTCTTTTCAATGACTTCTTTAGTCTTCAAATAGATTCTGATAAATACCTTGTCTGAACGCTTGCCCATGGCTACATAGTCAATCTCATAGCCATCTGAACCAACTTTTGCGGTATGAATCAGAGCATCTTTGAACCGGTCAACACGCATCTTGTAAAAGCTTTCCGGAGCAAAAAACTTCTCAGGATTAACCAGATAATTACTGTGCCAGCAATAATCAATTCTATTTTCTTGAGCGTATGCAATCGTTAACCCGAAGAACTCGCACATGCGCTGAATGTAATGATAGGAACGCTCAAAAGCTTTATGTACACCGTACATCCACAACATATAGGAACGAATTTGAACGACAATTTCACAGGTAACGGACGAGCCGCCATCCGAGCCACGGGGAACAACCGGAGCTATGAAGATGTCGAACCAGTCCGGGCACTCAAGGCATATATTAAAGAATCCGGCAAACGTCCCAGGACGTAAGTTCAGATTACTGAGACAACCTTTGAAGAAGACCGGCACATGATCCGCATGATTAGACATCAACAAAGATTTCTTCTTTTCAAAAAACTTCCGAAACTCCAATACAGCCGGGTCACTGGTGCCATCTGTTAAATCTTCATTGAGCTTAACACTATAATAAAAAGTATCAATGTTATGTAAAAATTTGTTTTTCTTGAAATCAAACCAGAATTCAATACCATTCTGATCTAATTCCTGATAGATTTGTGTCTTTTCTATCTCTCTTTTTGCAACCATAATACACCCCACTTTAATTTGATAAAGTTTTTGGGGAAAAGGCCGTTTCCCCAAATTTTAAAAACACGGTTTTTGTCAGTATTTACAAGGCTTTAGCCATTATTTGTTATGTATTTTCAGACCACGTATTACAGGCACGTGGCTGGGGTTTTTTGCCCTGGTTTTACGATGCATCAGCCTGGGCCGATGTCCCCACGTCCTCGGCGGGGGCCCCCTCGCCCCCTTCCTCAGCCGTGCGGGCATCGTCTCCAAATAATGCATAAGTATCATACAGGCGATAATATAACCGCTTTGCCCGAAAGAATTCAGAACCAACCTTTTCCTTCATTGGATACCACACTTTAACAGATACAAATAGTTGACCAAAGGAAAGAAAAGAAATGATCTTACCAAAGGTACCAAAATTAGAGACCTTACGATGAATATATTCATACTCAATCAAGGCTCGAACCTGACGGTCAATCATTCGATCAAACTGAGCGATTAATATTATTCTATAACCCAAATGTCTGTGCAGCGTGAAAAATTCAAGCCATGCAGAACGCCCCTTAGCGTTCCAATCTCGGGCATTAAACATTAGCTGACATTCATCTATAACAAGTAATATAGAATCCTCCTTTATGCCTTTGTGCTCTTTGGCATAGATTTTTGCGTAATCAATCAAAAAATCCGGTGTCAACTGATCGTTCCATTTATACAAATAAAGCTTCTTTTTCTTTGATGGAATCATATCAAGATTGATATTAAAATTGCCAATGGCGGATTTACCGGACTTAATCCACCAGTAAAGAACCTGAGCAGTATGCAATGACTTTCCAGATCCAGGAGTTCCGGAATAAAACAAAATCATAAAATCCCCCTTTCTGCTATGAAATCACGCGGATCCAACGCATTATAATTGAATACAAGTAAAAAACACCGACCGCCACAAGCCAGGCTTCGCCAATTCCAATAAATGTTGAAACTGGAATAAAATAATTCAAGTTCTTCAAAAATGGGATATCAGCCAACGCGTCAATATATGACACAAAAGGAGACTGCGGAAGTTTCGAAATAACAAAATTCAAAAATTTAACAACAAGTTCCATAAATTACCCCCTGATAAGTTTTCTGGTAACCAATATCAAACCAACAATAAATCCAAGCGTTTCCATAACCCTTAGAATTTGGATTACAGAACTAAAATCAGACATATCAATAGACCATGATTCATTAACATGGATGTATTTATAATTAATTTTCAAAGGAATATCATAAATAGGTGCTTCACCCTGAACTGATAAGACTTTAAAAGCCCGGATTAAATCGAAAGGAATACAAAATGGAAAGATAGTAGTCAGATCAGCAAGATAAGGGGCAGCTTCTGCATCTGTTGCCGGAGCATCCGGATCAGGTTCCGGGCTAGGATCTGGATCGGGTGAAGGGTCAGGGTCGGGCGATGGATCCGGAGAGGGGTTAGGATTTGGATCAGGTGAAGGTTCTGGATTCGGTGATACGTTTGTAATAGATTCAACAAAAGCGTTCATAGCTTCCTGCTGTTCCTGAAGTTTTTGCGCTGGGTCTGTCGTACGCTGTGCAATCTCATTTAGCTTATTGATATAATCATTCATCTGTTCCTCAGTTGGAAGAACAACATTATCATAAACGGGCTTATCCTTAGTTTCTTCATTTTCCTGGGCTTTTTTAGCTGCATCAGTTGTCAATGTAGATTTAGGATTTAAGTTAGATGCATAACCCTTAAAAGCTTTTAAGGCTTCATCTTTAGAATCATATGCAACATATGGAACATTCATATAAACCTGTTTGTATGAAACAAAAGCATTTAAATTAAAACCCGTCTTAAATTGAGAAGAATCAGAAGGAACATAACCAGCATAACTATTAGAAAAATAAACAAATGAATGTTGAGCATAATAACTAGTGCCATATTGGGTATTTAAAAAAATTAGAGCTTCATCACACATAGTTATATATTTAATCATTCCAGAAGAATTAACCTGAATAAGATAATAAGGATATTTAGCTAGATTGGAAGAAAACCAAGTTGATAAAAAATCAGGCATATTCAAACTACTAATATCAGCACTTCCAACAGCTGCCTTTTCATCTATATTCTTCTTAAATACCGGAGCAACCGCAGCCAATACAGAAGCATTACCCATCAATGATAATGATGCGTTTGGATGCTTCTTCCACCATTGTTTGAGCTTCTCCCAGGTTGTCAACTTCTTCTCTGGATCATCATTATCCGGATCAAAATCATCCGGATTACCACCACCGCCACCCTGAGTGAGTATATAAGCAATCGTTTTATCATAACAATCTTTTAACGTGTCTTCAATTTCACCTAATCGCTGATTAAAATCATCCTGCGGATTAGTACCACCATTAAAACAATTATATCCAACATATCCAGCCCCGGCAGCTGCCAACATTGCCAGGATAAAAGCAGCATCATCTACACCAGCGATTGCGTAGGCTGGTTTTGATGATACTAGTACCGCAGATGTAAAGATAACTACCACAAGGCACGCGGCTATGATTTGTTTTCGGAATCTTTTCATAAATACCCCCTTAAATAAAAAATAGGGAGATGCGAACATCTCCCCGGTCTCCGAAGTAATTAAATGGCACTCGTTTTTAAGCCTGGTTTGTAACAGATTTAAAAATCTTAATACCTTTACGGATTACAAACACACCACCAATAATTGGTAACGCAATTGGAAGCGTTGAGGTAATAATACCTGTAATAGATGTTCCAATTGTTGTGAACTGTTCTGTTAAAGCACTAGTAATAGTTTCCATATTTTCCCCTTTCCGGCAATAATTAAGCCTGATTAAATATTTTTATTATACCAGTAATCCCTAACCCAACAATGATACAGATCATGCCAAGCAAAAGACCACCAGGAATAAACGTTAATACTATAGATATCATATCTTTTATGGTAAACGCTTCTGGCGCTGCCATTTGAGCCATAGTTTCCAGTAAAGATTCCATATCTGTTTCTGCAAGCGTTTCTGAAGCTTGCGCAGCGAGTAGAACAAACATAATCACTCTCCTTTAATGCTTCAGGTAGTTGGTGAATATCAACGCTACCAGAAGCCCGGCAACTATCGAAACTGTGCACAACAGCGGGATAGTCACATTCTGTAAATTGCTATGATAGACAGTCAGATCATTTAACTGCTGGCTGATTTGCTGAAGATTTTCATTGACCTGCAGAAGGCTGCCATTGATCTGATCAATGTTACTTGTGTAATCGAATAACGGTTCTTCTGGCGTTGCTTCGGTTTCTTCTTCCGGCTCTTCAGTCTCAAGCAGAAAATCCCGAATTTCCTTTATATTATTGTCAAGGTTCGTCAATTTATCTGATGCATTACCTGTATAAAGGTCAAATTTTGATTCTAATGATGCCTGACCAGCCAGAAGCTGATCAAGCTGCCCGGTAATGCCTTGCAGATCTTCAGCAGTTAAAAATTCAACAGATTCATTTTCATTCTGAACAGCTGCTGTCTCATCTATCGCTGCCATACATTACGCCTTTACTGGCACCGGTACAAACTCAATATCCTGTACATATGACAGATCTGTAGCTTTAAGGACCGGTTTACCATCGGAACCGACTGACATTTCAAAGCAGGCATCATAAATAGCCGGTACTCTTAAGATATGATCACGGGCACCATAATCAAGGGAGCATTTCGCACGCTGGTAGCCGACAGAACCAACTTTTTGAGCCTGTGTCTGTAATGCACTGCCATCGTCACCGTAAAAATAATAATTGATTGTGCAGCCACGCACGGAACGGCCAGATTCATCCTTGATATCATATTCATTGGCGTACATCAGTAAAATTCTCATAAAACTATTCATAAATATTCTCCTTCATCTATTATAGCGGTCGGCATCAGATATAAGTCTCTTGCCCCCTTTAAAAAGCGGGCAGCCGACGGCCACACCGTAAACTAATTTTTGACTCGCCGCCAGGCAGTTCCAGCCGCAATCCATGCGGCTGAAACTTTAGACAGTCTGCTTTGATTGGTTTTGTCAAGGGCTGCCCTGCGGCGTACCGGCGCTGCGGCGCCTTGTCCCTTGACAAAATCCAAGGTTGTTGGCTTTTCTGTAAGGCCCTGGGATATGTTATGTAAAAATTCCTTAAAGACTTATGCATTATCAAGTGTAAATTTCAAATGAGGATAAGACGGCAGCGGCTTCAGGCCATACGCCTTGATACCCTCATTAGTTCTTGTGTAAAGCTCTTTGCATTCGGCTTCAAGTTCCGGCGTCAATTCAGATGCCGGCATTGTTGCTATTTCAAAATACCGCCTGATCATCGGCGCGTATTCGCTGCACCATAGTTCCATTGTGTTACGTCCTTCCGGTTTTTATATCGGGCTCCTTACCAGGAGCCCATGCAATTAAAGAAAAGAAATATGTTAACCCCTTAGGGAGTAACAAGCTGTATATAATCTAAATCATCAATCATGATATCCGGTAAATGGCCACGGATACCATGATTCATATATTGAACTATAGCTGACATTATGCCAATATCTGAAGCAGTATAGCCAGTCTGTATAATTCTTTCTGAACTCATGTCATCTTTGATAAGTTCCCACTTTTTAGAAGCTTTCTGCTGTAACATTGTCCACATCTTTTACCATCCTTTCATTTGCCTGGGAAACCCGTATAACAGCGGATTTTCCAGGATTGTTAAACCCTTAGTAAACATGCTATAATTAAAATTTAAGAAGGTGTAAAAGTATCACAACTTCTACAATAATTATATCACATACGTGAAATAAGTCAATGATAAATCTCACGTATGTAAGAAAGTGAGGGAGAACATGACTATTGGGTCAAGGTTGCGAGACTGGAGAAAAGGAAATAAGCTAAAAACAACAGAAATCAGCGAAAAAACAGGGATATCTACTGGAGCATTATCTAATTATGAACATGATAAACGAGAAATTAGTTGCAATTTTCTGTTGAAATTACAAGAAATATATCATGCGGATATATATTATATTCTCACGGGCGTGAAGCAGACAGCGCTTTCTGATGAAGAAAAAGAATTATTGAATAATCTGAAACTATTACCAGATAAAGAAAAATATAAGTTTTACGGAAGAATTGAAGAAGCGGCTGAACGTTATAAAAACGATGCTGCAGAATTATCTGCTTCAAAGATTGGATAAGCAAAAAAGAAAAGAAAGAGAGAAATTGAATATGTTAGCGCAAATGTATGGGGGAATAATTGTTGCAATTATTGTTGTATGGGGAGCTGTTATTATAAAATATAACAGTGAAAATAAGAAATACAAAGCATCCAGTTATGGAAAGCAGCACAAAAATAATTTTATCAATATTCTGGGAAATAAAGGAGCCAGAGGAGAATACAGAACATCTCAATTCCTGGAAGAAGCATCATTTGAAAAGAAAATGCTATTCAACGTTTATATTCCGAACCGATCCGGAGCAATGACAGAGCTAGATATTATCATGATTACTGCAAAAGGTATTTATGTAATTGAAAACAAAAATTATTCGGGTTGGATCTTTGGGGATGAAAACAGCAAAAACTGGTGTGAAACAATCAAAGGGAAGAAATTTTTCTTTTACAACCCAGTCAAACAGAATAAAAGCCATATTAAGAACCTTGAAAAAGTTTTACAAGTTGGGGATGAAAAATATATTTCTCTAATAGTATTTAACGCCAATGCTAATTTGAAAAAAATATCAACAGAAAGTAAGAATCTATATGTTATAGCAAGTAAGCAAATTAAAAAGTTCTTTCAAGAACAGAATACATTACCAGATCAGTTAACCAGTGAAGAAATAGAGATGATTTACCAGAAATTATTACCAGGTACACAATTGACTGCCGAAGAGAAAAAACAACATGTAGAAAGAATTCAGAAACAGTACAAAAAGAAATAATCGTACAAAGATTGACATAAAAGCAAATTCGGGTTACTATAATAGTAACCGAAAAGAAATAATGAGATTTCAAGGCAACACAAAGAAGCCCCATAGAGTCGCGATCTATGGGGCTTCTGCCTTAGGCTAGCTGTCTTAATGCTTTCGGTCTAACCATTTGCATATGTAATAACCGACTACACTTGCCACAACCGAAAGAATAAAAGTTATAATGAGATCCAAAGCAACACACCTCCTTCCTACTGGAAAGAGTCGACAGCATATTTATTATAGCGCAGCTGCATAAATAAGTCTATGGCAATATACAACGTATACCTCTTAATCAGGGTGTCCAGGGTTCGAGCCCCTGAAGGCGCATCAAAAGCACTGTTTTTGCAGACGTAGGAGCTGCGGGGGCGGTGCTTTTTTCATGTTCGGAAATATGATTGAAAATAAAGGTATCACAAAGGGAATTTTGTTACACTTCTTTCAAAGTGTCTATTTTGTAGACGATTGTGGTAAATGTTTGTCGGGATAACAGGATACATAAAGCATGGAAAAAGGCGGATTTGCCATGCTTTTACTGTATATATGTAACCTTGTGGACCAAAATAAAGCCAAAATTAAATGTATAAATAGAAGTACATTGTTAGAATTGGTGTCAACAATAGACATTTTGGGGACCGTGTCTGATTTGGGCAGATGAGGGGTTCCATTACAATTGAATCGTGCTATAATGATTGTACAGAAAAAAATACATAAGTAACGGCCATTACTTCTATGCAATATCTACTGAATAAAAATCACCATGTAGTAAATGCGGGAGGTACGATTATGATTAAAGTCAATTTACAGAATATAGCAGTGAACAATATGTTAACAGGTCAGAATACACTGGATAGTATTTTTATCGACGGCAATTCTATTTTATTCATCACAAAGCCAGAGTATCTGAAGCAGCTTTACAGAGATGAGATCAGAGCTAGGTCGATCAAGATGAATCTGAAGGTTGCACGGGAAGAGATCCACAAGAGAACTCAGGATGACAGATACAATAATCTGGATGATATGGAGACGCTGAAGAAGTTCAGAGCCCAGACAGATGAACTGAGGAAGTCTGAGAGAGAATACAGAAGAATGCTCAGTGAGTGTGAGAATGTGAAGATGATTCCGGTTTATTCCGGCATGAAGCTTGATGTGACAACAGGTGACAGTGTTGAGGTGAAACAGGCAGAATATACGGATTATATTGAGACAGAAGGCAATAAGGCAAGAATGGTTCTGGATATTCTGGCTCTGGATGCGGATAGACTTGAAAGAGATTGTCAGTGGCTTCAGACAAAAGGCTGCGGCATCAGCATGATGACGACACCGGGGGTTCCGCTGGCAATTGAAGGCGGTACACTGGAAGAAGCCATTGCAGCACTGGTTGAGGAAAAGGCGGCATAAATAGGCGGAATAAATATTTGTGCGGCGGCAATGAATGTTAGACATTGTTTGGCTCAAACAATATTCTGATAAAATAATATAGTCGGGTTGATGAACAGGTATCTGCGGTTTGCGAAAAGTGAATTGCAGATACCTGTTTTATTTACGCGGATAATGAGGCAAAGCCCATGCTTGCATGAGGCCTTGCCGAATATCGCGATAACGAGTGAAACTCGCAAAGCGTGTTTCATCTCGTTGATAGGTATCATGAGCAAAAGGTTGGGATTGCACGAAATATTGGGCCGGTACCTGTGATTGACTTTACTCGGTGAACATGCTACCATATGAAAAGTATTTTTACTTTTAATATCAAAGGATATCAAAGGAGTTTGTATGGATTACGTTAAAAAGTATGGAGAACTGATTAAAGATAAAGCGGGCGTGAAGCCTGAGCGTGCACGTTCTATGATCCGGCTGGGGCTTCGGGCAGAGAATGCCAGAACGAAGCTGCTTCCGAATAAGGAGATGCCGAAAGCTTTCCGGATGCTGACACATCTGGCTATGGAAAGCGTACTGAAAGCCTTGGATCATCCGGAGAAGTCCTGTTGGACGAATATTTTTGCCCCGGTGGAAATTATGCAGTGCTTTGGTCTTCAGTGTGTTTCGATGGAATGCCTTTCTTCATTTATGTCTGGGTTTAAAATAGAAGATTATCTGATTGATTATGCTCAGAATGAGGGTATTGCGGCAACACTTTGTTCATATCATAAAAATTTCATCGGCGGTGTGGATTCCGGGGTTTTGCCGACGGCGGCCATGTCTGTGACGACTTCCATGATCTGCGACGGCAATATTAATACCTTCCGTCATATGCAGTCCAAACATCAGGTGGAAAGCTATGTGCTGGATATTCCGAATACTTATTCGCCTGAAGCCGAGCGGTATGTTGTTGACCAGCTTCAGGAGCTGATCGGATTTCTGGAGAGAAAAACCGGACAGAAGCTGGATATGAATGATCTGAAAGCAGCGATTCGGCGTGAGAATGAGTCAAAAGAATGCTATAAGGCGTTTTTGAAGGAGCAGAAGCATAGATATTACCCGAATACGATGACACTGGATCTGTACATGCTGTTTGCATCTCATTTGAATATCGGAACTCAGGAAACACTGGATTTCTTCCGATGCCTGGCTGAGGATGTGAAAAGTTATCCGGAATTCAACGGCAAGGGGATTCTCTGGATACATTTAATGCCTTATTATCAGGAGACACTGCAGCAGTATATGAATTATCAGGAAAAATACTATATACAGGCCTGTGATCTGAATCTGGATTATATGGAGCCATTGGATGAAGAGCATCCGCTGGAAGCATTGGCTAAAAAGATGATCCTGAATATTTATAATGGCCCTTATGAGAGAAAGGTTGAGATGGTTCGTCAGCTGGTGAAGGAATTTCAGTCAGATGCAGTGATCCATTTCTGCCATTGGGGCTGTAAGCAGTCCTCCGGCGGCGTGATGCTTTTGAAGGAAGCTATGCGTGAGGAGAATGTGCCGATGCTGATTTTGGATGGAGATGCCTTAGATCGGAGAAACAGTCATGATGGACAGATCAAGACCAGATTGCAGGCCTTTTTGGAACTGATTGACAATATTGAGGAGGGTAAAGACTGATGATTGGATATGTATGTAAGTATACACCGGTGGAAGTTTTTGAGGCAATGGGTGTTGAAATCGGACGGATCCAGCCGGAGGTAACGAACTTTAATCAGGCAGATACATTGATGCATCCCAATATTTGCTCTTTTACCAAGTCTGTGCTGGAAGATGTGCTGGCCGGGGATTACGAAGGTGTTGTGCTGACTACCTGCTGTGACAGTATCAGACGACTGTATGACGTTTTGAAGCAGCAATGTCCGGATAAATTTCTGTACCTGTTGGATGTGCCGAGAAAAGTGAATGATTTTTCTACAGATATGTATCGCAAAAATATTTTGGATATGGTGCATGCCTATGAAGCTTTTTCGGGGAAAAAATTCGATGAGGCGCAGCTGAAGCAGCTGCTGGAACGCCGTGAAGCGGGACAGAAGCTTCGGACAGCACCAAAAAATAAGGCTTCTGTGCATATTGGTCTGATGGGCGCAAGATGCAGCAAAGGCATTATTGATTTGCTGGAAAACAGAGGTGTGGACATTTTATTTGATATGACCTGTACGGGCCTTAAGAGAGAATTCCATGTGGATCCGGAACATTTAATGCAGGCGTACGCATGGCAGCTGCTGAATCAGGTGCCGTGTCTGCGTATGGTGAAGGCAGTCAATCGCGAAAACTATATGGAGGGTTTTAAAGACCGCCTGGACGGCATTCTGTATCATACAGTCCAGTTTTGTGATAATTATGCTTATGAGTATGCGGATCTGAAGCAGCGTCTGGATATCCCGATGCTGATGGTGGAGACAGATGCAACAAAACAGTGTGAGGGACAGATACGCACGAGAGTAGAGGCCTTTATTGAATCTTTAAAAATTGCAAAGGGTGCATCACTTGGCAAAAAGAGCCTGAAAAAAGCGGAGGATGGAAAAATGTATGTACTTGGTATAGACAGCGGTTCAACGTCGACGAATGCTGTTATTTTGAATGAAAATAAAGAAATTGTGGCTTTTGATGTGGTTCGCACAGGGGCAAAGAGCGGCGAGAGTGCTGAAAAAATTCTGGCAGAGATTCTTGAGCGTGCCGGTTTAAAACGGGAAGATATCTCATTGATCGTATCCACAGGATACGGCCGTGTCAGCATACCATTTGCAGATGAGAATGTGACGGAGATCAGCTGCCATGGACGAGGTGCCCATTATTTTAATCCGAATGTCCGGACGATTCTTGATATCGGAGGACAGGACAGCAAGGCTATCCGTCTCAATGAAAACGGAGAGGTTGTGGATTTCGTCATGAATGATAAATGTGCAGCCGGTACAGGACGTTTCCTTGAGATGATGGCGAGAACACTGGAGATGGATATCAGCGAGATGGGGCCGGAATCACTGAAATGGAAGGAAGATATCGACATCAGCAGCATGTGTTCTGTTTTTGCGGAATCAGAGGTCATCTCACTGATTGCTTTGAATAAAGAAAAGGCAGATATCGCTCATGGTCTGCATAAAGCCATTGCAAATAAATCGTATTCACTGTTAAAGCGCGTTGGATTGAATGAGACATTCATGATGACGGGCGGTGTTGCCAAAAATCCAGGTGTTGTAAAGGCAGTGGAAGAAAAACTGGGAAGCAAGCTCTTCATCTGTAAAGAGCCGGAAATTGTAGGAGCCCTTGGCGCGGCACTTTTTGGACTGGATAAATAATAAAATCCCATGGCGTAAAAAATGCGTCATGGGATTTTATCATTTGTACATGTGAAAATTTGTCTTTTGTAGATTGATAAAGCATTTGTAGTTTAAAATAAATCATCAGGAGTGAGATCTTTCGTATTATGAGAAGTATTTATCTTTCGTACTTAAGAGGTTAAATGGGTTTTCTCATGGTGATTACAAAGTGCCTTATCTTTTGTGTTTTGTAGAAGTTTTATCTTTGGTATGATTGAATTATAGCATAGAAATCATGACGATAAAAGTCAAAATGTGTAACATAGTTATGTAAAAGTTGTAACTGTTTGGACAAGGTAATAAGCAGACAGCAGCTTTTTGTGCTTGTATCTGATAGGCTGACAATGATATACTAGATGATAGATATCGCTTGTTTGGGAGTTGAACGCAGGCGATAAGGCAGAGGGCATTTTTGATGGCAGAAACGGAAATGGAGGTGACTGTATGCCGGGATATGTCATTCATCTGGCAGAGGCAGAATTGATTTTAGATAAAATACGTAAGATAAGGCAGATTGATGATGCTTTTGAGCAGGCATTTCTTACGGGCACTTTGCTTCCTGATACCAGATTAAAAGGAGAGAAGCGTTTTTCACATTTCTGGGATCCGGATAAATTGGAGCGTCTGGCACTTGGCCCGGATTTGTCCCGGTTTACAGCTAAATATGGACAGAGACTGAATGAGCCGGTGATGCTCGGATATTTAGCTCACCTTCATCTGGATACACGTTATGTGCAGGCGTATTGGCCAACGGTGATAGCCTTTTACGGATGCAAAGGTGAAACAGAATACAGGAAAGCCTATATTGCGGAGGTAGAGGTCAAACGGCTGAAGAAGCGTGTTCCGGTGAGTCAGTTTTTTTCAACGGACTATTATTATGGTGACTACACAAAACTCAATGGTTATTTTATTCAAAAGTATCATCTGAGGGTGCCGGATTGGCCGCATATCCCAATGCTGCCGCCGGAGGAAGTGAATCTTCAGGATATGCAGATGATCAGCCGGGAGCTTGAACATCTGACAGGACAGTGTCATGCAGGGGATGAAGAAAAGATCAAAGTTTTTGATCTGGCATCACTGGAGAGATTTATGGCAGCGACAGCAGAGGATTTTTGTGACAAATATGTTTATAGAAACAGCCCGAAGGAGAAATGATTGTGAGGGCAATACGACAGGAAGGAGGAACAAGGTGATGAATTATATTTTAACCGCAGCGACAGCTGTATCCAAGGAAGCAGGACCAATGAGTGAGATGCTGCCGAAGTTTGGTGTGATTGCACTGGTGGTGGCTATTATACTGATCGGTATGTTTATTTATGCGAAGAAAAAGAAATAGTCCTATGGCAACTCTTTTGTGAGAATTGGGATGGAGAACCAATTGCCTGAAAGTGCATAGAATAATCAAAAAAGAGTGATAGCATGCGTGTTTTTTTCACTAAGATGCATGGACTGGGCAATGACTATATCTATATAGATGGATGGGACAGGAGAATGTCGGAAATTTTGCTGTTGTCGGAAGAAAAGAAACGGCAGTTAGCGATCAGGATGAGCCGGCGGCATACGGGAATCGGTGCCGACGGCTTAATTTTTATCCTGCCCTCAGAGAAAGCTGCTTTCAGAATGGAAATGTATAATGCGGACGGTTCAAGAGGTGCCATGTGCGGCAATGGCATTCGATGTGCGGCCCGATATGCCTTTGATCACAGGATAAGTAAGAATCAGGAATTTGAAGTGGAAACCGACAGTGGAATGAAATCCATTTATATCAGAACATTATCCGAAAGCAACGATGCAGCATCTGTCCGGGTGGATATGGGGGAGATGATGAATCTGGGAGAGCAGAGGGTTTCTCTTGAACGGAAAGAAGACTTTGTGGGAGGCAGATTTCCGGTGCAGTATGTGTCAGCCGGCAACCGCCACTGTATCCTTTTTGTGGAGAATGCAGAAACATTTCCGCTTCATCAGGCGGCAGAACGGATCAATCAATTGCCGGGCAATGAAGACGGTGTGAATGTCGAGGCCGCAGCTGTTGAAAAAATAGCCGCCAGCGGAGAAAAATATATTAAAATGCGGGTGGTTGAACGCGGATCAGGGGAAACCATGGCCTGCGGCACCGGCGCCTGCGCCGTAACAGCAGCAGCCGTATGGCAGGGGTATTGCCGCTATGATGAAAACATAGAAATCAGACAGTCCGGCGGCATATTAACAACCAGTTACCTTGCCGATGGCCGGATGATGATGGAAGGACCGGCGGAGTACGTCTTTGAGGGGACTTTCGAAGTTTAATTATGATTAAACTGACATATAACATTTAATTATATAAGGTTGGTGGTATTTTTGAGTGGATACGAAGAGGTACAACAGGTTAAAATTGTCGTCGATTAAATTTGAAAAATAAAAACGTGCAGTCGATAAACTTCAATAAAGGCTTCAAAAAAGCAATACAAGACAGGTGCTTCAGCGCCGGCCGGTATTTGGACGCTGTCTTTTAGCGTCCTATGTACCGCTGCCAGGTGCTGGCAGTGCGAACGTGCCTGTATTGTATTGCTTTTTTGAAGCCTTTTCGCAGCCCTTAGACTGCACGCATTTCCCTAATCAACAAAATTAAAATCGTCTTTGAATCTTTCTTTGAATTCTTCAAATACAGCATTCAGGATGTCAGCATCTTCAATGCTTAAGTATTCTTCGTTCTCGTCATCCAGCGGATGAACTTCAAGAATGATCACTTCTCCGTCTGCTTCTTCATCTTCAGCTTCAACAGGAAGAAGGACAACATATTCCTTGTCATCAAGATCGATCAGATCAAGAAATTCAAAGTCCTTGTCAGTGCCGTCTTCATCAGTCAGTGTAATAATGTTTAATTCTTCTTCGTTGAGAGTTTCATCAAAATCGCTCATGTTTGGTCCTTTCTTCTGAAGACTGTGGCTTCAGAACCATCAAAAATTGCTGCTTCAAGGCTATTATACCATGACGGTGCAAAATACATCAACTGATTTTATTGCTATTTTTGGTCGGGTAGCATATAATGGTAATATTGTTGTTAGTGTTCAAAATGCTTGGAAGGAGGCATAAATAATTGAAGGACGCAATTGGAGTAATTGGCGGAATGGGGCCTTTAGCTTCGCAGCTTTTTTATAAAATGATAACAGAACATACAGCAGCAGAGTGCGACCAGGATCATGTGCCGCTGCTGATTCTCAGTGATGTGACGATGCCGGACAGAACCGGGGCTATTCTGGATGGCGAATATGGGGCACCCTATAACAGATTGATGGAGGATGCCAAATTTCTGGAGGAATATGGCTGTACGGCGGTTGTCGTGACATGCAATACAGCACATTTTTTTATGGATATGATAGAGCATGAGCTGAAAATCCCTTTTATTTCCATGATCAGGGAGTCGGCAAAAGAGGTGGCCAGTCTTCATCCGGGCAGTGTTGTGGCTGTTCTTGCAACGGATGGGACAGTGAAAGCCGGATTGTATCAGAAGGCGCTTGAGGCTGAGAATCTGATTCCGTGGGTGCCGGATGAGGATATTCAGAGAGAGGTCATGTATCAGATTTATGATCGTATTAAAAAAGGGTTGCCGTGTGACAAGGTAAGCTGGCAGAAGATAGAAGATGCTTGTCTGGAAGCTGGGTGCAGCCGTGTGCTGCTGGCCTGTACCGAGCTTTCTGTAATTAAGAGTGATGAGGAACTGTCTGATTGGTATGTTGATCCGATGGAGATATTGGCCAAAAGGGTCATTGAATTCTCCGGCAAAAAATACCAATAAACATGGTGTGGATGATTTCTGACAAATAATATAAATGGACGTTAATTGCAGAAAATAGTATGGCAAATTTTGACAGGATATGACAAGTTTATTTTAAATTATGTTGCACTTTGGCTAAAATATTGCTACACTAAAGAGTAGAGTCGTTGCACCGTACTAAAGCGGCAATCTTTGCTTAAAATGTAACTGTTCAGAGCACTGCGAAGCATTTGAAAGCAAGGCTTGGACGGTTGTTTTGAAATAATTAAATGAGGTGGAGAAAATTATGAACAATCCGATTATTTCTCTCGAGGGAGTCGAGAAAAGATTCGGGTCCAATTTGGTTGTTAAGAAAATGAACCTTGAGATAGCTGAAGGTGAGTTTCTGACACTTTTAGGGCCATCGGGATGCGGAAAGACTACAACACTGCGTATGATCGCAGGGTTTGAGGAAGCATCAGCCGGTGTAATCAAGGTCGAAGGCGAACGTATCGAAGACAAGGAGCCGTTTCAGAGAAACGTCAATACTGTTTTCCAGAATTATGCATTATTCCCACATATGACGGTTTTTAATAATGTAGCATACGGACTGACAATCAAGAAAGTACCAAAGCCTGAGATTCAGGAAAGAGTCATGGAGATGCTGAGACTTGTTCAGCTGGAAGGATATGAGAAGCGTAAGCCGGATGAACTTTCCGGTGGTCAGAAACAGCGTGTGGCCATTGCAAGAGCACTGGTCAACAGACCGAAGGTACTGCTTCTGGATGAACCTTTGGGTGCCCTTGACTTGAAGCTGCGTAAGCAGATGCAGATTGAATTGAAACGTCTTCAGAAGAAACTGGGAATTACATTTATCTATGTTACCCATGATCAGGAAGAAGCGTTAACGATGAGTGACCGGATTGCTGTTATGCATGACGGTATTCTGGAACAGCTGGATGCACCGATGGAGATTTATGAGCATCCGAAGACAAAGTTTGTAGCCGGATTTATTGGCGAATCCAATATTTTTGATGGTAAGGTAACAGACAAGAAGGACAATGTGCTGACTGTTCAGACTGAAGCCGGTATGATGCAGGTATGCGGCGCTGATTTTGAGGTCGGTGAAGAGATGCATGTGGCCATCCGTCCGGAATATATGGATGTGAGCAAGGCACCTGTTGAAGGCTTTGATCTGCCTGGTACTGTGAAGGATTTTATTTATCAGGGAACGGTTGTTAAGACAGCCCTTGATATGAAGAACGGTCAGGAGATCAAGTATTCCCGTTTTGAACAGGATACAGATATTGCAGAAGGCAATCAGGTTTATGTTTACTGGAGACCTGAGAAGGCTGTCGCCATCAAGAAGAGTATGTAGGGGGCGGTCTGATGAACAATAAGAAAAAAAAGAATATGCTTCCGGCATTGGCCATGGCGGGTCCGGTATCCATTTGGATGATTTTGTTTGTGACCATTCCGATGCTGTATATTATTTATATCAGTTTTATGTCCAGAGGTGTATTCGGTGATGTCGTTTATAAGTTTTCTACAGAAAGCTACAAAACGATTCTTGATCCTACATATTTTAAGGTTATTCTGAAATCACTGAAAGCGGCTGCAATCACGACGATTCTCTGTTTGTTGCTGGGCTATCCGCTGGCCTATATTATTGCCCATAAGCCGAAGGATACAGCTGCGAAGCTGATCACGCTGATCATGATCCCGTTCTGGACGAATTCACTGATGCGTTTGAACAGCTGGCTGCTTTTGTTCCAGACAAGCGGACCGATTAACAATTTCCTTGTAGGAACAGGTATTGTCAAGGAACCGATTACATTTATTTACACAGATGGCCTGGTATTGATTGGTCTGATCACCAACATGCTGCCATTTGCAGTGCTTCCGCTTTACAGTACCATTGAGAAGCTGGACAAGTCTCTCATTGAGGCGTCAGCAGACCTGGGTGCCAGTGCAGCCACCACATTCATGCGTGTGACGCTGCCAATCACATTTCCGGGTATTTTCTCAGCGATTATCCTTGTGTTTATCCCGAGTCTGGGTATTTACACAGTTACTGATATGCTGGGCGGCGGCAAGATCTTGTACATCGGTAATATTATCAAGAATCAGTTCGGTTCCATCCGAAACTGGCCGCTGGGTGCAGCCCTGTCTGTGTTGCTGATCGTTATTACTATGCTGCTTATCTTCATTTATACAAGATTTGCGAAGATTGAAGATATGGAGGTAGTATAATGTCAAAGATTGCTAAGAAGAAAAAAAGACTGAATATCATAAGCAATGTGTATGCATTTTTGATTTACGCCCTTTTGTATATTCCGGTGGCAGTTATGATGATTTTCTCATTCAATGACCAGAAGTACAACTATTACTGGAATGGTTTCACCACACAGTGGTATGCAAAACTTTTTACAAATTCTACACTGGTGGGAAGTCTTGTATACAGTTTGGTTATCGCTGTATTGAGTACAGTGATTTCAGTATTTATCGGTACGATTGGTGCCCTTGGCCTGAAACGTTATGAATTCAAGATGAAGAAGTTCATCAACAATATGCTGTACATTCCGATTATTGTACCTGAAATCGTACTGGCGGTTGCATTGCTGATTATTTTTCTGAAAATCGGCGTATCTATGGGTATGGGAACCATTCTGATCGGTCATTGTACATTCTGTATCCCATATGCCATCGTTACCATCAAAGGCCGTATCAGCGGTGATAATGAGACCTTGGAAGAGGCCAGCATGGATCTTGGTGCCAACAGAGTGCAGACCCTGCTCCGCGTCACCCTGCCGAATATTTTCCCGGGCGTCATGAGTGCGGCTTTCCTGGCATTTACCATGTCATTTGATGATGTTGTCATGAGTAATATGCTGGCAGGTGCCAAACAGTCCACATTGCCTGTCCTGATTCTTTCTATGAACAAGACAGGTGTAACGCCGGATGTCAATGCACTGGCGACAATTATGATTCTTGTCATCGTAGCAGCGATGATTTTGAATAATATTATTCAAGGGGCCCTTCATAAAAGGGTAAAATAAGGAGGTTTTTCATTATGAAAAAGAGATTACTGGCAACTGTCCTTGCCGGTGCCATGGTTTTATCAATGGCAGCATGCGGCAGCAGCAATGCCGACAAAACAGAATCCGCAGCAGCATCTGAAACTGCGAATGCTTCAACAGAAGCCGGAGCAGAAAGTGGCGAAACACAGGCAGCTGCCCAGGACGGCGATGCAAGCTCTGAACTGAACATTTATATGTGGCAGCAGTACATTTCAGATGATCTGATCAAGAACTTTGAGACAGAGAACAACTGTAAGGTGAATCTGTCTTACATGAGTGATAATGCCGATGCCATCAACAAACTGACAGCAGGCGGCGGTGATGAATATGACCTGATCATGACATGTGATGCTTACATGAAATCCCTGATCGCAGGCGGTTATGTTGAAGAGCTGAATCTGGACAACATTCCGAATTCATCCAACATCAACGATACATACTGGGTATCTAAGGGGTACTGTGTACCTTATCTGATGAACTATATCTATGTTGTATATGATTCAGAAACATGCCCTGTTGAAATCCACAGCTACAATGATCTGCTTCAGTCCGGTCTTAAGATTTCAACAATTGATGGTGCGAGAAACCTGTTCCCAATCGCACTTGTTGCCCTTGGTTATGACCCTAACTCTACAAATGAGAGCGAAATCGCAGAAGCTTACGAGTGGCTGCAGAAATTCAACGAAAATGTTGTTGCTTACGGTAACGCAGAACAGAACCTGACAAACGGCACAGCCAATGTTGCTGTTACATACGATGGCAATGCTTCATGGGCTATGAAAGAAAAGAACACAATCAAAGTTGCTGATTTCACAAGCGATCCGATCCAGCTTGGTATTGACCTCTTTGTTATGCCTAAGGGTGCAAAACATGTAGATCTTGCAGAAAAATTCCTGAACTACATTACAACACCTGAAGTTATGGCTAAGAACCTTGAAGAGTTCCCATACTCCTGCCCGAATGATGCAGCAGTGGCAGCAGCATCTGATGATTACAAGAATGACCCTGCAAGAGACTTCTCTTACAAGGAAAACGTATTCTTCCAGGAAGATGTTGGCGATGCGCTGACAATCTACAACGATTACTATCAGAAACTTAAAGTTGGTGAATAAGCCGACACCTCTGAATAAGTGGAGTGCGGCTCCATGATTCAATAAAGAACCTCGAAAGAACTTATTCAACACAGGCACGTTCGCACTGCCTGGTCTCCGTTCCACTCCGGTCGGTGCTAGCGAAGGTCCGCAGGACCTTCAGCACCATTGGCAGTGGTACTAAGGCGGTAAAGGACATCGCCTAAGGACCGGCCATGCCAGAAGCACCTGTGTTGAATAAGTCCTTTTCGAGGTTCTTTTTCGTGTTTTTGGGCCGCACTCATCTTAGTTAATTGGACAGTCCGACTGGTATCAAAGGAATGGAGATTGGGGTGAATGTTGCTCTTTAGAATGTGAGAGTAATCAAGTGGTATCAAATGGGGAGCGAGTGGGAAATACATTTGGAAATGTAAATTCATTAATCATGGAAATAGAAAAAAATTATGGTATACTGATTATAGTTTACCTTGAAAGGGGTGTTAAAGTTGAGCGATTTGACACATACTAATTCTATGATGGATGAAATCAGAGAATTGTTATTAAATGCGCGTCAGCGTGTGGCTGTACAGGTGAATACAGAGTTGTTGTCTACCTATTGGAATATTGGTAAGATTATTGTCGAGTATGAACAGGAGAATAAAGACCGGGCAGATTATGGAAAACAGACTTTAAAGCAGCTTTCGAAAGAATTGACAAAGGAGTTTGGAAAGGGATTTTCTGTTTCTAATTTCCAATTCATGCG
>Ga0129312_1000303_pt1 | contig 46639 bp, 38 predicted proteins | sample O827metagenome_FD_94434 | JGI IMG/M metagenome (GOLD analysis project Ga0129312, IMG submission 94434) | Orangutan group fecal microbial communities from Wisconsin, USA - O827 metagenome | ecosystem: Host-associated > Mammals > Digestive system > Large intestine > Fecal | place: USA: Wisconsin... | reverse complement strand
TTAACTACGAGAACAAATGCCGTATTTTCAAGCTTTTCAGCCTGTTTCGGTTACGGTGACCTTCTTTATGAACTCAATCACTTTTGTGATGAATCATCTGTTTTCTTATTTCGACATTTCTATATGCCACAGTTCAAATCGAACTCTTAGTTACCGCCTTTTACTCACTCACGGCTTTAACCATGGTTATGTCTTAGGAGGCGAGTGCTCTATCCAGCTGAGCTATGACGACACATGCCGCAAACCCTTGATTTTACTGGGTTTCTGGGATTTCTCCCGACGACCATATATTAGATTATCAGCTCTTTTACAAGCTGTCAATCACAGATTTTTCTGCTTTGATGCCATCAGAACATTGCCTCAATTTTTGAATATACCTGCTCATTCCGAACACCTGCTCAAATATCATACTATTTATAATGTTAAAAGTCAAGTCTTCACAGAATATTGAGCACTTTTGCACGGTTGATCGCCATCACTCTGGATGAAACATCCAGCTTTCTGTAAATGCTGTACACATGTGTTTTAACAGTTGTCAGTCGGATATTCATCTGCTCCCCAATTTCCTTATTCGAGTAGCCATTTGCAATATACTGAAGGATCATTATCTCTGTCATTGTGAGGGATGTCCTTATCTGATCTTTTTCCTCCTGACTTCGTCCATAACGCATTTCTTTTTTGGCTTTTCTCAACAGAATACTATGATACCCTTCATAAGAAGCAGTCATCACATTGCCATAGTAATACTTCTTTTTTCGCCCCGAAAAAGCCATGCTGTCATCCAATCCCGTCATCTTCTGGTATACTTCCAGCAACCGGACCCCCGTCTTCCCATACTCTGTAAAAATACCCGTATACTTATATTGAATCCCCATTGTCAGTGCCTGTGCAGCTAACTTTGCAGCTTCCTGGTGTTCTCCCTGTTCATCCACGGCCACTGCCTGACCAAACAGGCTGCTGACACAATACCAGGTCTGATGGGTCAATTCACTATAAGCTGCAGCCCTTTTAAAACAGATTCTGGCCCGCTCATACTGCATCACATTCAAATAACCCCTGCCTTGCATCAATTGAATATAAAGAGTTGTTGTGTTTGTCCATTCATTCTGAACTTTTTTATCTGTTTTCAGTTTTTCAAGCCATCTGATCAGGAAATCCTTTTCGCCATTTGTTCCCTGCATCACGCTTTCAGCTGCCTGCACATTTTCTAAAGCACGAAGATATCCCCTTTCTTTCAGAAATGCTGAAATACTATGCCAGATAGACTCATACTCGCCGCGGTGTCGGCCATTTCTTTTCAATTTGAAAATAAGGCCGGCACATCCCAACCATTCATCAACTGTACAATTCTGACGATCCACTGATATAAAAATATCATTCAGTTCTTTTTCAGCGGCTTCCTCACCATTTGTCTCAAGAATATATTCAAGTTCTGCTATTTTTAACAGCCGTCTTTCCCTTTTGCCAAAAATTCTCCGCCAGCAAGCCGTATAATAACCTCCGCCCTGTTTATCTTTCAAAAATAATGCAGACATCTCCTTTATACCAAAACATATTCCCGGACGGCCGCCTGACATGGAGTAAAGCCTGATTTTACCGACAATAGCTGAATATTTTTCAGCTGTATCCACCCAATCCAGGATATGACACTCCGGATTTTCATACAGCAGATTCAGATACACCTCCATCCAATCATACTTTTCCTTTCCAACCTGCATAAAACGGCACCTGGTATCTATCATCCGCAGTGTCTCTCTGAAACACTCTTTATTATTTTCGCGAATCTGTGCTAATCCCCAAAGGTAATAATACAGCGGTCCATCTTCTTTTTGCGGTTTCCCCACTGTTTCCAGCATTTGATACAATTCATCAGGATCAATCAGATAGGATATTTCCTCCGCATTTTCTATCAGCACTGTTTTCAGCTCTTTCTTATTTTTCTGTTGACACAACAAATTCAATGTCTTTTTCTTATTTTCTTCTATACAGCACATACTCGTCCTCACCTATAATCGGACCATCTTTGAGACGATCCACAAAATCCGCAATATCCTGCCTGGCTGTTTTTTCGTTTACCTCATATGTATGCATCACATTTTTCAGAAGACTTTCCTCTGTCTGTTCCGTTTCAAGCAGCTGCCACAAAAAAGCTCCAATTTCACTCACTGTGATCAAATGGTGATACCGCAGTGCCGCATTTCCCGTTGGAATGATGATATACTCTTCTGCGATTTCACAAATCACAAATTCTCTGTTCCTCCTCATCACATTCTATTGCCTCAAAAAACAATCTGAATATCATTTCCATTTAATTAAATTTTATCGTCTTTCCCAAACCTCCACAACTATAAATAAAACAGGGAATATGACAGATCCTGCCGCCAGTTCTGTCATATTCCCTATATTTTTATTTCATAATATCATTTTCTGTTATATTCTGTCGAATAATTATGCTTTCAAAACGGCAGCTTTCATATTGCGCACATAATCTCCAATCGGTCCTGCTGCTTCAGAGCCATATTTTGCACACAGACGAACAATAGCACTGCCCACAATGACACCATCAGATACAGCCGCCATCTTTGCTGCCTGTTCGGGTGTTGAAATACCAAATCCAACAGCGCACGGAATCTCCGGATTGGCTTCTTTCACCAATCGAACCATGGCACCGATATCCGTTGTAATCTCACTTCTGACACCTGTCACCCCCAATGATGAAACACAATAGACAAATCCTTTGGCTTCTGCAGCAATCATTTTGATTCGGTCATGGGATGTCGGTGCGATCATAGAGATCAGGTCGAGTCCTGCTGCTTCGCACTGCGGAGCAAATTCCGCCTTTTCTTCATATGGTACATCCGGAAGGATCAGACCATCAATGCCAACTTCCGCTGCTTTTGCCAGGAACCGCTCTGTACCATAAGAAAATACAACATTGGCATAAGTCATAAATACCATAGGGATCTTTACCTTCTGACGCACCCGGCGCACCATCTCAAATACCTTGTCCGTGGTCACACCGCCGGATAAGGCCCTGAGATTGCCTTCCTGTATCACCGGTCCTTCTGCCGTCGGATCCGAAAAGGGAATACCCAGCTCAATCAGGTCAGCCCCCGCTTCTGCCATCGATTCTATGATTTTCTCTGTTGTTTCAAGATCCGGATCACCGCAGGTGATAAACGGAATAAATGCTTTTCCATTGGCAAATGCCTCTTTAATCTTACTCATGGATATCCTCCCCTCTGTATCTTGCAATGGCTGCGCAGTCTTTATCACCGCGTCCTGAAATATTGATGACGATAATCTGATCTTTTGACATTGTCGGTGCCAGTTTCATGGCATAGCTGACGGCATGAGCAGATTCAATGGCCGGAATAATGCCCTCTGTACGGCTCATATATTCAAAAGCTTCCACTGCTTCATCATCTGTCACCGCCACATATTCCGCACGCCCGCTGTCATAAAGCATAGCATGCTCCGGTCCGATGCCCGGATAATCCAGACCTGCTGAAATGGAATAAACCGGTGCGATCTGACCGAATTCATCCTGACAAAAATAAGATTTCATGCCATGGAAAATTCCCAGACGCCCTGTTGCAATGGTAGCTGCTGTCTCCGCTGTATTCACGCCCCTGCCTGCCGCTTCACAGCCAATCAGTCTTACATCTTTATCCTCAATAAAATTGTAAAAAGCACCGATGGCATTGGAACCGCCGCCCACACAGGCCAGAACGGCATCCGGCAGTTTTCCTTCTGCTTCAAGAATCTGTTCTTTGATTTCTTTGGAGATGACCGCCTGAAAATCTCTGACAATCGTCGGAAATGGATGAGGCCCCATGACAGATCCAAGCACATAATGTGTATCATCAATTCTGCTGACCCATTCACGGAATGTCTCTGAAACAGCGTCTTTTAATGTCGCTGTACCGCTCTCCACTGCATGAACCTTTGCACCGAGCAGCCGCATCTTATAAACGTTCAGTGCCTGCCTGATCGTATCTTCCTTGCCCATATAAATCTCGCATTCCAGTCCCATCAGTGCAGCTGCTGTGGCTGTAGCCACACCATGCTGTCCGGCACCGGTCTCCGCGATAACACGGGTCTTGCCCATTTTCTTTGCCAGCAGACACTGTCCCAGGGCATTATTCACTTTGTGTGCACCTGTGTGGTTCAGATCTTCTCTCTTCAAATAAATTTTGGCACCGCCCAGATCTTCTGTCATTCTCCTTGCGTAATAAAGACGTGACGGTCTGCCCGCATAATCATTCAAAAGTGCTGTCAATTCCTGATTGAACTCAGGATCATTTTTATAAAAATCATAGGCTTTTTCCAGTTCCAGAACCGCATTCATCAATGTTTCCGGAATATACTGTCCGCCGTGAATGCCAAATCTTCCTTTTGTCATCGCTTATTTCCTCCTGCTCTCCTGACTGCCTGCACCGCCGCCAGAATCTTGTTTCTGTCTTTCTTTTTATCTGTTTCAACACCGCTGGATATGTCGATGCCCCACACATCCATCCGACCAATCGCATCCTCTATATTCGACGGTGTCAGACCGCCGGCGAGAAAAACTTTTCTGCCTTTCATCATTTCCCGGGCATCTTCAATAATTGACCAATCAAATGTCTCGCCTGTGCCGTATCCATTATCCAGCACCACTGCATCCGCACTGCTGGTCATCGCATTTTCAAAATCTTTCCGGCTGCGTATTTTAAAGGCTTTCCATATTTGATCACTGGGCACCGCATTTTGTTTTGTACTGTCATTTTCTGTTTCATTCTTCGCCTTACCGCTGTCTTGGACGGATTCGCCCTTGTATTTCAGTAATGCCCGCAGCTGCCGGATATATGCTTCATCTTCCTGCCCATGGAGCTGGATTACATTCACAATTTCTTCATTTAAAAGCATTGCCGCTTTTTCAATAGGCTGATCCACGATCACCCCCACCGGAATTATCTCCGGTCTGAGCCCTGTTCGCAGCTGCCGGACCCTTTCTGCCGTTACATTGCGGTGACTTTTCGGAAAACCAATGATAAAACCACAGTAATCCGGTTTGGCCTCATTGACAGCCACAATATCCTCTTCCCTGCTTAATCCGCATATTTTTATCAGTGCCATTATTCACTCCCATTTTGCGTCAGCTTCACTATTATATCCGATCTGCTCACCTGTTGTTTTCTTTAAACATTTAAATGTCCGCAGCTGCGGCTTTCATGGCAGTCAGCATCTCTTTCTGATTCTTCGCTCTCATCAGCACTTCACCCATCAGCACTGCGTCCGCACCTGCCTGTCTGAGTACTGCCACATCCGAAATCTGACTTACACCGGATTCCGCCACATAAACAGCCTCTTTCGGTATCAGATGACGAAGTCTGACCGCATTGCTGAAATCCACACTGAAATCTTTCAAATTACGGTTATTCACACCGATCACTTTGGCACCCGCCGACACTGCCATTTTGATTTCTTCTTCATCATGGGTTTCCACCAGTGTATCCAATCCCAAGGAATTGCAGATTGTCAAAAAGTGCGCTAACCGCTTTTCATCCATCAGTGCACAGATCAACAGCACTGCATCAGCGCCCATGCATTTTGCCTGATAAATCTGATAGTCATCCACCGTAAAATCCTTTCGGATCATCGGCAGCTGAATGGTTTTCCTGACTTCTTCGAATATGGCATCCGATCCCAGAAACCATTTTGGTTCTGTCAGACAGGAGACACAATCAGCTCCTGCTGCCTCATAATTTGCGGCAATTGTTTTGTAATCAAATACCGGATCGATCAGCCCTTTGGATGGAGATGCCTTCTTTACTTCACATATAAAAGCCATTTCTTTCTTTTTCAGTGCCCGGCTGAATCTGAATGTACCTTTCGGAAGTGCCAGCGCCCGCTCTTTCATCACCGCTTCCGGCACATTTTCTTTATCCTTTGCTGCCCGCTCTCTGGCATAAGCGGCAATTGTTTCAAGTATTGTTGCTGCCATGTTTCCCTGCTCTCTGCTGTCTTACAGCTCCTTTTACTGCTTCTTTTTCTGAATCTCTTATCGTCAGAACATCTCTATCTCTTATTTGAAAATTCAACAAATTCTTCTAATTTCTTCATTGCCGCACCGGAATCAATCAGCTGCTGCGCCAGCTTGATGCCATCGCCGATACTGTCCGCCTTGCCGCCGATATAAAGTGCCGCACCTGCATTCATGCAGACTGCATCTCTTTTGGCTCCCTGAATCCGGCCGCTTAAAATACCTTTTGTAATCTCTGCATTTTCTGCCGCTGTACCGCCCACCAGTTCATCCTTCGTGCAGCGTTTCAGCCCAAAATCTTCCGGTTGGATCACATAGCTTCTGTAATTACCATTGTTAATCTCACACACCGTTGTCGGCGCACTCATAGAGATTTCATCCAGTTTGTCCTGTCCGTAAACCACCATGCCGCGCTTTACACCAAGATTCGTCATTACTCTGGATAATGGTTCCACCAGAGATTCATCATAAACACCCATCAACTCCATTGTAGCCCCCGCCGGATTGGACAGCGGCCCCAACAAATTGAAGACAGTGCGGATTCCCAACTCCTTACGAACCGGTGCCACATACTTCATAGAGGCGTGATAATTCTGTGCAAACAGGAAGCAGATACCGATACTTTCAAGTAATTTTGTACTCTGTCCCGGAGTAATCATAATGTTGACACCAAGTGCTTCCAGACAATCTGCCGCACCGCTCTTTGACGAAGCCGCCCTGTTGCCGTGTTTTGCCACCGGCACACCGCCTGCTGCAATGACAAGGGCTGATGTAGTGGAAATGTTGAAGGAATTGGACTGATCACCGCCGGTACCGACAATCTCCAGTGCTTCCACATTGTGCAGCAGCCGAACACCTTTTGCTCTCATAGACGCCGCACATCCTGTGATTTCTTCAATGGTCTCCCCCTTCATGGCCAGTGCTGTCAGAAATGCAGCAATCTGCACCTGGGTTGTTTCTCCGCTCATCATCTCATTCATAACCTGTGCTGCTTCGTCATATGTCAAATTCTGTTTATTTGCCAGTTTAATAATTGCCTGTCTGATCATTTATCTTACCTCCAGAAAATTTTTCAAAATTGTCATGCCATCCGGTGTCATAATAGATTCCGGATGGAACTGAAGTCCGTAAACTGCATATTCTTTATGACTGACTGCCATGATCTCACCATCTTCTGTCTTCGCCGTGATCTTCAAACAATCCGGCAGTTTTTCTTCCACAGCAGAAAGCGAATGATATCTTGCCACCGGAATCTTCTCCGGCAGCCCCCGGAATATCCGGCAGTCTCTAGCAATAGCTGACACAGACTGCTTGCCGTGCATCAACTGTTTTGCGTAGGAAACTTCACCGCCCAGTGCTTCACAGATGGCCTGATGGCCAAGACATACACCAAGGATTGGTATTTCTCCTGCCAATTCTTTAACAACATCCTCACAAATGCCTGCATCTGCCGGCCGTCCCGGTCCCGGTGACAGTATAATGTGGCTCGGTTTTAATTGCCGAATGTCTTCAATTGTCAGCGCATCGTTTCTTTCTACCCGGATATCGGGATTAATGCTTCCCACCAGCTGATACAGGTTGTAAGAAAAACTATCATAATTATCGATCAGCAATATCATAAACTGTCACCTCCCTGAGCTAATTTAAGTGCATCCATCACTGCTGCCGCTTTATTGATACACTCCTGAAATTCATTTTCCGGTACAGAATCGGCCACAATGCCGGCACCGGATCTGACAAAGACTTTGCCGTTTTTCTGGAATGCCAGACGGATTGCAATACAGGTATCCAGATTGCCGGTGAAATCCAGATAACCGATGGCCCCGCCGTAAATACCGCGTTTGTTATCCTCCAGCTCATCTATGATCTCACAGGCTCGAAGTTTTGGTGCTCCTGAAAGCGTACCTGCCGGAAGAACCGCATCAACCGCATCCAATGCCGTCTTGTCCGATCTGATCTGCCCTTTAACCGTTGAACCGATATGCATCACATGTGAAAAACGCTCAATGGACATATACTTTTCAACTTCTACGGTTCCGAAATCACTGATTTTGCCGATATCATTTCTTCCGAGATCCACCAGCATATTGTGCTCTGCCCGCTCCTTCTCATCTGCCAGAAGTTCTTTCTCAAGTTCCAGATCTTCCTGCTCGGTTTTGCCGCGCTTTCTCGTTCCTGCCAACGGAAATGTATGAAGCACACCGTCTTCCAGTTTCACCAGCGTCTCCGGTGAGGCTCCCGCCATCTCAATATCATCACTTGAAAAATAAAACATATACGGAGACGGATTGGTTGTTCGCAAAACTCTGTAGGCATCCAACAGGGAACCTTCAAAATCAGCCTCCAGACGATTGGAAAGCACCACCTGGAAAATATCCCCCTCTTTGATATAATGTTTTGCTTTTCTTACCATCTCACAGTAAGCGTCCTTATCGAACAGCGGTCTGAACTCGCTGGTCAATCTTCCCTGCTTCGGCGGCTGCGGCTGTCCGGAACGAATCAGCTCTGTCATATTTTTTAATTCTATAACCGCCTTGTTATACTCCCTGTCTATATCCTCAGTTTTCGCATTGACAATACATACAATTTTCTGACGATAATTGTCAAAAGCAATCACTTTATCAAAAAGCATCAGGTCCACATCTTTGAAATTTTCCTCATCCCTTGCCTGAAGCTTCAGGGAAGGCTCCGCATAACAGATATAATCATAAGCAAAATAGCCAACCAGACCTCCGGTAAAAGGCGGAAGATGTTCCAGCTTCGGACTCTTATAATCTGCCAGTATTTTCTTGATCATCTCTCCGGGATGACTGATAGCCATTTCAATGGTCGTTCCATTCTTGATTGTCATCTTCCCCTTCAGACAGGTCAGCTCCAGCTTCGGATCATAGCCGAGAAATGTATATCGTCCCCATTTTTCATTATCCTCTATCGATTCAAGCATATAGACATGCCTGCTGATATTTTTCAAAATCCGGAGCACCTCAATAGGCGTCTTTACATCTGAAAAAATCTCACAGCTGATGGGAATTACTTTATAATCGCCTTCTGCTGCTATCTTCTTTGCTTCATCCAATGTCAGATTGATCATTCTTCCTGTCCTCCTTGTTGAAATACCTTCCGTCTGCTGCCGTATTCTCCGTCCCCAATCTCGAAAATTAAAAATCCCGAAAACAAAAAATCCCCGGCAATGTCAATAAATACATTGCCAGGGACGATTGGAATTCACTTATATCGCGGTGCCACCCTGCTTCACAGAATAAAAAAATCCTGTGCGCTCGTTAAAGAAGTACTAACATACTCCCGGCAATTAACGCCTGCCCCGCGTCATAGAATACTCGAACAGCTCTGCTGCCTTTCACTATGCCCTCAGTGGTCCATTTGCCTATCTGCGTTCGGCCCGGCTCTCATCCTCCCGGACTCTCTGTGCGTGCACAATAAACGTTATCTCCACATCATCGGTTTAATTGGTTAAATTATTCTCTGACTATTACTATAACCGCTATGGAAATATCTGTCAAGAACTTTTTTTAATGCTGATCTTTTATTTGAGTGCATCCTTCAGTTCTTCTTTGGATGTCACACCCACCATACGTTTCACTTCCTGACCATTCTTAAATACAATCAGTGTCGGAATGCTGACAACACGGAACTGGCGGGCCAGATCCATCTGCTCATCCACATTAACTTTGCCAATCTGAACATCCGGTACCTCTTCTTCAAGCTCATGAAGGATCGGTGCCATCATCTGGCACGGACCGCACCATACAGCCCAGAAATCTACCAGTACCGGTTTGTCTGATTTCGTAATCTCTGCCTGAAAATTTTCTGTTGTTAAATCTATGATTGCCATAATAAGTACCTCCTGAAAATAAGGCTCATCTGTGAGTCTCAAGTTAAAATACGTTTTTACATGTTCAGTATAACAGACCTTCAGTCAGAATGAAATATCTGATTTCATGAAGTTTCTTTACTTTTGCCTGTTCAGCCGCTATACTTATTCTTACAGGTTAAATCCAAAACAAAAAGTAACACGATATAAAGGACTGTGATGAATTTGAATCAGACAAATGTCTCCAATGAGCTTGCCGCCGCACCGGTGGGAAAGCTCCTTTTTAAACTGGCCGTACCAACGGTCATCGCCCAATTTGTGAATCTGCTCTACAATATTGTGGATCGAATTTACATCGGCCACATGCCGGGAACCGGAAGCGCCGCTTTAACCGGTATCGGTCTTTGTTTCCCGATTATTTATCTCATTTCTGCATTTTCCGCACTGATCGGTCAGGGCGGTGCACCGAGAGCTGCCATCTCCATGGGACAGAATAAACAGGCGGAAGCCAATCGGATCATGAATAACTGTTTTGTCGTTCTCATCCTTGAAGCTGTTGTTCTGACTATTTTTTTCTGGCTTTTCGGAGAACAGCTTCTCTGGCTTTTCGGGTGCAGTGAACAAACCATTGTCTACGCTCTGCCTTATATGAAGATTTATGTCTCCGGATCCATTTTCGTTATGTTGGCCCTTGGTATGAATCTTTTTATTACCACTCAGGGATTTACCCGCTTCAGTATGACATCTGTCCTGATCGGTGCCGGTGCCAATATTATTCTGGATCCGATTTTTATTTACGGACTGCATATGGGCGTCCGCGGTGCCGCCCTGGCAACAATTATCTCACAGGGATTATCCTGCATCTGGATTTTGAAATTTCTCACCGGAACCAAGACGCATCTGAAACTGAAACGATCAGATATGCAGCTTGATCAAAAGATCATCATTCCATGCCTCGGACTCGGACTTGGTCCCTTTGTCATGCAGGCCACGGATGCTTTGCTGAATATTGCATTTAACTCTTCTCTTCAGCATTACGGCGGAGATATTGCGGTGGGATGCATGACAATTTCCAGTACCATTCAGCAGATGGTGTGGATTCCCGTACAAGGTATCGGTCAGGGCGCACAGCCCATCATCAGTTATAATTACGGTGCCGGCAATGCAGACAGAATCCGCAAAGCTTTTAAATGCATGCTGACGATTTCCATGACTGCACTGACTGTTTTCTGGCTTCTGGTTCAGCTGTCGCCAACAACATTCATCCGCATATTCAGTAATTCCGAAGAAATTATTGCAACTGCAGGCTGGACCCTTCGGGTTTATATGGCTGTTTTCTGCATGTTTAGTATTCAGATGTCCGTTCAGCAGACCTTCACGGCCCTTGGCAAAGCCAAAGCTTCCCTCTTTATTGCCTGCCTCAGAAAGATAATCTTACTGATTCCGCTGATATTCATACTTCCGCATTTCTTTGACAACAAAGTATTTGCTGTATTTCTTGCAGAACCCGTATCTGACTCTATCTCCATTACCGCGTCCATCATTACTTTCAAAATTGTGTTCGGCCACACAATGGAACAATTGGAAAAATCTGCCATACAGAAATAGAAAAATAAGCTGTCATAACTTACTCTGAATGACAGCTTATTCTGTTTCTATCTCTTCCTTTTCCGTTTTTATTTCATCTTCCTTGATGATATCTATAATTTTCAGAATCTTCTTTTTATCAGCTGGTGAGCATTCTGCCAATCGTCCCAGAATCTCTTCATCCAACATCTGATCCATATTTTCATGTCCCATAAGATATCCTGATGTAACACCCAATGCCTTCGACAGCCTGAAAGTAATCAGAACACCCACATTCTTTATTCTGTTGTTTTCTATTTTGCTCAGATAATTAATGCTGATTTCAGCCATTTCTGCTAATTTTTCCTGTGTCAGTCCCCTTTCTTTTCTCAAAGTCCGCACTTTCTCACCTATATTATCAAATTTCATCTATCAATCAGTCCTTTTTTATAATAAGACCATTGTATATTTTTCAATTAGATATTATAATCAACTATAATCCATATTTTCTTTTATTATATTACATATTTAGACTAAGGGGGGTTACATATGTATCATAGTCAAAAAGATAGCGCGCACATATTAGAACCATCCACCTCCATTTATGGAGATTGCTCTGATAGTGTTCGTATTGAAGATGTTCCTTACAGTGAAGAGGAAATGGCTCTGCTCCGTCTTCTGGCTAAACGTCAAGAAGAAGAATTTATGTCAACTGAAGAATAATATTTATAAAAAAGAATGTGCCAGAGCACATTCTCGCGCCGAGCGCGGTCGCCTGCGGCAATCTACATCTTCGCGCGAATGCGCATAACAGGCGCGTTAGTGCCTTTTTATGTAATAGGGAATTCCTCGGAATTTCCTATTACATAAAAAATGCTGAAGAACTGTGAACAACAGCCTTCAGCATTTTATAGTTAATCATCAAACTTACGGGATGATCTTCTCTCTATTATACGTAGTCCAAATGTCCCTGCAGCCATATATTGCCGCGGAATCTTCTTCCTTCTGCCGGTTCTCCCAAAAGATCTTCTGCATTCATGCACAGATCAATCAGAATATCATTACATTCAATCAGCATCTGATATAACTTCTCACCTGTCAATTGATTATAAACTTCTTCTACACTCAGAATATCACCCATGACTGAATACTGGTCGCAGGCAATACCATACGGCATAAAATAGGATTCTACAATTGTCAGCACATCTTCGGATTTGACACGCTTTGAAATAGATGTATACATGTCAATATCCTCAATTGTCAGATTCTCCAGTGCATCCTGATCTCCCTGTCTGGCAGCTGCAATCATGCCATTGCGTGATTCGCTCTCACGAAGCCGCTTCAACCGCTCAGAATCATTCTTCATCACAGGCAGAATCACCTTTCCTGAAATGGACAATGCAGACAATCTCACAGATACCGATGAAATCTTGTGCTCCTTCGGATCCACATCTGCATAATCCATCAGATGATTCATATGAAAAATCAGAGATACGCCCAGATTCACCACATCACAAAGCCCGTCATACTCTTCTCTCTCAGAAATCTTCTCAATACTGATATCATCTGTAAGAGAAATCTGATGGCCTGTATAATGCGGAAAATAATACTCATAGCTGAACATGCCATGCTCATCTACCTCACCGCGAACCGTAATCCCGGCATTTGGTACAAAATCACGGCACTTCTCCGCATACGGCAGACCGCCGCCGCAGCTGGAAGCAAACTCACTGTCAGGGCTTCCCATGACCATATCAAGCAGCCGCTGCAAATCTCTTTTATGTTGAACCTTACTAAAACCTACCGCTCTCAAATAATCATGCATATCATCACCTGCAAATGATCTTTATTTTGTGATGACTTCAATGCCGCCAAGATATTTTCTCAGCACTTCAGGCACAACGATAGAGCCGTCTTTCAGCTGATTCTGTTCAACCAGTGCAGGAAGTACACGGGATGTAGCCAGACCTGAGCCGTTCAGAGTATGCATGAACTGGATAGAACGGTCAGCTCTTCTCACACGCATGTTGCCTCTTCTTGCCTGATAATCTCTTGCATTGGATACGGAAGATACTTCTTTGTAGCCATTCATAGACGGAATAGAAATCTCGATATCATATGTTCTTGCCATAGATGCAGAACAGTCACCTGCTGCCAGTTTCACAGTTCTGAAGTGGAAACCAAGTCCTTTAACAAGGTTCTCAGCCTTTGTTACAAGTTCTTCAAAAGCTTCATCTGACTTCTCAGGCAGTGTGTACTGGAACATCTCTACCTTGTTGAACTGATGGCCTCTGACCATACCTCTCTCATCTGCTCTGTAGGAACCTGCTTCTCTTCTGAAACATGGTGTATAAGAGAAGAACTTCTTAGGAAGATCTGCCTCTGTCAAAATCTCATCTCTGTAAACAGATGCCAGTGCAGCTTCTGCTGTAGGCAGCATATAATGAATTCTGCCTTCATCTGTCGGATTGGCAATCTTATAAACCTCATCTGCAAACTTAGGGAACTGACCTGCTGTCAGACCACACTGATATTCAAGCATGTATGGAGGCATGATCATCTCATATCCATCAGCCAGATGTGTATCAATGAAGTAATTCAGTAATGCCCATTCAAGACGTGCACCCATGCCTTTGTAGATCCAGAAACCATTGCCGGCCAGTTTAACGCCGCGCTCATAATCGATCAAGCCAAGGTTTGTACAAAGATCCACGTGGTTCTTTGGTTCAAAGTCAAATTTCTTTGGCTCACCAAAGTAACGCAGAGGCTGATTGTTCTCTTTGCCGCCCGGTAAAAGATCATCATCCGGCATATTCGGCAGACAATATAAATCCTGCTGATATTCGTTCACAACATCTCTTAACTGTCCGTCCAGTGCGGAAATCTTGCCTTTGATCTCACCCATTTCCTTAAAGATGGCTGTTGTATCTTCGCCGGCCTTCTTCAATGCAGGAATCTGTTTGCTCACTTTATTCTGTTCAGCCTTCAGTGCTTCTGTCTGCTGAAGGAGTGTTCTTCTCTGTTCGTCTAATTCAAGAATGCGGTCGATTAATTCGTCGCAGTCAACCTCTTTTGCCTTCAAACCGGCTTTAATCTTATCCGGATTCTCTCTGATTAATTTGATATCAAGCATCTTCGTCACCTCATCATCACTTACCGCCATACAGCGGATCCATTCAATCTTATCGAGCATTAATTATACCATTGTAAAAATACTTTTTCAATACTTATGCCCGCCCTTTCTTTATCAGCATACGCTTTTTCACGGCCGCATATACTGTAAAAGAATATCTGTTCAGCTATTTTGTACCTGTTGAACCAAAACCGCCGGCACCACGCTCTGTTTCATCCAGCTCATCTCTCTCAACAAACTCTGCTGTCAGAAATGGTGTAATGACCATCTGTGCAATGCGCTCACCGTTCTCAATTTCTGCAGGCTGCGCAGAATGATTGTGTAAAGCAACCATGATCTCACCTCTGTAATCGGCATCGATCACCCCAACCTTATTGGCTGGTGCCAGGCCTTTTTTTGTAGCAAGGCCGCTTCGTGCATAAATCAGACCGGCATACCCCTCCGGAATAGCCACACTGATACCTGTATGTACCAAATAAGTTTCTCCCGGTGCGACCGTCACCGTATCATTCATACAGGCATACAGATCCGCTCCGGCTGAAAAAACAGTTCCATAAGTCGGGATCACTGCTCTGTCATCTAGTTTCTTTATATTCACCTGCTGCTTCATTGCTGCATCCTCCTAATTTTAATTTTCTCTTACTTCAACATGGACATATTCCTTTGGCTCCCAGAGGACAATATGGCCTGTCTTCAATGAAGGCTGTACTTCTATAATTCTCTGGTTAGATGACCCCTTAAACTGAAGACTCGGGCTCTTAAGCGCCTCTTTAAATTCTCCGTCCACCAGCACATCGATATAAGACAGCATTTCTTTTGTTTCTTCCCACTGCTCAGTCATTCTCCCGAGAATATCTTTTTCAAAATCATAGCCTGTATAACACCAGATATTCTTCTCCGGAAATCTTGCCTTCACTTTTCTTAAAAGCGGAAGAAGTCCCTGCTGGTTCACATGTTCAAACGGTTCTCCCCCAAGCAGACTCAAACCGGCAATATAAGACTTGTCCAGATACTTCAGAACCTGTTCCTCTGTCTCTTCATTAAAAGGCTTTCCATAATGGAAGTTCCATGTTTCTTCATTAAAGCAACCTTTGCAGTGATGCGTACATCCGCTGACAAAAAGTGACACACGTACACCCTTGCCATTGGCCACATCGCAGTATTTAATATCTGCGTAATTCAAATTCATCAACCCTCTGTTCAATCAACATATTTGTTCAGACTGCACTTACGCAAGGCCTGGTTAAAATTCCGCATCTGTTGTTCAGACACATATCCTTATCATTATATTGGAAAATATCATGAACCGCAAGCAAATTTACGGATTACATTTCTTACATGGGTCATATCCCTGCGCAATCAGTTCATCTCTGGATCCCGTAAATTCCTGTTTATTTGAATCCTTCATCTGTTTGACACTGGAACAGGACGGATAATGAAACTTCTTTGTGTTGGTATTCAGTATGTATTCTGTTCCTGTATTTTCCTGCGCTGTTGTCTCTGCTTCATAGGCTTCTGTCTGCGCGGCTATATCATGATGCATCTCTTCCTGATGCTCATCCTCATGCTTTGTCGCCTGACTGCTGCCTGTATTACTGCCGTTTGAACTGCCATCCCCGGAAAGCCAGCTGTCTCCGGTTGCATAATCAATAGTAATTCCCGGCTGAACATTATACGCATAGACACAGAAGCAGATACCGTCCCCTTCATCTTCAACAGAATAGCCTTCCATTAAAACACCGTCTGCCACCAGATTATCACCTGTGAAGATCGGCGTCACTCTGTAAAGAACATGGTTATTTGTTTCCTTGACGTAGTCGGCAACCATATTTTCAAAAGGCAGCATACCATCCACATTCAGATAACGTGTCCCGGTGATCAGATTCTCTTTGTTGGCATTCTCTGCCGTCAGCTGATATCCGATCAAATGACAGCGGTTATAAAGGGATTTGCCATCCACATTGTCATATTTGACAGAATGCCATCCTGTCGGCTTCACTTCACTGATATTACCGCGTTTTTCCGTCGGCATTGTCTCAAGACAAACGTTGGCATAAGCAGTACCGCAGCGTCCCAGTGAATCCAGTTCACTGTAATCTTCAAAAGCCTCTGTCGTCAGATCATCCGCTGTGAAATAAGGCTCATTATTATTAACTGCAGTATACGGATCACCGGAATAATCCGGCACATCTGCAAGATCAAAGTCCGACGGACTGTCTGCGCTTGTCTGCTGCTCCGTATCATCCGCCTGTGTTTGTTCTGCTTTACTCTCATTCTTATCAGTCTCAACAATCTCTGTATGAGATTCTGCCGCAGCATTCCCGGTCTGTGATATCTGTGCAGCGTCTCTCGAGCCGCATCCCGCCAACATACACAGACACAAAATCATCGTCAGAAAATAACGGACACTCTGTTTCATCTTATGATGCTTCCTCATTTTTCATAAACCTCCATTGTAATTTTTTCATGGGAAAATCCCACAAATTCCTCTTCCTGTACTTTCATCATCTTTTCCGGATCAATATCCAGATACTGATCTGCCGGATAGACCCTATTCCATTTAAAAATGATCAATTTTTTTATTTGATCCTCATACGCCTTCAAAGATTCCTTTTCAACAAAGCAAAAATCTTCTTCTGATGCCTCCTCAAGATAATTTTCCGAAACAATAATTCTGTCATCTTCTGAAAATAACTTCGCAGAGTAGGCACTCATATACACCTGATGTCCTTCACTCAGCTTCATCACATACTCACATAATACCCTGTCACGACTTTGTCTCCGTTTGTTAAACATCATGCCGCCATGATCATCCACACAAACAATCACCTGCATCATCGTACACCTCCGTCATTTTTTCCGATCTGCTATTTTATTTAATTTTATTTATCTTAAATGTTTTGCTAAAGCTGCCAATAAAGTTTCTTTGAATACCGGTTTGCTGAGATGCGCATTCATCCCTGCATCCAGACATTTTCTCACATCCTCTGCATAAGCATTGGCACTCATTGCAATGATCGGAATCGTTCCGGCATCCGCTTTATCCGAGCTTCGTATTATTCTAGCGGCCTCATAGCCATCCATAACAGGCATCATCAGATCCATCAATATACCGTCATAATTTCCTTCTGCCGCAGACAGATATAGATCAACAGCCCTTCTGCCATCTTCTGCCTTTGATACAGATATTCCCATATCATTCAGCATAAACTCCGCAATTTCCATGTTCAGTTCATTATCCTCAACAAGCAGCAGCTTTTTGCCCTGAAGCTCAACAGAAGGTATATAAGTTTCTGATGGTTTGGATGGATTTCTGTCAATTTCAAACGGAAGAACAACGGTAAAACAGGAACCTTCGCCCAGTTTGCTTTGAACATCAATGGTTCCGTTCATTTTATGTATCAGCTGACTCACAATCGACATTCCTAATCCTGTACCGCCATACTTTGACCTTGCCACATTCTCACCTTGTGTAAATGGTTTGAATAACTGATGATCTATAAATTCCTGTGTCATTCCCACGCCGGTATCCCTGATTTTGAATTCATAAACCACTGTACTCTCTGTACGGCTTAATTCCCGAAGCCGTGCATAAATGCTGCCTCCGGGCTTGTTGTATTTCATACAGTTTCCAAAAAGATTGGATAAAATTTTCTTCAGATGAACCTCACTTCCAATCAAATTCACCTGTGTCACATCATCATGTTCATAATAAACATGAAGTCCATCCTTCTGTGCCTGAAAAGTCATCACCTGATCAAGCTCACTGCAGACCTGATCCAGATTAAAAGGTTTGTGTTCCAAAACAACTGAATCTGTTTCAAGTTTCGTCATATCCAGCACATCATTGACCAGAGAAAGCAGATGCCTGGAAGAAACATCGATCTTATCCAGACAATCTCTGACTTTTTCTTTGTTATCCCTGCAATTTTCTATCACATGCAGCATGCCCATAATGCCATTGATTGGCGTTCGTATATCATGGGACATATTCGCCATAAACTGCATTTTAGCATGATTTGCTTTCGTTTCCTTCTCCACAGCCTCCTGCATTTGCTGATTGATTTTAAAATATTGATTCACAGATTCAATCTGCTGCATCTCTGATTCAGCAGCAATTGATCTGTAAAATTCATTCTGTCTTTCAAGGGCATCCAGCATCTTCTGATGATCATGTTTTGATGAAGCGTAAAGATACTTATAATCTTCCACCCTTAATCCTACTCTTCGCTCATTCGGATACTTTTTCTGGTAATCTTCCATGACTGATATAATACGTTCCACCAAAACATCATCTCCGGAATCCATCCCGCAGTCAAATAATGCTTTACATGCATCCATCAGTTCAGACGCACACATTGTGTCCAGTTTCTCAACGATCTGATCCCTGTATGCCTCATACTTCTCTCTTTCTCCCATTTTATAAAAAAGAGATGCACCGCAGATCAATGTATCATCCGGTAATATTTCTCTGCCATGATACTGTTCCACACATAAATTATAGGCCTCTAATGCCTTTTCCAGCTCTCCCATATTATGATAAACAATGGATTTGTTCACGTACACATACGCCCGCATCTCTTCATCACTTTCGGCTAAATACTGCTCTGCCTGCAAAATGCATTGAAGTGCCCCTTCAAAATTCTGTTCCGCAATGTACGTAAGAGCACTGTTATTATATTCATATGGCAATCGGCTTATTTCCTCATGCGCCTCCGCAATCTCTATACCAATCTTATAAAAATTACGCGCCAGTACATATTCACCCTTACAATGATAAATCACTCCCATTAAGTTGAGACATGAAAGCATCTCCGGTATATATTCATAACTCTGATAATCCATAATAAATGGCTCCAGAATCTTTCTGGCCTCACGGAAATCTCCCTCATGATACAATAAAAGTGCATAGTAAAAGTACGCCAGTAAACGCACTGACGATTTCTCCTGTTCAAGTTCCAACACCTGCGCATAAAATGCTTTCTGTTCAGCAGATGTCAAACGTTCAACTTTCTCCTTCTCCTCCAGAAATTTTTCTATTGTCATCCTTATCCCCCTAAAAAGGTTTTCATCTTCTTTGGCACTGTTAATTTTATTATACCATATAACCCATCAACTTTTAATTTTATACGCAATATGTAAAATCTGTTTATAACAAAACTCCTCCGCCATTTAAAGCAGAGGATTTTTTGTCATAAATATTTTCTCATTACACCACACAACTCATAATAAAAATAAAAGGCATTCTTTACAAACAGCTCTATGTGATCTGCATAAGAATGCCTTTTTTAAGTATATATTCAAGCTTAATTTAAGTTTTTTGAAAATTGTTAATCTAAAACTATTTTTAGAACACTTCCTGCCAGAAAACAACCTATTTTTCTCAAAATATTAAAGTTCTGTTGGAATAAGATTATTTCATCTTATTAACCCTGCAATACATCCAAAACTATTGTTGGAACACACGTTGCTTTTTAATTTACACAAATTAAAGTATTGTTGGAACAGTATGCTTGCTTTATTCTACAACAATAACTGAGCCCTTATCTTATTAGCATCAAGCAATACTTCCACCTCTTCACCTTCTTGTTTATAGGTAATAATAGGCTTCAATTCCAGATCATTTATTTTCAATAATTTCTGATTATTTTCTAATATTTGATTCGCTACATTTATAACATCTAAACGTGTCAGGCAATTTGCTAATCTTTGCCATAAAATATAGTCTTGTAATTGTTTTTCCTCATCCGGCATTCCTTGTATATTACTTTTTATTTTCAACACGATTATGACAGCAATAAGATACCCATTTAATAAATCACTTTGACTCTTTTCATTTTCTGCATCTTCAATCCATATCTCACATGCTTTGTTTAGATAATTTATAATTCTCCCCACAATCTCCGCGTTACCTATTTCTTCTGTGCTTACTAATTCTTTATTATCTTCTTGCCTATTAGAACTGCGGTTATTCTTAAAATGCTGTTTTAACGAATTCCACTTTCTGCTTACAAAAGGACCTATTTTTTGTTCACATATTTCTTTTGATTTTGGAATCACTACACCTGTTAATAGCACCGTTACACCAACATATATCGCCGCTTCCATTAATTCATCAATTATACTTGTTTCACAACCAGATTCTTCTAATTCAGGCTTATAACCATATTTTTCCTCTATTTCACTGTCATCAACCTTAATCCACTCAGAATTTCCGACAGGTTTATTTGTCTCATCATCTAATAAATTTCCTCTGTATGCACCTTCTGTGTCATTTGAATCGGCTAAATGTGTTCCTTCTCTTTTTATAGGACGATAATAATCACTCATTTGTTTTCCTCCCACATTTTCAGACACTGGTTAACAACTCTATAGTTCATATGTAACTGCATGCCACCTAATATAATTTTATTATATTACAAAAATACCATCAAAAAAAGGATATTTGCCCCAATTATTAAAGCAACTATCCCTCCGTATGTCCCGGTTAATTATTCGGCAATGCCAAATATCAAACTATCCGCTTCATCATTTGATATTGTAGAAATATAATATAAAATGAATACGCGGTTCTTCTAATCTGTAGTATAATATATATATTGAATTTAATAATTGCGCTTGATGGATGGTTTAATCCAATAAATATCTTAAAAATCGGATATCAAAAGAATTTTCAAATATTTGAAGTACGAACATATTATGATTGCCACATGATTCGCATAATTTACAAGGTATTATATAGGCCAAACAGGCTTAATAATATTATGGAGGTACCTATATGGCAAAGCAAAAATACGCATTAAATCCAAAAGAAAAGATAGTTTATAAAATATCCTGCGTACGACATGGATTTTGGGGAGCATATACGCATACTCTGACAATAACCAATCAAAGTGTGATTTTAGAAAAGTATGGTATGTTAAATAATTTTAAAGGCATTGAAAGATATGATTATTCCGTCATTAACCAAGCTATCCAGGGAAAAGCATCCAATGGCGAGATGCAATTAGAGTTATATATAGATAACAAAGTGGAAGATTTTGCATTACAATCCGGCGATGAAAATGAACTAAAAGTTTTGATTATGGCTATAAATGACCAAATGGGACCTGATGCAGAATATTATGATTTCGATTATTATCAAAGCATTGTTACTGAGGCTAAGGATACTGATAGAATCTTAGAACTTAGATCAAAAGCTCAAAATGATGCACCTACTTCCAGTGACTCGGGATTTGAAATTGCGGGAGCTGCTGCAAAGAATTTATTAAAATCCGGTAATTTTAGTGTAACAGGAATCACAAAAGCAGTTACTAAAGCTACAGGAAAGCAAAAGAAAAAAGGACTTTTTTCTGATGTGATGGACGGCTTCTTAGATGATATTGGCGTCAGGGACATACAGGATGAATTTACAGAAATGGGAAATGAGTTCCGAGAAGAATTTGGATTAAAAACCAAAATGACATATGCCGAGCGGAAAGAATTAAAAGAATTAGAAGAAAAGCGAAGAATCCAGGAAATTCAGGAGCAAAAAAATTCTACATTCCAAGCCAGAGCAAAGCAACAAAAAGCTATGATCGATGCAAGGAAAAAGTCTACAGCAGAGTCCAAACAATCCATTCCTGATTTAACAAAAATGTCAGTCAAAGAACAAATGGACTTGTTACAACAGGCAAAAACTTTGCTTGATGCAGGTGTTTTGACTCAAGAAGAATTTGATAAGAAAAAACAAGAAATATTAAATAGCTAATACATAGGCAGGCCTTCTTCTTGAGAAGATAGCCTGCCTTCTTTTTCCTTCATCAATTTCAACCAGTGAATCTCATCGCCTTCAATAACTTCCAAATATGATGAAATTATACCATCAAAAAAAGGATATTTGCCCCAATTATCAAAGCAAATATCCTTCCGCATGTCCTGATTAATTATTCAACAATTCATCTCTGATTTGAATATGTCTGTCATCCATCACTGCTTTTTTCTTTGTGTCACTCCGTTTATCTGATGCATGAGTCTTCAACCATCGATACGCATCCTTTGCGATTATATCTTCATTTGCATCCTCATTTTTTCTCAAACCTATCGCACGATCTACAGCCTGCTCAATTCGCGCCTTATTATAGATTTCACCCGTAATGCTAATCGTATTTATAACATTTTGAATCGCATTATTCTTGATTTCCGGAAGTCCCTTTTCTTCTGAAATTTTCATCTGCTGATATATTTTTTCTCTGTTAGCTTCCTGCTGCGCATTTTGAATCAGGCGTTCTAATTCCAGATTACCATTTTTCATGATTTCTTCCCGTTTTTTCTCATAGTTATGATTATTCATATCATCTAAAAATGGCTGAATTCCCGGAAAATACTGTCTGGATATATGATAAATATAATCTGCATTTATTATTGGTTTCTTTTTAGCTCGTAAATAATGAATCTGCATATACATATATACACTAACCAGCTGAGCTATAATTCCTTTAGAGACATCATACAGGGCCTGAATAATTTCTCTGTTCGGCTCAACTTTTTCGTCCAGCCATTGAAATTTCATCAAATTTGAAACAATTGTTGCAAAATACTGTTTGTTTTCACAATAGGCATTGGCTTCAATGAACGCTCCTGTTCGTCTGCTCATTCTTAAATTAGGGAACATTTTACTATAAGCATCTTCTGTTCCCACTGCCATAATAGCTACTTTTGTCTTATTCACAACAGTCAGCAGACTTTCATATGTACTTTCTTTCTGCCCTGAAAAATCCAACAGCTGTATCTCATCAAAAATAATACAGCCAATCGCAAACATCTCAATCAGTTTGCATATAACATTTGCCTTTTCTCCCACTGTACGGGCACGTTTTACCATCTGTTCATATACCGGCTCAAGATTTCCTAAAGCCTTATCAATTTCTTCCCCAATACTAATATATAATGCTGAAAAATTTGAATTCGCTGGGCATACAACAACAAGATACACAATCTGTGGGAAGCGCTGAAAGGATTCTGATTTATGTATGATAACCTGCGGATAATTTGAAAGCAGTATCTCCAGAGAAGCAGATTTTCCGCATCCTGAATAGCCGATTAATGTTATTCCTGCATTAGAAGCAGCTCCATGATTTCCTTCCAAACGTACATGCGTACTGTCTTCCGTGTCATTCATTGTAATCTTTATAGGATCCTCGCTCTCTTTCCCTATACGATCACGATATGATACTCTTAACACATTATTAAACTCCTGTTCAAGCAAAGCATGAAACGGTAAAACAAACCTAACCTTTCTCAGCAGCGCCACCATTTCTAATTTTTCATTGACATTCATATTCCGAACCTCTTTTTCATTCGGAAACAACGGCTGCTTATTGTATGTTGTGAAGACTTCGTCTTCCGTGCGTGCTTCCGGTAATGCTTCTATATATGGATTGCCATTATCTTCAGGCACCTTAGACCTCACATATACTGCCGGAACCTCATTTGTCATCCGTAAATCAAAATTATCGTAAGAATGTTCATTTTCCTTCATTTCTGTGTAATTGTACTTCATAATTAAAAGCCTCCTTCTTCAAACATATCCATTGCTGCTCTAAAATCTAAATTTGGTGCAAATGGATCTTTATTTTTATCTTCCTCTTGATGCTCAGGATTATTTTGTAATACTTTTTCCATTTGTTCCTCACAGAGCTGCTTCTCATCTTTTTCTAAACGTTGTGCAACTCGATTCTCACTGTTAATACGGTTCTTTTCTTCACATCTTGCATCACGAATTCCCGTTGTATTTGCCAGATGTTCTGTGGTATTCGCTGCAATAATGTTTCTGTAAGTCTTACTGAGATTCATGTCCACTGACAAATTATGTTCTTTACCTTCACGATTTAATTTTCTACGGTGTGCATCATACTCGTTATATTCAGCCCATGTCATACCTGCATACTCTGCATTATTGGGAATGCCATCATTGAGATGAAGTGTACATAATTTATTGTCTTCCATATAATAGATTGTCCCAACATCTCTCGGATCATAGCGGATTTTCATTTTTTCACGTTTAGTCCCAACCTTACGCATTTTCTCCAGCAATTCGGACTCGTGATTGATATAATGCAGACCTGACAATATAACACCTTTTCGAGATAGACTTGCCTGCTTTTCAGGCAGCAAATCATATAAATATTGATTATGCGATGCTTGTGATATAGGTTTTGGTTTTCCCTTAATCTCACAAAAATACTTCCACAACGTGCATGGAGCCGGTTTAATATCTTTCTGATGCATTTCTTTACTCATTGGATAATCTTTTATGTAGCGTTGATTATGCATAAGAACATAATTAATAACTAATTGAGTAAATGAATAAATATCCAGCATTGCCTCCCGATGATGATTTGAATCGTATCTCTCTGTAATCAACCCTTTTTTTATCATTTCTGGTCTTAATGAGCTCTGAAATTGATGAAATGACTGTTCAACAATACTTTTCAAAGATCCTGTTGCTCCCGGCTCTAATGTACGTATAATTCCCAATCTCTTACATACCTCTCCAAACTTATAACTTTTAAAATCCGATCCCCGGTCACACCTGATTTCATTTGGTAAAAAATTTGAAGGCCACAAACTCGAATCGAATTCTATTCCATATTTTGCAGCATACTCTGCTTTGTCATCTCCCAGATTTAAGAAAAGATTTGTAAGACCAATCATACTGTTGTTTTCCAATGAAATTGATACTGCCACAATAGCGCTCGTCTGTACATCCAACAAAAAATATACAATCGGTCGTCCTATACTCTGCTCCTTATCCATGGCAGATACAATAGAAAAATCTGCTTCTACAGCATCCGCTTCTACAATCCATCCCGGACGAATTGCATCTTTTCTTGCGCTCCCCAGTAACAGCCTCTTGGCATTTCTCTGTTCCTGTACACTGGTCTTTTTAATGTCCTTTTCCTTTTGTGTTATATGCTGACTGCAATAAAAATAAAATTGATTGTATGTCGGAATCATAGACTGCGGCAGTCTTTTTCCATCCGAATCCGTATAATATTTTTCAATCAAACCAGCATATGCATTTTTATAGGTGCGCTCTCTGCCTTTCTTATATAACTGAAGGAATTCTTCAAATTCTTGTTCAACTTCCTCGGTAACTATAATGCCCTTACTTATTTCATCTTTACAAGGTCTCCCTGTTTTCACTTTATATATTGGTCTTTTCTTTTTGCATCCCTTACGTTTGTCAACAACACACCAATCCTGAAATCCACTTTGAAGATAGTGACGTATATAACGCCACAAAGTATTTTTAGGTATTTGATACCTTTCCTGTATCTCAACAATGTATACTTTTCTCTCTTTGCCCATTAATCCCATATACGTAGGCCCATAAGCCTCTGTAACTTTATCCAACATTTCCTTAATTTTAATAATCCGTATTCTATCTTTTTCATCCATAGTATCAAAAGGAACTATATTGTTATTACTCTCATATGTAAGGACAGCTTCCTGATTTCGAATCATTCTTTTTAATTCTGCAGTTTCAAAATAATTTAATATTAATTTTGTTGTATTCATCTGGCATAAAACACATGCATCCGGCTGCACATAAATCAGCCGATACACATCTTCAAGTATATGAATAACTGCACCAACCATTAATTGAGCCATCTTATTCCTCCATTCCGCATATTTTCAATAATTGCTTTATAATCCAGCAGACGGCTTTCCATATCTACGACGATTTCCTTATGCGCAATCTTATATCTAAGGGCGCTGTATGCATCATATACACAGCCGTCATCATAACAGGATGTCACATCCATGATGTTTTTTACTAATGTCCAGTTCACATCACTTTTGTATACGATATGAAACGGAATCTGCAGACTGTCCCAGTAAAGCTTTTCTATATAAAGCTTTTCTATATTCCTGGCATTATCCAATACAGATTTATCCGTCTTGACACTGTATGCCTCGTATGTACCATCTATTTTTGTAATCAGCATATCTGTCGTCATCCGTGTTTTTTCATTATATGGATGTCTAAATCCAAGCTTTCTGCTGATTGCTACTGTCACCGCCAGCTCTAATGGAAACTGCTCCCGGATATCTGCCACATCGTCTCTCCAACGCAACAGATAATACCAGTAAACCTCTCCCTGGGACAGCAGATGTACCTGCCGCCCCGTTTTATAATCAATTACCTCCGATGCCGTCCCCATACTGTTGATTTCTCTGTTTTTGAGCCATGGTTTATAACTGTCTCCTGTTCCTGTCCCCCGTCTTTCCCTCAGTCTTCCCTCTTCCGTAATCGTCGGCATTACAATTCCTCCCTGTACAACTCTGCTATCATGGACGGTGTCCATTTAGGATAATATTGATAGTAGCTTTCAAAGTCTTCCTGTTTAATATTTCTCTCATCCAGCCATTTACGGATGATTTCTTTCTTATTTGATACGGTACATGCCTTCAGCCGTTTTTCATTAATAACAAAAGACATCACCGCAAGTACTGCATAATTTTCATCTGTAATCTCTGTCCTGCTGCCATGTATCTTTAATTCCAATCCGGCATACGTCCTGTTGCGCCCATGCTGTTGACTTTCTATATTGCTGACAATATTAATTCTTTCAGACTTTTCTGTTCTTAGTCCCAGAGCATAGGCAAAACTGAGGTCAGACAGATAGCCTATCCTGTGTCCATCCCGTTCAATATATCTGCTGTGTACAACCTGCTCCGGACTGACATCTGCATTGGCATAGCAATAGACGCCCTTTTCTATTCTTTGAAGAATATTGTTTGAAACCATATCCCTCAGCGTATACTTCACCATACTATTGCTGATATCCTTATTTGCAGCCTGAACATCCTCAATACAAATGACTTCATTTTCCTTATAATGACCTTTAATCCAATTTTCAATTTTACCCTGATGAGTCATTGGCGGTGCAACATTCATATTCTTTTCATGTACCTCTAACGGCAGTATCCTTGATGGTGTAGGACGATTCAGCTCCTGCATAATGCGTGCTGCCGTTAAATTTTTCTCTACCCCGGTAACTGTATCAATAACCGTATACAGCTTTTTAGATTTTTGGCCGCCATATTGATAACGGCCATTCGACTTTTCTTTCATTATCCTGATCAGCTCATCCAATTTTGTAAATGGGTGGCAATACGAACATCTCTCTCCATCCAAAAAGTGTCGTGGGTAATAATCCTGCACTCTCCCACATACATTATGTCGAATCCCCACCTTTGTATCTTTGTCTTTATATTTTCCGTCCAGAGAGTATTCGTCTCCAGTCAAGTTTTTTATTTCACGTTTGAATATGTTCTCTGTTCTGACTCTCTGAGCACAAATTTTGCAATATGGATGTTGCACAAATTTTGTATAATTAAATAAAAACTTATGACCGTACCGCCGATCCATAAACACGGCATCTTTTTGTTTTCCTGAAAACTGCAGCAATTCTATCGTTCCATTACTGGCACTATCTACCTCTCTTTGCGCTGCTTCAAATGAGGTCGTAAAATTACATTGACACTTAACATTCTCGAAAAGGAATGATCTCGGTTTGATTGAATAAATTTTTCCACATGGTATGTGTCGGATTCTGACCGGTTCATTCATGCTATGAAATTCTGATAAAAGCTCATATTCACCTTGCCCGGCAATATCAAACAACCTTTTAAACAAAGCTGCATGTGTTATCTTACTGTCACATTCAGGACATCCCCATCCGGCGAGAATTCTTGCCGGTGTTGTTATAAACCTGGTTCCACAAGTACAGCATCTGAGCTCAACAATATCCTCCCTCCATTCTGACACTAATTCATATTCGCCATATATTGCAGATGCAAACTTATATTTGATTGAATCTGCCTTTAACCCCTTCATCATTGCTGACACATCACCTGAAAAGACAAACATCAGCATAAATAGATACATTTTGATATTTGCGTATCCCTTTTGACACAGATCAGTTTTTAAAAATTTTTCGACTTCATCAGCCGTCACCATGTCATTGTACTTTTTTAATGCCTTTATTAATCTTTTTTGTCCATACGGCAGATACTTTTTACGTCTAAGTTCATACTTAATCAGCTCCCTTATTTCAGTAATACTGCACTGGATACCTGCATCCAGTACTGCCTTACACCATCCGGCATATGCTTCACCACAAGAATATTCCTTACAATCTTCGTAATCTTCTTCATCAACAGAAAATTCATTTCCTTTATTTCCAATAAACTTTTTCAGCTTACATCCATGCTTATAGCACGTTGTCACTTCCGGCATCTGATGCGCCCGATGATAATACCAGTAACCATATTTTTCTTTATCTTCCTGCTGACATATCGGACAGCACTTCAGACATGTAACCACCGGATGCGTTTTTGTCAGCATTTTTTTAATTTCCGGCCTGCTGCATAACACACCTATTCTATGTGAAGTCAATTCTCTTGTCGCAAACGGTGCTATTCCGGAAAACATTTCTGTTTTAAGATAAAACTTTACAACATCCTCATTTCTTATACTCATTACTTCTAGCAATCGATATATGTCCCATCTATATTCATAAGTAATATTCTGGCCTGACTTTTTAAGGTAATAGCAGTCCAAAAAAGATTTAGTATCGTCAAATCCATTTGCCCGTGCTGTACGAAGTAAAAAGGAATATAATAATTCATCCTCCGCTACCTGCGGAACAATTGCAAATCTTGGCATGCAATTCACCTCCTCAATTCTTCTCTTTATAAGCTTGCAATTGATCGGATGTCATGATATCATTAGTTATAGATTTTTTATCTGTCATGAAATCAAACCTCCCATCTTGGTTCTCTTAAGATGAATGGTTTGTTTTTTTTTCGTTTTTTTTCGTTCATTTTCATGTCATTTATTTGTCTTTTTATCATGTTTGTGATTTTATGCTATTTTTATGACAAGTTTTCGATAATTTTCAAAACTATATCAATTAAAAATCCCATTTTTATATATTTATGCTCGTTTATGTGTTATTCTGAAATAAAAACGGAGTAATACAGCTATGTCGCAAATGAAAAAAAATTTTTCTTCTATTGACAGCACCGCCATAAATAAAAGTCCTTCTGCCGAAACCGTAAGCATACAGAAAAAATTGACCGAAGATGCCATCCGATTAAAAAAAGCAAGAGAAAAATCCGGGTTAAAACAGAAGGATTTTGCCCGCTTTATTGGAAGCTCAGTAAAAACGATATCCAACATTGAAAACGGGCATCGAAAACTGTCTCCTGCCATGAAAGAAAAGATAAAACAGTTTGAAGAAAATCACGATCTGTCTTATGAGCAGATGTTCTCAATCTCTGTCAACAAGCTTCTTGAAAGACACGGACTGCATAACACATTCATCAATCATGACATCATCGATAACCTTTACAAACTACTGGATCCTGCAAATCTTACGTTAAAAAAGGCTGATATTGAACGTTATGAAAACTTCCTCAAAAACATGACTGAATGCATGCTGGCATTCCAGCTGGAGGAATTTCAGGCACTGGAAGAAAACCGCCCCTTTAAAAGAACTTCGCCTGTGCAGCTTGCCTATGATTCCGTTCGTGCACGAGATCAGTTTTTTTACAATGCAAAGCATCAGAAAAAATAGTTTTCAGAAACTCACTCATATTATTACTATATCCCCATTTACGGATATATCTGTTGATGGATCTATCAATTTTGAAATAATTTTTTGAGGATGGAGTGATTTGATGATTACATATGATCAGTTCTGGAAAACACTGGCAGATTCACCGGAGACATATTATACACTGACAAGAAAACACGGTATTTCAAACGGTACCATGACAAAACTAAAACACAACCAAAGCCTTACTGTCAGCACACTGGATAAACTGTGCCGGATACTGAACTGTAGAATTGAGGACATCTGCAAATACAGGCCTTAAATAAAGTGAAAATAAAGTATTTTGGAATTTAATTCCGAAGCCAATTGAACCACAGGTTCAATGACAAACGCAAAAACCTCCTGTACAATGGACATCAGTAAACAATGTCGAATAGTACAGGAGGTATTTTTATGTCTGAAAGAATGCTCGTTACGCAGGCCCTTGACGAACGTGACCTGCTTGTAAAGAAAATTAATGATAAGATACAAAAAGCCAGCTTTGTTGATACGATCAAGCCGAATGTTGAGCTGGTCTACAATAAACGGATCAAAAAGGAAGAATTCATCCAGGCTGCTTCATCTGCCTATCAGCAGATTATGGACCTCATCGCACGTTTTCAGACCATTGATGCGGCAATCATCAACTCTAACTCCAATACCAAGATCACCACATCATATGGCACCTATACTGTTGCGGCAGCTATTTCTCTCCGTAGCAGGTTGAGGAACATGGGTGCCTATGATAACGAAGCTAATTTCGAAGATAAGCTTCGTTATAAATTAATTCAGGAATACAGCGAACGCATATGCTTCTGTGACAAGGAAAACGGAAAACTGAAGGAAACGGCAGATTCGATGCGCCTGAGTATCTTAGGTAAGGATACAAAAATCAAAGAGGACAAACCTCTGGCCGTTGTTGATGCCTATATCAAAGAAAATACCACTGAATTAGTTGATCCTCTATCCGCTGAAAAACTGATTGCAAAGTTAGAAGAAAAAAGAGATAAAATGTTATCTGAATTAGATACCCAGATCAAAGTCAGCAACGCAACAACATTCATTGAATTTTAATAACAATGCCTGTAGTGCGAAAATCTCGAACGTGTCTTCCCTGCAGTTGGGGTATAGCTGTCATTATATGCACTATAATGGAATCAGATGTACATACAGAATGTTGAATTCTGCCGGCAGTAAGCTGCCGGCGGGAATCAAACATTTTGAAGACTATAAACCGTCACCGTGTTTTTTCATATGTATTCTGTTAAGTTTCACCAAGTAAATCTTTAATCATCAACTTTGAACCGAAAACTGTCCTGCAGGCATACGCGGTATGCTGAAATCCATGATCAGCGGTTTGGTGTTAAGGCTCTTGACCTGAGATGATCCCCATGGCTGCACTACAGGCATTATCTTACTGCCGCATACACTGCGGCTTTTTTCATTTGGAGGATTTTTGAATTGAAAACGGTAAAAGAATGGCTCAATGAGATCAATATTCAGAAACTAATTGGTTATTATCAGACCATGTACCCGGCCTATCTTGATGATACACGACTGGATGAGACGATGACAATCAGGCAATGTCGTGACATGGAACTGTCCACGCTTCAGAATGCCATCCACAATTTGCAGAATATGCCGATAACACTTCCGGATGATGGAATCCAATATATCATATTTGGTCATAAGATTCTCATAGACAGCTCTGATGATGAGGCATATGTTATCGTCAGTGTCAATGAGCTTCTGGACTACTGTATAGGAGCAGACACATCAGAATATGATATGTACGACCCTACAGAAATACTGAGCTTTCTTGTAGCAGATACACTATTCACCCGGGCACACATCTACGGACTGCTATGTGATGTTCTTCTCAACACCATCACCCCTCATCTGCATCGAGAATCACCTAAAAAAGCCAATCCACTAACTATTCCATCTAATACAGATGCCAATTTGATGGACGATTTATTTCCACCGGCTCAAAAATATAATGAAATACTTCAAGCCATTACGAAACTGCACCTTGATGCAGATGCATATAGGCTAAGAGGCGTAATAAAATCGGCCAACCTGCAGTACGCTGATTACAAGCGAGTCAAGGAACTGTACAAAATCTACCGATTGTTGAAATCCTGAAATAAAATAAGACTCCATACTGAATAAAACAGTCATGGAGTCTTGTTGTTATAGATTTTCTACCATCTCATCATCTTCATCATCATATATTTCAACAACTCCACACTACATATTCTATTTTTCTGTTAAATAATTTTTGCCAATGCTTGTTTCTTTTTATAAAAATATGTTAGAATATTATCAGAAAATAGAACTTGGTGTAAAATTCTAACGACTACCAAATAACATTAGGAGGATTACAAAATGGGGAAGCTTTGGGATGATGTTTATTTAGGAACACTTGAAAAATATAACCAAAAATTAGAACTACTTTCCAAGATGGCTCAGCCTGAAAAATGGACTTATAAAAAAATTCAAAATCAAGATCCTTACAAAATTTTAAGGAACTATATTCAATTTACATATAATAGAATTGATGAAGAAAATAAATTCATTGTTTCACCTGATGGTAAATATCGATGTATGAATACAGGCTTGCTAACTGTATACAATGAAGAAATCATTGCAATCTTTGCCAAAAACCACATACCAGGAAGACAACCTTGGTTTTTTTATGGATTCTTCAAAGAGACCGATAAATTTTTTACAACAAACTTTTCAACATTACCACTTTTAGCAGACTATTGTGATAATGTTAAAGATTTAATTTATGACAATACCCTAGAATTGAAGTTACGAAAAGAGCATATAATAGACGATAACATTGATAGATTTATTGCTGCTGGTTATTCTAACAAAGAACTAATTAATGTTTTACTTGATTCAGCTAAAGGAACTTTAGAAAAAAAGTTAAAAAGGAACTTCAAACTTGCTTTGCCTTTTTATTATCATAATACAGAAACTGGAGAATGTAAAATCCAACTTTTGGCCCCTTTGTATTTTCCAAATGCCCCTGTTCGATTGGCATTAGTATTAAACAAAATACAAAGTGATGCTACAGAATATTATGAAGGAGTTACCGTATTACCCGTAGAATGGGCATATATGAATTCTCGCTTAATAGTACGCCCCGATGAAGAATGGGCCAAATTAATGGATGAATTGGACAATTCAAATGATAATAACTCAATTCAAGATGCTCTTGACAAATTCGATTAAAAATGTTATTCTATTAGAGCATTAATTAATTTTAAAAAAAAGTTAAAAAAAATAAATAATTTTAAAATGTTTTCTGGATTTCTTAATTACAAAAATTTTTATTACAAAACATTTTTAAGGGAAGGCAATGTGTCTTCCCTATTTTACTGTCTATATATATTATAAAATTTACTGTTCTCAAACCATCAAATTATAGATATGCCAATTCATTTCTAATTAGTATATCTATTCCTTAATTATTCCTATTTTTCCTACTTCTCACAATAACAACCGCTGCTGCAACTAATACTAACAGCCACAAACGGACGTTGGATGTATCTCCCGTCTTCACGCCTTTTGAAGGTTTATTTGTACCTGGTTGATCCGAAGGGACATCTGTGCTTTCCGTCTGTTTTGTTTCTTCTGTCTCTTCCGTTTCTTCCGGTACATCTGTTGATTCTGTTTCTTCCGTGGTCTCCGTTTCCTCTGTTGTTTCGGTCTCCGTCTCATCCGGATAATCATCAAAAGATGTCCATTCTGCCTTTGGCTCTACAATGATATCATATTCCAGCTCACCATCTATTTCCGAAGGAATTCTGATTAAAAATGGCTCAGACATGAAATATTGATTACCTTCATGCACCTTTTCCTCCTGGGCGATCAGATACATTCCCTGCGCCAAATCAAGATAAAAAACCTCACCTCTGCTGTCTGTCACATGTTCAATTCCCGACAGATGATGTTTTAAAGCATATTCATAGAGTTGTTTTGCCTGTTCTTCACGGGCACTGTCGCTGTCATCATCCAATGATACACCACAGCCTGCAAACTCATCTCGCCAGACAAATGCACCATTTTCCACATACTGAATAGGATAGATAATAAACTTTACCCCTGACAGATGGACAAGATTATCATTCTCATCCCGTCCATCATAATCAATTTCTATCTCACCCATTCGTGCTTCTGCTTTTGCTGCCAGAGGGCAGGCTACCACCAATATGATCAGCAGCAAAAAGCTGATCAAAAAATATATTTTTTCTTTGATAATGCTCCTGCTTTACTCATCTTTTCTCCTCTTTTTCTCAACCACTTTAAGCACAATGATAATAACGATAACAGCCGCAATGCCGCCAATTAATGCTTTCATGTAGAATGGCATACCTCTATCCAGACTAAGCTCTTCTGCGACCTCCTGCGCGTCTTCATATGGAATCCGTGTGCCGCGTACCAGAAGACGATGCGTATTGATCGCATATGGCGTACAAGTTACCAATGTCACATAATCTTTGCCTTCTTCTATAGCCAGTGCGCTTGTATCACTGGGTTCTACCGTCAATATCTGATCGACCTGATAGGCAAAGGTATGATGCAGCACCTTGATATAAAAGACATCCCCAATCTCTATCTGGTTTAAATCAGTAAAAATCTTGGCATTTGCCAGCCCTCTATGACCAGAAAGTACAGCATGACTGCTTTCTCCACCAACCGGGAGTGATGTGTTTTTCAGATGTCCCACCCCGGACTGCAGTACTTCTTCAGATGTGCCATGGTAGATTGGAACCAGAATATCGATTTTCGGAATGTCGATATATCCCATCATCCCGGTATCGTCAACCTTCAAGAGCTGATTATAAATATCATCCTCCGTCTGATTGTTATCTCCGCCAGAAAATGGATCCATAACCGAACCAATACCAATCAGGCTCTGGTTGTAATCCCTTGCCTGCTGGATCATCGCTTCCTCCTCTTCTTCCGACAGATGAGAAATCTCCTGTTCATAATCACTGGCAATCGTCGAGCTGTTCTTCTGGTTAATGTAATTGCTGACAACCGGATACAGAATCAGCGAAAATGCCACCAGATAACCACATATCTTTAAAAACTTCAATATTTTCTTCATATAACCCGCTTCTTTCGTCTGTTTCTTCTGAAATCACCAATAATCTTACGGTCATTGTCAATTTCAGAAAAAGCAGACCATCCTTCCGGGCCTTTCTCCGGAAAGATGTCTGTTTTCTCAAAGAATACTTAATCACTCAAGCTTTTCTTAATTATTTTGCTCTTCTTCTCTTACTTACAAGGCTGCTTGTAGCTAATACACCAAAGAGGATAACACCTGCAAGTGTTACCATCAAGGCACCTCTGCTACCAGTTGAAGGAAGCTCAGCACCTGATTTATTCTCTACTGCTACTTCTGGAGAGTTATCTTTTGATGTAATTGCTGTGCCGTTTGTAGTCGCACCGTTATAAGTATAATCTACTTTATAACTTGTCAGTTTTCCTGTTGTTTCATCATAATTAGCTGTGATTACAACTTTGATATCTGTAAGAAGGTTGTTATAACCAGCTGGGGCATTTACTTCTCGTAAGTAATATGTTCCCGCTTCCAGACCTTTGACCTGAACTTTGCCATCATCATCAGATACGATTAATGCAGATTCAAATTTAGGATCTGTTACTGCAGCTTCTTCAGCTGTTGCCTGACGATATACACCATTTCCTTCATCTACAATATTGACCTTTTCACCTGCTTTAGAATCATCATTTGCATCTGCTTTGTACAGTTCAAATTCTGCTCCAGCAAGGGCCGTTTCTTTATCATCATTTTCGGCATCTTTATAGTATTTGAAAATTGTAAAATCAAATGTATGTACATCTACAACACTTGGTTCAGATTCACCCTTAGTGTTGCTTGACGGATCATTGCTGTACTCAACTGTGGCCTTATTAGTATTCGGATTCATACCAACTACAGCGTCCTTATTTAAAGTTGCTGTATAAACAACTGTAATTGTTTCACCTACATGATCCTTATATGATTCATAGAAATTATTCAGTGTTACTGTTAATGTTCTGCTATTTTTATCATATGCCGGTTTATATGTATTATTTCCTGAGCTTTTAGCTGTTAATTCTGTATTGCCAACTTTGACAGACTGAATAGCAGTGAAATCTAAGCCTTTTGATAATGTATCTTTAAAGTTGAAAATATAAGAGTTATATCCTGTCATATCCGGCACTTTGGATGTTAACTGGAAAGTCACAGTATCACCGACATTAAAATCTGCTGCATTCTTTTCATCACCTGCTGCCACACTCTGCGGTGCAATATTGTCTTCATCAGATGTTTCATCATCCAATGTCATACCATGGCTCGCTTCCCAACTGCCATCAATAATAGCGTCAACTGTCTGTGAATTATTTGTTGAGCTTTGTGCTGGAATAATTTTCTTATCTACTGTCGGATAGTTACTCTTCATATTAACACTTACATTACCTGTCACACTGACTAATGATGCTGTTGAAGTATAAGTCTGTTCTCCAGGAGCTGAAGATGTATCTGTTGCACCTAATGGATATACTAAATAGTATCCATATGCCAGATTACTAATTACTGTAGAATCTGCTGTTGTCGTTGCGGTTGTATGTGTAGCTGAAACATCATTGCTTGAATCAAGAATCCATCCAAGCATATCTTTTGCAAATGCCGCACCATTAGAGCCATCTGTACCAACCTGTGTTTTAACGTAGTCATAAGCTTTTTCACTTAATGCTTCACCTGTTAATTCAGAAGCGCCCTCAATTTTATTCTGGAAAAATCCTTCATATGCTGGATTCAGCGTATATGCTACATTATTCTCGCTCTTTGTTGCTGTAAAAATCTGATATAAATCCAGAGTTTTCCCTGCTACCGTATTATTGATTGTTAAAGTTCCTGTTGTCTCAGCTGCAAATGCAGTCATTCCCATTGTAAGAATCATGGCTAAAGTCATCATCATTGCCATGCACTTTGAAAAAATCTTTCTCATCATTTTAACTCACTTTCTTTTTTATTTCCGTCATTTCCAAGTTACGCTTTATATACATCCCCTTCTTTATGGTGACGGATCACTCATCATTTTTGCCTTTTCCATGGCTGCTACCTCCCCTCACTCGTTGGTCGTTGTTTCTTTCTCTTATAGTCGCTATAAAGCAGTGCCGCAAACAGCAGCAGACCTGCTATTAAAAACATCTGTATGCCCTTTCCACCGGTATCCGGCAAAACAGCAAAATGTTTATTGGTAATTGTAAATGTAAATCCATCTGCAGAAGTCTTGATAACCGTTGTATAACCGTCTACTTCAGCCTCTGTGACAGAATATGTATAATAATGTGGTTCATCGCTTTCATCAGCCTGATAATAAGCCGGCAGGCCTTGAATAACATGCTTCCAAGTCGTCTCTGAAGCAGAACCGGTGATAACGTAATTTTCATATCCAGACACATTTTCTGTATGTTCTGTACCATCTGCGTCTGTCCATGTTCTGGATAGTGTCACCGTAATACTGTCCGGACGCTTTGTATCCATATCATTAAAGTCTTTCCAGACCTTGTTGATTGTCAAATTAATCCGTTCATCACATGGGTCCTGTGCTTCTGACGGTTCCGGTGTGTCACTGCCGCCGGTATTTAGTGTCGTTTTTGTATCCGACATCAAAACGGCTTTGGCATCACTGACATAAGCATCCAGCTCAGCAGTTGTATCTCCACTTTCATCAGACATTTCTGCATCTTTCAAATCATCATAATCTTCTACATCCTGCATATGTCTGACTGAGAAAATACTCCATCCGCTATCTGTATCTTTTTCATACTGATGACTCAGAATCGATGAGCTCTTCTTTATCTCATCCAATACCGCATCTGCTTTTCTGTAAATACGGTACACATTGCTCTCACCCTCAATATTTTTCTTTGTATTGAAAGCGTAAACCGAGGTTAAATCACTATGCCCACTAAAGGGGCCAACCAGTTTCGATGTTCCCCGGACGACATCACAGTAATACATGTCATTGTTCTGAAGAAGTCCTTCATCGTTATATCCGACAAAGCCGCCGCTTCGGCCATCATCTGTTGTTCCATCGTCATCATTGCCTGCGCCGCCGGCATAAACATCATAGCCGCTTGCTATACCGTAAACTTTACTGTCCGTGATTTTTGTTCGATTGGCTTTGATCAAACTGATGCTGATTGTGGATTTCGTATCATCATCTTTTCCGATAATGCCATCACTATTACATGGCAGCTTAATCGTTGAATCCCCGATTGTAATAATGGCAAAGTCCGTTTCCTGTTCATTTGTGTCGGACTTCTTTGCCAATGCCACAGATATATCCAGTCCCAGGAGATTGACATGCAGCAAATCTCCATCATATAGTGCTTTAACCTGTATAATACCCAGATTAATATTCAGAAGATCTGACTCCTGAATCTTATCCAGATACAAGGCTTTGATAAGCTGGTTCAAAATCGTAACCAAGGCCTTTACCACTGTTGAATCCAACTGTACATCCGCAAGATACGTATAACTGGTCCTGCCGGCAAATCCTCCGGCTGTACCTTCCGAAGATACCTGTTTCAATCCATCGCTCTGCACTTTCTCACTGCCGGCCATACAGCCTGACAATTTCGCCAGATTGGCATACCCGATAAATCCTCCGGCAATCTGTTCATCCCCGCCAATACTCTGGACAGTATATCCACCGGATACGCCTGACACAGTACTGTTATCAATATGTGAACCAAAGATATCCAATACACCAAGGGCACCGCCAAGCAGCTGTCCAAAATTATCTCCAAGGACATCCAGTTTTTCCAGACTGACAACACCGCTCTTTCCGGAATATCCAACAAATCCACCGGCACTGTTTAAGCCGGTGACACAGTTGAGTCCGGTTACTGTGCTGTTCTTAACTGAGCTGTTAAGCAGCGCACCTCCAAAACCTCCGGCGTTGCCGCTGTAAGTGACTTTATCATTCTGACCGGATTTCTTTGCCGTATTGGCACTGACACTGAGTCCGGCATCCTTGCTGCCATCAACTGTCCCGTAATAGATATAGCTCCTGAAAGCATCCAGGACATCTGTTTTGCCAAGCTTCAGCAAATACCCAAGAACCGATGTCTCATCTCCTGCAGAAACCTGAACCCCGGCATCTACATCAGCAATACCAAAACAACCTCCGGCATATTCACCAGCTACAACAGATCTGACACCATCCACCGTGATTCCTGCATCCTGATTATCTTTCTGACCAAGCACTGTTCCAGACAGGCTTCCTGCAAATCCTCCCGCTGCCGATGCATAAGCTGTATTGGCTGTTCCATCACTATAGGCACCGTTGATAACAATTCCCCAGTCATCCCATGCTGAAACATCTGCATATCTGATTGTTGATACCGTTGCATCCAGAACTTTGATCAAATCCGCAGGCGCACTGATCAGACTATTCAATAACTGGCTCAAAAGGTCTTCACCGGCTGTTGTATTCACCGAAGCAACACTTCCCGGTTTTGAATCCCCGACGAACCCGCCGACATAACTTGTACCGTCCACACGTCTGAGCTTTGTTACCTCACAATTCTCAGATGATTTGTCTTGTCCCCAAATCTGGCCTCCGACAAGTATTCCTGTATAGCCGCCGGCATATCCGCATGTCTTCCTGTCATCGGTTCCCGTTGATTTAACGGATAAACCACTCTGATAGCCTTCAACAGAGGAATTTTTGATAACAGGTACAAATACATCCAGAACGTTTAACATCTGCCCTAATTCCAGGTTAAGGTCTAAGATACTGACTGTTCCAAGACTGGCTGCACCGCCATTGATGACTTCACCAGCAAATCCTCCCGCACATCTCAGTGCATTGACGGATTTTGCCTGATATGCCTGTCCATTCGTAATAGTACCGGTGTGCATTGAACCCACATATCCTCCGGCAGCTCCGCCATCCGCAAGATTCGTCTCACTTCTGTACTGCTTTCTGCCTGCTGTGACCGTATAACCATAAGCGTATTTATCTAATATCTGATCCAGCTCTTCCTGGTTATTGACTGTGCCATTCTCTGCAAGGTCACTTCCGTAACCGCCATATCTGCCGACATATTTTACCCATGAATTCCATGTCTGATAATCCATCTTTTCCAGCGGGCCATAGACTGCCGTATTTTCTTCTGTCGGATAAACAATACTTAAGGCACCTAAAATGTTATCGGCTTTGACCAGCCCCCACAAAAGGGAAAGACTGCCTGCACTGGCTGTATCAGCAGATTCCATAAGGCCGGTAAAGCCGCCTGCGATCTCTGCACCATATACAGAACGGATTCTTACCGCCTCACAGGTACTGGTTGGTCCGGTATAATCTTTGCCTTTCCACTTATCTGTATTGTCTCCCCAGATATGGCCACCTTCGTTATATCCGGCATAACCGCCGGCCAGACCTCTTTGAAGTGATGTCGTAGATACTGCCTCTGCACGAACAGCACCGCCGCATGGAATACATGTTGTGGAACTGTTTCTGATTGTCGGTACAAAATCCGATGCAACAGATGCCAGTGTATCCCTTACATCAACAAGCCCGCTTAAGATGGATGCATCCCCAAGCACACTTGCAACATTTCCGGGTTCCAGATCACCCACGTAACCTCCGGCTGTAATCTGACCGACTACATAGGAAAAATTATTGGCATCTGAATCCTGTATATGACCACCTGAAATCTTTCCCGCAAATCCGCCGGCATCTCCCAGCACATCATCCTCCGATGCATCTGATTCTGTATTTTACATGGATGCCTTCACTGCAAAACCACCTGTATTGCCGGTAACATCCGAATGCTCTATCGTTGATACAACAACATTCAATGCATCTAGCACATCTGTAATGGCGATTGACTTTCCCAGAACACTTAACCCTTTTCCAACGGATGCAGCCGAACCGATATCCATGTATCCGATATAACCACCGGCATACCTTGCTCCGGTTACAGCATACGTGCTCTGCTTTTCATCAAAGTAATCAGAACCATCTGTACTCTCCAAATCTTTTGGAGGTGTTACTGTCGTATTTTTCAGATTAGACACATTACAATAGCTGACCTGTACGCCACTGCCGTATCCGATAAATCCTCCGGCACTTCCGGAATTTGAATCGTCATCCCTGATAGCTTTCGCACTGACTGTAAATCCTCCGTCTGATTTTATTCCCGCATACTTCACATAAGGGATATAAGCATTAATCAGGTCAAGCAGCTGCGTAATGTTGATATTCAGTCCATTGATATTACCTAATATACTGATACCGCCCGCAGCCTGAGCTAATGCCCCTGAATAAACATTACCGCCAAATCCACCGGCATAAGACTGCCCATTCACATAATCCAGATTGTAAACGGCATAATAATTGTCGTCTCCGGCATTCTGGTTATCAACTGTACCGCTCTGAAAATCGCCTGCAAATCCACCGGCTGTATCAGCAGATACCCCGCCGCCATCTACATAGACAACTGTGCACTGTGTATATGAAGGGATCAGATATTGTACAGCCGTTAAAAGGCCATTTGCCTCTATTAAAGTTTTTACAGCCGTTTCGTTACTGTCACTGACTTCAGCAAGACCGCCGGTTTTTGAAATACCTACAAAACCGCCCGCTGAGCCGCCATGATCTGCTGCCGTGACGGATTTCAGATTTTCAGCTTTGCAATTCGTAAATTTTGCACTATGTGCTCTCGCTGCAAATCCACTGGCAGAATATTCAATAACAGAATTATCTGTTTGTGAACCTGTTTCCTTTACTGTATAACCATCGGATATACCTGCTGCCTCTGAATCATTAATCTCAACCTCTACACCCTGTGCGACAGAAAGCAAATTGCTGACTTTCAATAAATGGTTCAATCCCAGCAGGTTAATCGTCAGACCGCCTGTACTTGCCAGACTTCCTGTGCCTGTAATACCTATAAATCCACCGGCTATATTATTCGCTGTAACGGAATTCAGGTTTAAGGTGCTGACATTTTCAATTGTTCCGCCTATAGCTTCACCAAAAGCACCGCCTGCACAATTACTATTAGCCTTAACATTGCTTCCATCTGTGATACCTGACACACTCACATCATCCACTGTAAATCCAAGGAAAGCGGCAAGTCCAACTGTTGCATTTAAGAGTCCGGCTACACTGGCTGTCCCGATTGAACCTGCAACACCTCCGGCATAGTTATCTGCTGTGACATTTTTCAGGTTTGAAATACTGCTCTGCTTCTGGTTCGGAATATCCGTCAAAATACCTTTCTGCCAGAAAACAAGCTTCTGTAAGTTTTCATCCGAAGAATTACCGATATATGCTGCATCACCTTTGCCAACCAGGCCACCTGCATAATCACCCGTCGTACTGACATTCAACCCGCTGCTGTGAATCTGACATCCTGCAACCGCCGAAGGAGCAACACCTACTAATGAAAGCAGCGCAATGTTTGTTCCATTTGCAGAAAGCAGATTAGTCAGAAGTGATGTTACAACCTTTAATAACGAAGTATCTGTTGTTTCCGTTGAACCAAGATTTGTCAGCCATCCTATCGTTGCATTTCCACAAAATCCACCAACACAGCTACTCTTATTATTCTCATCGATATCTGTTCCTGTAATTGTAAGAGGATTGTCACCCGTGTCTATCGTGCAATTAATTGCATCCGTATAAGCCTGCGCACCTGCAAAGCCACCCAGATAACTGCATCCTGTCACTGAATAATTACTTGACTTCACTGAACATTCATAGAGAAGACTCGCCGGAAGACCAAAATGCTTGATATCAATATTCAGGCCATCTGTCAGCGTACCTTTAATCTCACCATCTCTTGCCAAACCGACAAAGCCGCCGCCAAACTTCTGGGCTGTTACCGTATAGCTGCTGTTTTCAACGCCGGAATTCTTAATCCAGCTGCCTGTCTGCTGCCCTATAAAGCCTCCAATATAGCTCTTATCAGATGTTCCAACTGTTCCTGATAACCCGGAAACTTCACAGCCTTCAACAACAGCATTGATATAACCTGTAGGTATCAAATCTCCAACCGGTATGGCATTTCCAAGCAAAATCGTAATCAAGTCACCAAGACCCAGACCCGGAATGATATTCAATATCTTTGTCAGTCCATCTACAACACCCTTCAATAACTTTGACAAACCATCATACTCTGTCATACCTTCCATATAACCGATGAAACCGCCTGTACGATCATTGACACTGGTTACAGATGCCTGCGAAACTTTACAATGAGATATCTTCACATCACCAACCACACGTCCGGCAAAACATCCTGTTGCCAGGGCTGTCGGGTCCTTCGCTCTGGCATTAAGCATGTTACTAAGTAACTCTCTTAAATTCAACTGAACCTGACCGATTGTAATAACACCTACCAGAATGTCAACCAGACCTCCCAGCAAACCTCCTACACCTGAAAGCAGCCCGCTGATCAATGTCTGATCCGCATGAACCTCTGTTGTTGTATTCGATACCTTAACATTTGATAATTCCAGATCGGAAACTTGCGTTGTGCCGCCGCTGAGGCCAATATTTTCTGTTGATACAACACTGGATATCGTCGCAAAAAAACCTACACCAATATAAGATGTAACTTCCAACCGTGAAGACTGGTCAACGGTAATATTTGAGATGACTGGTCTTTCTACATTGTCCGAAATATCTGTTGCTTTACTATAATCCGTGACACTTTCATCATTATTCCATAATGTTGACTGCCCACTTGCTTTAGCACCGATCATATTTCCAGAAAACATTAATGGCGTCCAATTTTCATCAGACAAATCAATATCACGGAAAATAATATAATTGGCAGAAGCTGAATACTTCTGACCTGAGGCTTTATCAATGTCCAGATTCGGATTAATTTCACCCGTTGACTGAGTAACACCACAACGTCCTCTTTCAGTGATTATCGAAGTATGCTGACTTAATTTTTTATCTGCACTATGGATTCCTTTTTCACCAAATGAATACTCATCTGTTCCATTTTGTTCCTTTGTTAAATCAGCATCACCGCCATACAGCATAATAGGATTGCCATCACTATCTGTATCCACATACCATTTCGCATTATGCAAATACGCCTGATAGACGGCACCATAAACCGTATCACCTGATCCTATTTTTCTCAGCTGCTCCGCATTGCCAATCAAGATATATGTCTCATCACCAATCGTTTTAACAACCTGCCCCTGGAAATCTCTTCCGTCTATGGCATCGCCATCCGAAGTTGTTCTGATCTGATCTGCAACTAATTCAGGTTTATCTGAATCAAACTGCACTGAAATCACATAATGATGGTTTTTACTATAAGTCAGATAATCTGCATCTTCTCCATCCGGATAAATCATCTGCCCCATACCAAACTGAGGCGCATCATAATCCAATGACATCACCGGTTCATTTTCAGAATCATCCTGCGCAAGCACCATCAGCTGATAAGGATTATAGATGTAGATTGTATCTGTCTCTTTGTCATATAAATTCGGCGTTTCTCCTTCCGGAACAGTTTCACCGGAAATCTTTCCTGTAAAGCTGTCTGAGACTGTCCAAACCTGACTTATATCCAGAACAATATCATTCATTAAAAGATACTGTCCATCCGGACTGTAAACCAGCTCTCCATCCTCATTTGTTACAGTTTCACCTGAGCCAATCTCACCATCTTTATCTCCCGTATGGACCGGATTTCCAGAGCCAATCTGCTGCAGCTGTGAGTAATTATAGATACAGATTTTCCCATCCTGATAATATGTTGTATTATCCTCTGATGTATCCTGTGTTTCTTCCTCTATCACCGATTCTGATGAATCAGTGGAAGAACTGTCCGTCTCCTCATTCTCTGCTGCATCATCCGATACCTGGGATTCTTCCGATTCAATGTCACTTTCCACACTGCTCTGCAAGTCTGTCTGCTGGACAGTTTCTGTAAGTCCCATTTCTGCTGCATCAACAATATTAATTTGTGAAACGAAAATTGCTATACACAACAGGATAGCTGTCATCTGTCGTATGATTTTCTTCCGTTTTCTCATAATAAAGCCTCTAATCTATTGAATCATTCTTATTCCTGCGCATTTACTTTTTGCATCCATTCCGGCTGCATTGCCGCTGCCAGGAAACAGCAAAGCTGTTTCTTTGAAAACACGCCACATTCACCATTAACAATCATTCGGATAGCCTCCTCATGCTTGAGCTTCCTTTTATAAGGTCTGTCACTAATCAATGCATCATAAGCATCTACCAGTCCAACCACCTGCGCGCACAACGGAATCTCATCTCCCTTTAATCCATCAGGATAGCCATTCCCGTCATAGCGTTCATGATGATACTTGCAAATATCATAGCTATACCGGTTCAACTTCTCAGTTGTCACTCCTTCAGGAAATCTCAAAGTCATCTCTGCGCCTGTTAAAGGATGCTGCTTCATAATCTCCATCTCCTGACTGGTTAATTTACCCGGTTTGTTAATGATTTCCATCGGCACCTTAATCTTGCCAATATCGTGAATCGGAGCAAGATGTGAAACATTCTTAATCTCATTCTCCTCAATCCCGTATTCCGGGCAATTTTTCTGCAGCTGCCGGTAAACTTTCTCTGTATAAAAACTGATATCATCCTGATGCTCTTTTTCCATCAGATTATTGTGATTTAGGACAGATACCAAAAGTGAGACCATATCCCAATATTGTTTTTCAATATCGGATTCCTTTTTTCTTAATTCTTTTTCCATATTGACCAATGTTTTGAAAATCACTTTCGAATTGTGAAACGTCAGAATCATTGTTCCAATATTCCGGTCTATATACTTTTTCATATCCATCCAGACATAATGGTCCGACTTAAGCTTTTCACGCCTTCTATATTGAATGTCTTCTTCCAGACATCCATTCAAAAAGTCAGTATCTGTCCCTTCTAATGCCAGAAAACTTTTCAGCTTACTCTGATCTTTTTCGTGAACAAATTTTTCAATATAATTTTTTACAAAATCACCATATAATCCATTTTCAGGAATTTCACGACTGACCTCCCGGCTATGAGAATAAATACACTCATATGAGTTTTCATCCAAATCAACCTTCATGACAACATAAAACCTGCCGAAATAATCATCTTTCCCAGAAGAAATAATGTCTGAAACCATAATATTTTCCAGCTGGTTATTATAATTGTTCTGTAATCCTAAAAGGATATTGTGAACCTTACAATGTTCTGTGCGGTTTCCTGAACAATTGGTCCTATGTCAAGAAAAAGTACAAATTAAATGTAACCAATTTTCTCCCGTTTATGGATAGCTTTGCCTAACTCGCAACTTCCATGATGTTCCTTTCAAGATTTGCAAGATACTGTTCCTCA
>Ga0129312_1000302_pt1 | contig 46672 bp, 40 predicted proteins | sample O827metagenome_FD_94434 | JGI IMG/M metagenome (GOLD analysis project Ga0129312, IMG submission 94434) | Orangutan group fecal microbial communities from Wisconsin, USA - O827 metagenome | ecosystem: Host-associated > Mammals > Digestive system > Large intestine > Fecal | place: USA: Wisconsin... | reverse complement strand
TTAACCTTCCGTTTGTCAAGAGGTTTTTTCTCTTTTTTGCGGAGATTTTCATGTTTTCCGCCCCCCTCCGGGCCGTTTCGAAGCCGTTCATCGGAGAGCTTGCATATATTATCACGCCCCACCTCTTTTGTCAAGTCTTTTTTTACAAATTCTGACACTCTTTTTTGTTTGTTTTGCCGGGGCCGTTTCCGGGGGACAGGTGTCCTCTCCCGGGTGTACAGCCCGGCTTCAGGGGCGGATTTTTCCTTTCCAGCGGGCGGTGAGGTAACGTGGCCGAAATGCTGCAATCCTGCAAAATGCCCCGGGTGCTATCTCCGGGACAGGTTGCCGCTGATATCCCCCAGGGCATCGGAGGCATCGATTTCCGTCTCCTCCCGCCGGGCCAGATCTGCCAGGCTCACCACCCCGCACAGCACCCCATTTTCCAGGACAGGCAGACGGCGAACCTGCTCCCGGCCCATAAGGTGGGCCGCCACGGCGGCATCCATGGCCGGGCTCCCCGCCACAATCCGCCGGGTCATCACCGTCTCTGCCCGGGCCCGGGCGGGGTCCCGGTCTGCCGCCAGGCAGCGGGTGACAATATCCCGGTCGGTGAGCAGCCCCCGGAGCCGCCCCTGAGGGGTGCACACCGGGAGCATCCCGATGTTGTATTTCGCCAGTATCCGGGCCGCCGTGCTCACCGGCGTTTCCGGAGAAATCCAGATGGGATTCGGGGTCATCAGTTCTTGCAGCTTCATAAAAGCAGCCTCCTTTTTCTGCCAAGTATGGACAGGAAAAGGAGGCTTTATTCCTTACGGAATGGTTACCGGATTATGGGGGTGATGCAGAATTCGAAGGAAATATCCTTTTCCTCCAGGCGGTATTCCGGCCGGAGCTCCGGGCCGCAGGAGTTGGAGCCGATGCCGGAAACCTTGTAGTCGATGCGCAGGTGGGTATGGCCGTCGGGTTGCAGGGCATCGGTGTGGGTGGCCCGGGTCAGGGCCTGGGCGGAATAGCCCAGGGCGCTGCACTGGAAGTCCCGGCTGCTCTCGAAGCGGAAGCCGCCGATTTCCAGCATACGTACTCCCCAGTGATTGCCGTGCTCCTGGGGGCGGATATAGGGGACGTACTCCCGGCTGGGGGTACTCTCATGCAGGCCGACGGTGCTGCCGTGGTGCATATCGCAGTAGCTTTCCAGGGGGCCGCTGCCGTAGTAGCGGAAGGGAGCATTCTCCTGGGGGAGCAGGAACTCAAAGCCCAGCCGGGGCAGATACACCACATTCTCCCCCACCTTGCCCTGAAGCTGCACCCGGATTTTTCCCTGGGCATCCACAAAAACCTCCATCTCGTACCGGAAGAAGGGCTTGCGGGCCACACCGGCCAGGGAGCCCTCCACCTGCACCTGCCCCGGCTGCACCCGGCAGCGGTAGGTTTTGCGGAAGAGCTTATCCAGATTCTCCCCCTGCCAGGTATCGTAGCTGCCCCAGCGGGCTTTGATATTCCGGTCGTTGTCCGTGGGGGCCCGCCAGGCTGTCAGGGCCACCGGGGCGGCCAGCTGCTCTTGCCCCGACACCACCAGAGAGGTGAAGGTGCCCAGTTCCCGGGAGAAGACATAGCGGAAGCCGGGGCCGGAGAAGACCACCTGGTTCTCCTCCTCCTGCGTGGCTGCGCCCTGCTGCCACTGGACAGGATTCTCCCCCCGGGCCAGGGCGTGCTGGGTCTGGGCCAGGAGGGCATCCCCCCGGTACAGTCTGCAGGTCAGATACAGGCCGTAGCGGCAGGGGGCGGCGGGGATGGAGACAGGAATCTCCGCAGACTGGTGGGGAGCCAGGCTCAGGCAGCAGCGGTTTTCCGCCACCGCCATGCCGTCGGCTTCCAGGGTATATACAAAGCTGCACTCTGAGAAGGAGGTGAAATCAAAGCGGTTGGTGACGGTGAGAACGCCGTTTTCGAAGGCGGTGGCCATGGGCTGGTAGGCGGCCTTGACCTCCAGGGAGCCGGATTTCAGGCTCCGGTCGGCAAACACCATGCCGTCGCAGCAGAAGTTGCCGTCGTGGGTCAGCTCCCCGGGGAAGTCGCCGCCGTATTTCTGCACGCCGTTTTCCACCACGGTGTGGTCGGCCCACTCCCACACGCATCCGCCGATAAGGTTGGGGTAGCGGTCGAAGAGCCGGTTATAGTCCCACACGTCTCCCGGGCCGTTGCCCATGGCGTGGGAATATTCGCACAGGAAGATGGGCAGGGGGGCATCCGGATTTTGGGCCTCCTGCTCCAGCTCCTCTAAGCCGGTGTACATATGGGAAACCACGTCCACATGGTCATATTGCTTGGTGTGGCAGGTGTCCTCGCAGTGGCGCAGGCGGCCATCCTGCCGGGCGGCCAGCCATTGGAGCATGGCCACCTGATTTTCCCCGAAGCCGCTTTCATTGCCGGTGGACCACATGATAACGGAGCAGTGATTTTTGTCCCGCTCCACCGCCCGCTGCATCCGCTCCAGGAATTCCCGCCGCCACATGGGGTTGGCGCAGGGCCAGTCCGGGTTGTCGCTGTCGTAGTAATAGGGGGTGCCCGCCTCCCGCTGGATGAAGCCGTGGGTCTCCAAATCCGTTTCCAGCACCACATAGAAGCCCATCTCGTCGCACAGGTTCAGGAACACCGGGCTGGGGGGATAGTGGGAGGTGCGCACGCAGTTGATATTCAGCCGCTTCATCTCCTCCAAATCCCGGCGCAGCTCTGCCTCGGTCTGGCACCAGCCGTTTTTCGGGTGGGTGTCGTGGTGGTTGACACCGTGGAGCTTTACAGGGACACCGTTGATGCACAGCTCCCGGCGGTCGGAAACCCGGATGGTGCGGAAGCCGATTTTCTGGACAATCTCCTCCCCTTCCCGCTCCAGTGTCACGGTGTACAGGTGGGGCTGCTCCGGGTTCCACAGCCGGGGGTTCTCAATTTCCAGCCGGGCCTGTTGGGTGCGCTCCGCCCGGGCCAGGCAGTGCCCGGCCTCGTCCAGCACCCGGATATCCGCCGGGGCATCGGCGTGCACCAGGATGGCGTTCCCCTGGGTGCGGATGTCCACATCCCGGACATGGCCCCGGGGCCGCTGCAACAGGTAAACGTCCCGGAAGATGCCGCTGTAGCGGAAGAAATCCTGGTCCTCCAGGTAGCTGCCGCAGCACCATTTCAGCACCTTCACCCGGAGGGTATTGGTGCCGGGGCGGACGAATTCTGTCAGATCGAACTCCGCTTGCAGGTGGCTGCCCTGGGTGAAGCCCACGGCCCTGCCGTTTACCTCCACAAAGGCGCAGGAGGACACCCCCTCCAGAACCAGATAAACCGGGCCCCAGAGGGATTCCAGGGAGAAGGTCCGCTGGTAAATGCCGCAGGGGTTCTCGTCCGGCACATAGGGTGGGTCGCAGGGGAAGGGGTAGTTGATATTGGTATAGTTGGGGTGCTCATAGCCCAGCAGCTGCCAGCAGGAGGGCACGGGGACGCAGTCCCAGTGGCTAATTTCCGCCGGTACCGCCGTCTCCCTGGGGAAGAAGGCGAACTGCCACTGGCCATTCAGCAGGGTATACTCCGACTTTCCCCCGGGGATGTAGTAGGCCCGGGGTGGGAGCCGGTTCTGGCTGGTCTTCTCGGGGTTTTCATAAATCCTGGGCATGGGAATTTTCCTCCTGTTCTTTTTTCTCCGTCTTTTCCAGCTGGCGGAAGACGGGGCGCATAATTGAGGCTTGCAGGTAGCTTACGCAGGCGAAGCCCAGCATAAACCAGAACACCAGGGTATACACAAAGGTCTGCATGGACACCAGGGCAATCAGCAGCGGCAGCAGGGTCAGCACCACCAGCAGCACCGTCCGGGGCAGCTTGGCCACCGTCAGGATAACCGCATTCATGGTGTGCTGGCGGATGGTATTTTCGTACCGGGCAATCAGCAGGAAATAGTAGTCCCCCAGGGCCACCACGAAAATTGCCACCACCAGGCATACCCCCCGGGCTACGGACAGGGCCCCGCCGGTGAGATAGGACAGGGCCAGCATCCAGTCTGCCACCAGCCCCGCCAGAAACAGCACCACCACCAGCCAACCCAGGGTTGCTTGCTTAAAATTGTCCCGGAAGGCCCGGAAGAAGGGCTTCACCACGCCCCCATCCTCTTCCATGACCATGCTCTGGGTCACCCGGTGCAGCGCCGCCTGGGCCGCCCCCGCAGTTACCACCGGCAGGCAGCACAGCAGGAACAGGGCATTGACAATAATCAGGTCCCCTACCCGGGACAAGAACTGCATTACAGGGTTCTCCGGATGAAACAAATTTTTCATATTCTTCTCCTTTGCCCTTCCGTTCTCACCCCCGTCGGGGGCCGGAAATGTCCCCTTCAATATACCATCTTTCCCCGGGAAATTCAATCATACTTTTCCCCCGGTACGCAAAGCCCCCGGCGGATTTGCATGGCCCATAGGCCGCAAATTCGCCGGGGGTGTGTTCTCTTATCGAGCGTTATTTTGGGACGATTGAACGCAGATGGATCAGCAAGCTTCCTGGTTGGTGTCGGTGCAGCATTGCCGGGCGCCCTACTGATTTTCAGGAAACACTCAGCAAACTCTTACAAAAGGAAGAGCTCCTAACTTTGGAAGAGTTTGTTGACTATTTCCAGAACACCATTTTACCTGAGTATTGCGGAAGTCCAGACACAGAAACCAGCATTCCCGAACTTCCCGGCTGGGATCTCACCTTTGATTCAATGTCGCCAATCCAGCGATATGAAAATCTGGAGAAAGCAAGAACCATTAGTCTGGTCAACTTGAAGTGTAGCCCCATATTGATTGGTTCATTACGTTCCGAACCGGGATTCTTCCCTGCCTACTGCGCATTTTTCAATATGTCTACTTGAATGCGTCGGCAAGACCTCCCCGGGTACTCACACGTTCTTTCCCTCTTCACCTGCCGCATTTACCGTAAATGATTCCGTGTAGCTATTGGGCTTTGTTTTGTCTTGCAAACTCGCCCTCATTTGCGGCCTTATATGCGATTTCTGTTCGTAGGCTATGGGTGCCTCTGGGAATCCTTACTATATAGTATACTTTATTACACCAAAAGTCAACATACAGTTCCGTTTTTAGGTGGTAATCGTGTGCTAACCTATTGTCCGGGGTTGGTTTTTTGTGATGTTTTTTGGCAAGTGGGGATATGGCGGTGGTGGGGGGCGCTTTGGGCCTTGCAATTGGGGGTGGGGGTATGTATAATCAGGCTGATGGGAGAAATTTCCCAAAAAGATGAACGTGAAAAGGAGAAATCACCATGGCGCATTCCTACTATGGCTTTATGCTGGATGTCAGCCGTCACTTCATGCCGCCGGAGGATGTTTGCAGGCTTTTGGATGCTGCGGCTCTGTGCGGAGTGAACACCATGCACTGGCATCTCACCGACGACCAGGGTTGGCGGGTGGAAATCCGGAAATATCCCCTGCTCACCCAGGTGGGGAGCCGGCGGGGGGCCACCCACTTCGGGCGGGTCTCCGAGACGGAGAACAACTGCGGCTACTACACCCAGGAGCAGATTCGCTCCCTGGTGGCCTATGCCCGGGAGCGGGGCATTCAAATCATTCCGGAAATCGACATTCCCGGCCATGCCAGTGCCTTGCTGGCGGCCTATCCCCAGTTCGGCTGCCGCCGCACCGTAGTGGGGGCCGGGGAGGAAGAGACGGTGGTGGAGGCTCCCTATGGCTACCAGGTGCTCACCACCGGGGGCATTTATCCCAACCTGATTTGCGCCGGGAAGGACGAAGCCCTCCGGTTCTTAGAGGACGTTCTGGACGAGCTGACCGATCTGTTCCCCGCCCCCTATGTCCACATCGGCGGGGACGAGGCATTGAAGCTCCACTGGCGGCGCTGCCCGGACTGCCGCCGCCGCATCCGGCAGCTGGGGCTGAAGGATGAAGAGGATTTGCAGCGCTGGCTGGTGCTGGAAGTCGGCAAGTATCTGGCCGGGAAGGGCAAGCGCACCATCGTCTACAACGACTGCCTGGCAGGCGGCCTGCTGCCGGAATACTTCGTTGTGCAGCAGTGGCTGGGCATGGAGCAGGAGACCCGGGAATTCCTGGAAAGCGGCGGCACCGTCATCCGCTCCGAGACCAACCACTATTACTACGACTACGCCTATTCCGATATCGATGTCCACACTATTTGGAGTGCCCCCCGGATTCCCGCCTATGCCCAGGGTCTGGAAGCGGGTCTGGTGGGGGTGGAGTGTATGCTCTGGACAGAGCGGGTCACCAATCTGGCCCAGGCTGCCCGGATGCTCTTCCCCCGGCTCCCCGCCGCCATCCTCAAGGCCCGGGAGCCGGAGCTGCCCTGGGAGGCCTTCTGCCTTCGTCTGCGGGAAACCCAGCAGCAGCTGGAGGCGATGGGTATCACCGGAGCCCCGGAGACCCTGTGGCATCTGTCAGAACAGGAGCGGGAGCAGGTCCATCAGCAGGACCGGCAGATGCGCACCACCCCGGAAACCATTCTGGTGGAGCGGGACGAGTGCCGCCTGGTGCAGCAGGAGCAGCTGGAAAAGCTGCTCTGGGACATTGAGATGCCCTATTCCTTCGCCCTGCGGGTAATTGACCATGCCTTCAAGGATATTCCCAACTTCTGCGGTGCCGATTCCAGCCTGGCCGGAGACGGGGTGGAGGTGCTGGCAGAGCAGCTGCTGGAGGTGGTAAAGAGCCGGGAGGACGGCCCCTGGAAGGACATTCCCCGGCAGATTTACCTGGACACCATGAAGTGCTTCTCCCGGTTTGTAAGAGAGCATCGCCGCTCCCTGGGCTATTACGGCTTCGACCGGTGGGAGTGGACCCCCCACCAGGTGAAGGCCGAGCTGTTCCGCATCGGTCAGCTGGAATATCAGCTGTACCGGGAGGAGGGCCAGTGCCTGATTGGCCTGCACATCCCCTCGGACGTGTGCCTGGATATGGCCCTGCTGGACGAGTCCGTAGCCCAGGCCCGCCGGTTCCTGGAGGTCTATTTCCCCCAATGGGCCCAGGCCCCCATGGAATGCGAGTCCTGGCTGCTGTCCCCGGCTCTGGCCCAGCTGCTGCCGGAGGGCTCCCGGATTCTTAGGTTCCAGCGGCCCTTCCAAATCACCCAGGTGAATTGGGAGCCGAATGACGTGCTGGAATGGGTCTTCAAGCTGGCAGCGGCCCAGCAGAAGAACGTTGACCTTGCCCGGCTCCCGGAGGACACCAGCCTACAGCGCTCCATGAAGGCCGCCCTCCTCGCCGGTAAAAAGATTGGCGTGGCCCATGGCCGCCTTGTCGCCCCCTTCCAAAGCACCGGGGGCTGATAGGCAGCGCATCCCATAAAGGAAAATATTTTAGCGGTAGGAATTGGGATTTCTTCTCAATTCCTACCGCTATTTCTATTTTGGAATAAATACCTTCCGTGAATCTCAAAAGGGCACGTCCCACCCCCGCAAACCGGCTCAGGGTGCAGCTTGCCTTTGGCCCACGGAGCCACGGAGAATCAGCTCGGAGTGGAGCTTGAGGCAGCTGATATGGACATGGTGAATCTGGCTGTTCAGGGCGTAGTAGGCGCTTTTGCCCAGCTCGGTTCTGTCCTGGCGGATGGAGGACAGGGTGGGGGTCAGCTCCCGGCACACCGGCAGGTCGTCGATGCCCAGGATGCTTACGTCCCCGGGAACCGCCTTGCCCAGGGCCAGGCAGCGCAGCAGCACCTCCCGGGCCAGGAGGTCGTGGCTGCACTGGATTGCGGTGCACCCCCGCTCCAGCAGCCGGGGCAGATGCACCTCCAGGCACTGGTTCAAATCGTCGGAATGCCCGGCCAGTTCCCGGTCGTCCTCCAGGTGGTGGATGCGCAGCGCCCGGAAGAAGGCCCGGCAGCGCTCCTGGTAGATATACGAGCCCAGCCCGGGGCTGAGGTAGCCGATGCGCCGGTGGCCCAGCTGGGTCAGGTCCCGGACGGCGGACTCCATGGCCTCGTCGTTGTCGATGCCCACCTGGGTCACCTGGGGATTGTATTGGTTGTGGTTGTCCAGCAGCACCGTGGGGGTGCGGCAGGTGCGGAACTCCGATGTCCAGGGGTCGCTGAGGGTATTGCCCAGGAAGAAGCCCCCCTGGTAATTGTGGCGGAGCATATAGGCATCGTACCGGTATTGGCGCTGCAACTCATCGCTGAGGGGAACCAAATCCACCTGCCATCCGTCCGGCTCCGCCAGCTTGCGGAAGCCGGTCACCAGGCCCCAGCCGAAATCCTCAGGCCGGGCGTAGGCCACGTTCTCAATGAACACGCACAGCCGGGGTGCCTCCCAGCCACGCACCTGCCGGGTGTAGCCCAGCTCCACCGCCGTCTCCAATACACTGCGGCGCATGGCCTCGCTGACATCCCCGGCCCCGCTGAAGGCCTTGGACACCGTCCCCTTGGATACCCCCAGCCGCTTGGCAATATCGTCCATGGTGGCCACATCCGTCACCCCGCTTCCCATTGTTTTTCCACATTATAAAGTATCCTTCCCCAAATTGCAATGATAAAGTTTCGAAGAATTTCGTAAACTGGTTTCTTTTGCGGTATCTTTTTGGATGGTATGGCGCAAAAAGGCCCCGGAAGGGAGAATTCTTGTTCCCCGCCGGGGCTTTGTTAGCAATATTTCAGGTATTATCCCGGGTGATGTTCCGCAGCCAGATATACTTGCGGTAGTGCAGGAACACGGCAGGGAGCTTGATGAGCTCGTCCATGCTGCACAGGCAGAATACCACCGGGGCGCTCCAATGCCAGCGGAAGGCGGCCAACTGGCTCAGGGGGACGCAGATGCACCACATGAAGACGATATTGGACTTCATATCGAATTTGGCGTCGCCTCCGGCACCGAAGATGCCGTCCAGCACCGCATGGTTCACGGCCTGGGCCGCCACGTTCAGGCCGGTGAAGGCAATCATAACCCGCAGATAGGATGCCGCCTGGGGGGTCAGCTGGGTGATGTTCATAATCACCGGGGTCATGGCCACCAGGAAAACACCGGTGCCCACACCCACCACGGCGGCCAGCTTGGTCAGCCGGGCGGCGTAGCTCTTGGCCTTATCCAGCTGGTTGGCACCCAGCAGGTTGCCAATAAGGATACCGGCACCGCCGCCCACGCCCCAAATCAGGCAGGAGAGCAGGCTCTTCATCACCGCCACAATGGAGTGGGCCGCCACGGCATCACCGTTCATGTGCCCCAGCACCACGGAATAGGACATATAGGCCACGCCCCACACCAGGCTGGCCCCGATAACCGGGGTGGTATACTGCAAAAAGTCCCGGAACAGCAGCTTGCCGGGCTTTTCCAGCAGGCCCCGCCACCGCAGCTGCACCGCCCCCCGGCGCTTGGTAATCACCACCGCCAGGGTTAGCTCAATGGCCCGGGCAACCACCGTGGCCAGGGCGGCACCGGCGATGCCCATGGCCGGGAAGCCCAGCAGGCCGAAGATGAACACCGCATTGAGCACAATATTGGCCACCACCGCCACGGAGCTGATGACGGAGTTTTCGGCGGTATGGCCGGTGTTTTTCAGCAGGGCGAAATACACCTGGGTAACGCCGCAGAAGAAATAGGAGGGGGCCACCCACCGCAGATACTCCGCCCCCAAGGGGATAAGGCCCGGGTCGTTGGTCAGCAGGGCCATCAGCTTCTGGGGAGCAAGCAGCGCCGCCAGGGTGATGATGCTCCCGATGCACAGGATGATTTTCAGGCCGGTGGGGGCGATTTTCTCAATGGATTTGCCGTCCCCCTTGCCCCAGTACTGGGCGGCCATAATGCCCACGCCAATGCTGAAGCCCGTCACCAGCAGATTGAGGAAGAACTGCACGTTCCCCGCCAGAGAGGCCGCCGCCATGGCCTGCTGACCCAGCCGCCCCAGCATCACCGCATCCGTCACACTGACCAGGGCCAGCATAAAGTTCTGCACCGCAATGGGGCCCACCAGTCGGCCCAGCTCCCGGTAAAAGGTGTCGTTAGGATTCTTTTTCAATACCGCTCCCATGGGAAACCTCCGCCTTTTCTAAAGCTGTAATAATTTCATTGTAGCGGCTTTTGGGGGAATATGCAAGTCTCTTATTTTGCGGCTAAACTGCTCAATTATTGCTGCCCGCTGACTTTATTGCGGGTTTGCGTTTTCCCGCTTGACATTTCCATATGCCCGGTTATAATGAAGAAAAAAACACTTAGGAGGAAAAAACTATGATCCGTTATGTGGACTGCGCTGCCTCCCACCCCGGCGATGGTAGCAAAAACTGCCCCTTCCGTACCATCAGCCAGGCAGCAGCCGTGGCCCAGCCCGGCGACGAGGTGCTGGTGGCTCCCGGCGTCTACCGGGAAGAGGTCAGCCCCCGCTGGGCCGGTAACCAGTACCAGCCCATTGTCTACCGCTCCGCCCAGCCCCGGGCCGCCGTTATCACCGGCGCCGAGGTGGTGAAGAGCTGGCAGCCCTATCAGGGGGATACCTGGGTGGTGACCCTGCCCAACTCCTTCTTTGGCTCCTATAACCCCTATGCCACCCTCATCAGCGGCGACTGGCTGGACATGGGCATCCCCTGCCACACCGGCGAGGTGTTCCTGAACGACAAGTCATTGTACGAGCAGGACTCCCTGGAGAAGGTGCTTCAGCCTGTGGAGAACGACGCCTCCTGGGACATTGCATTCACCAAGCACACCTGGTACACCACCCAGAGCGAGGACGGGGAGAGCACCCTGATTTACGCCAACTTCCAGGGCAAGAACCCCAACGAAGAGAATGTGGAAATCACCGTCCGCCCCCACTGCTTCTACCCGGAGCAGGAGCATGTGAACTACATCACCCTGACGGGCTTCGTGGTCACCAAGGCCGCCACCCAGTGGGCACCCCCCACCGCCCTGCAGGACGGCATGATCGGCCCCCACTGGTCCAAGGGCTGGGTGATTGAGAACTGCGAGGTCTCCCACTCCAAGTGCTCCGGCATCTCCCTGGGCAAGTATTTGCAGCAGGGCAACGACAACAAGTGGCTCCACTATAAGTACAAGGACGGCACCCAGACCCAGCGGGACTGCGCCCTTATCGCCCAGATCGACGGCTGGAGCAAGGAGACCATCGGCTCCCACACCGTCCGGGGCTGCGACATCCACGACTGCGGCCAGACCGGCATCGTGGGCAACCTGGGCTGCGTGTTCTCCGTGATTGAGCACAACCACATCCACCACATCAACAACAAGCGGAATCTGGCCGGTGCCGAAATCGGCGGCATCAAGTTTCACGCCGCCATCGACGTAATCATCCGCAACAACCACTTCCACCACTGCGTCCGGGGCATCTGGCTGGACTGGCAGACCCAGGGCACCCGGGTCAGCGCCAACCTGTTCCACGACAACTGTATGCCCAGGGACTATCTGCTCCAGCGGAAGAATACCATGGGCCTGGGTCTGGGCGAGGACATCTTCATCGAGATTGCCCACGGCCCCTGCCTGGTGGACAACAACATCCTGCTCTCCGAGCGGGCCATCAAGCTGCCCACCCAGGGCGTGGCCTTCGTCCACAACCTGATTGCCGGCTCTGTCACCGCCGTGGGCAAGGGCGTGAAGAACGGCTCCCAGAAGTATGACTCCACCCGCTACACCCCCATTCACCTGCCCCACCGGACGGAGATTACCGGCTTTATGTCCATTCTCCACGGCGATGTCCGGTTCTATAACAACGTCTTCGTCCAGCAGCCTGTCCGGGAGCAGCTGCAAGAAATCTGCAAGCCGCAGCCCGGCGACCCCATGGAGTGGGACGACAACAACCTGGTCTGCGGCACCCTGACCTACTCCGGCTACATGACCCAGGAGCAGTGGGAGAGCTGCTTCCAGGGCTACTGCGGCGAGGGCTGCGGCGTGAACCGGGACCGGTACTATATGCCCCTGCCGGTGTGGATGGGCGGCAACGTATACTTCAACGGTGCCCAGCCCGCCGACATCGACACCGATGCCGTTGTGGACACCCAGCACCACATCACCCTGGAGCTGAAGCAGGAGGACGGCGTCTACCACCTGGACACCAACCTGGCCGACTATCTGCCCACCTGCCAGATGATTGACTCCAACACCCTGGGCCTGGCCTTTGAGCCCGAGGAGCGCTTCGAGACTCCCGAGGGCGAGGACATCGTCTTCGACACCGACTTCTACGGCAACAAGCGGGGCGTCTCCCCTGTCCCCGGCCCCTTCGCCAACTAAGGGTACGGCCAAAGGCGAATCCCTGCCGGTATCGCAAAAAATCCATATTGTTATCCACACAGAGCGCCTATTCCCCCCGCATTGGGGGTGGATAGGCGCTCTTTTATCTCCAAAGCCGGGCAGTAACCCCATTGGCGCAAGCCTGCTTGTGCCGCAGACAGCCCCGGCGGCTGCCTTTGGGCCGCTTCCGCTTTCAAAAAATAAAAAATTTTGTGTTTTTGAAAGCGGCAGCTTGCCTATGTCAATACCAGCTGCTTAAAGCAAGCGTATGCGGAGGGAAAGGGAAAACCTCCACGGAGCGCCCCCAGGGGCACTGCTCAGGGCGTAAGCAAATGCTAATTGACAAACCGGTATGTTGGGAGTAAAATGTCTGAGGAAAGGACAGGTGATTGTAGGCCGTGGGCGTGAATATTCCGGAGATTTTGGTAGCCAATGGCAGTGGAATTGCCGTGGTGCTTTTCTTGCTTTTCTACCGCTTCCGGCGGTATGAGAACCAGCGGCTGGGGGAGCGGATGTTCTCTTCCATGCTGGTGTGCACCCTGGCTGCCCTGGTGACGGAGACGGTGAGCTTTCTCATTGACGGCCACGTTTTCCCCGGGGGGCGCTTCCTGCAATTTTTCACCAATACCGTCTGCACCGGCATGACAGTCACCGTGGGCTTCCTGTGGTGCCTGTATGTGGATTTCCGCATCCATTTCAACGTCCGGCAGCAGAAAATCAAAGCAAAAGTGCTGGGGATTCCCCTGGTGGTGGTATATGCACTGCTGCTGTCCAACCTGTTTGGCAGCGGGGTGATTTTCACTGTCACCCCGGACAACCGGTATGTCCGGGGGAGCCTGAATCTGGTGATGTACATTACCATGTTCGGCTACTACGCCGAGAGCATTGCCGCCGTGTGGAACTCCAAGCGGAAGGGCATCTCCCTGCTCTTCTTCCCGGTGCACTGCTTCGTGGCCCCCTGCATTGTGGGCACCATACTCCAGGGGCTTTTCTACGGTCTGGCCACCGGCTGGATGTCCACCGCCATTGCCTTCCTGTGCATCTATCTGGAGATGCAGACCAGCAGCGCCTATGTGGACACCACCTCCGGGCTGCTGAACCGGCAGTACCTGAATCACTATCTGGCCCGGGCGGCCCGGCAGAAAATCCGGCTGCAAGGGATTATGATGGACGTAAACGACTTCAAGTCCATCAACGACAGCCACGGCCACGCCATGGGGGACCGGGCAATCGCCGAGCTGAGCCGTCTTCTCTCCCAGTCCCTGCTGGAGGATGCCATTGCCCTGCGTATGGCGGGGGATGAGTTTATCGTCCTTCTCCCCGGCAGCCAGCCCCAGCAGCTGGAAAATCAAATCCGCCGGATTCACGACGGCATCGAGGCCTTCAACCGCACCGGGGAGGTTCCCTTCCGGCTCTCCGTATCCATGGGCACCGCCCTGCTGGAGGGGGAGGACATCGAAGCCTTCCTCTCCCAAATGGACCGGACCATGTACGAAGCCAAGCGGGAATACCACCGAATCCACCCCAAGCCCCCTCTCTTCCAGGAGTCCTAAGGAAACTCTGATGAAATCGTCTGCGGCTGAACGGCGGATCTTTTGCTCCCAGACTGCGGTTCAAAAAATGGGAAATACATACAGTATTCCCTCGTTTTCTGAACCTTGCCTGGAAACAAAATCTCTCGCCGTCAGCTCTTGCCGATTTCATCAGAGCTTCCTCTAAAAAGCAGCCATCGGCGAAGAAATGCCGATGGCTGCTTGTGTTTTATGGGCAGGGGGTCTGCCAGCTCCGCAGGGTGCGGCGCATCTCGTCTATGTCCAGCACCCCCTGGGCAAAGCCCTTCTTTACCAGGCTCTCCGGCAGGTACTCGTCGTACTTGTCAAACAGGGGCAGCTCCTTGGGGTAGACCAAATCCAGCGGCTCCATGGGCTGGTCGGCTTCCTCCCGGACAATCCGGAAGAAGTCCTCCCGGCCCACCGTCATGGTGAACTGCATGTAATAGGGCCGGGCGGAGTCGAAATTTTTCAGCCCCAGCCGCTGGCCGCATTTGATTTTCAGAAAGCGCTCCAGGGCCAGAAAGCCATAGGTGCCAATCCAGGGCAGCAGGCACCACATCTTGCCCCCCAGGTTAATCAGCGTCTCCCGGCCCACCCCGGAGTGGGCGGCGGTGCTGCGGGCCTGGGCAAGCCGGGCGACGGCGTTCTTCATCAGGTAGGGATAGCCGGTATCCTCCAGCAGCACCCGCTGCATCCGCTGTAGGATTTTGGTGTGCAAATCCCCGGGGCACTGGCCGAAATAGGCGGGGATGCTGCCCTTCACCATCTCGCAGTACACCAGATGCCGCTTGTGGTCGATGTCCAGCACCGTCCACACGTGCCCGGCAATGGCCAGCTTCTCCCCCACCGGGGGCGGCTGCACCACGGTGCCCAGCTCCTGGGACTCGCTGCGGACGGTGTATTCCTCGTTCTCCTGGAACACGCCGTAGAATTTGAAGGAGTTGATGACCCGCTCCCCGGCCAGGCCCACAATCAGCCCGCCCTGCTCGGTGCGCTGGATGTGGTCGGTCTGCACCAGGTGCTGTAGCAGCACCTGGAAATCCTCCTGGCTCACCCGGTGGAAATAGTGCAGGGACAGCACCCGCTGGGCAAGAGCCCGGGGGCTCAGCTCCCCGCAGGAGGCCAAAGTAGACATGGTCTGGTGGTACAGCAGGCTATAGGGCAGCCGGTCCAGCCGGGGGGGCTCCACCCACTTTTCCTCCAGGTACAGCTGCACCAGGGCAATCCCCTGCAGCAGCTTCCAGGGCACGGTGCTGGGCAGCAGCGCCCGCATCTCCGGCTCCTCCTCCCGCATGACGAACCACATCTCCGAGGGGCTGCCCCGGCGGCCGGTGCGCCCCATCCGCTGTAGGAAGGAGGACACCGTCCAGGGGGCGTCAATCTGGAAGGCCCGCTCCAGCCGGCCGATGTCAAGGCCCAGCTCCAATGTGGCGGTGGTGACGGTGGTGAGGTTCTGCTCCTCGTCCTTCATCAGCATTTCCGCCGTCTCCCGGTAGGAGGCGGAGAGGTTGCCGTGGTGGATGAGAAAGCGGTCCGGCTCCCGGTTCTTCTCGCAGTATTGCCGCAGCGTGGTGGTCACCTGCTCGCACTCCTCCCGGGAGTTGACGAACACCAGGCACTTCTTCCCCCGGGTGTGGGCAAAGATATAGCCCAGCCCCGGGTCGGCATTCTCCGGAGCCTGGTCCGTGGGAGGCTCCAAGGGCTCCATGGCCTGGATATCCTCCCGGTCGGCGGCGGCCTGGACATCCTTCACATAGAAATGCTCCATGCTCAGCCGCCATTTGCTGCCCGGGGCCTGGATCTGGGGAATCCGGGTTTTCCGCCCGGTGCCCAGGGAGAGGAACTCCCCGCATTTCTCCGGGTCGCCGATGGTGGCGGACAGGCCGATGCGCCGGGGATTTACCCCCGCCAGGCGGCTCAGCCGCTCAATCAGGCACAGAGTCTGGCCCCCTCGGTCCCCCCGGAGCAGGGAGTGGACCTCGTCGATAACCACAAAGCGCAGGTCCCCGAAGAGCCTGGGGATGGCGGAGTGCTTGCGCAGCAGCATGGCCTCCAAGGATTCCGGGGTGATTTGCAGGATGCCCGAGGGGTGCTTCATCAGCTTGGCCTTGTGGCCCTGGGCCACGTCCCCATGCCAGTGCCACACCGGGATATCCCCCTGGGCGCACAGGTCGGTAAGCCGCCCGAACTGGTCGTTGATCAGGGCCTTCAGAGGCCCGATGTAAATGGCCCCCACCGAGGCAGGCGGGTCCTCGGAAAACAGGGTGATAATGGGAAAGAAGGCCGCCTCCGTCTTGCCGGAGGCAGTGGAGGCGGTGAGGAGCAGATTGTCATCGGTGTTGAAAATGGCATCCGCCGCCGCCACCTGAATGGCCCGCAGATTCTGCCAGCCATTGCGGTAGATATAGTCCTGCACAAAGGGTGCATATCGGTCAAAGGCGCTCATAGGCATTCTCCATGGTCAGCGGATAATCTTTGCCGGGTCGTGGGGCCGGAAATGCTGCCACACCAGCACACCACCGGCGGCCACGCAGGTGACGATGGCAAGCACCTGGCTGACCCGGAGGGAGCCCCAATACAGGCTGTCCATCCGCAGTCCCTCAATCCAGGCCCGGCCCAGGCCATACCAGGCGCAGTACATCAGGGCAATCTGGCCGTTGTACCTGCGCCGGGGGTACCAGGCGTTGAGCAGGAGGAACCCTGCCAGATTCCACAGGGATTCATACAAAAAGGTGGGGTGGTAATATTCCACCTGGCCGGTCACGGTATTCAGCAGACCCATGCGGAAGAAGCTGTCCGTGGCTGCGCCGAAGGCCTCCCGGTTGAAGAAGTTCCCCCAGCGCCCCACCAGCTGGCCGATGAGAAAGCCGGAAAGGGTCAGATCCAGCACGGCAAACAAATTTACCTTTTTCACCTTGCAGAACACCGCCACCCCGATAATGGCGCCAATCACCCCGCCGTAGATGGCAATGCCGCCATTCCAGATATACAGCACGGAGATGGGATTGTCCCGGTAGGACTCCCAGGTGAAGGCGCAGTAATAGGCCCGGGCGCAGAGGATGGCAAAGGGGGTAATCCACAGCACCCCGTCCAGCAAATCGTCCGGGGTCAGCCCGGCGCAGCGGCACCGCCTCTGGGCGTAGAGTACCGCCAGAAGCAGCCCCAGAGCAATGACAACGCCGTAAAAATGGATTTCCAGCCCCGCCACATGAAAGCTCCTGGGGGGATTTACCTCCAACCCCAGAAAGGGAAAGGATATTACAGAATAATTTGCCGGATTCATAAGCTACTCCTTATACGCTTCCTGCGCCGCCCTATGGGCGGCATGGCTTTGTTTCCCCCTCTGCGGGGGCATCGTGGCTGGGGGTGATGACGGAAATGGCGCAGGTTTCGGGGCGGACGGCCTGGGTCAGGAATTCGCAGACCTCCTGCGCAGTGACGGCCCGGTAGATTTCCGGGAAGCGGAAATAATCAAAGCCCGCAAAGTGGTAGGCGCAGATGCGGAAGGCCACGCCGTCCATGCTGTCCAGGGCACGGATGCGGCGGCCCAGGGCGCTGCGCTTCATCCGCAGGAACTCCGCCTGGGGGATGCCCGCCCGGCTAAGCCGCCGGGCCTCGGCCAGGATGGCATCCCGGACGGCCAGAGGCCGGTCGCTGTCCCCGCTGGCGCAGAGCATGGCGCAGTCCTCCAATGTCTCGAAGCCCCCGCCGAAGGAGCTGTCAATCAGCCCCTGCTCATACAGCCGCAGATACAGGGCGGAGGACTCCCCGAACAGGGCCTCGGCAGCCAGATCCGCCACCATCTCCTGGCGGATGGCCGCCTCTCCCGGGGGTGCGGGGATGCACTTGAAGGCCATGCTGAAGGTGGGCATGGCCACCTCCATGGTGCACTGGGTCAGTCGGCTCACCGGCACCGGGGCCTCCTGCCAGTGGCAGATCCGCCGGGCATCGGGCCGGGGGCTGTCCGGCAGAATTTTCCGGGCGGCGGCAGCCACCGCCTCCGGCTCCACGTCCCCCACCACGCACAGCAGCATATTCCCCGGGTGATAAAAGGCCCGGTGGCAGACTTCCAGAATTTCCGGCGTAATCTCCCGGATGGAGTCCCCGGTGCCCAGAATCGGCACCCGGACAGGGTGGTTTTCATACATAATTTCCATCAGCCGGTCGAAAATCACGCTGTCCGGGCTGTCCAGATTCATGTCGATTTCCTGCTGGATGATGCCCCGCTCCCGCTCCACGCTCTCCTGAGTGAAATAGGGGGTGGAGACGAATTCCAGCAGCAGCTCCAAAGCGGCTTCGAAATTCTGGGTACAGGCGAAGTAATAGGCCGTCATATCGTAGCTGGTGAAGGCGTTCACCGCCGCCCCCAGGGCGGCAAATTCCCCGGTGACATCCCGGCCCCCGGGAAGCTCGAACATCTTGTGCTCCAGATAGTGGGCCACCCCCGCCGGGACGGTGCATTTCTTCCCATCCAGGGTGAACTCCGTGTGGATGGAGCCGTAATTGGTGACGAAATAGGCAATTTTCCTGGCAAAGCCCCGGCGGGGTGCCACGGCAATTTCCAGCCCATTGGGCAGGGTCTCCCGGTAGAGGGTTTCGTCCAAATCCGGATAGGAATACCGCTTCATCTGTCGCTCCTCCCCTCGGTGAGAAAATAGGCGGTGTGCAGCCGGACGGACTGGGCCGCCCGGCACAGCCGGGGCAGTGTCACTGCCTGAATCCGTGCCATGGCCTCCTCCGGGGACAGCTGCACCCCGGAGAGAACGCCGCCGGAATAATAGCTTTCAATGGCTCCGGGGGAATCGTGGGCCGCCCGCAGACCGGAGAGCAGGCCCTGCTTGGCGTTTTCCAGCTCCCCGGGGGTAATCTCCCCCTGGGCGCAGAGCTGTAGCTGGTGCAGGATCCCCGCCTGGACTCTGTCCCGCTGGGCGCTGTCGATACCGGCGGAGACGGTCAGAATGCCCTTGGAGCCGTAGTAGCCGGAGCCGATGCTGTAGCACAGGGACTCCTTCTCCCGAAGGTTCATAAAGAGCTTGGAGGTCATCCCGGCCCCGAACACCTGGTTCAGCACCTGCATGGCAGGATAGTCCGGCTCCCGGTTGGTAATGGGGGTGGTGAAGCCCAGGCAGAGCTTGCCCTGGGTCACATCCATAGTCTCGGTGACATCCTGGCCGGGGCAGGGGTGAAAATCCGTCTGGGGAGGCAGGGGCACCGGCTCCCGCCTGCCGAAATCCAGCAGTGGAGCCAGCAGCTCCGCCACCTGCTCCGGAGCCCGGGAGCCCACATAGAACAGCTGGACGGCGCTCTGCGCCAGGATGCGCTGATGGTGCCGGTACAGCCCCTGGGGGGTGATGGCCGCCACCTGCTCCGGCTCCCCCAGCCGGGGCAGACCGAAGCTGTCCTCCCGGCACATAATCTTCAGCAGGCGGCCCATGGCATATGCCTGCTTGTCGTTCAGGTCGCACTGGATGGAGGAGATGAGATTTTTCTTTTCGCTCTCCACATAGCGCTCCAGGAAGCCGCCGTTTTCCAGGGGGGATTCCAGCAGCAGCTCCCGAAGGAATTCTGCCATAGGCTCCAGCACCCGGTCCCCGGGCAGAGCGAAGCGCTCGTCCATAAAGCCGCAGTACAGCCCGGTGGTCTGGTAGTCCCCCACCCGCCGCACCTGGGGGCTGACGGAAGCGCCGTATAAATCGTCCAGGGCCAGGGTGATGCTGCGCAGGCTGGGGTGCCGCACCGTGCCCCGGAGCAGAACCGTAGGCAGCAGCGCATTCATGGCCGCCTCGTCGGCCCCCATGGGCCGCACCAACTGAAGGCTCAGGCACCCCTGCTTGAACCGCCCGTCACAGCAGCACCGAAGCGTAACCCCAGGGGAGAGAGAAAAGGTTTGAATCATAAAATACTCCTGAAAAGAAAATAAAAATCCTTTGCGCTTTCGTAGGGGCGATGAAAATCGCCCGAAACCTCACGGTTTCGCAAGCACCCGGTCGAATGGTACAGCTTGTCCCCGGCTCCCTCTCTGAGGGAGCTGTCACGCCCAACGGGCGTGACTGAGGGAGTGTCCCCCGATGAATGGTGAAAGGAACCGGTTTCTGAGTTTTCGTAGGGGCGATGAAAATCGCCCGCCAACCCCACGGTTTAGCGAGTACCCGGTTGAATGGTACAGCCCCATCGTCCCCGGCTCCCTCTCTGAGGGAGCTGCTGAGCGCAGCGAAGCTGAGGGAGTGTCGTTCGATGCTCGTAAACGCTCAAAAATTTCAGAGTTAATATGCGCTGGTGTGTAAACCATCGGCCCGGAGGAACCATCGGGGTACACTCCCTCAGTCAGCCCTTCGGGCTGCCAGCTCCCTCAGAGAGGGAGCCGGGAAGGGCGTTTGCCATTCGACGTGCCGCCCGGATGTCGGAAGGTTGCAGGCGATTTTCATCGCCCCTACGAAACTCAGAGGTGGGGACATTTCACCGTTCATCGAACGACACTCCCTCAGTCAGCCCTTCGGGCTGACAGCTCCCTCAGAGAGGGAGCCGGGAGGGGCAGGTACCATTCGACGTGCCACTCGGAAACCGGAAGATTTCGGGCGATTTTCATCGCCCCTACGGAAGCTCAGATATCATCGCCTCAATGGTTTCGTTACCGGGTGGGGCAGGGCACTTACCGTATGGGTACCGGCCCAATGCGTAATTAAATATATTATACACAAAACCCAGGCGGGGGACAAGTCCCGGGCCTGGGTTTTCAGTTTAATTTTATTTGAAGAAATCATTGAGAATATCCTGGAACCCCTTGCGCTTGGGGGTGACATTCTTGCTGACGGTGCCGTCGAACTGGCGCAGCAGCTCCTTCTGCTCGTTGGTGAGCCGGGTGGGGGTCTCCACTACCACGTTGAAGTGGTGGTCGCCCCGGAGCTTGGGGTTGTTCACCTGGGGGATGCCCTTGCCCCGGAGGACAAACTCCCGGCCGGTCTGGGTTCCCTCGGGGATGGTGTAGGTCACCTTGCCGTCCAGGGTGGGCACCTCGATTTCCGCACCCAGGGCCGCCTGGGCGAAGGAGATGGGCACCTCGCAGTACACGTCGAAGTCCCGGCGCTTGAACAGCTTGTGGGGCTTGATGTGAATCTCGGCCAGCAAATCCCCGGCGGGGGCTCCGCCGGTGCCCACATTGCCTGCGCCACGTACCCGGACGCTCTGCCCGTCGTTGACACCGGCGGGCACCTTCACCAGCACCTTGTTGGTGCGGCGCACCTTGCCCTTGCCCTTGCAGGTGGTGCAGGGGGTCTTGATAATCTTGCCCTTGCCGCCGCACTGGGAGCAGGGGGCGGTGGAGCGCATCTGCATCCCCATAAAGTTCTGAATCACCTGCTCCTGGCCGCTGCCGTGGCACTTGGGGCAGGTCTCGATATTGCCATCGGCGCTGCCGGTGCCGTTACAGGCGGCGCAGTTCTCAATTCTGGGAACACTCAGCTCCTTGTCGCAGCCGAAGGCGGCCTCTTCAAAGGTCAAATCCAGCCGGGCCATAATGTTCTCACCCCGGCGGGCGCTGCTCTGGCCCCCCCGGCGGGTGCTTCCGCCGCCGCCGAACAGGTCGCTGAAAATGTCGCCAAAGTCACCGAACCCGCCAAAGCCGCCGCCGAAGCCGCCAAAGCCGCCGCCACCGCCACCGGCTGCAAAATTGGGGTCCACCCCGGCAAAGCCGTACTGGTCGTAGCGGGAGCGCTTCTCGTCGTCGGACAGCACCTCGTAGGCCTCGCCCACTTCCTTGAACTTCTCCTCGGCGTCCTTGTCGCCGGGGTTCCGGTCGGGGTGATATTTCATGGCCATCTTCCGATAGGCCTTCTTGATTTCATCCGCTGATGCGCCCTTCTGGACACCCAGCACCTCGTAATAGTCACGTTTATCTGCCAAAGTCGTTCACCTCGTAAGTAAGAAAAAACCATCCACAGGGGCAATCCATACGCATCCGGGCGGTTTGGTGTGCAGTGCGTCACCGGGCGGGTTAGGGAACCGACGTATCCGTACAAGCCCCATAGCGGCATTGTCAGGCGACACTGTCGCCAACAAGGGGCGGCGATTGGGCCGCCCCTTTCTGGGAACCATTCAATTAGTCCACGGACTCGTAGTCGGCATCCACCACATCGTCGCCGGGGTTGCCCTGGGGCTGCTGGGGCTGGCCCTCTGCGCCGGGCTGCTGATACAGCTTCTCGGACACGGCATAGAATGCCTTCTGCACATCCTCGGTGGCGGCCTTGATGGCGGCGGTGTCGCTGCCCTTCAGCTCCTCTTTCAGCTTGTCAACGGCAGCCTGGATGGAGGCCTTGTCGCTGTCGCTGAGCTTGTCGCCCAGCTCGTTCAGGGTCTTCTCGGTCTGGTACACGGTCTGGTCGGCGGCGTTGCGGGTATCCACCTCTTCCTTCCGGGCCTTGTCCTCGGCGGCGTACTGCTCGGCTTCCTTCACGGCCTTGTCGATATCCTCCTGGCTCATGTTGGTGGAGGCGGTGATGGAAATCTGCTGCTCCTTGCCGGTGCCCAGATCCTTGGCGGAGACCTTCACAATGCCGTTGGCATCGATATCGAAGGTGACCTCAATCTGGGGCACGCCACGGGGAGCGGGAGCAATGCCAGTGAGCTGGAAGCGGCCCAGGGTCTTGTTGTACTGTGCCATCTCACGCTCGCCCTGGAGGACGTGAACCTCAACGGAGGTCTGGCCGTCAGCGGCGGTGGAGAACACCTGGCTCTTGTGGGTGGGGATGGTGGTGTTGCGGTCAATCAGGCGGGTGAACACGCCGCCCATGGTCTCAATACCCAGGGACAGGGGGGTGACGTCCAGCAGCAGGATATCCTGCACGTCGCCGGTGAGCACGCCGCCCTGGATGGCAGCGCCAACGGCCACGCACTCATCGGGGTTGATGCCCTTGAAGCCCTCGTTGCCGGTAATCTTCTTCACAGCCTCCTGGACTGCGGGGATACGGGTGGAGCCGCCCACCAGCAGCACCTTATGCAGGTCGCTGGCCTTCAGGCCGGCATCGCTCATGGCCTGACGGACAGGGCCCATGGTGCGCTCCACCAGGTCGGCGGTGAGCTCGTTGAACTTTGCACGGCTCAGGGTCACGTCCAGGTGCTTGGGGCCGGTGGCATCGGCGGTGATATAGGGCAGGTTGATGTTGGTGGAAGCCACGCCGGACAGCTCAATCTTGGCCTTCTCGGCAGCTTCCTTCAGGCGCTGCATGGCAACCTTGTCGCCGGACAGGTCGATGCCCTCGGACTTCTTGAACTCGGCCACCAGGTAATCCATGATTCTCTGGTCGAAGTCATCGCCGCCCAGGTGGGTATCACCGGCAGTGGCCAGAACCTCGATAACGCCGTCGCCAATGTCCAGGATGGACACATCGAAGGTGCCGCCGCCCAGGTCATACACCATAATCTTCTGCTCCTTCTCCTTGTCCAGGCCATAGGCCAGAGCAGCGGCGGTGGGCTCGTTGATGATACGCTTCACGTCCAGACCGGCAATCTTGCCTGCGTCCTTGGTGGCCTGACGCTGTGCATCGGAGAAGTAGGCGGGAACGGTGATAACCGCCTCGGTGACAGGCTGGCCCAGATAGGCCTCGGCATCGGCCTTCAGCTTTTGCAGAATGAAGGCGCTGATCTGCTGGGGGGTATAGGCAGTGCCGTCGATGGTCACATGGTAATTTTCGCCCATGTGGCGCTTGATGGAAGCGATGGTCCGGTCGGCGTTGGTGACGGCCTGGCGCTTAGCCACCTGGCCAACCATCCGCTCGCCGGTCTTAGAGAATGCCACCACGGAAGGGGTGGTGCGGTTGCCCTCTGCATTGGCGATGACGACAGGCTCGCCGCCTTCCAGAACAGCAACACAGGAGTTTGTAGTACCCAGGTCAATACCGATAATCTTAGACATAATATGTTTCCTCCAATATATAGAAAAGTTATTGTTTACAATTTAGTTGGCAGCCTGCACCATGGCGAAGCGGACAACCTTGTCGCCCAGCCGGAAGCCCTTCTGGAAGACCTGGGCAATGACGTTTTCGCCAAGGCTCTCGTCTTCAATGTGCATCACCGCATTGTGGATGGCGGGGTCGAAGGGTTCGCCGGGAGCTCCGAAGATTTCCACCCCCAGGCCGGTGAAAATCTTCACCAGCTCGGTCATGGTCATCTCCACGCCCTTTTTATAGGCGGCATCCTCGGTGGGCTGGTTCAGGGCCCGCTCCAGGTTGTCGTAGATGGGCAGGAGCTTGACAATGGCATCGGCCTTGCCGTTGCCGTAGGACTGATCCTTTTCCTTGGTGGTGCGCTTGCGGAAGTTGTCGAACTCCGCAGCCAGCCGCAGATAGGTGTCGTGCTCGGCGTTGTATTTCTCTTCCCAGTTGATTTCGGGGGCCTGGGGGGCCTCCTGCTCTTCGGGGACGGGTTCGTTGGTCTCGGTCAGCTCGGTCTCCGGGGCTTTGGTTTCCTCGGGGGTGGGCTGGTCTTGCAGTTTCTCTTTCTTGGACATATGCAGGTCTCTCCTTTATTTGGAAGTTTTATCCTGCTCCAGAGAGCCTGGGAGCTGGGGTGTTTCCGGTTTTGCGAACATCTTACTGAGGCTCTCTGCGAAGTAGCTCAATCGGGCGGTGATTTTTGCGTAGTCCATTCTGGTGGGGCCTACCACGCCAATCATCCCCTGCATCCCGTCGCCAATGTCGAATTTCGTCATGACCACGGAGGTGTCTTTCAGTTCATCCGCCACGTTTTCCGGGCCTACGATTACCCGGGTGCCGTTGCTGCCCTGCATCACCGCAGGGAGATTCCCCAGGGCATCCTCGTCAATGGAGCTGAGGACCCGCTGGGCCTTGTCCACATCCCGGTACTCCGGCAGGCCCAGGAGCCTTGCCTGACCGGCCACGGCCACATCGGCGGCGGCGTTTTTCTTTAAGGTTTCGGTGGTGAAGTCCACAATCACCGGCACCAGACTGGCGGCGGCTCCGGCGGAGCGCATCACCTTTTCCATCCGCTCGGCGGTGAATTCCTCGGCGGGAATCTCCGTCATGGTGGCGTTGAGCAGGGCGGTGAGCAAATTCAAATCCGCATCCCCAATGGCCATGGGCAGCTTGATCAGCTTGTTTACCACCTGGTCCTGGGTCAGGGTCAGCACCAGGATGAAGCCCCCGGTGCCGGATTGCAGCAGATTGTATTTCAGCACCGTGGCGCTGCCATGCCGGGCGGCGGCGCTGATGGCGGGAAGATTGGTGGCCTGGGAGACCAGCTTGGCAACCCGCTCCACCAGTTTGTCCACCTGGCTCATTTTTTCTTCAATGGCGGTGTTGATGGATTTGGTTTCGTCCACGCTGAGGCGGTAGTCCATCATCAGCTCATCCACATACATCCGGTAGCCCGCAGCGGAGGGAACCCGCCCGGCGCTGGTATGGGGCTGCTCCAGGTAGCCCATGGTGGTGAGGTCCGCCATCTCGTTTCGGATGGTGGCAGAGGAGTAGTTCATATCCGGCAGCTCGGTAATGGCCTTGGAGCCCACCGGCTCGGCGGTGCGGATATACAGGTCCACCACACTGCGCAGGACTTTCTTCTTGCGTTCTGTCAGCTCCATGAACCCTCCTCCTTTCTTAGCACTCATTCTCTCTGAGTGCTAAGCACACTATACCATCGAGTGCCAAAATTGTCAAGTCCCTCATCTGTGAATTTTTAATGACCTTTTTGCGGATAGTTTGTATCCACCCCCCGCTCAGACCATGTTCCCCAAACCCCAACCGTTTCAGAAAACCAGAGTAAACATACCCCCGCACGCCCCCGGTTTCCTCCAAGGTATCGTCACCGGGTGGGTCAGGGAACCAACGTATCGGTACCAGCGTAAAGCGTAACTAAAAACCCCCTACACGCCCCCGGTTTCCACCAAGGTATCGTCACCGGGTGGGGCAGGGCACCCACGTATTGGAACCAGCTCAAAGCGTAACTGAAAAACCGGGCGGGTCAGGGAACCCACGTATCGGTACAATCCCAAAGCGTAACTAAAAACATTGACGGAAGGGAGGGGGTGGGGTACAATGGTATGGAGAAAGCATTCCGTGCTTTGCAGAAAAAATACATCGGAGGAACAAAATATGAATTCTAAGCCTATGGAATTTTCCTGTGACGGCATCATCCTGCGGGGGAAGCTGGATATGCCGGAGACCGGGGCGGAGAAGCTGCCCCTGCTGATTTTGCTCCACGGACTCACCGGGAATATGGACGAGCCCCACATCACCGCCGTAGCCCAGACCGCCGTAGAGGTCGGGTACGCCGTGCTGCGGGTGGACCAGTACGGCCACGGCACCAGCGACGGCGAATTCTATAACCATAACGTGATGATTTGGATGCTGCAGGCCATGCAGGTCATCGATACCGCAAGAAGCTGGCCCTTCGTCTCTAAAATCGTGCTGGCCGGCCACTCCCAGGGCGGCCTGAACACCATCCTCACCGGCGGCATGATGGCCGACCGCCTCCAGGCCCTGATCCCCATGTCCCCCGCTGTGAACATCGTCTACGGCGCCAGAAGCGGCAACCTGCTGGGTGTCCCCTTTGACGGCGACTCCATGCCGGACCTGGTGGCCTTCGACGGCCGCCCCCTGAGCGCCAACTACATCCGTGCCGCCAGAATGCTCCCGGTGGACTACGCCATCAGCCGCTTCCGCGGCCCGGTGCTCATCGTCCACGGCACCGATGACGAGGCCGTCCCCTACGCCCTGGCCCCGGAGCTGGTGGCCCAGTACGCCAACGCCCGCCTGGCCGCCATCCCCGGCGACGACCACTGCTTCACCCGCCACCTGGACCAGCTCACCGCCGCCGTCAGGGATTTCCTGATTCAGCTGCGGCAGGAATAAAGACAAAAGGGCGCTGCACGGCAAAACGGTACCATGCAGCGCCCCCGACTTTTGGGCAGAAAAAACGGGCAGCCATAAGCTGCCCAACATATTTATGATACCATATCCCAGCCCCGGATTCAACTGACTTTTTGTAGGAAAAATCCGGCATTTCTTTGGTGACAATCCCATCTTGTAAATTGGGGAAGCTGTGGTAATATGTAAGTACAAGGAAGGACGAAAGAAAAAACGTACCTGCTTGAATCCGTAGAAAGGGTGGTTACAAGTGAAACTGCAAATTGACAGTGAAATGAAATAAGCTCTCAATCAGAGGTCAGAGCCTGGTTGAGAGCTTATTTCTTTTTGTTTTTGTTCCGGTGCCCGCTGAGGGACACCGGTTTTCTTTTTATTGGGGAAAAGCGAGTGTATTTGCCAAACTGTTTCAGGATTCCTTCCGGCACAGGTCGTATAGGTCGGTGATGTGCGCATCCAGATAGGCAAGCCGCCGGGAAATCATGGTGTCCAGCTGCTCCACCGCCTGCTGGTAGCTTCGGATGTTGCGGGGGTTCCCCTCTGCATCCAGGCCCACCAGGATACTCTCATTAAAGGAGCCGCCCCAAATCTGGAAGTTCCGCCAGACTGCATCCCCCAGCTGGCTGCGATAGCCCGCCAGCAGCCCATCGATGTGCTCCTGGGACAAGGTGGTTTCCCGGAGCTGCCGATACCGCTCCACCACCCGGTCTACAAATACCGGGTCCTGGCAAACCCTGTCCAGCCAGTAGCCGCCGGTGGTGATAAACCCGGCGCTGTCCAGTGAGTAGCCCTGGTAGTGGTCAAAGCCGTTGTTGAAATCCCACACCGCCAGCTGGATTTTTCCGTCCAGCTTCTTATAGGCGTAGGTGGACAGGTTGCCCGCATCCCGAATCATGGCAAATTCGTTGAGGATAAAATAGTCCACCCAGCTGTCCATGTCAATCCAGTTCCGGTAGCCTGTCAGCTCGTCCAGGAAATTCTCCCCATACAGCACCCGCTCAAAGGCGGAGATATCCTCCCGGATGTAGTTTTCCTGCCGGGGAGTCAGCTTGCCGGAGGTGGGGTAGTCGATATACAGGGAATGGCCGGTGTAGCCCATCTCCTTGCCATAGGTGGTAATGGCCGCAGTCACCTCGGAATCCCGGTTCCGCTCCACCAGATAGGGGGTTTTTCCGGAGAGCAGGCCGAATTTGGAAAGCCGCAGCCGGGTATCTCCGTTGGTGACAGGCTCAATGGCCAAATAAACGCCATGGTATTCCCCATCCACAAACAGCTCGCAGAACCGGCTGTCCGGGGCCCAGTGGCCCGTCTCCCGGGCCAGGTCATACATCAGCTTGTTGCGCACCAGGGTTTTGTCCAGATAGGGGCCGTTGAGCACCCATTCGCTGTGCTTTCCCATGCCGCACAGGGCCACGTCCCGGCCGCCGTCGGAATTGTTTTTCAGGAATTTGATTCGGTATTGCTTCTTGTCCAGATTTCCGTAGGAGGAGGCTCCCCGGTAGTTGATTTTCGCCCGGTAGACGGCCTGGGGCGTCTCCTGGACGGAGTGCAGCTGCCCATCGTCGGCCCCCAGGGCAATGGTGCCCACAATCTTGTTTTCCTTGCCGATTTTCTGGCCCTGGGTGTTGATATAGATTACCGGCAGATTGGTTTCAAATACGCTTATGCCGTAGAATTCCATCTGCTCCGTATCCGGCTCGTCCCACAGCTCCAGCTGCTCCGGGGTGACGGTTTTCTTCTCCTTCTCCTTAGGGGCGCTGGCATTCACCACGCCGTTGCCCAGCACCGTCACCACCAGCACCGCCGCCACTGCCAGAAGGCAAAGCAGGGTTTTTTTCATCCGCTCCAAAGGCAATCGCCCCCTTTCCCGCAGCCGGGCCTACTGGCTCAGCTCGTCCTTCTGCTCCACCAGATTCACCCGGTTCACCCCGGGAATCCGAATCAGCGCCTCGGTGATGTCCATCTGGTTCTTTTGCGCTCCCCGCTCCAGCATTCCCTCGGGCACGGAGTACACCAGCTCACAGCTCACCTCGGTCATATTCCGCATGGAGGGCTTGACCTTGCCGTCGAAATAGTCGGTAACCGCCGCCTCAATCCGGGACAGGGCCTCGCTCTCCCCCTGCACCACCAGCATCTGCCGGTAGGAGGTAAAGCCCCGGCTGGTGAGCTGGAGGAATACCAGCAGGAACACCGAGCCAATGGCAATCAGGGCATACTGGGACACGCCGCAGCCAATGCCCACCGCAATGGCCCAGAAGATATAGGTGGCGTCCCGGACATCCTTCACCGCTGTACGGAACCGGATGATGGACAGGGCGCCCACCATGCCCAACGACAGCGCCACATTGTTGCTGATGACGCTCATAATCATGGTGGTAATCAGGGTAATGGAGCCAATGGCCACATTGAACCGGCGGCTGTAGGCACTGCCGGTGTAGGAAATCTTATAGGTGAACATGATGAAAAACGCCATCACCAGGGATACGGTGTTGTTCAGCAGAATCACCGCCAGGTCCAGGGATTCCGTATTGGTGAGATTTTCCAGTATGTACGCTCTCATATTGTCGCACTCCTTTACAGATTCAGCAGTCTTGCCTGCAAGTATTTGCTGTTGCTGGTTTGCAGGCTGTCCGCCTGATGCAGAATGTCCACCAGCAGCTGGGGGATAAGCTCGGAGTATTTTACCTCCATCAAAACATATTCGTTTCCGGTAATGGGGAAGGTGACCAGCGGCTCAAACAGCCCCCAGGGGCACACCGAGCCCCGGATATCCGTGTCGAAGGTGATGCGCACATCCCCCGCCGGATACAGCAGCGCCTTGCGCTGGTATTCCACAATGGTCTTGGGCCGGTAGGCCCCTGCCGTAAAGCGGCAGTAAATCTGCCGGGCCAGTTGGGAGTCCATGTCCAGCAGGAAGGCGGCATCCCCCCGCTCCATTTGCAGGGCCTGGGCCCTGGTAACGGTGAGGGAGCTTTTCCGGCTGTCCAGGCCGAATTTCCGCTTCCATTCCAGCTTGGCCTTTTGGTCGTCCAGGGAGTAAATCCGCAGCCGGAGCTTGCTTTTCTCCCATAGCCCCGCCAGATTGTCCTGCAAGTCCCCGTCGGTCAGGGAGTCGAAATACTGGGAGCGGATGAAGTAGCGGCCCTCCACTCCGTTGGTATCCAGCTGCATCACCCCGGACAGCTGCCGCTCCAGCTCCATGGCCGCCCGCCGGGGCAGGATGTACTTCTTTTCCTTGCGCAGTACCTGAATCATTTCCGCCGCCCCGCCTTCCTGCGTGTCAGAAGGTCACGCACCCGGTCCGGGACGCATTTGGAAAACAGCCGCTGGTGCCTGCCGAAGAGCAGGTATTGCACCCCGATGCCCACCGGCACCAGCCCCCAGCACACCCAGGGGAGCAGCACCCCGGTATCCGCCAGCAGCAGCCCGCCCAGCAGCGAGGAGCCAACCAGCACCCCCGCCAGTGGGAAGAAATAGGCCATTGCTCCGGCCAGGAGCCCCACCAGCCCCGCCAACCACCAGGCCTGGCCCAGCAGATGCAGGGGCAGGGCTGCGGTAAAGGCGCACAGCAGGACGGCATCCACCTTCTTCCAGTTGAAGACCATGGCCGCCACCAGCATACCAATCAGGACAAAGGCCGTGACGGTCTGGCTCCAGGCGGCCCGGCCCTGCATCCAGGCCGTCAGCCCGGCGGCAACCGCCAGAAAGGCCGCCCCACCGGCAAGCCACCGGTAGCAGTGGATGCCCAGGCCCAGCAGCAGCACCCCCAGCACCAGATACAGCCGGGTATCTGCCAGAATTTCCAGGGGAATGCGCCCCGCCAGAGCGGTGAAGTCGGCAAACCGGGTGAGTATTTCCTGTATCCATAGAATCATCCGCTATTCCTCCCCTCGAATAAATGGGTTCAGGGCCCGCATATAGGATCTGTTTCCCATCCGGGTTTCGGAGGCGGCGTAAATCACCGTATCCGCCCCGATTTCCTCTAATATTCCCGGCAAGTCCTGCCGGAACTCCCTATCCTTCTCCACATTCACCACATACACCCACTGGTAAATTTCGCTTAAATAGGGGGCCAGCAGCTTTCCCACCGAGTCCGTCACCAGAACCACGCCCCCGGTTCCTCTGCCGTTTACCAGGCTGTGCAGATAGGTGTCCTCTGCCACAATGCCCCCGGGGCCCAGGGAATTCATGCGAACGGTTCTCCTGGCCACGGTTTCCAGGCTCCCATCCGCTGCCCGGCTGGTCACCTTCTCCCGGTTGGGGTTTCTGCCGTTGATGTAGATGTAATAGGGGTCGGAGGGGATGTTCCCCAGGGCCTCCACCAGGCTTTTCGACTGCCCGGCGGCCCGCTGGGCATTTACCACACTGCCCCGGAAGGTTCCGAACAGATAGGTTCGGAAGGACATCAGGTTATCCGGCTCCATGCCCAGGGTATCCAGAACGGCCTGGTAGCCATAGAAGGCCCCCTCCATATTCCAGCCGTTTTCCGTCCGGTAAAACAGGTTCCTGTCCCCATTCTCCAAAAGCTGGGGCAGCACCTCTATCACGTCCCCCCGGGCGGTCAGCTCCTGCACCAGGGTATCGTACTGCTCCCGCTGCGCCGGGTAGTCCGGCTCCAATACCCCCCGCCCGGGGATGGGCAGCAGGTAGAAATGGGCCAATTCGGGGCAATAGGCCTTCACCGCCTGCGCCACCTCCAGCGCATAGCCGCTCTGCCGGGGCAGGACGGTATTCAGTTGGAAAACCCGGTCGGCATAGGCCACCACCTTCTCCGTCTCCATCAGCTTTTTATCGGAGAGGTCGGGGGTGTCCCGCATACCGTTGGGGCCGTACAAGTCCCACTTTTCCGGCACATAGGGCCGGGATGCCTCCTGAACCTCGGTGGGGATGCTTTGCAGCAGGAAGCACAGCGCCACCAGGGGCAGGGCCAACAGCAGGGCCCAGAGGTATGGCAGCTTTCTTCTTTTCATCTTCTGTCCCCCCTGTCGCCGGTGGTGCCGCCCCGCAGGGCGCTGACAAAGCCGTAAACCCGGTTGTCACCGGCGAAATAAATTTTCCTCCGGGCAATTACAGAGTGGATTTCTCCGGGTTGGCCCACACTGGCCCCCGGGCCCAGGCGGACGCTGCCCTGGGAGAACACATTGCCCAGCACCCGGGCTCCCTCCTCCAGCAGCACGTCCCCCCCGGCAAATACGTTGCCGTACACCAGGGCGTTTTTCATCACCCGGACACCCCGGTCGCCGCTGATGTCCCCCTCCACCGTCATGCCCTCCAGAATCCGCAGATTCCAGCGGGTGATGAGGCTGGCGCTTACATGGCCCCGGGAGTCGCTCTGGCGCTCGGACAGGTTGCGCAGGTCATACAGCACCGGCATATTCCGCTTCTCCGGCACCGGCACCGGGCTGTGGGGCGGAAGCCCCTCCGGGGCCATGGCCAGTCGGATTTCCGGGGCGTAGAGCCGTTGGAAGCCGGTCCGGCAGCCCAGGGTCAGCAGCTTCCCGGAGGAGGCGCTGAGGCCCAGATCGCAGTCTTCCCCCACGGTCACGGCCCCGCTGCCGTCCACCCAGCGCAGACATTGGCAGTCCCGGGCCAGGGCTATCCGGTGGCCGCAGAGGGCCCGGAACCGGCTGCCCGCAGGCAGGGAGGCATCCTGGGCACAGTAGATTTCCTTGTGGTAGACATGGGGCTTTTCCGGCCGGAATTCCCCCTTCAGGGCCAGCACCAGGCCGTCCACCGCCGGCTCTGCAAGGGCCCCGGCATCCTCCGGGAACACGCACTGCTCCGGCCGGGACAGGTGGAGCATCCCCTCTGCATCCGCCGGGAGAGCCTCCTGCACCATCCGGCGGAAGCTGTTCCCGAAATACCGGGGGTCCCGGACGTAATCCTGCCGGATATGGAGCACCTTGGATTTGCGCAGCCTGCAATAGGCGGCGGCCAGCAGCAGCGGCAGGCCGAACATCAGGGCGAACAAAAGCAGGGTACCCTTCATTTCATTCATTTCACCGCCTCCTTGCTTCGCTTGGCCCGGGCGGTCTTATCCCATACGGTGGTTCGGCCGGTGACCACGTCCGCCACCGCATCGAAAAAGCCCAGGGAGATATGCCACATGTAAAAGAAGAAATTGAACATCAGCAGGGGCAGCAGCGTGGCCTCTTTGGGGGTTCCGTCCAGCACCAGGGAGGTGCCCACCTCGAAGAAGGGGGCGAAATTGCCGAAGGAATCGTATACCCCCAGGAACAGAATCACCCACCAGCCGCTCATTATGTTCATCTCCCCCAGGAAAAACAGGGCCATGGAGACCAGCCAGCCCACCATGGTAAACATGGGCACGGCGTAGACAAACAGCAGGAAAATGCCGTCCAGCTTCTGAATCAGAGTCATGTAGGGGCTGAACAGGGTGGGGAAGAAATAGTGGAACAGCACCTGGTTGTGCCCCCGGGACCAGCGGCGAATCTGCCGCCCCCGGATGTTCCAGGTCTCCGGGGATTCCTCGTAGCACTCGGCGGAGTTGGCGTACAGCACCTTCCAGCCGTTGGTAAAGAGCCGGTAGGTCAGCTCGGTATCCTCTGCCAGAATGTTCTCCCGGAAGCCCCCGGTTTCCAGCAGATAGTCCTTCCGGAAGCCGCCCACGGTGCCGCCGTACTGGGGCACGGCCCCCAGGTTGTAGCGGGCCTGCTGGTCCACCTGGTAGCCCCCGGAGCGCTCCAGGGAAATCAGCCGGGTGAGCATATTCTTATTGGCGTTGTAGGGGATGACCCGCCCCATCACCGCCCCCACATGGGGGTCTTCGAAGCCCAGGCTGATCTGCTTCAGCAGGTTCCGGGCCGGGCGGTAGTCCGCATCAAACACCACAATGATTTCCCCCTTGGCAATCTTCATGGCATCGTTCAGGCCGGAGGGCTTGCCCCGGCGGCCGGTGTGGCGGTGCAGGGGGCGGATGAAATCGTATTTGCTGTGGTATTCCTCCAGCATTTCCCCGGTGCGGTCGGTGGAGTGGTCGTTAATGGGGATAATCTCCATCAGCGCCCGGTCGTAGTCGCATTCCAGCAGGGCATCCAGGGCGTTGCGCAGCACCAGCTCCTCGTTGTGCATGGGAATCAGCACGGAGATGGTTTTCATCCTGCTGGTGATGATGTCCCCATAGTAGAGCTTCTGGCGGCCCAGAAGCCGCTGCACCGTAAAATAGAAGTGACGCAGGGTATACAGCAGCATCAGCCCGATGATAAAGAACATATACCCCTTCAGCAGCTTTATGACCATTCCCATTCCTCCTTCCCCTTGGCGGATTCATAGAGCTTCACCATGCGGTTGACAAACCACCCATAAATCATCACCAAATACAGAAAATCGAACATGGGGCCGAAGGTGAAGTACATCACCGTCATATACAGCATGGTATACCGGCGCAGCAGATACAGAAATACAATGTAGCGTACCAGGCCGAAGACCCAGCTGTAGGCCATCACCGCCGCCACCGTCAGCAGCTTGTAGCCCAGCCCCAGGGTGCCCAGAATGGAGGTGACGGCGGTGGTCATCACCAGGAACACCACCCAGATGCCCACCTCCTGAATCAGGTACAGCTGGGAGAAGTCCGGGGCCTCATAGGGGAAGTCCCACCCGGCAAACAGGAACCAGAGGCTGGAAATCAGGTGAATCCCGGCGTTGAAAATCAGGTAGATGCTCACCGGCCGGTTCCGGGTGGGCAGGGCCATGCACAGCACCATCACCGCCAGGCAGACCCCCACATTGCACAGGCACATCCGGGCCGAGGGCAGCCCCGCCACAGAGGCCAGATAGTAGATATCCCGAAACAGCTTGTTGTACATAGACCGGCGCACGGTAATCACCCCCGCCCGGCCCAGCACCCGGGCGGCCACCCGGCAGAAAAGCTGGGTAATCTCCGGCATGAAGAGAATCATGGCCGCCAGAGACGGGATCACCACCACCAGGAACAGAATCAGGCTTTGCCTGCGGTTGGCACGGAGCTTCCGATAGGTGCGGGAATAATAAATCTGCTTTTTCGTCATTGCTTTTCCCCCTTTTCCCCCCGACGGGGCGGCCATTGCCTAGCTGCCAAGCCGGGATATGGGAGGCCGCCTGGGGGGAGCCTTCTCCCCGGCGCACCAGTTGAGTATCATGTCCCGGGTGATGTCCAGCTCCCGAAGATAATTTTCGGCCCCATAGCGGGTCCAGACAATGCCCTGGGCGAAGCGCTCCGCAACGGAGAGCATATGGATGGCCGTGGCCGCATACAGGGTATCCTCCGGCACGTCCAGGCGGATGCTGCCATCGTCTTTGGCCCGGAGATAGGCCCGGTGAAACATAACCTTGATGGGCTGCAAGGCCCCCAGGTGCTCCTGCAGCTCCTCCTGGGGCGTATCCTGGCGGCAGATGTAGGATTTGTAGTCCCCGCTGAACCGGAGCAGCGCCGGGTTCCGCCGGTAAACCAGGATAATCCAGTCGGTATAGCACTGAATCAGCTCATAGGCCGTCATGGTTTCCTGCATCTCCGGCCCGTAGTGCTCCAGGGCCAGCCGCCATTCCTCTGCCCAGGCCATGGCGCTGATGGCCACCACCAGGTTTTCCTTGCTCTTATAGTACTTAAACAGGGTGGTGGGCCCCACCCCCGCCGCCTGGGCCACCATATTCATGCTGACCCGCTCAATGCCCTGCTGGGAAAACAGCCGGAGCCCGGCCATCAAAATCCGCTCCCGCCGCAGGGCCTCTGCCCGGATATCCTTCTGTGTATTTCTTGGCATACGTTCATTCTCTTTTCAATTTGTTCACAGGCGAAGTGTCGCTTCTTTTGTGAATATTCTACCATAAGCACCGCTTTCCTGTCAATACTCCATATCTTTTTTAGCATTTTGCCAAAATTTCTGTCAGAAATAGACGAATCCGCCCCCCTCCCACAAGCGCCCATTCCGATGAATTGTAAAATGTAAAAACTTTTGAGTTTTCGTAGGGGCGATGAAAATCGCCCGCAACCCCGGATATTAGCGAGCACCCGGATGAATGGTACGCACCCCACCCCGGCTCCCTCTCTGAGGGAGCTGTCACGCCCAACGGGCGTGACTGAGGGAGTGTCGTCCGATGGTTCCTCCGGGCCGATGGTTTACCCACCGCCCATTATAAACTCTGAAACTTTTGACCGCTTACGTTCATCGAAGTACACTCCCTCAGTCTCGCTTTCGCTCGACAGCTCCCTCAGGGAGGGAGCCGGGATGGGGTGCGTACCACTCAACGTGCCGCCCGGAAACCGTGAGCGGGCGGGCGATTTTCATCGCCCCTACGAAAGCTCTGATTTTTTTACCGCTTACGTTCATCGTAGTACACTCCCTCAGTCTCGCATTCGCTCGACAGCTCCCTCAGAGAGGGAGCCGGGAGGGGCGGGTGCCATTCAACGTACCGCCCGGAAACCGCAAGGTTGCGGGCGATTTTCATCGCCCCTACGAAAACTCTGAGGTGGGGACATTCCGGCATTTAAAAAATGGGCTTGACAAAGTGGTCTATTGATGATAGACTGTCCATAGAAGTCGATCGACTATAGACCAAAAGGAGGTTTTTTCTATGGATGAAACAAAGCTGGGGGCCGTGGAGGCGCAGTTTGCGGATATTATCTGGGAAAATGCGCCCCTGTCCTCCGGGTGCCTGGTGAAGCTGTGCCAGGAGAAGCTGGAGTGGAAGAAATCCACCACCTATACCGTGCTGAAAAAGCTATGCGCCCGGGGGCTTTTTCAGAACACGGAGGGTCTGGTAACCCCCCTGGTGACCCGGCAGGACTTCTACGCCCGGCAGAGCCAACGGTTTGTGGAGGAGACCTTTGACGGCTCCCTCCCCGCCTTCATTGCCGCCTTTGCCGCCGGAAAGATGCTGTCGGAGCAGGATGTGACGGACATCCGGCGGATGCTGGATGCATACGGAAAGGAGAATACCCAATGAGCACCGCTGCGTTTTGGCAAATGGCCCGGCTGAGCCTTACCGCCGGGTGGATGATTCTGATTCTGCTGGCCCTGCGGCCCCTGCTGAAGCGGGTGCCCCGAAAATATTCCTGTATGCTGTGGGGCCTGGTGGCTCTGCGGCTGATGTTCCCCTTCTCCCTGAAAAGCCGGGTGAGCATGGTGCCCCAGGCTGCCGCCGCCCCCCGGCAAATGGTGACGGCTCTGGCCCCCATGCAGCCGGCGGCAGCGCCCCTGCCCGCCCTTCCTGCCGATGCCCTTCCCGCAGCCGCCCAGACCGCCGGTGGCAGCGGCGTGGCTCTGCTTCCCCTGCTATGGGCTTTGGGCTTCGCCGCCATGGTGGTGTATGCCGCTGTGAGCTTCCTGCGCCTGCACCACCGGGTGCGCATTTCCGCCCCGGTCGGGAAGGGAATTTACCGCTGCGACCACATCCGCACCCCCTTCATTCTGGGGGTAATACAGCCCAAAATCTACCTGCCCTCCACCCTGGACGATGCCACCGCCCGCTCGGTTCTGGCCCACGAGAGGGCCCACCTGCGCCGGGGCGACCATCTGTGGAAGCCCCTGGGCTATCTGCTGCTGAGCATCCACTGGTTCAACCCCCTGTGCTGGGTGGCCTATCTACTGTTCTGCCGGGACGTGGAGCAGGCCTGTGACCAGGCGGTAATCCGCACCATGACCACCCGGCAGAGGCAGGGCTACTCCGCCGCCCTACTGGCCTGCGCTCTGCCCCACCCGGCCCGGGTCTGCCCCCTGGCCTTTGCAGAGGTGGGGGTGAAGCAGCGCATCGCCGGGGTGCTGAGCTACCGGAAACCCAAATTCTGGGTAACAATTCTGGCGGTGGTGCTGTGCATCGCCCTGGCCGCCGTGCTCCTCACCGACCCGGTACAGGCAGAGGGAAAGTCCGATGCCGCCACCGCCCCGGTGCAGACAGAGGGAACGTCCGATGCCGCCACCGGCCAGCCCTTCCTGGCTTCCGGCGTTACCGCCGTTTTGTCGGAAAACGTGAATGTGCGCCAGGCTCCCTCTGACAGCGCCAGAATCATCGCCCTTCTGGAGAAGGGGCAGCAGGTGCAGATTGTCCGCACCGATTTCGTGGGAGGCGACTCCTGGACCTTTGTCAAATCCAGTCAGCAGGGGCCCGCCGGCTGGGTGTGCTCCCGGTATCTGACCCTGCCGGAGGGTACCGCCCTGCCGGAGGACACCGCCGCAGAACCCACCGTGCCGGAGAGCAGCGGCCCCACCCTGGCTCCCGGCACCCAGGAAGCCGCCGAGGAATACTTCCAATACTACATCAAGGCCTGCGGCCAGGCCACACCGGAGAAAGCGGAGGATTTCCTGTACTTTGCATCGGACTACAGCCGGGAATTCTTCCGGGACAACTACGCCCCCATCACCCATTGGGCCATCTCCGATGTCTCCCAGCTTTCCGATGTGCTGTGGTGCATCACCTGGGGGGACAGCCGCTACACCGACTACGCCTTTGTGGGGCAGCTGGGGGACAGGCTGTATGTCTTCCGCACGGTTCGTGAGCTGCCGGAGCAATGGCAGCAGGGGCTGGACCTATCCCAATATGAGGATCCAAACGCCATGTACATGACCCCGGAGCTGCTGGAATGCTACTCCGTAACCAAGAATCTGATGGCCTTCGCCCAACCCACCCATGTGAAAATCATCCAGAAAAGCGGCTGGGCGCCGGATTCGGAAGCCATGCATCTGGACTTTGCGGATGCCGTCTGCGGCACCGATACCTGGCGCTATGTGGAGGAAGCCCCCCAGGGCGACCCCCAGTGCATCGTTCAGCTCACCGCCCAGGACGGCAAAACCGCCCGAATCTGGGACGTGGACGGCACCATCCTCATCACCTACCCCGACGGCACCCAAAAATTCTGCCTCGCCACCTACCAGGGAGAAGACACCTACCCCGGCAGCACCCTATTAGACAGCATATACCGCTGGAGCGAATAAGCACCCCCTCCCCGGCTCCCTCAGAGAGGGCGTGTCCTTCGTTGAATGGTAGAATGTAAAAACTTCTGAGTTTTCGTAGGGGCGATGAAAATCGCCCGTAACCCCGGATTTTAGCGAGCACCCGGTTGAATGGTACGCACCCCACCCCGGCTCCCTCTCTGAGGGAGCTGGCACGCCCAACGGGCGTGACTGAGGGAGTGTCGTCCGATGGTTCCACCGGGCCGATGGTTTTCCCGCAAGCCATTATTGGCTCTGAAATTTTTGACCGCTTACGTTCATCGAAGTACACTCCCTCAGTCTCGCATTCGCTCGACAGCTCCCTCAGGGAGGGAGCCGGGGAGAGGCGGGTGCCATTCAACGTGCCGCCCGGAAACCGCAGGGTTGCGGGCGATTTTCATCGCCCCTACGGAACTCTGAAGATTTTTCATTGTGCCACTCAATGGAGTACTGGCTAAGACGTGAGGAGTTGCCTCTAAAAAGGTATTGACAAAGAAAAGATTTTGGTGTATGATACTCGCAGTTAGCAGAGGCTAACTAAAATATAACGCATTGGTTAGCTATTGCTAACTGTATAAAGGAGGCATTGCTATGGCACAGGCGGTGGCGTTACTTGCTATTGTAGGAATTCTTTGGGGCTGTCTGTGGCTCAAGGGATGGCTGCGGCGTGGGGGTGCCGGGGATGTCTGAGGAATGTCTGGTGCGCAACTGCGCCCCTACTCTGGCGGGGCTGAAGACCGGGAGCCTATTTTCCTGCCCCTGCCCCAGGCGGGAGGCGCTGGTGCAGGAGCTGCGGGAGCTGAACGGCCAGCTCCTGGGGAAGGGGCTGCGCATTGTCCCCCTGCGGCTGTCCCACGGCCGGGCGCTGCTGTACCTGTACCGGCCTGGGCGGCTGCAATCGGACATGGGCCACGCACTGGCCCGGCAGCTGCTCCGGGAGCGGGGCTATGACCCCCAGGATTCCGGCCGGTGCGTGGTGCAGCTGATGCGCCGCCTCCGGGCGGGGGAGGAATTCCCCCACGAAATCGGGCTGTTCCTGGGCTACCCGCCGGAGGATGTCCGGGGCTTTATCGACCATGGGGCCCGGGACTGCAAATGCGTGGGCTGCTGGAAGGTCTATGGGGACGTGGAGGCCGCCCGGCGGCAATTCTCTCAATTTGAAAAATGCACCCGCATCTACTGCAAGCAGTGGCGCAGGGGCAAGGACATCCGCCAGTTGGCGGTGGCCGGATAAAAAATATTTTCGGATGTGGCTGCCAGCCGTCCGTATTGGGACGACTTATGGGAAATGGAACCTTCTGGCATCGCCGCTCCGTCCGGGCGGTGGCGGACGGTTGGCAGCTGCATCTGAATTGTGCACAGAAAGGTTGAATTCATATGAAAAAGATTGCTATTTGCTATTGGAGCGGCACAGGGAACACCCAGGCCATGGCCGAGGCGGTGGAAGCAGGGGCCCGGGCCGCCGGTGGGGATGCCCAGCTGTTTGCCGCCGCCGACTTTGACCCCGGCCAGGTGGATGCCTTCGATGCCATCGCCTTCGGCTGCCCCGCCATGGGGGCGGAGGAGCTGGAAACTGAGGAATTCGAGCCGGTGTTCCAGGCCTGCGAGAGTAAGCTCGCCGGGAAGCCCATTGCCCTGTTCGGCTCCTACGGCTGGGGGGATGGAGAGTGGATGTCCACCTGGGAGGATACCTGCCGCAGCGCCGGGGCCGACCTGGTCTGCGACAGCGTAATCTGCCAGGAAACCCCGGACGACCAGGCCCTGTCCGCCTGCCGCAGCCTGGGCGCTAAGCTGGCAGAGTAAATGAATCATTGCCCAATTTGAAACCCTCCTAAGAAAGCCCCTCCCTTAACACGGGAGGGGTAAATTTCTTAGGAGGGAGTTAAATTCTCTGAGCCTTCGTAGGGGCGATGAAAATCGCCCGCAGCCCCGGATTTTAGCGAGTACCCCGATGAATGGAACCAGCCATTCCCGGCTCCCTCTCTGAGGGAGCTGGCAGCCCGATAGGGCTGACTGAGGGAGTGTCGTCCGATGGTTGCTTCTGGCCGATGGTTTACGAACCAGCTCATATAAACCCTGAAATTTTTGAGCGGTTACGTTCATCGAAGTACACTCCCTCAGTCTCGCTTTCGCTCGACAGCTCCCTCAGAGAGGGAGCCGGGATGGGGTGCGTACCATTCAATGTACCACCCGGAAAATGGAAGGTTGCGGGCGATTTTCATCGCCCCTACGAAACTCAAAAGTTTTTGCATTTCACCATTCATCGGGGGACACTCCCTCAGTCACGCCCGTTAGGCGTGACAGCTCCCTCAGGGAGGGAGCCGGGAGGGGGTGCGTGCCATTCAACGTGCCGCTCGGAAACTGGGGGGTTGCGGGCGATTTTCATTGCCCCTACGGAGGGCGGGTGGGATTCATCGTACTGCTCAAAAGTCTACGGTTTCTGACGCAAAAACGATACCGGGTGGGGCAGGGCACGCACGTATGGGAACCCGCCCGGTGCGTAACTAAAAAAACCCTGCGGCGTTGAGGGCCGCAGGGTTGAGGGGGGATTTTAGCCGAAGACGCTCAGCAGGAAGCCGGCGGCGATGGCGGAGCCGATAACGCCGGCCACGTTGGGGCCCATGGCGTGCATCAGCAGGAAGTTGGAGGGGTTGGCCTTCTGGCCTTCCTTATTGGACACCCGGGCGGCCATGGGCACGGCGGAAACGCCGGCGGAGCCAATCAGGGGGTTGACCTTGCCGTGGGTCAGAGCGCACATCACGTCGCCGCCCAGCAGGCCGCCGGCAGTGGAGATGCCGAAGGCGATAACGCCCAGCAGGACAATCTTCAGGGTCTGGCCGGTGAGGAAAGTGGAGCCCACCATGGTGGAGCCCACAGCGGTGGACAGCAGAATGGTGACGATGTTCATCAGGGCATTCTGCACGGTGTCGCTGAGACGCTCGGTAACGCCGGTCTCCTTAAACAGGTTGCCCAGCATCAGGCAGCCAATCAGGGGAGCGGTATCCGGCAGCAGCAGGGCCACGAAGATGGTAACCAAGATGGGGAAGACAATCTTCTCGGCCTTGGTGACGTTCCGGGTCTGAACCATCTTGATTTTTCTCTGCTCTGCGGTGGTCAGGGCCTTCATAATGGGGGGCTGAATCAGAGGAATCAGAGCCATGTAGGAGTAGGCGGCCACGGCAATGGCACCCAGCAGATGGGGAGCCAGGCGGGTGGTCAGGAAAATGGCGGTGGGGCCGTCAGCGCCGCCGATGATGCCGATGGAGGCAGCCTCGGGGCCGGTGAAGCCCAGGGTAACCGCGCCGAAGAAGGCCACGAACACGCCCAGCTGTGCGGCAGCGCCCAGCAGCAGGCTCTTGGGGTTGGACAGCAGGGGGCCGAAGTCGGTCATAGCGCCCACGCCCATAAAGATGAGGCAGGGATACAGGCTGGTTTTCACGCCGATATAGAAGATATCCAGCAAACCGCCCTCCCGCATGATGGCGCCGAAGCTGTGATAAGCGGGGTTGGCGGGGTCCATAAAGGCATCCCACAGGCCCTGATGGTACAGCCCGGCGTTGGGCAGGTTGGTCAGGATGCAGCCGAAGGCGATGCCCACCAGCAGCAGCGGCTCGAACTGCTTGACAATGGCCAGATACAGCAGCACGCAGCCGATGACCAGCATCACCAGGTTCTGCCAGCCGTTGTCCGACAGGAAGCCGGAGAAAATCGCATTGAAGCCGGAATTCGTCCACAGCTTCAGAAGGATTGCACCAATATCCATTGGATACCCTCCTTAACCAATCACCAGCAGAGGTGCGCCGGTATCCACGGTAGCGCCCTTGGCCACCACGACCTGGGTCACAGTGCCGTCCTTGGGTGCCATAATCTCGTTCTCCATCTTCATAGCCTCCAGGATGCACAGCACGGTGCCGGCCTTGACGGCCTGGCCCTGGGTGACGTTCACCTTCAGGATGGTGCCGGGCATGGGGGCGGTGACAGGCTCACCGGCGCCGGTGACCACGGGGGCAGCGGCAGCGGCGGGGGCAGCAGCGGGAGCAGCAGGTGCTGCGGGGGCAGCGGCGGCGGGAGCAGCGGGGGCAATGGCCTCGTACTCGTCCAGCAGCATGGCCTGACCGGCCTCTACCTCAACCTCGTATACACGGTTGTTCAGGGTCACTTTATACTTCATAATTACTTGACCTCCTTGATAGATTTGAAGCGAAGCTCGTTCAGGGGCTTGCCCAGCTTGTCGGCAACAATGGCCATAATCATGGCAGCGGTTTTGGGCTCCACGTCGTGCAGCTTCAGCTCACCGGCGGAGCCGGGAGCGGTGGCCTTGACGGCGGCAGGAGCGGCCGGGGCTGCGGGAGCGGCGGCGGGCTTTGCGCTCTTGGCTGCAAAGGCCTTGCCCAGGGCAATGACCACCAGCATCAGCAGAATCAGGCCAAAGAACACCACGGCATAGCCCAGCAGGGCATAGACACCGGCCTCGCCAATGGAGATTTTATCAGCAAGAAACATTCCGGATTACCTCCTTCAGGCCTCGGTGATGGTGTAGGTAACCTTGTTCTCTTCGGCAGCCTTGCGGCCCTCCAGGTACTTTCTGGCCTGGTCGGGGAAGCAGATGTAGCTCATCACGTCCTCTTCGCTGTTGGCCAGGTCGCCCAGGGCTTCCTTGGCGGCCTTGAAGTCGGCGCCGGTGCGCTTGGCATCCTCCACACGGCAGTCGATGGGCTTTTCCATACCGGCCTCGGCCAGCACCCGCTTTTGCAGCTCTTCGTTCACGGGGGCGGGAGCGATGCCGTATTCGCCCTTCAGGTAGCTCTTGATTTCCTTGGAGATGTTCTTATAGCGCTCGCCCACCAGCACGTTGGTAACGGCCTGGTTGCCCACCATCTGGCTCAGGGGAGTGACCAGGGGAGGATAGCCCATGTCCTTACGGACGGCGGGAATCTCAGCCAGGGCAGCGTCGAACTTGTCCATGGCGTGCATATCGGTGAGGTTGGCAATCATGTTGGACAGCATACCGCCGGGAACCTTGTACACCAGGGCCTGGGCATCGGTGCCCATGGACTTGGGGTTGATGGTCTTGTTGTCGATGTACTTCTGCTTCACGGGCTTGAAGAAGGCGTTGACCTGGTTAATCACGTCCTCGTTCAGGCCGGTCTCGATGCCCATCTGGGTCAGAGCGTAGTAGATGCTCTCGGTAGCGGGCTGGCTGGTGCCGTTGGAGAAGCAGGAGGTAGCGGTATCGATGATGTCCACGCCGGACTCAATGGCCTTCATGATGGTCATGTAAGCCATGCCGGTGGTGCAGTGGGTGTGCAGAACCAGGGGCAGGGTAACACCGGCATCCTTCACGCCCTTGAACAGCTCTTCGGCCTCCTTGGGGCTCATGGTACCGGCCATGTCCTTCAGGCAGATGGTGTCGAAGCCCATGCTCTGCAGCTCCTTGCACATCTCGGCGTACTTCTTGGGGGTGTGGACAGGGCTCTGGGTGTAGGAGATGCAGCCGGAGGCCACGGTCTTCTTGGTGGCGTACTTCTTGGTAGCCTCCAGAGCGGTCTTGATGTTGCGGAAGTCGTTCAGAGCGTCGAAGATACGCAGCACGTCGATGCCGTTCTTAATGGACAGCTCCACGAACTTCTCCACCACGTCGTCGTGGTAGTGCTTGTAGCCCAGCAGGTTCTGGCCACGGAGCAGCATTTGCAGCCGGGTATTGGGCATGGCCTTGCGGATATTGCGCAGGCGCTCCCAGGGATCTTCGTTCAGGTAGCGCAGGCAGCTGTCGAAGGTGGCGCCGCCCCAGCACTCCACACTGTAATAGCCGGCCTTGTCCATGGTGGGCAGGATTTCGGCGAAGTCGGAGTAGGCCATACGGGTGGCCATCAGAGACTGGTTGGCATCCCGGACGACGGTTTCAGTAAATTGGACTTTCTGAGCCATATTGGATGAACCTCCGTTAATAAATTTTAGAATTCAAAGCGCAGGAAAATAAGGAAAAATGGAAAGTTGAAAATTTTCAGTAAGCACCCCGATGAATGGAAAACGCCTTTCGTAGGGGCGATGAAAATCGCCCGTACCCCCGGATTTTAGCGAGCACCCCGATGAATGGGAACATTTCCCGGCTCCCTCTCTGAGGGAGCTGGCACGCCCGCAAGGGCGTGACTGAGGGAGTGTCGTCCGATGGTTGATTGGGGCCAACGGTTTACTCACAGTTTTTTATTGGCTCTGAAATTTTCGAGCGGTTACGTTCATCGTAGTACACTCCCTCAGTCTCGCATTCGCTCGACAGCTCCCTCAGAGAGGGAGCCGGGAACGCTCCCCACCAGGCTCCCTCTCTGAGGGAGCTGGCAGCCCGAAGGGCTGACTGAGGGAGTGTCGTCCGTTGGTTCCTCCGGGCCGATGGTTTGCAAACCAGCTCATATTGGCTCTGAAATTTTTGAGCGGTTACGTTCATCGTAGTACACTCCCTCAGTCTCGCTTTCGCTCGACAGCTCCCTCAGAGAGGGAGCCGGGAATGCTCCCCACCAGGCTCCCTCACTGAGGGAGCTGGCACGCCCGCAAGGGCGTGACTGAGGGAGTGTCGTCCGATGGTTGATTGGGGCCGATGGTTTCCCCGCAAGCTCATAATGGGCTCTGAAATTTTTGAGCGGTTACGTTCATCGTAGTACACTCCCTCAGTCTCGCATTCGCTCGACAGCTCCCTCAGAGAGGGAGCCGGGAATGGGCTGTGCCATTCATCGTACCGCCCGGAAACCGCAACGTTGCGGGCGATTTTCATCGCCCCTACGAAGGGTGCGTTTCTACGTTCATCGTAGTACACTCCCTCAGTCTCGCTTTCGCTCGACAGCTCCCTCAGAGAGGGAGCCGGGAATGGGCTGTACCATTCATCGCACCGCCCGGGAATGGGCTGTGCCATTCAACATACCGCCCGGAAACCGCAACGCTGCGGGCGATTTTCATCGCCCCGAAGGGTGGGGACATTGCAACGTGCATTGGGGGGCAATAAAAACTTTCAACCTTCCACTTTCCCCTTATTTTTGCGCTTATCGCCTCCCCCCGAGGGGGGAGGCAATATGGAAAGGGAGAGAAAAAGGCTTATTTGCTCTCGGGGCCGGCAGCCACCAGAGCCTTGCCGGCCTCGTTGCCGGTGTACTTCACGAAGTTCTTGGTGAAGCGGGCGGCCAGGTCAGCAGCCTTGGCTTCCCAGTCGGCAACATTTGCGTAGGTGTCCCGAGGATCCAGGATGTGGGAATCCACGCCGGGCAGCTCGGTGGGCACCTCGAAGTTGAAGGTGGGGATGGTCTTGGTGGGAGCGGTCAGGATAGCGCCGGACAGGATGGCGTCGATGATGCCCCGGGTATCCTTGATGGAGATACGCTTGCCGGTGCCGTTCCAGCCGGTGTTCACCAGGTAAGCCTTGGCGCCGGAGGCCTGCATCTTCTTCACCAGCTCCTCAGCGTACTTGGTGGGATGCAGCTCCAGGAAGGCCTGGCCGAAGCAAGCGGAGAAGGTGGGAGTGGGCTCGGTGATGCCACGCTCGGTACCGGCCAGCTTTGCGGTGAAGCCGGACAGGAAGTAGTACTGGGTCTGCTCGGGGGTCAGGATGGACACGGGAGGCAGCACGCCGAACGCATCAGCGGACAGGAAAATCACGTTCTTGGCAGCGGGGCCGGCGGAAACGGGCTTGACGTTCTTGACAATCTTCTCGATGTGGTCGATGGGGTAGGACACACGAGTGTTCTCGGTGACGGACTTGTCGTTGAAGTCAATCTTGCCGTTGTCGTCCACGGTGACGTTCTCCAGCAGGGCATCCCGGCGGATGGCGTTGTAGATGTCGGGCTCGGACTCCTTGTCCAGGCCGATGACCTTGGCGTAGCAGCCGCCCTCGAAGTTGAACACGCCGTTATCGTCCCAGCCGTGCTCGTCGTCGCCAATCAGCAGACGCTTGGGGTCGGTGGACAGGGTGGTCTTGCCGGTGCCGGACAGGCCGAAGAAGATGGCGGTGTTCTCGCCGTTCATGTCGGTGTTGGCGGAGCAGTGCATGGAAGCAATGCCCTTCAGAGGCAGGTAGTAGTTCATCATGGAGAACATACCCTTCTTCATCTCGCCGCCGTACCAGGTGTTGATGATAACCTGCTCACGG
>Ga0129312_1000301_pt1 | contig 46683 bp, 45 predicted proteins | sample O827metagenome_FD_94434 | JGI IMG/M metagenome (GOLD analysis project Ga0129312, IMG submission 94434) | Orangutan group fecal microbial communities from Wisconsin, USA - O827 metagenome | ecosystem: Host-associated > Mammals > Digestive system > Large intestine > Fecal | place: USA: Wisconsin... | reverse complement strand
TGTATAGAATAATATTTACTCAAAGCATCAACTCCTTTCAATAATATTCTACTCTAATATTTTATAAAACTCAACATGTACTTATATGATTTTATAATTTATATTTAACTGTTAATAACCTCCATAAGAAAATTGTATAAAAAATATATACAGGCCGCAGCCATTTTTATTATATCAGGAATTCTGAAAAAGAAAAATGAAATATTCACCGGGAATGTTTACTTTACAATACTGCAAAAAACGTTTACTATATATACAATACAATATGCGGAGCGGGAAAGGACAGAAAATAACCGACAGAAAAGGGAGAGTGCCGATGAGTGATATTCGCAAACATTTTTATTTTTCAGGAAGAGTGCAGGGAGTTGGCTTCCGGTATCGTTCGTATTATATTGCCCAGGCCCTGGGACTGACCGGTTGGGTGAAGAATCTCTGGGATGACCGTGTGGAGATGGAACTGCAGGGGGATCGGGAAATCATCAATGAGATGATAGCACAGCTTGGACGCCAGAGCTATGTGGAAATTGACGGAATCGAGGAGAAACAGATCCCTGTTGAGGTGGAGAGCAGCTTCCGCATCCGGTAAGCAGATCAAAAATTTTTTAAATTAGGACTTTACAAATCAAAAAAAATTGTATATAGTATTGAAAAGACATTAGACAACATATGAGAGATAGGACAAGGCAAAGAAGCTGTGGCATCTTTGCCTTGTCTTTTTCTTTATAGTGTGTTTGAAAAAAAGTGTGGAGGGATGCTCAATGAAAAAAAGAAATCAGGCAATTGAGGCACTGCCGGGATCTGGTATCCGTAAAATGTTCAATATGGCACAGAAGATGGATAATGTTATCAGTTTTTCCCTTGGGGAGCCGGGCTTTACGGCTGCGGAACATATAACCCGGGCTGCAGAGGATGCTATTTCCAGGGGAGATACCCATTATACGGTAAATGCCGGTATCCTGCCTCTGCGTCAGGCTCTTTCAGAAAAAATGAAGATCAAAAAGGGAGTGGAATATGATCCGGAATCAGAGATCATGGTAACCTCCGGTGGAGTGGAAGCTCTTTATCTTACCATGAAAGTGCTCCTGGAACCAGGAGACGGAGTGCTTATGGGAGCACCGTATTTTTCCAATTATATCGGACAGATCGGAATGTGCGGTGCAGTTCCCCAGATCGTGCCGCTTAAAGAGGAAGACGGGTTCCGGTACAACGTGGAAAACCTGAGGAATGCAGTGACAGATAAGACCAAGCTTCTTCTTATTAATTCACCGTCCAATCCGACCGGAAGTGTGACAGATGAGAAGACTTTGAGAGAAATTGCAGAGCTTTGTGTCGAAAAAGATCTTTATCTTCTCACAGATGAGGTATATCAGGAATTTCTGTACGGTGATGCAAAATATTTTTCCATTGCAACCTGTCCGGGAATGAGAGAAAGAACTGTGATCGTGGACAGCTTTTCCAAAACCTATGCAATGACAGGCTGGAGATGTGGATTTGCCCTGGGACCTTCTGAGATCATTGGGGATATGGTGAAAATCCAGGAAAATGTGGTTTCCTGTGTGAACACACCAACCCAGTATGCGGCGCTGGCTGCACTGAATGGTCCGGATGAAACACTTCAGATCATGAGCCGTGTATACGGAGAAAACAGAAGACTGATCATGAAAGAGATCGGGACCATGCCGGGACTTTCCATGGTGACACCGGAAGGAGCTTTTTATGCATTTGTAAATATCAGGCAGACCGGAATGACTTCCGAGGAATTTGCTGTGAAGCTTCTTAAAGAAGCCAGGGTAGTGGTAGTTCCGGGAAGCGCATTTGGAGCAGCAGGAGAGGGATTTGTGAGAATTTCCTATGTATGCTCACCGGAGGATATGGCAGAAGGTTTAAGACGTATCCGGAAATTTATGGAAAGCCTGTAAAAAAGGAGGGAAAGGAAATGAAGTCAGTAAATGCTTTTATTGATACATTGCCGAAAGTCGCATCAGTGATCCCGGAAACACTGCTTCTGTTTGTGTGTGTGGTTTTCACGGGAATTGTGCTTGGAATTCTTTTTGCGGCAGTCAGACTTAAAAAAATCAGGATATTAAAAACGATCCTGGCTGTGTTCATATCTTTTGAGAGAGGAACACCGCTTCTGATACAGATCCTTATTGTTTATTTCGGATTGAAAGCAATTTTTATCAACGGGTTTGGAATTACAGCGGCAAACCAGTGGAACGTGGCAATTTTTGCTTATGTGGCTTACGGGTTTAACCTGGGGGCTTTCCTGGCGGAGACATTCAGAGGTGCGTATTATTCTATTGAAAAAGGTCAGATCGAAGCAGGTTTAAGTATTGGAATGAGCTCTTTCCAGGTATTTCGAAGAGTGATCCTTCCTCAGGGTGCAAGGATCGCACTGCCGGGCATGACAAACCTGCTGCTGGATGATTTCAAGGCGATCTCCCTTGCTTTTTCCATAGGTTTTGTGGAGATGATGGGAAGAGGAAGCGCACTGGTAAATGCCCGTCACGGAATCGGATCTATTGGAATTTATACAGGTGTTGCAGTGTGCTACTGGGTAGTATGCTTTATCCTGGATAAATGCCTGCATGGAATCGAATGTCGCCTTAACAAGGATATGCGTGTCCTTGGTTCCGGCAGAAAAGTAAGAATGGCAAGGAGGTAGATGGTATGGTATTTAATGTTGAATTTGCAATTTCCGCGATTCCCAAAATTCTTGAAGGACTTCCCGTGACACTGCTTCTGACAGTGGTTGGAATGGTATTCAGTACTGCACTTGGACTTGTGGTATGTCTTTGCAGGATGTACAATGTACCGTTTTTTGGAAAACTTGCATCAGTGTATCTGAATTTCATCCGTGGTGTCCCACTTATGGTACAGTTATATTTTGTTTTTGTAGCATTGCCTATATGGATACAGTCGCTGGTAGATACTATGGGAATGGATACCTACGTGATCATTCCTCCCTTTGCGGTTGCCGCTGTTGCACTTGTGTGTAATTATACCGCCTATATGTCAGAGGTGATCCGTTCTGCACTGATGTCCGTGGATGCAGGACAGATGGAGGCAGCACATTCCATCGGAATGACATCTGTACAGGCTATGCGGCGGGTGATCATCCCACAGGCAGTGGTTGTTGCACTTCCAAATGTGGGAAATACTTTTATCGGAATGGTGAAGGATACTTCCCTGGCATATATGGTTATGGTCATGGATGTTATGGGAGAGGCTAAAACAGTTGCAGGAAGCGGCCTGAATTTCCTGGAGGCGTATACTATTGCAGCACTTCTGTACTGGGCCCTGAACCTGATCCTTGAGAGAGTTTTTGCTGTACTTGAGAAACGTGCAAATCATTTTAACCGCAATGGCATGGTTGCCGCAAAATAGGAGCTGCGTATGGTCAAAGTAGTATTTGTCGGGATTTTACTGCTTATGGCAGTTTACAGCATTCGGCTGTTCAGGCAGCTTTACAGGGATCGTGACAGTGTAAGCAGGGAAAAGGGAGAATTCTGGTATTATGGACTGGCTTCCGTATGTGCCATGTTTCTGGGTACCTTCGGGATATCAGACAGTCCCATATCCATGCTGTTTTACAGGAAAGGAAACCGGGTGGATGATGAGCTCCTTCCTGGAACCATCATCGTAGCGGCAATCCTTCCTGTAGGAACTATGGCACTTGCATTTCTGGGGACTGTGGAAGTGGATCCCATAACGCTTCTTGCATGTGTGGCTGCACAAACAGCGGGAGCTGTTGTGGGAGTGAAGCTGATCGTACATATGAATGTAAGACTCCTTCGGCTGGTAATGGGGATCTGTCTTATTGGTGCTGCCGGGCTGATCATATTCAGGCTGTTCTTTTTCGGGATCCAGGGAGGCGGGGCAGAAGGGCTGCACTCCTGGAAACTGGCAGTGGCAATGGCAGGATTCTTTGTTTTCGGAGGCCTGAATATGATAGGGCTTGGAGCTACAGTGCCTGACATGGCGATCCTGCTTTTGCTGGGAATGAGCATGAGGGCAGTATATCCGGTGGTCATGGCCGGGAATGTGGTAAGCTGCTGCTTTGGAGCTTTTCAGTTTCTGGACGAAAAAAGCTATGCAGGCAAGCCTGCGGTGATGTCGTTTTGCGGTGTGCTTGCAGTGTTGGCAGCAGTGAGATATGTAAACAAAGTAGATGTGAAATATCTCCAGGCAGGTATGGTATTTCTGCTTCTTTACTGTGCAGGAACAATGTTTTTAAAAAATTTCAGGGAAAAAGGTATTGACAAAGTATGATGAAAGTGATATCTTCTATGCAACATCAGACAACAAATAAGACATATTACAACATTGCCAGAATGAAATGGAACTGGATAAGAAATAGTTAAGGATAGCAAAGAAGCGTAAATCCATCTTTGCTGTCCTTTTTTTTTATTTCATAATTTCTCAGGCGGAGAGGAGAGAAGCATTATGATCGAGATGAGAGGAATCAAAAAATCTTTTGGAGATCTGAACGTTTTAAAAGGTGTGGATCTTAAAATTGAAAAGGGAGAGGTTGTGGCGATCCTGGGTCCCAGCGGTTCCGGAAAGACAACATTTCTCCGGACCATCAATTTTCTGGATGCTGCAAATGAGGGACATATTGAATTTGACGACATGGATGTGAACTGTGCAGATGCATCCAAGAAAGAGATCCATGAAGTGAGAAAAAGAACAGCAATGGTTTTTCAGAACTACAATCTCTTCAAAAATATGACAGCACTCCAGAATGTAATGGAAGGTCTGGTACTTGTCCAGAAAATGGAAAAGGAAAAAGCCAGAAGATTAAGTGCTCAGGCACTGCAGAAGGTAGGACTTGGAGAGAGACTTGATTATTATCCGTCCCAGATGTCCGGCGGACAGCAGCAGCGTGCAGCGATTGCGAGAGCACTGGTGCTGAACCCGGAGGTAATACTTTTTGATGAACCTACCTCGGCACTGGATCCGGAGCTTGTAGGAGAGGTATTAAACGTAATGAAGGATGTGGCAGAAACAGGAATCACAATGATCGTTGTCACACATGAGATAGGCTTTGCACATGATGTAGCTTCCAGAGTGGTATTTATGGACGGAGGCAAGGTTATTGAACAGGGAAGACCGGAGGAGGTTATCGATCATCCTAAGGAAGAAAGAACAAAACAGTTTTTAAGCAATATCCGCAAATAAAGATTTATCTATCCCGCAGGGATATTTAAATAACAGCTTCTGATAACATTTGATCAAGAGGAGGAGAAGATTATGATGAACTTCAGAATGAAAAAAATGCTCGCTGTCAGTGTAACTGCTGCAATGGTACTTGGCGTGGCTGCCGTACCTGTATCTGCAAAGGCAAAAACAGTCAAGATCGCACTGGATTCCAATGTGGCTCCATTTACCTACCTGGACGAAGATGGAAATCTTGCTGGATTTGACTATGATGTACTTCAGAAAATTGATGAAAAACTTGACGACTATGATTTTACATATGAGATGGTTGATTATGACGCAGCTTCCATAGGACTTGAATCCGGACAGTACGATATAGAGGCCGGTGACAAATACAAAACTTCAGCAAGAGAGGAAAAATTCCTGATCAGTGATTCCTATTTCTACACAGCGATCTGTCTTGCAGTTAAAAAAGGAAGCGGAATCAAATCCATTGAGGATATGAAGGGTAAGACACTGGTTCCCGTACCTGAACAGGATGGTCTCCGTCAGGTTTATAACGACTACATGGAAGAGCATCCGGATGCGGATATCACACAGGATACAGGTTCCACTCTGATCTCAATGACAGATGCTCTGCAGTATGTGGCAAGCGGACGATATGACGGAGTTATGAATGATCCGGCAATGCTTACAGATGTTCTTGATGCAGACTCCAACCTGGCTTCCAAGATCGACCTGATCGAAGATCCATTCACTGTAGTAGGTGCACATTTTATTATCAACAAAGATAACAAGGATCTACTTGATGCAGTTAACGGAGCCATCAAAGAGCTGAAGGATGACGGAACCATCGGTGAAATGTCCAAAGAGGTCTGGGGCGAAGATATCATTGAAAAATATAAAGATCTTGCAAAAGACTGATGGAAGTGACAGATATGGAACAAAACGGTTTTTTCAATAAAACAGCCCTTGTAACAGGAGGCTATACAGGAATCGGAAAAGCCATTGCGCAGAGCTTTGCCACTGCTGGAACTGATGTGATCCTTACAGGAAGAAACAGGGAAAAAGGCAGTGCCGTGGCAGAGGAACTGAAAGAAAAATATAAGGTAAGAGCAGAATTTTATTTCTGTGACCTGTGCTCTCCGGACAGTGTGGAGAGCACGGTCCGGAATATAAAAAAAGATTTTGCACGTATTGATGTTCTTGTAAATAATGCAGGAATTTATCCCGCAGCACCTTTTCTGGAGATGGAAGATAAAGATTTTTCCCATATCTTTGATGTAAATGTCATGGGAGTTTTCCGGATGACCAGAGCAGTGGTGAACCACTTTATGAAAGACCAGAGATCAGGGAAGATCCTCAGTATCAGTTCTGTGGACAGTTGGAAGCCGACAGCAGGGATCACCGCATATGCGGCATCCAAAGCAGCATTAAACAGCCTGGTAAAATCCTTTGCCATAGAACTTGCTGAATACGGGATCACATCCAACGGGATCGCGCCGGGCTGGGTGGCAACGGAACCGGTGCTGAAGGCAGGCAGATGGAAAACACAGATCAGCCAGGTGCTGAAGGGCCGTATGGCAGATCCTTCTGAGATCGGAGAGCTGGCAGTGTTCCTGTGCAGTGACAAAGCCGATTACCTTAACGGCGAAGTGGTTAATTTCAGCGGCGGATTATTGATGAATTGAGGTGAGAGGATGGCATATACCATTGCAGTGGATTTTGGCAGCACCTACACCAAGATGGCAGTGCTGGATCTGACAAACGGCGAAAAAGTTATGACAACAAGACATGCGTCCACAGTTGCCACAGACGCCAGCATAGCTCTGAGAGCCAATCTTGAAAAAGCAAAAAAGGTCATCGGCACAGAAGGAGTAAAAAATGCCAGGATGCTGGCAAGCAGTTCCGCAGCCGGAGGTCTCCGGATGGTAGTTGTAGGATTGACAAAACGATACAGTTTTCTGGCAGGAGCCAATGCCGCACTTGGGGCAGGGGCCAGGGTGATCGGAAGCTACTGGGGCAGACTTAAGCCGGAGGATCTGGAAGAGATCCGGGAGATCAATCCGGAGATCCTGCTTCTGTGCGGTGGTGTGGAAGGCGGAAACAGCCAGTGGCTGATGGAAAATGCCGGGAAGCTGGCCGGGCTTGCCGGATTTACCAGCCCTGTGGTATATGCCGGGAATCAGGAAACAGCAGCAGAAGTCAGATCACTGTTTCTCATGAGGCAGAAGGAATGTTACACAGTGGAAAATGTTTTTCCATCCTTTGGCGCACTTCATACGGAGCCTGCAGGAGAGGCTATCCGAAATATTTTCATGAGACGGATCACAGGTATGAAGGGACTTGGAAAAGTGAGGAGCATGGTGGGAGATGTTCTGATGCCCACCCCTGCAGCAGTGCTGAGAGGCGGTGCACTTCTGGCTGATGGTCTTAACGGAACCGGAGGGCTTGGAGAATGTATGCTTTTTGATGTAGGCGGTGCGACTACCGATGTATACAGTTTTACCAGAAACAGGGCAGGAGAACATAAGGTGATAGGCGCACCGGAGCCGGAACACAAAAGAACTGTGGAAGGTGATCTGGGACTTCGTTCCAGTGCGGTTTCACTTCTGGGAGCCGCAGATATGGAAGAAATCCCGCCGGAACTGCCCTGGGATATCCTGAAGAAAAAATGCCTTTTCCGAACAGAACATTCTGATTACATTCCGGAAAACAGACAGGAAAAATCTGTGGACGGATTTCTTGCAAAACAGGCCGTATATACAGGTGCCAGAAGGCACAGCGGCCGGATCCTTAATTATTATTCCAAAGATGAGAGAGAGATCCGTGAAGGTAAGGATCTCACAAATGTGATCCGTATTGTGGGAACCGGAGGACCTGTCATCAATAATGAAGATCCAAAAGCTGTAATGGAATATGCACTTCGCAGAAAAAATGAGCCTGAAAAACTTCTCCCCTTACAGGCAGAATTTTATCTGGACAGTGCGTATCTTCTTTTTGCCGTAGGCCTGGCCTGTGGGGAAGATCCGGGAGGTGCCCTGGAGATTGCCAGAAAGAACATCATCAGAATATAACATAGAAAAGAGGGGTTGTTATGAAACAGATCTCAAGACAGCAGCTTATAGAAAAAGAGCTTCCCTCGATGGAAGAATTAAAGACCCGGGCAGATGAGATATCAGAGGGCTGGGTACTTGGAAGAAGTCCTTTCATGGATAAGATGCATGTGGATTCCGAAAGAGAGTACAAGGAACGGTGCAAAAAAGAAGGACGGATCATGCGTCATGCCCATATCGGATATAACTCTGCGGAGGAAACCAGGGAAGCTATTCAGTACATCTATAAAAAACTTGAAGAAAAAGGCTGCAGGCTGGATCGTTTTGGAATCTGTCTGGACTGTCAGATGGGTGTTCCCCCGGAAATGAGGGATAAGGTTCCCAGAGGAGCCGGTCTTGTATTTGAAAGTCCTCAGGAGTGGATCGACGTGGCGCAGGCAGCGCCGGTTATGGTACATTTCGGAGATAACATGATCGGAACCTTAAATGCGGTGGAAAATTTAAGATGTGCATTTGCAGCAGGAGGAACCACCATCGGAAATGCCTCTCACTATTATACATATGAGTATCCCTTCAGCTACGACCTGAATAAAAGAACTACCGATACAGTGACCTGTTTCTGCATTATGGCAAAATATAAGGAAAAGGGAATGCTGGTCCACTCCAATCTGGATGATGGTTTCCCTGCACTGTTTCATGATCTTTCCGTGGTCCTTGGCTGGGCGAAGCTTGAAAGATATATTGTACAGGAACTGTGCGGAGCCAAACTTGGCCACTGCTTTGGAAATCTTTTCAGTGACCCCATGCTCCGGATCGCCTTTGCACAGGCTCTGGATGATATCAATGAGGGAGATTCCTGCGGAAGCATGGTGTATGGAAATACAACGGATTTCAGCATGGATTTTACGGAAAACTACACAGTCATCAACAGCTATCTTCTGGGAGACATGATCTCTCAGATACATACCCCTACAGGCCACGGATTGAATGCGGTTCCGGTTTCCGAGGCAGCCAGGATCCCCTCTCCCGACGAGATCGTGGAAGCACAGATCCTTTCCAACAGGCTGGAAGCTTATGCCCGGATGATAGAGCCATACATAGACTGGAACAGGATCCGGACAGATAAGAAAAAGCTTCTGGACGGAGCGGAGATCTTTTACAGAAATACCCTGGCAGGACTGGATGCAATGGGAATCGATATCCGTAATGCAGCAGAGATGATGATGTCTCTGAAAAAACTGGGACCTGCATATCTGGAAGCGCATTTCGGCCCTGGTAAAGAACGGCCGGAAGGCGGCAGGATTCCTGTATGGCCTACAGACATGGTTAAAAATATTGATGGTATCCGTCAGAAATGTCTGGAAAACCTTCACGGAGACAGCAGCAGCCTGAAGGGAATCAAGGTGGTTGTATGCTCCACAGATGTCCATGAGTTCGGTAAGGAGCTGGTTGGAGGAATCTTAAGGACTGCAGGAGCTACAGTGTTTGATATCGGAACAGATGCGAGCCCCGACGAGATCGCAGAAACTGTGATCGAGACTGACAGTGATTATGTTGCCATCAGCACTTATAACGGAATTGCGCTTACTTTTGCAAAAAGGGTACTTGCAGAAATGGAAAAAGCCGGAATCACAGTTCCTGTGTTTATGGGAGGCGTTCTCAATGAGACCATGGACGGAGAAAAGCTTCCCATAGATGTAACAGATAAGCTGAAAGAGCTTGGAATTCTTTGCAGCGGAGCAGCAGAGAGGATCGTGGATATGATCCTGGAAGGCTGTGGAAAGGAGAACAGATAAATGGAAAAATATCATATTACCATTTCAAGGCAGTTCGGAAGTCTGGGAAGGATGATCGGCATGAAGCTTGCGGAGATCCTGGACATTCCCTTTTATGACAGAGATATTGTGGAGGAAGCAGCCAGACAGCTCAATATTCCCCTTTCTGAGGCAAGCAGGATCGAGGAGCGGGAAAAAAGCCGTTTTTCATTTATGAAATATCCACTGGGCGGTGGAAGCTCCATGGAGATCAAGGAAAGGCTTTTTGCAATGCAGACAAAGATCATCATGGAATGGGCAGATAAAGGTTCCTGTGTATTTGTAGGACGCTGTTCGGATTTTATCCTGAAAGATGATCCGGCACATATTAATTTCTTTATTTATGCACCTATTGAAGCCCGCCTGAGAAACTGTGTGAAGGAGCTGGGAATGAAGCCCAATGAGGCAATGAAGATGATCAACGATGTTGATAAGGCAAGATATGCCTATCACAAAAGATATACAAGATTCACCCAGAAGGACCTGGAGTTTAACCAGGTGATGATAGACAGCTCCCTGCTTGGTGTGGAGGGAACTGCACAGATCATGGCAGATATCGTTCAGAAAAGAATGGGATTATAGGAGGAGATCATTATGGAAAAAACAAAGGTATCAATTGTAAAAACAGACTGTTACGATGAAAAACAGATCCATGAGGCTGTAAGGAAAGCAATGGAACTGGCAGGAGGAATGGAGAGTGCCATCAGACCGGGCTGGAAGGTAATTGTAAAACCTAATTTTGCAGCAATCCCAAGAGAAAGACTTTCCGGAGCCATCACCCGCTGGGAGGTTACAAAGGCAGTCTGTGATCTTGTAAAAGAAGCCGGCGGTATTCCGGTGATCGCAGAATCCAGTGCAGCAGGTGTTGATACGGAAAAGGTTATTGAATTTACCGGATATGACAAGCTGAGAGAAGAAGGTTACGAAGTGGTTGACCTGAAAAAAGACAAACGCTGTAAGATCCCGGTAGAAAACGGACTTCTCCTTGAGGAGCTGAACACCTGGGAAACAGTACGTGATGCAGATGCGATCATTTCGGTCCCTGTTATGAAGACCCATGATCAGACAGAGGTAACGCTGGGAATGAAAAACCTGAAAGGTCTGATCAATGACGTACAGAAAAAATGGTTCCACACAGCAGGTGTCCAGGAGGGCGTTGTAGATATCAACAAAACCTTAAAACCGGTCATGGTAGTTGTGGACGGAACCATTGCACAGGAAGGCTATGGCCCGCTGTTTGGCGATCCTGTGGAAATGGGAGTTATTGTTGCTTCCAGGAATATTGTTGCAGGCGATGCGGTCACCAGCATGCTTATGGGATATGAGCCAAAAGAGGTGGGGATTATCCGTATCGGTTCCGAGAGAGCCAAGATCGGTCCTATGTCACTGGATGAGATCGAGGTTACAGGAGAGACTATTGAGAATACAAAGCGTGTGTTCAAGCGTGCCTTTGAGGTGGAGATCCCGGGCCTTCCGGATTTTGACCTGATCCTTACAGAAGGTGCATGTACAGGCTGCCGTAACACAGTTATCAGTGCCATCATGGATATGAAAAATGACGGCATCGAGCAGACACTTGCAGGAAAAACCATTATCGCAGGTCCCATTGACAAGCTTCCGGAAGGTGTTGATCCAAAGAACATCGTTCTGATCGGAAAGTGTACCATGAAGCTGAAAGACCAGGCAACACACGTTATGGGATGTCCTCCTAACAATATTTTTGTGGAGAGAGGAATTTCCGGTGTGGAGGATGTAAAGAGACGTTATTCAACTGAAGGAGATGTGGACTGATCTATGGATCGTAAACGGCTTGACATGATGAATGAAAGGATGAAAAAAGCCAGGCCAAGGCTTGACGTGGAGAGAGCCAGACTTGTGACGGAAGCTTATGAAAAATACGGGGATACCACTCCGGTATTAAGAAGAGCCATGGCCTTTGCATATATCCTTGACAATATGGAAGTAAATATGCAGCCCGGAGAGCTGATCGTGGGAAGCCAGACCAGATATGTGAGAGGTGTTCCGGTATTCCCGGAGTTTGGTGCAAAATGGATCATGGATGAGATTGATATTTTTCCAAAAAGAACCACAGATCCCATTCAGGTGACACCGGAGGACAGGGAAGAACTTCTTACCATACTGAAAAAGTGGGGTGACAACACTTTTGATATCCAGGCAACAAAAGAACTGGATCCCTATGTGCTGAAAGCCCAGGAATGTGGAGTCCTTTCTGTAGGGGCAAGAACGACGGGAATGGGCCATATCTCACCGGATTATCCAAGGATCCTGCCGGAAGGCCTGAAAGGTGTGATAGGGAGAGCTGAAGAAATGCTCCGCAGAACAGAAGTAAAAACCCCTGAGGATATGCGCAAAGTGGATTTCTGGCATGCAAATATCATATCCTGCCAGGCAGTGATACGTTTTGCACATAAATTTTCCGCATATGCACAGAAGCTTGCCCTGAAGGAAAATGAGCCTCAGCGAAAAAAAGAACTGTTTAAGATCGCAGAGGTCTGCTCCCATGTGCCGGAAAATGAACCCGGGGATTTCTGGGAGGCTGTTCAGTTTGTATGGTTTCTCCAGCTTACCATGCAGATCGAGGATAACGGACATTCCATTGCCCTTGGAAGACTGGACCAGAACCTTTATCCGTATTATAAAAAATCTGTCCTTGAAGGAGATTTTCCCAGAGAAGATGCAAAAGAACTTCTGGCTGCTTTATATATCAAATGTACAGAAATGCTGAAACTTCGGGACAGCTTTGATTCTCTGGCATTTGCGGCATATCCCATGTGGCAGCAGATGGCAGTGGGTGGCATAAGAAGAGACGGAAGTGACGCCTCCAATGATCTGACTGAGTGCAGCCTTAAGGCATGGGATCTGGTAAGAACTGTACAGCCTTCCATTTCCATGCAGATCCACGAAAAAATACCTGAGAAGGTATTTGATCTTGCGCTGGAATATATCAAAAAAGGCAGCGGTATTCCCGCATTTTATAACACAGAGCTGATCGGAAAACTTCTGCGGCATAAGGGTGCCACAGAGGAGGACTCCAGGGACTGGACCATCCATGGCTGTGTGGAGCCCTATGTTCAGGGTAAATCCGATGGCAGACCCAATGTGGGCTATATCAATGCGGCCAAATGTATTGAGCTTGTGATGAACAATGGTTATGATCCTGTTGCCGGCTGTGAGATGGGGCTGAAAACCGGAGATCCGGAAACATTTACCTGTATTGAAGATTTTGAGGAGGCACTTCATAAACAGATACGGCATTTTGCAGATATCATGTGCCAGGCATATACAAAAGTCTGCGCCATGCATGCAGTCTATGTCCCCAAAGGCTATGCTTCCGCACTTGTGACGGATTGTATTGCAAGAGGAAAATCCCTGGAAGAGGGCGGAGCACTTTATAACAGTTCAGGTGTTTTTCTGGTTGCAATGGCCAACGGTGCAGACTGTCTGGAAGCTATTGACTATGTTCTTTTCAGGGAAAAATTAATGGATGCCCGATCTTTTAATGAAATCCTGCTTAAGGATTTTCAGGGACATGAAAGGCTTCGCCAGCAGATCCTTAACAGGGCCGCAAAGTTTGGAAATGATGAATCCCAGGTAGACAGATATGCAGAAAACATGCTGGCAGCTTACAATGATGAGATCCGTAAATTCCGGGACAGCCGGGGAGGAACTTACGAAAACTGTGTACTTTCCACTTCCTTTAATGTACTTCAGGGTAAATGTATCGGTGCTACACCGGATGGCAGACTTGCTGGAGAACCGGTGTCTGACAATGCCTCACCGATGGTAGGACGTGATAAAAAGGGACCTACGGCAGTCCTGAGATCTGTCTCATCTATTGGACAGGAAAGCTGTAACAACGGAACTCTTCTGAACCTGAAATTCGATCCGGATATCATAAAAGGAGATGAAGGAACTCAGATCCTGAGAAGCTGCATACAGTCTTATTTTGCAATGGGCGGAGAACATATACAGATCAATGTGGTAGATGCCGGGACCTTGCGTGCCGCACAGAAAGACCCTGAACATTACAGTGACCTTCTGGTGCGTGTGGCAGGATATTCCGCATACTTCATTGAACTGGATCATGAGGTTCAGGATAATATCATAGACCGTACGGCACACAGAAGCAGCGTGTGCTGAGAGGGGTGAAAAGATGCAGGCCGGGATCATATTTAATATTCAGAAGTTGTCTATCCATGACGGCCCGGGAATCCGGACAACAGTGTTTCTGAAGGGCTGTCCTCTGAAATGTCTCTGGTGTGCAAATCCGGAAAGCCAGGGAAAAGAACCGGAGGTTGCCTGTTTTCCTTTGCGTTGTACCGGCTGTGGTTACTGCAGGGACATCTGTCCTTCCGGTGCCATAGGCAGGGATCTTTCCATTGACAGGGAAGCATGTACACAGTGCCTGAAGTGCGGGGAAGAATGTTATGCAGAGGGGAAGAAAATCATAGGAAGAAGTTATACAGCAAAAGAAGTCATTGAAGAAGTGATAAAAGACAGGGAGTTTTATGAAAAATCCGGCGGTGGTGTCACATTTTCCGGTGGCGAACCTCTGATGCAGTGGGATTTTTTTATGGAATGTCTCAGGCTTTGTAAGGAAGCAGGTATCCACAGGGCGGTTGAGACAACGGGAATGACATCGGAGGAAAAACTTCTTAAGGCTGCATCTTTTCTTGATCTTGTTTATTTTGACCTGAAACATATGGATGAAAAAAAGCATAATCTGCTCACCGGCGTTTCCAACAGCCAGATCCTGAAAAATTTCCGGAAACTTACCAGTATCCACAGGAATGTGACAGCCAGGATCCCGGTGATTCCGGGGTGTAATGATGAGGAAGAAAATATCAGGCAGACTGCGGCTTTTGCAGCAGAATGTGGGGCAGCAGGACTGGAGCTTCTTCCCTATCACCGCCTTGGAGTCGGAAAATATACAAGTCTTGGACGAGAGTACTGTTTAACGGACAGAGAAGAACCGGAGAAGGATCATATGAAAAAGCTGCTGGAAATTTCCAGGGAGGCATGTGGAAAGCATGAGCTGAAATGTACATTGATGGAAGGATCATGGCAGGAAGAAGAAAACAGATAAAGGAGCGTCAGGGATGTACCAAGTAGCAGGAGGAATCGTATGTAAGATTTTTATTATCATAGCCGCAGGATTTTGGGCGGGAAAAAAAGGCCTGATCGATGAAAAGGCCAGCAAGCTTCTCTCTGCCCTTATGATGGATATTGTTCTGCCATTCGGGATCATCTCCTCTTCCCAGCAGATCTTTTCCGGAGATCAGCTCCGGGAGATGGGGATTTCCCTTCTTCTTTCAGCGGGATATTATGTGGCGGCACTTGTATTGTGCCGGATCATTGCCGGGAGGCTGGGACTTTCAGAATCCGGGCGTATCATATTTGTACTTACGTCTGTATTTGCAAATGTGGGATTTATGGGATTTGCAGTGATGCAGGAAATACTGGGAGATGTGGGAACCTTGTACACCGTTGTACATAACAGCATGTATCAGGTTTTCTTTTTTTCCTATGGAATATATCTTCTGGAGGGAAAAGGCAAACTCACTGTCCGTTCACTGTTTGGAAATCGGATCATATGGATCTCGTTCTGCTCCATTGTGCTGTATCTGATGCCATTCCGTTTCCCGGGGGCAGTGGAAAGCGCATTCAGTACCATAGGCGGTATGCTGATGCCTCTTTCCATGCTGATCATCGGAGCACAGATGGGGCGCATGAAACCAAAGAATTTTCTGGGAGACAGAAAGATATTTCTGGTGGATGCACTGAGAATGTTGGTTTTTCCGGCGGCAATGTTTCTGGTTGTGAAAGCATTGGGGATTTCCCATGATACAGCAGTGACTGCCTTTGTATTATCTGCCCTTCCGTCAGGTTCCCTGAATGTGGTGATGGCAGAAACCTACAGGCGCGAACCGGAATTTGCCACAGTCGCGGTGGCACAGAATATGATCCTGATGATCGTGACACTTCCGGCGGTTATTTTACTTTCAGGATATCTGTAATAAGGAGGATGATTGATATGAAGATTTTTGTGTACAGTTGCAGAGATGATGAGAGAGAATTATTTGAGGAATATGAAAAGAAATGGAACCTGGAGCTTGGGTACTGTAAAGAGCAGCCCACAATGGAAAACGCAGAGCTTGCAAAAGGCTATTCCTGCATTACAGTGGTTGGTACCAAGATCTCAGAAGAGCTTCTGGAAAAACTTTATGATACAGGAGTAAGATGTATCTGTGCACGCTGCATCGGCGTAGACCATATTCCACTTGAAAAGGCAAAGGAACTGGGAATCCGCGTTTCCAATATCACCTATTCTCCAAATGCAGTTGCGGATTATGCTATTTTGCTTATGCTTATGTGCCTGCGCAGGGAAAAATATATTCTGGAAAGATACAGGGTGCATGATTATTCTCTGGCATGGAACAGAGGACGGGAGCTCCGGGATATGACTGTGGGAATCGTTGGAGGAGGCAGGATCGGCCGTACTGTGATGAAACAGATTTCCGGATTTGGATGTAAGATACTGGTTTATGATCATTATGAAATGGATGAGGTAAAAAAATACGCCTCATATGTGGATTACGAAACGCTTCTGAAAAGCTCTGATATCATTACCTTCCATGCTCCGGGAACTGCAGAAACGCATCATATGCTCAACCTGGACAATGTCTCCCTTCTGAAAAAAGATGTGATCATCATCAATACTTCCAGAGGTTCCAACATTGATACAAAAGCACTGATCTATGGTCTGGAAAAAGGCATCATCAGTGCGGCAGGCCTTGATGTACTGGATAACGAGCCGACTATCTACAATATTGACCACAAAAATACCCTTCTCAAAGACCACGATGTGGCAGTGCTGGAAAGCTATCCCAATGTAGTGATCACACCGCATACCGCATTTTTTACAGATCATGCAGTGCGGGATATGATCGAACATTCTCTTCAGAATGCACTGGCTTATGAGGAAGGAAAGGAGATGCCGGGAGAGGTCAGAGTCTGATATCAGGTTCCCTCTGCATGGCTTTACAAAAAAGTAATTCTACGCTATGATGGTAGACAGTCAGAATGAATGGAAACAGAGGATGATCGATATATGAAACGTGCAGACAGAATTAAATCAGAACTCATGGACATGATCATGGTGCAGAAAAGGTTCCTTCCGGGAGATAAGCTCCCCAATGAGAAAGAGCTTGCAGAGGAACTGGGAGTCAGCCGTACAACTGTCCGTGAGGCAGTACAGTATCTTGTGACACAGGGAATGCTTGAGGTGCGCCGGGGAAAGGGGACCTATGTGATGGAAGCCTCCCAGGCAGCGGAAGAATTTGGTTTTGACAGCCTTAAGGTGATGCATGTTAAGATCCGTGACCTGTATGAACTGAGAATGATGCTGGAGCCCCAGATGGCGGCTATGGCAGCAGTGCGGGCTACAGACGGGGAGCTGGAGGAGATCCTGCGTATTGGGAAAGAACTGAAAGAGAGCAGTACAGTCAGGGAAGAGAATTCTCAGGGAAATCAGGAATTTCATAATGCAGTTGCCAGGGCATCACACAATGAATTCGGGATCAGGCTTATGGAGATCATCAACCAGGCCCTTGTCAAAGCCTTTGAGGAAAACCGGCTGAAACAGACTCTCTATACAGATATGCTTCTTGATCACAGTATGATCATGGAATATATGAAACTTCGTGACGGGGACGGGGCAAGGCAGGCCATGCAGCTTCATATCCGTCATGCCATCCGGGATTACGGGCTGGACGAACAGGAGACCATATCATGAAAAATCTCCAGATCACCCAGTATACCAGGCTTTTTATCCGGCAGCAGGTAAAGCCCGGAGACCTGTGTATGGATGCAACCATGGGAAATGGAAATGATACAGCTCTTTTAAGTCTGCTTGCCGGGGAAAAGGGGCATGTGGTAGCCTTTGATATCCAGCCCCAGGCACTTGAAAATACCAGAAAGCAAATGGAACAGCGAGGGTGTCCGGGGAACTGGGAGCTGGTGCAGAGATCCCATGAATATATGGAAGAATATGGGGCACCGGGAAGTATATCCTGTATTACCTTTAACCTGGGATATCTGCCAGGAGGAGATCACGCAATAGCTACCCGTGCGGATTCCAGCATCAGAGCCATAGAGAGCGGGATACGGCTGCTGAAAAAAGGCGGGCTTATGACTATCTGCATCTACAGTGGCGGTGATACCGGATTTGAGGAGCGGGACAGAGTTCTTGGATTTCTGGAAAATATAGATCCTCATGAATGTCTGGTGATCTGCTCGGAATATGCCAACCGGCCAAATAATCCCCCGATCCCGGTACTTGTGATAAAATTGAAATGATTCATATAAAAAGACAGCACAGAAAATAAATTTCTCACGGTGAGAAATTTTTCTGTGCTGTTTTTATTTGTGGAGTAAAAACATAGGATGCAGAGGGAGAACCATGCAGGAGGAAATTCCGGTGTCAGACCTCCACACCTGCAGCTTCTGTCATCTTTGCAAGGAAAAGATGATTAAAAAGTGCGATCACACGCCCTACACCAAGAACTGCAATAACCGTTCCAAGTCCTACACCGATAAGATGTCCTGCGAAGACCAGTCCCACAGAGATGGTAATGCAGATGTTAAAAAGATCAAAGCAGTTTTTGGTAAATCCCACAGGTCTGTGGATACAGTCGGAGATAGCCTGTACGATTCCGTCTCCGGGGTTTGGGATGATGCGCATATCCAGTGACATGGCAGCCCCGATACCTGTAAGGATGATCCCGCCGCACAGCACTCCAAGCTGCGCAGGAAACAGAGATGATAGGCGATACGCCAAGGCCGGATTTTGTGTTCAGGATGATTCCAAGAGCCAGGATCAGAAGCCCGGCAATATAGAAACATATCCGTAATGCAGTAGATTTTTTCAATGAAGTTCACTCACTTTCTATGTTTTCAGACTTTTTGTCTCTGATATCTTACCACGATTATGTTACAAATTCGTTAAATTTAATCTTGACAAATGCTTTTATAATGATATAATTTGATAATCAAAATATTTTAAAGTAAAAACTAACAGGCTAACAGATCACATCCGTGTGACAAAGTATTATGGAGAAAAATATGACAGGCAGAATATATGGAACAGGTTCCTGGGCTCCCCCGGAGGTGTGGGATAATGATCATCTTGCACAGATGGTGGATACCAGTGATGAGTGGATACGGGAGAGGACCGGTGTGGCACAGAGGCACATTGCAGGAGACAATGAAGATACCGTGATGATGGCAGCAGAGGCAGCAGGGCGGGCAATTGAAGACGCCGGGATAAGCGCTGAGGAGATAGACCTTATTATTGTGGCAACCATTTCCCCTTCAGATATCATGCCCTGCGTGGCATGTAAGGTTCAGGAAATCACCGGGGCAGTCAATGCAACCTGTTTTGATCTCAACGGAGCCTGTACAGGATCCCTGCTGGCATTAAATACAGCCCAGGCTTACCTGGCTCAGGGAATTTACAGAACAGCCCTTGTGATCGGAGCAGAGAAACTATCCGGTTTAACGGACTGGACAGACCGTACTACCTGTATCCTTTTTGGGGACGGAGCAGGTGCAGTGGTGCTGAAAGCAGAAGAGAACGGGAGATACGCACAGGTGACTCATTCCATTGGAAAAAAGGGCAGTGCGCTGACACTTACCAGCAGAAACCAGATCCGGTATGAGAATGATCCCAAAGCGTCAGAAACCTATATCAGAATGAATGGAAAAGAAGTTTTTACCTTTGCGGTATCCAGGGTGCCGGAGGCAGTGAAGGAGCTTCTTTCCAGGGAAAAGGTAGCCTGTGAGGAAATCAGGTATTATCTTCTCCATCAGGCAAATGAGCGGATCATCCGTTCTGCAGCCAGACGTATTGGTGATGAAATAAATAAATTTCCCATGAACATGGACAGGTATGGAAACACCTCATCTGCAAGCCTTCTGATCCTCCTTGACGAGATAAAAAGAAAAGGGGAACTGAAACGTGGCGACAGACTTGTGCTTGCAGGATTTGGCGGCGGGCTGACTTATGGAGCCAGTCTTATAGAATACTGAATATTTTCCGGAGGTAATAGAGATATGAAAACAAGAGTTACAGAGTTACTTGGCATTGAATACCCGGTGATCCAGGGTGGTATGGCATGGGTGGCAGATCATCACATTGCAGCGGCTGTTTCAGAGGCAGGGGGACTTGGCCTGATCGCAGCAGCCAACGCACCGGCCGAGTGGGTGAGAGATGAGATCCGTAAGGCAAAGAAACTGACAGACAAACCCTTTGGCGTAAACATCATGCTTATGAGCCCAAATGCAGATGAGGTGGCAAAGATCGTTGTGGAGGAAGGCATCAAGGTTGTGACAACAGGTGCCGGAAGTCCTGAGAAATATATGAAAGAGTGGAAGGAAGCCGGGGTGAAGGTAATCCCTGTAGTAGCTTCTGTTGCACTTGCAAGAAGAATGGAGCGCTGCGGCGCAGATGCTGTTGTGGCAGAGGGAACCGAATCCGGAGGTCATATCGGAGAGACAACTACCATGGCGCTGGTCCCGCAGGTAGTGGATGCAGTACAGATTCCGGTGATCGCGGCAGGCGGTATCGGAGACGGACGCGGAATCGCGGCAGCTTTTATGCTTGGAGCACAGGCTGTGCAGATGGGAACCCGTTTTGTGGCAACTGTGGAATGTAATGTTCATGACAATTACAAACAGACCGTTATAAAAGCAAAGGATATTGATACAAGAGTAACAGGCCGTACTACCGGACATCCGGTACGTGCCCTGAGAAACCAGATGACAAAAGAATACCTGGAAAAAGAAGCGGCAGGAGCAGGCTTTGAGGAGCTTGAGGGACTGACCCTGGGAGGATTGAGAAAGGCAGTTGTGGAAGGTGATGTGAAAACCGGAAGCGTAATGTCCGGACAGATCGCAGGAATGGTAAAAGATGTTCCCACCTGCAAAGAGCTGATGGAAAGACTGATCAGTGAGACTGAAGAGGCTATCCGCAGAAACCTTGCATTTATTCAGTAAAACAGAATGAAAGAGGAAGATCAAATGGGAAAAATCGCATTTATCTTTCCCGGACAGGGCGCACAGAGTGCCGGAATGGGAAAAGATTTTTATGAAAAATATAATACTGCAAAAGAAGTTTTTGATTTTGCCAGTCAGTGGCTTGACCTGGATATGAGAGAACTGTGTTTTGAAAAAAATGACAGGCTTGACCTGACGGAATACACACAGGCAGCACTTGTCACAACCTGTCTTGCAATGGAAAAGGTGGTGGAGGAGCTGGGGCTTCACCCGGATGTGACAGCAGGCTTAAGCCTTGGAGAGTATTGTGCCATTGAGGCAGCAGGAGGCATGGAGCTTAAGGATGCAGTGACAACCGTGCGAAAAAGAGGAATCCTTATGGAACAGGCCGTACCTGCAGGAAAGGGAAGCATGGCAGCAGTTCTTGGACTGGACACGGAAAAGATCGAGGAGGCCATCAGTGACATTGAGGATGTGAGCATTGCCAACTATAACTGTCCGGGACAGATCGTGATCACCGGACTTAAAGAGGCAGTGACAGAAGCTTCGGAAAAGCTGAAAGAGACAGGGGCAAGAAGAGTGCTTCCTTTAAATGTCAGCGGGCCGTTTCATTCTGCAATGCTTGACGAAGCCGGAAAAGAACTTGGAAAAGTTCTGGAAAAAGTAACACTCCATGAGCTTAAGATCCCTTATGTAACAAATGTAACAGCAGAGTATGTGGAAGATTGTTCAAAGACAAAGGAACTTCTTGAGAAACAGATCTCATCTTCCGTGCGCTGGCAGCAGAGCGTGGAAAAAATGATCGACAGCGGCGTGGATACTTTTGTGGAGATCGGACCTGGAAGAACACTTGCGGGATTTATGAGAAAGATAAACAGAAATGTAAATGTATATAACATCCAGACAGTTGAGGATGCGGAAAAAGTATGTGGGGAGCTGACCAAGTAAATTTTTTGGGAGATAAGAAAGGAATCGGATATGTCAGATAAAAAGATCGCAGTTGTAACAGGCGGTTCCCGTGGAATCGGAAAAGCTGTTGCCCTGGAGCTTGCCAAGGCAGGAAACCTGGTAATCATCAATTACAACGGTTCAGAAGAAAAAGCCATGGAAGTGAAAAAAGAGATCGAAGCAGCAGGCGGCCAGGCAGATGTGATGCAGTGCAATGTGGCAGATTTCAAAGCCTGCGAGGAGTTTTTCAAGGCAATTACAGAGAAATACGGGCGTGTGGATATTCTGGTCAACAATGCGGGGGTCACAAAGGACGGACTTCTCATGAAGATGAGCGAGGAGGATTTTTCCAGGGTTATTGATGTGAACCTTAAAGGCGCTTTCAACTGTATCCGTCATGTGTCAAGAACCATGCTGAGACAGAGAAGCGGCCGGATCATCAGCCTTGCATCTGTAGTGGGACTGAGAGGAAATGCAGGACAGGCAAACTATGCTGCATCCAAGGCCGGAATCATCGGACTGACAAAATCTGCGGCAAAGGAACTGGCATCCAGAGGCATCACAGTCAATGCTGTTGCTCCGGGATTCATCAGAACAGATATGACAGATGTACTTTCGGACAAGGTAAAAGAAAATATCGTGGCATCCATCCCGATGGGTACATTCGGGGAACCGCAGGATGTGGCAAAAGCAATCGCCTTTCTGGCATCTGATGATGCAAGGTATATCACAGGACAGGTACTGAGCGTAGACGGTGGAATGGCAGTTTAGGAGGATCATATGAAAAGACGAGTTGTAGTAACAGGACTTGGTGCGGTAACACCCATCGGAAACGATGTGGAGAACTTCTGGAGCGGAATTAAAGAGGGAAAAGTGGGAATTGCTCCCATTACCCGTTTTGATACAACAGGATATAAGGCAACGCTGGCAGGTGAGGTGAAAGACTTTGCGGCAAAGGACCGGATGGATCCGAGAACAGCCAGAAGAATGGAGCTTTTTTCCCAGTATGCTGTGGTGGCAGCGCTTGAGGCTGTAGAAAATGCAGGTCTGAAAATGGAGGAGGAAGATCCCTATAACGTAGGCGTTATCATCGGTTCAGGAGTGGGAAGCCTTCAGGCAACAGAGCTGAATGAGAAGAAGCTTGTGGAAAAAGGACCGTCCAGGGTAGACCCTCTTCTTGTGCCGAAGATGATCACAAATATGGCAGCCGGAAATGTATCCATCGCTGTAGGTGCAAAAGGAAAATGTACCAATGTGGTGACAGCCTGTGCAACCGGAACCCACTGTATCGGAGATGCTTTTCGTGCCATCCAGTATGGAGACGCAGATGTGATGCTGGCAGGTGGTACAGAGGGAGCAGTGTGCCCTATCGGTATAGCAGGATTTTCAAGCCTTACAGCACTTAGCACCAGTGAGGATCCTTTCCGTGCATCTATTCCTTTTGATAAGGACAGAGGCGGTTTTGTTATGGGCGAGGGTGCAGGCGTGGTGGTACTTGAAGAGCTTGAACATGCCAGAAAGAGAAATGCCACCATCCTGGCAGAAGTAGTGGGATATGGCGCAACAGCAGATGCTTTCCATATCACATCTCCGGCAGAAGACGGAAGCGGAGCTGCCCGTGCCATGGAAAATGCCATGAAAGAGGCCGGGGTACAGCCATCAGATGTGGATTACATCAATGCACATGGAACCGGAACCCACCACAATGACCTTTTTGAGACAAGAGCGATCAAGCTTGCTTTCGGGGAAGCAGCAAAAGATGTGAAGATCAATTCCACAAAATCCATGGTAGGACATCTTCTTGGAGCAGCCGGAGCAGTTGAGTTCATCGTATGTGTAAAATCCATTCTGGACGGCTTCATCCATCAGACAATGGGAACCAGGGAGACAGAGGAAGAGCTGGATCTCAATTATATGATCGGTGCTCCCGCACACCAGGAGGTACGCTACGCAATGAGCAATTCCCTGGGATTTGGCGGACATAACGGAACATTACTTGTGAAAAAGTATGAGGAGGACTGAAAATGGAATTTAAGCAGATCCTTGAGCTGATCGACCATGTATCAGCATCTGAACTGACAGCATTTACATATGAGACAGCAGATCTTACCTTAAACATGGAACATGGAAAACCGCAGGTTATCCAGACTGTAGGTCTGGAAACTGTGGATAATGTTTCCGGACAGATGATATCAGGTGGAAAATTCCGCAAGATGATCCAGGCAGCACCGGTACAGATACCGGCATCTCCGGCAGTTTCAGTGACAGACACTGCATCAGAAGCTGTGCCGGAGCGGTCAGCCTCCGATGAAACATCAGAAACACAGGAAGCATCTGCAGCTACATCAGAGTCTCAGGAGGGCAATGTGGTAACTTCACCTCTGGTGGGAACTTTTTATGCAGCTCCGTCCCAGGATCTTCCTCCCTATGTACAGGTTGGTGACAAGGTAAAAAAAGGACAGGTTCTTGCAATCGTGGAAGCCATGAAGCTTATGAATGAGATCGAAAGCGATTTCGACGGTGAGATCGTGGAGATCTGTGTGGAGAACGGCCAGCCTGTAGAGTATGGCCAGAAACTTTTCAGAATCAGATAAAAAGGACAGGTATAAAAAATGAAACATCTTGATGTAAAACAGATTGAGGAGATCATCCCACACAGACACCCTTTTCTGCTTGTGGATTATATTGAAGATTATGAACCGGGAGAATTTGCCGCAGGATACAAATGTGTTACATTCCGCGAGGACTTTTTCAGAGGACATTTTCCGGAGGAACCGGTAATGCCAGGTGTGCTTATGGTAGAAGCGCTGGCACAGGTGGGGGCAGTAGCCATCCTTTCCCTGGATGAGATGAAGGGAAAAACCGCATATTTTGGCGGTATCAACAAATGTAAATTCCGCAGAAAGGTAGTTCCGGGAGATAAGCTGCGTCTTGAGACAAAGATCATCCGCAGAAAAGGGCCTGTAGGTATCGGTTCCGCAGTTGCATCTGTTGATGGAGAAGTTGCGGTAGAGGCTGAGCTTACATTTATGATCGGGTAAGGTGATTATATGATTGGAAAGTTACTGATCGCCAACAGAGGCGAGATCGCAGTGCGGATCATCCGCGCATGCAGGGAAATGGGAATTGCCACTGTGGCTGTTTATTCTGAGGCAGATGAGGAAAGTCTCCACACCCAGCTTGCAGACGAGGCTATCTGTATCGGGCCGGGGCCTTCTGCACAGAGTTATCTGAATATGGAACAGATCATCAGTGCAACGCTGGTCTCCGGGGCAGATGCCATTCATCCGGGATTTGGATTTCTTTCAGAGAATGCAAGGTTTGCACAGTTATGTGAAAAATGCGGGATCACATTTGTGGGACCGCCCTCAAAGGTGATCCGTATGCTTGGTAACAAGCAGATCGCAAGGAAAACCATGATCGATGCAGGAGTTCCCGTAGTTCCCGGAAGCGAAGGTTCTGTGGATGACATTGAAAGCGGACTTAAGGAAGCAGAAAAGATCGGTTATCCGGTGATCATCAAGGCTGCACTTGGAGGTGGCGGAAAAGGTATGCGTGTGGCAAATACGCCGGAGGAATTTCCGGAAGCCTACGCCACAGCAAGAAAAGAATCTGAGATCGCATTCGGGGACGGAACCATGTATATAGAACATTTTGTGGTAAATCCCAGACATATTGAGTTCCAGATCCTTGCAGACAGCCAGGGAAATGTGATTCATCTTGGCGAGCGTGACTGTTCCATTCAGAGAAATCACCAGAAGATGATCGAGGAATCACCAAGTGCGGCAGTATCCCCCGAGCTTCGGGAAAAAATGGGAAAAGCCGCGGTAACTGCGGCAAAAGCAGCGGGATATGTAAATGCAGGGACTATTGAATTCCTCCTTGAGCCGGACGGGAAATTCTGGTTTATGGAGATGAACACCAGGATTCAGGTAGAGCATCCGGTAACAGAGTGGGTTACAGGGATCGATCTTGTAAAAGAACAGATCAAAATAGCTTCCGGATATCCATTGTCCATTAAACAGGATGATGTCCGTATTATGGGACATGCCATTGAATGCAGGATCAACGCGGAGAATCCGAAAAAGAATTTCCGCCCGTCTCCCGGAGTCATCAGAGGTGCACATTTTCCGGGAGGCCAGGGGATCCGTGTGGATACCTGTGTATATAATGGATGCAGGATTCCTCCCTACTATGATTCCATGCTTGCCAAGCTGATCGTCCACGGGGATAACCGGGAGGAAGCCATTGCAAAAATGCAGAGCGCACTGGGCGAGGTGATCATTGACGGTATTGACACAAACATTGATTATCAGTATGAGATCCTTAAAGATCAGGACTATCAGTCCGGAAACTTTGATACAGGCTTCTTAAGCAGCCACACCATTGCAGGAGTGAAGATCAATGAGAATTAAGCATATGTTCAAAAAAACCATTCTGGATAACCGGGAGACGGAGAGAGAGATTTCACCGGAAGTACCTGATGGCCTGATGCGAAAATGTAACGCATGTAAGGCAGCAGTATTTGTAGATGAAGTAAAACACAATCATTATATCTGTCCCCACTGTGGAAATTATTTTCATGTACCTGCACTGAAACGGATCAAAATGGTAGCGGACAGGAACAGCTTTGAAGAATGGGATGCCCACATGGAAGAAAATAATCCTCTGAACTATAAAGGCTATGAGGAAAAACTTCAGACTCTCCGGGAAAAGACAGGGCTTGATGAAGCCATTATCACAGGAAAAGCTAAGCTTCAGGGTATGAGTGTAGTTCTTGGTGTGTGCGACTGCCGTTTTATGATGTCCAGTATGGGAGAGGCAGTGGGAGAAAAGATCGCCCGGGCTTTTGAACGTGCCACAGAGGAAAAGCTTCCGGTGATCCTCTACATCTGTTCCGGCGGTGCCAGGATGCAGGAGGGACTGGTCTCCCTGATGCAGATGGCAAAAACCACCATGGCTCTTCGTAAGCACAGTGATGCGGGACTCCTCTATGTACCTGTTCTCACAGATCCTACCACAGGAGGTGTGACGGCAAGTTTTGCCATGCTGGGAGATATTATCCTGGCAGAGCCAAAGGCGCTTATTGGTTTTGCAGGACCCAGAGTTATTGAGCAGACCATAGGACAGAAACTTCCGAAAGGCTTCCAGAGAGCAGAGTTTCTTCTGGAACACGGGTTCCTGGACGGGATCATAAAAAGAGAAGATCAGAGGGAGGTCCTTTCTGAGATCCTGCGTATGCATCAGGGCACGGAACAGGGTAATGAGACAGAAAAAAACGCCACAAAAGAATCTGGCTGGAAGGAATTTGAGCCTTCCGGTGAATTTTCCGCATGGGATCATGTGCAGCTCGCAAGATCAAAAACACGACCTACAGCGAAGGATTATATCCAGGCAGTTTTTGATGACTTTATGGAATTTCACGGGGACCGTTACTGTGGGGATGATCCGGCAGTGATCGGCGGAGTGGCATTTTTCCACGGAAAACCGGTTACAGTACTGGCACAGGAAAAAGGGGAAGGAACCAAAGACAGCATTGCCCGGAATTTCGGGATGGTTTCCCCGGAGGGTTACTGGAAATCCCTGCGTCTTATGAGGCAGGCAGAAAAATTTCACCGTCCTGTGATCTGTCTGGTGGACACCCCGGGAGCTTTCTGCGGCATTGAGGCAGAGGAACGGGGACAGGGAGAAGCCATCGCACAGAATCTTTACACTCTGGCAGGACTTAAGGTTCCTGTACTTTCCATTGTGATCGGAGAAGGGGGAAGCGGCGGCGCACTTGCCTTTGCGGTGGCAGATGAGGTGTGGATGCTGGAACATTCGGTTTATTCCATTCTTTCTCCGGAAGGTTTTGCTTCTATCCTGTGGAAAGACAGCAAAAAGGCAAGAGAAGCAGCAGAGGTTATGAAGCTTACAGCTTCTGATCTTCAGAGAATGGGAATGATCGAACATGTAATTCCGGAGGAAGAACCTGTAAGCAGGGAAGAAATGGACAATGTAACAGAGTATCTGGAAAAAGGGATCCTGGAATTTCTGGAACAGTACAGAACAGTACAGCCGGATAAGCTTCTGGAAAAGAGATATGAGCGTTTCCGGAAAATGTGATCTGCTGTATATATAAAAAACAGGCTGTGTCACAGAGAATAAAACAGTGGAAAAATCTTTATATTTGTGATACCATGACATCAATAACAGAGAGTCCGGACAGGCAGAGACAGGGGACGGCCTTCCGGAAGAACAGGAGTGGGGATGAGTGTAGACAGTCGGGAAGTGATCAATGATGTGCTGGTACATCTTTTTAATGAGATCCTCCAGCTTGAAGAGGAAGCCATCATCACAGATAAATATAAAGATATTTCCAACAATGACATGCATATTATCGAGGCTGTAGGCCTTGGAGGAGGCAATATGACTTCCATTGCAGGGAAGCTGAACATTACGGTAGGCTCCCTCACAACCTCCATGAACAGCCTTGTAAAGAAAGGGTATGTAAAGAGAGAACGCAGTGAGAAGGACAGACGCGTGGTGTTCATCCAGCTTACCAACAAAGGACGTATGGCATATCACCATCATGCAGAGTTTCACAGACAGATGACAGATGCAGTTATGGAGACACTGAACGATGACGAGGCAGTGATTCTTGGCAAGGCTCTGGACGGACTGCGCAAATTTTTCAGACAGTATAAAAGCGAATAAAAGGATCACCCGGACAGGGGTATATTACCTGACTGTCCGGGTGATCTTTTTATCTGTGAAAGCAACAGGCCAGACTGACAGAGTGCGCCAGGTCTCGTTTCACAGGGGATCTATTCGTCCCAGCCGTCCTGAAAACGGATGTTAACGGAAATGTTGCGGACAACATCGCCTTCTTTCAGATCCAGGTCACTCTCCTCAGAAACAGGAGGAAGATGTCCCTCAAATTCCATTAGCTCAGTATAGATCCAGTCGTAAGCGGCTGCATTGGCATTTTCGATGGCTTCATCCAGAGTATCTCCCTTTGCCTCGCAACAGGCAAGATCCGGGAAAAACGCATTATATTTCCTGTCCTCAGTGGGACGGAAAACTGCGGGATATATGAATTTCATAGCTGATATTCCTCCTATCTTTCAATATGTCCAGTATATACCAATTCCTCTTAAGGGGCAAGTATAAGGGAAAGTCGGCTAATTATAAAGACAAATTATATATTTATAAGCGGGATGTCCTTGTAGGCCGGACAGACAGATGCTATACTGGAATCACTAGGAGGCGCACGATTATGATCTACACAGCTTTGACGAAAAAAGCCATGAAGGTGGCGTATGAAGCACATCATGGACAGACAGACCGGAGCGGAGTACCCTATATTTTTCATCCTGTCCATGTTGCGGAACAGATGGATGATGAGATCAGTACCTGTGTGGCACTTCTCCATGATGTGGTGGAGGATACGGAGATCACATTCGAAGATCTGTCAGGGGAGTTCCCGGAGGAAGTGATTGAGGCACTGCGTTTTCTCACCAGGGATAAGAGCGTGAATTATTTTGAATATATCCGGATCCTGAGAAAAAATCCCATTGCCAGGAAGGTAAAAGAAGCGGACATCAGACATAACTCGGATATTTCCAGACTTGAGAACTGCGACGATGTATCCGGGGAGCAGATCACCCGCCTGAGGGGAAGATACGCCCGTGCCCTTGAGGTTCTTCATGAACCTGTCTGATCTGAAACAGAAAAGCTGCAAAAAACAAAAACCTGCACCTCGCTGTTTAATCCCGGGGGGCAGGTTTTACAATGCCTCTGGAAGCGTTTTCCAGTTGCTGGTTAATGTAATCCGGTGTCATATCATCTGTTTCATTTTGGGGATGAACCGGAGTGGAAAGATCTGCTGTCACAGTTCCGTCATCGGAAACAAAGAAGAGATCTGTATATTTAAAAAGAGCTTCCTCTGGTGACTGACTGGAATCATCTGAGGTATATAAAACCCAGGAAGACTTCTGAAGTTCACTGGCAGTAATCGTGGGATCTTTCCGGAAATCCACGGTTTTCGGTGAATAGAAATATACAGGGACAGCGGAAATCACACAGAGAACTGCAGCAAAAACAGAAGCAAGGAATGGATGACAGCAGGTATTCTGCCCGATCCTTGAAATTCTCTTTTTCAGGAAGATACGGTTATCCCTGGAAAAATGCAGGGTGCAGGCAGGAGCAGAGGGATCTGTCACTGTGGTATTGATAAGAAGATAACCATACTGTTTCATCTGGTCTGTGGAAAAAGCTGCAAGAAGCCGTTCATCACAGGCAAGCTCCTGAACCTCTTTCAGTTCATTGAAATACACATAGATAAAAGGATTAAACCAGTGCATCAGAATACCGGCAATGGCAAAGGTCCTCCATGTAAAGTCGTGGGATTTTACATGGCACAGCTCGTGACGCAGGATAAGCTCCGTATCCTCTTCCTTCACTGCATCTGTAAGAAAAACTGCAGGCCGGAACATTCCCATGGTAAAGGGTGAAACAAAGCTGTGATACTGATAAAGTCTGGTATGTTTTCCGATATGGTATTTCTTTTTCAGATTTTCAAAAAGCTGCTGATGTGCTGTGTCCGGTTCTGTATAAGGCGCAGTCTGTCTTTTGAAACGTAAAAACCCGACTATGTTATATACAAGAACAAAACAGAGAACGGACAGCCAGATCCCGGTGAGCACCCTGTATACAGGAGCAGTTCCGGAAATAACAAATCCACCCTGAAACTGTACAATACAGTCCTGAAGTGTGACAAGTGTATCCTTGTCTGCGGAAGCAGGCAGAGATGCCGGGGAAAAGAAGTTCCGCATAATAAAATACCGGATCATGGGAACCGGAACCAGATACAGAACAAGAAAAAATTTCATACATGCGTATCGGAACGCAGCGGACATATGCCGTGGTGCTGCCGCAGATACGATAAGATAAACAAGAAACGGTAGTGTGCCTGCTGCGGACATGGCCAGCAGCAGGGTGAGCAGGATTTTCATAATGTCTCTCCGGGATGTAAAAACTGATGATTACTGCTGGTCACGGTTCAGATTATCTTCAAGGATTTTCTGAAGCTCCGAAACTTCCTCTCTGGAAAGCTGAGTGTTATAGGTGAGGGACACCAGAAGGTTCTTGATGGAACCGCCGTAGGACTGCTCTACAAAATGTCCTGCATACAGATGGGAAAGTTCAGCCTCTGTGAGCTCAGGACGATAAGATTTCTTATAGCCTTTGCGGTCGGAGTGGAGAACACCCTTCCTGATAAGACGGGTAAGATAGGTATGAAGCGTTGTCTGTGCCCATCCGTAGTCCTTCTCGTTGTTGCAGTAGTTGAGAACTTCTGCAAAAGGAAGTGGATGGTCGCTGGCCCAGAACATTTTCATAAGGTCATATTCAATTTCAGATAATCCATAGTGTGATGCTGCCATAATTATATTCCTCCTCTGTGATCATATCAGTTCAAAACCGAAAGTAATGTAACCCCTCATGCCCACCAGAACGGTTACAAAAATATTTCACAATAATTACGATGTATTTTATAGGAAAACAGTCAATCCGTCAATACTGGAATAGCAGTAACACATGGCAGTTCCTGAAACCATTGCAGACAGAAGAAAAAAAGACTATACTTATTTTCTACAATCAATGTATGTTCGGAGGAGATTAATCATGATCACAGTGGAGCTGGATCATTTCAGCCTTGACAAAATATGCGATTCCGGTCAGTGCTTTCGTATGAAGAAGCTGGGAGAGGGACGTTATTCCCTGATCGCAGGAGATCAGTATCTGGAAATGCGGCAGGATAAGGGAGTGGTGGATTTTTACTGTTCCCAGGAGGAGTTCGTCTGCTACTGGGTGGGATATTTTGATCTGGATACAGATTATGAGGAATATATAAATGCAGTAAATCCAAGGGATAAATATTTAAATACAGCAGTACAAAAAGGAGACGGGATCAGGATCCTCCGTCAGGATCTCTGGGAGATGATTGTGACTTTTCTTATTTCCCAGCAGAACAATATCAGGCGCATCAGGAAGTGCATCGAAACTCTCTGTGTCAGATACGGAGAAAAAAAAGTGACACCGGAGGGAGTGGAATATTATTCTTTTCCGTCCCCGGAAGGCTTAAGCGCAGCTACGGAAGAAGAACTTCGTGCCTGTGGTCTGGGGTACAGGGCAAGATATATTGCAGCTACATCTGCAATGGTAGCCTCAGGGGAAATTTCTCTGGATAAGCTTCGTGACATGACATATAAGCGGGCAAAAAAAGAGCTTATGAAACTGTGCGGCGTAGGAGAAAAGGTAGCAGAATGTATCTGCCTTTTTGCTCTGCATCATATGGATGCTTTTCCCATAGACACACACATCCGTCAGGTGATGGATATACATTATAAAAGAGGATTTCCCAACCGCAGATACAGAGGCATGCGGGGGATCATGCAGCAGTATATTTTTTATTATGATTTGGAGGTAGGACATCATTAAGAAGATCTTTTTAAGACTGATCCGGCCATCGGCAAGGATAAAAGATAACCGGTTATATATAAAAGGCTACAGGGGAACGGATGTGATCATCCGTACAGACAGCGAGGTTCTGAAAAAGATCCATTACAGCACTACAACTGTGAAATGTGTGCGGCTTATGTCAAAATATGACACCTGTACCAAATACATTTACAGCAGAAAAGGAAACCGCAAAAGCAGTTGCATCGTCATTCCCGGAAAACCTGCAAAAAAAGATAAAGAACTTCCAAGAGCAGTAAAGACTGTGCTTAATGCTCTTTCCTACGGAGGGATAGAGGTGGAGGCATCCAGAAGGCTGGCAGATATCAAGAAGATGGATCCAATGCGGATCTTTTACAGGACTCTGGACGCAGAGGTATATAATGGTGATTACAAGGTACCCATCAGATTGTTTTTCCCCACAGAGGAGGCTATGGAGACGGGAGCTGCTTCCGGTGGGAGTCCACCTGTGATCCTGTTTTTCCACGGAGGCGGCTGGGTCACAGAGAGCGTGGAGAATTATGAGAGGATCTGTGCCAGAATGGCTCAGTCCACAGGTCAGATCGTGGCATCTGTAGAGTACAGGCTTGCTCCGGAATACCGTTTCCCAACAGGACTTATGGACTGTTATGCAGTGGCGAAGGCATTTTATACCAACCGTTTTCTCCTTAATACAGATCCTGAGAGGATCACCATTATGGGAGACAGCGCAGGAGGTAACCTGGCAGCAGCAGTATGTATGATGGCACGTGACAGAGGAGAATTTAAGCCACAGAAACAGATCCTTATTTATCCGGCTCTTAATAACTGTTACACAGAAGATTCCCCATTCGAATCTGTAAAGACCAACGGAACCGGATATCTTCTCACTGCAGAGAAGATGGAGGATTATCTGAAGCTTTACGAAAGCAGTCCGGAGGACCGTCAGAATCCTTATTTTGCTCCGATTCTGGCATCGGATTTTCGCGATCTTCCGGATACCCTGATCCTTACTGCGGAGTTTGACCCTTTAAGAGATGAGGGGGAGGAATTTGGAAAAAGGCTTCTTGAGTCAGGAAACCATGTGGAGGTACACAGGATCAGCGAAGCTTTTCACGGGTATTTTGCCCTGGGTATCAAGTTCCTTCATGTACAGGAAAGCTTTACTTATATGAACCGTTTCCTGGAAGAAGAAAGAGAGTAAAAAGAGGAGTGTACTGTTGTGAAGAAGGAATATGCACAGTGGAGAAAACTGGATAATGCGGCGCTGGCTTTTCCGGCAGTTACAGGAAAAAACGATACCAGAGTTTTCCGTTTTTACTGCGAACTTAAGGAAGAGATAAAAGAAGAAACACTTCAGAAGGCACTGGATCTGACCATGGAAAAATATCCTTTGTTCCGTGCTGTCCTGAGGAAAGGACTCTTCTGGTTTTATCTGGAACGAAGAGATCTGCCCGCAAAAGTAAAAAAAGAAGAGAAACCGCCCTGCAGCGGATTATATATCCCCGACAAAAAGAATCTTCTTTTCCGGGTGAGCTATTATAAGGACCGGATAAACTTTGAGGTTTTTCACGGGCTTACAGATGGCACCGGTGCCATGCATTTTCTGATGGAGCTGATCAAAAATTATCTGAAGACAGCTCATCCGGAAGCAGAACTTCCGGATATCATGCAGGATGAAAATGTGACGGAAAAGGATATGGAGGAGGACAGCTTTTCTCAGTATTATTCCTCTGATGCACCCAGGAAACGGGAGCAGAAGAAGCCTGCGTTCCAGTTAAAGGGGGAGAAGCTGAGACAGGAGGATATGAGCATCACAGAGCTGTCCATTCCTGTAAAAGAAGTCCACGCCAGGGCAAAGGCAGCAGGGGTTTCCATCACCGTATTTCTCACAGCGGTGTTCATCTGGGCGATCCATGAGGAGGTTCCGAAGAACCAGGCAAAAAAACCGGTGGGACTGATGATCCCCGTGAACCTGCGAAATTATTTCCCTTCCCAGTCCATGGCAAATTTTTTCGGATGGATCGAGATAAGCTGCCAGTTTACCGGGGAGACGACTTTTGAGGATATCCTTGATTCTGTGAAGGAGCAGTTTGCCAGGGAGCTGAGTAAGGACCGGATCGCTGCAAAGCTCAACGACCTGGTAAGCCTGGAAAAAAATCCTATTCTCAGGCTGGTGCCTCTGGAGATCAAAACTCCGTTTCTTGTGGCTGGCACCACTCTTGGGGGACGGGCTATCACAGCGATCTATTCCAATGTGGGGATCATCCGTATGCCGGAGGAATACAGGGAATATATTACAAGATTCGGGCTTTTTGCAAGTACGGACAGCTTGCAGTTATGTTCCTGCTCTTTCGGGGATGAGATGATCCTAAGCTTCACATCCAAGATACCCAATGGAAATATAGAGAGGAATTTTGTGGAGAAGCTGAAAAAAGAACAGGTTTCCTGTGAAGTGCGGGAGAATGATTTCCCGGGGAAAAACAAAGATGCAGGATCTGGTGCAAAAGTATTTAAAAGCTTTACTTTTCTTTGTATCCTTGTGGCGGTTCTCTGTACAGTGGTGGATTTTCTTCCGGATGGAAAGACCGGCTGGGCGTGGTTTGTGACAGCAGGAACATTCTGTACCTGGCTGATGGTAGCTGTGGCCTATGTGAAACGGCGTAACATTCTCAAAAATGAGATGTGGCAGCTTGTGATCGTTACAGCGGCGGGAATCCTGTGGGATGTGTTTACAGGCTGGAGAGGCTGGTCTGTGGATTATCTTCTTCCATTGGCTGCCCTGGCTGTGATGTGTTCCATGGCAGGTATTGCAAAAGTACAGAAGCTGGCACAGGAAGAATATCTGGGATATCTTCTGGAAGCAGGAGCATTTGGATGGATACCTCTGGTTCTGATTCTTACAGGAACAGTCCATGTGCTGTATCCGTCTGTGATCTGCGTCTGTGTCAGTTTTCTGATGATCGTATGGCTCCTTCTCTTTAAGGGAAAAGAAACCATACGTGAGATGCACAAGAAATTCCGTGCATAATGATTCTGTGCACAGGGTAACGGGATTTATACGGATCAGAAGTGGAAATCTTCGTAATCCTCAGGTGTAAATTTGTGATAGATGATGTGCTCGCCTTCCAGGGAGAGACAGTAGCGGTAATCATCCGGAACACCATCCTCAAAATATACCAGATAGTCAAAGCCTGTTCCTGTTGTCTTTTCCACATGTACATGGTCTGAATAAGAACGGAATACTGTGAGGACTTCATCCGGCGTGCAGCCATGGCGGGCTACAGTATTGATAAATTCCACAAGAAAATCATTTGGTTTCATATTGATATGGACATAATCGGAAGCTTCCGGCGGAAGGGTGATACAGAATCGCTCATTTTTGCAGGAAGCTTTTGTTTTGCCAAGGCGGGGCTCTGCGTAAGAAGAAAATTCCTCCATTACATGAAGCATTTCTTTCTCAGTAAGAGAGGTGCCCAGAAGGCGGTTCAGAGACTGGAGGGGATAATAAAAGCGTGTTACGCCACTCATATATCCGATTTTGATCTGCTGTTCCTGGATCATATCCAGAAGGTTGTTTTCAAGTTTTGTAAAATTCATGATATCAGATTCCCCTTTCTTTTATTTCTGTGACGGACTCTTTTTATTATATTTCAGATTCCGTTTTTTTGGCAGATATCATTGAGACAGCAGCGGTCACAGTATGGCTTTGTCCGTGCTGTACAGACATCTCTTCCATGGTTTACCAGACGGTGGCAAAGATCATTGCCTTCTTCCGGTGGAATGATCTTCCACAGTGCCATCTCTACTTTTTTTGGATCCCTGATCCCATCCACAAGACCGATGCGGTTGGAGAGACGGATGCAGTGTGTGTCTGTTACAATGGCAGGCTTTCCAAAAACATCACCCATGATAAGATTGGCACTTTTGCGGCCAACACCGGGCAGTTTGAGAAGCTCGTTAAAATCATCCGGTACCCTGTCGTGATACTGTTCGTGGAGGATGCGCATGCAGGCGCTGATGTCACGGGCCTTGCTTTTTCCAAGACCGCAGGGACGGACAATTGCTTCGATTTCTTCCGGGGTGGCAGCGGCAAGGGCGGCAACGTCCGGGTATTTTGCGTAGAGATCCTGAACCACCACGTTGACACGGGCATCGGTGCACTGGGCTGCCAGACGGACACTTACCAGAAGTTTCCAGGCATGGTCATAATCCAGGGTACAGTCTGCGTCAGGATATTCGTCTTTCAGACGTCTGATGACCTCCAGGGCCAGTTCCTGTTTTGTCATGTGTATATCGATCCTTTCAGAATGGTATAAATACAAAGTTCTGTATGTGCGGCAAAGCGGTCTGCAAAAATGTTTCGCATATACTTTGCTGCAAACAGTTACAGGATAACACAGGCATCCGGGAATTACAAGATTACGGGAATCGGGAAGCCTGTAAGAATCCCCCCCGGGGGCTTGTTAAAACTGTATCAATTTGATACATTTATCATATTCATAAGGGGAAATTCCCCAGACAATTCGGAGGGTATATTTTGGAAAAACTGCTTGATGAGATCGAATCATACTGGAATACCAGAACAGAAGGGTATTCCGAGGTAAACCATAAAGAACTTGAGGGAACCCAGAAGAAAGCATGGCTTAAGGTGCTGACCAGCCAGTTCCCGGATAAAGCCAAGGATGAGCTCAGGATCCTTGATATTGGAACAGGCCCGGGATTTTTCCCCATGATCCTGGCAGAGGCAGGATACTATGTGGATGCGGTGGACTACACAGAAGGTATGCTGGAAAAAGCAAAAGAAAATGCAGGAGATCTGTGCAGAAATATCCATTTTCAGCGGATGGATGCACAGGCGCTTGAGTTTCCGGATAATACTTTTGATGTGGTTATATCAAGAAACCTTACCTGGAATCTGGAGCATCCGGAAGTGGCTTATAAAGAATGGACCCGTGTGCTGAAACCAGGAGGAAGACTTCTGAACTTTGATGCCAACTGGTACAGCTATCTCTACGAGGAAGAACAGCGTAAGGCATACGAAAAAGACCGCAAAAATGTGGAGAGCAACAGTCTGGATGATCATTATCTCTGCACGGATATTGAGCGTATGGAGCGGATCGCCCTGCAGGTGCCTCTGTCAAAGATCAGACGTCCTCAATGGGATGTAAAAGCCCTGCGGGAGGCCGGACTTCTGGGGATCAGCACAGATACGGAAATCTGGAGATCCGTGTGGAGCGAGGAGGAGAGGCTGAATTACCAGTCAACGCCAATGTTCATGGTAACCGGTGTGAAGCCGGATAAGTTCCTGAATCTTCCGGTGATCCCGGGACAGCGTACAGACGGATTCCTGGAGATCGGCGGGGAGTTTTCCCTTCCTGCAACAGTGATCCGTGGAAAAAATCCGGGCAAAACCGTGCTGATCACAGCGGGAGTTCATGCAGGAGAGTATGTGAGTATCCAGACTGCCATTGAGCTTGCAACAAGGCTGAAGCCTGAAAAGATCAACGGTCAGGTGGTGATCATCAAGGCACTGAACCGTAAGGATTTTGAGGAGCGTAACGGCAGTGTGTGTCCGGAAGACGGTAAGAACCTGAACCGTGTATTTCCGGGAAAAAAAGATGGAACAAGAATGGAGCGGCTGGCAGCGGCTGTGACGGAAGAGCTTTTTTCCAGGGCAGATTACTATATCGATCTTCACTGTGGTGATGATTATGAGGCGCTGACTCCTTATGTATATTATGTGGGAGTAGTGGCACCGGAAGTTGTGGAAGCCTCAAGAAAAATGGCTGAGCAGGTAGATGTCCCATATATGGTGCCTTCCCAGGTAAGCACCGGAGGAGCATACAATTATGCGGCATCCCGGGGAATCCCAAGCGTGCTTCTGGAGAGAGGATGTCTTGGAACCTGGAGCCAGGAAGAAGTAAATTCCATGCGCCGTGATGTGCGGAATATTCTGTGCAGCATCGGCATGTATAATGGTGTGCGTTCCCACAGTACCTACTATCCTCTGAAAGTGGAGGATGTGCGTTATCAGTGTGCAAGTGTAAGCGGCATGTGGTATCCCAGAAAAAAACCGGGCGACATTGTTTTCCGTGATGAGATCATTGGAGAGATCCGTGATTATGAAGGCAATCCCCAGGAGATCTGCCGGGCGGATATGGATGGAGTGATCCTTTATCAGGTGGCAAGCCTTCAGGTTATAGAGGAAGGCCCGGTTATCACTTACGGCAGTATTGTGCGGGAAAAAGATGAGCGCAAGACCAGGATCGCACAGTACTGGACAAAACGAAGTGACAGTTTTCTTGAGCAGAGAAGAGCAGAGCTTCACAGTCCTCTTGCAGACCGCTGGATGAGGGAACTGAAGAAATATATTCCGGGAGACCGGAAGCTTAAGATCCTGGATGTTGGATGCGGAACAGGGTTTTTTACCATTCTTTTAAGCAGGGAAGGCCATGAGGTGACGGGGATTGACCTGACTCCGGATATGATCTCCCATGCAGAAAAGCTGGCAGGGGAAGAAAATGCAGACTGCCGTTTTGCAGTGATGGATGCGGAAAATCCGGAATTTCCAGATGGAGAGTTTGATGTGATCGTTTCCAGAAATCTTACATGGACACTGCCGGACGCAGAACATGCATACAAAGAATGGTTCCGCGTGCTGAAACCGGGCGGGATCATGGTGAATCTGGATGCCAACTATGGTGCTGCGGATTTTGCGGATACTGCGGATCTTCCGGAAAACCATGCCCATCATCAGATACAGGATGAACTGATGCAGGAGTGCGAGGACATCAAACGTCAGCTTCCCATCAGTTCCTTTGTACGTCCTGCCTGGGATCTGGAAACTCTGGGAAAAATGGGAATTGAGGAGTTTTCCTTTGATCTCGGTATCAGTAAACGCATCTATATTGAAAAAGATGAGTTCTATAATCCGACACCGATGTTCCTGATCTACGCCAGAAAGCAGGGGTGACGGGATGCTCAGTATCAAACAGCTTCAGTATTTTGCTGCCTGTGCAAGGACAGGTTCTTTCAGTCAGGCTGCAGAGCTGCTTTTTACCACCCAGTCCAATGTGAGCAAAGTGATAAGATCCATGGAAGATGATATGCGTACCCAGCTTTTTGTACGTCATGCAAAAGGGATAGAGCTGACCCCTGAGGGGGAGCGTGCCAATGTTCATGTGCGGAAGATCCTGGAAAGCATGGATGAGCTGGAAATGCAGAAGCAGCCTCTTGCAAAAAGCAGCCTGAGCATATGTTTCCATCCAAGCTCCTGGTTTGCGGATACTTTTGTAAGATATTATGAAAGCCATAAGGAGGATGATCTTCATTATCAGGTGTATGCAGCAGATACCCATGAGATCGTGAGACGGGTAAAATCCCGCCAGGATGATATGGGTTTTGCTTATGTGATGCAGAATCAGCTTGCAGTTTTTCAGTATTTTCTTTCCAGAAATTATCTGGAATTTGAATCACTGACTGAGACGGATGTAAATATATACGCCGGGAAAAAAGATTCAGAGTCAGATACAGGGGATTTCAGGATGTCCCAGATGAGGCTGATCCAGAGATTTCCGGATGAATTTTCGCCTGACAATTACAGGAATCTTGTGGAGGAAAACGGTCATTCTGCAGTAGAGGCAGAGACTGTTGTAGTGACAAACAGTGATTATATTGTGGAACGTCTTCTGGGATCCGGTGAGCTGTGCAACATCAGTGGAGCGGATCTTTCCGGACGGGATTCCGGATATTCCAGGGTAAAGTATACGTTTCCGGGAGAAGGACAGAGACTTGTCTACGGATGCATCAGCAGAAAAGGTGAGGAACTCAGTGCGCAGGGAAGGGATTTCCTTGAATTTGTAAAAAGAAGCTTTTAACCGGAGCTATAAAAGATAAAGAAAAAGACCAGCCGGGATTTTTCTGTACGGAACAGAGATTCAGTTACAGAAGGATGCCGGCTGTTTTGCTATCCGGAATAAGAAAAGCGGAATACATATCCATGCCGGATCCGACTGATCCAATATCCCCGTACCGGGGTTGTATGAATTTTGCCAAATGATAAAATAATATCAACAGCACAATCCATGTGCTGCATCTAAAACACTGTAATGCACACAACCTCCGCGCACTCCTGTTTGTGCATACAAATGTTTTGTCGAATAATAACACGACCCTTTCAAAAGCAGTTATGGTTTTTGATTCCATAACTGCTTTTGAAATATGAACGCAAATCACGAAGCGATCGCGATCATGAGCATGCAGCAGAGCAGAATGGGAACAACTGCTTTATGGGACGTGGGAAAGGAACAATATGAACAAAGGAAATAAGATAGGTGCCCGGATCCTGAAAAGGATCATTTTGCTTGCGGTAGTTATGTTTCTGCTGTCTGTCGTGGTTTTCTGGATGGCAAGACTTGCACCGGGAGATCCGCTGCAGTCCTTTTACGGGGATTCTCTTGAGATGATGACCAGTGAAGAGATAGCTGCTGCCAGGACAAGGCTGGGACTTGATCAGGGAATCGCAGTACAATATGTAAAATGGCTCACCAATGCAGTTCATGGAGAGTTCGGACTGTCCTTGAAGTACAGGCAGCCAGTCATGAATGTGATAAAACCGCTGATCGGGAATACTCTGATACTGGGGGGAGTCGCCTATGTAGTGATCTTTACGCTGGCGATCCTGATCGCAATATTCTGTACTCTTCATGAAGATCAGTGGATCGACCGTCTGATCTGTAAGATTGGAACAGTAGCCTTTTATGTGCCGGCTTTCTGGCTGGGGGTGGTACTGATACTGATCTTCAGCGTAAATCTGGGATGGTTTCCGAGCAGTGGTGCTTATGATGTCGGAATGGCAGACAGCATTGGCAATCGTATCAGACATATGGTACTTCCGCTTGTGGTTATGATATTCAGTCATCTGTGGTATTACGCATATATGATACGAAACAAATTTCTGGATGAGGTACGGAAAGATTATGTATTGCTTGCCAGGGCCAAAGGGCTTTCCAAAAGAAAAATTCTGTGGAAACACTGTCTCAGAAATGTAATGCCTACCATTGTAAGTATTATGGCGGTTTCAGTCCCTCACGTAACCGGTGGAACAGTGACCGTTGAAGCAGTATTCAATTATGCAGGTATTGGAAATCTGGCAGTGGAATCTGCCAAATACCATGACTATAATCTTCTGATGGTAGATGTGCTGATCACAGGCTTTATCGTATTTTTAAGCAGTTTTATTGCACAGACTGTTAATGAGGAGATCGATCCGAGAATGAAAGATTCAGAGGTGAGAGTATGGTAGATAACAGTATGATTTCCGAAGAAGAGCTTTTCCAGGTGGTAGGTCCTGGGTGGAAAACGTATGAAGTTCAAAAAAGAAAGAGAACCTTTAGGGAAAAGCTGAAGGGAAAACCGATTTTCTCCATGATCCTGCTGCTGATAGTTGTATTGGGATGTGTATTTGCGAATTTTGTGGCAAATCATGATCCTTCAGGATTTTATCTCCGGAATCTGAATACACCGCCTGGAGGGGAATTTATTTTTGGAACGGATTCTCTTGGAAGAGATATCTACTCCCTGATCTGGTATGGAGGAAGAGTATCTCTGGTGATCGGAATTTCAGGAGCAGCGATCATTACTGTGATCGGTGTTACCTACGGATGTATCAGCGGAACGGCAGGACCAAAGGTTGATTCGGTCCTGATGCGATTTACGGAAATGTGTGGAAGCATTCCAACACTTCTTATGATACTGATCTTATCTGCTGTTTTTCAGGCAGATGATGTGATCAGCATTTCCGTTATCATTGGTATTACCGGATGGTTTGCACTGGCCCGTATCGTAAGAAGTGAAGTGCGGCAGATTCGGAACAGCGATTATGTGATGTATGCAAGACTCTGCGGAGGAGGCTTCGGATATGTGATGTATTATCATCTGATACCGAATTTTGTTTCAGCGATCATGTTTGTGGTGATCTCATCTGTCAGTAGCTGTATCACTATGGAATCTACTTTAAGCTTTCTGGGACTGGGACTTCCGGCAGATGTAGTTTCCTGGGGAAGCATGCTTTCCCTGGCTAATAAAGCGCTGATCATGAATACCTGGTGGGTGATCGTGATACCGGGAGTTTTTCTGGTGGTTACTCTGATGTGTATTACCAGTGTGGGAAGCTTTGTAAGAAGCGAAGTGAATAATAAATACAGCAATCTCTGATGGAAAAGGATATGTGGAATAGTGCCGGTATCTGCCGGGATATGGATAAACCCAAACGAAGTGTGGATAACCGGTTCGAAAATAAGGAAAGATGAGGAAAACAAAAATGAAAAAGAGAACAGGGAACAGTCACGGAAAGAAATATGCAGCAGTAACCCTTGCGGCAGTGACAGCAGTGTGTACGGGAGCTGTAACAGGAGGTACAGTAACCGCATTTGCAGCAGAAGAAAACAAAACACTGGTTTATGCAGGAGAGTCAGAAAGTACGATCAATCCCCTTCTGAACAATCATGATGAGCTTCCGGATCTTATTTTTTCCGGCCTGATGAAGTATGATGCAAATGGAAAACCGGTAGAGGATCTTGCAGAGAGCTATACCTTTGATAAAGATACCAATACTTATACTTTTAAACTTCGTGATGGTGTGAAGTGGCATGACGGAGAAGATTTTAATGCTGAAGATGTTGTATATACTTACAAAGAGCTTACAGAGGATGAAACTCTGGGCGCAAGCATTACCAGCAATTATCAGGACATCACAGATATCGAGGCACCGGATGATAAGACAGTAGTATTTACTCTTGACCAGTATGACGCAGCAATGCTGGATTATTTTACTATGGGAATCCTTCCGGAGCATCTTCTTGAAGGTGAAGATGTAAATACAACATCTTTTAACCAGAATCCGGTAGGAACAGGACGTTATAAGTTTGAAGACTGGGATGCCACAGGTGGAATGATCACACTGAAACGAAATGAAGACTACTATGGAAAAGTTCCGAATATTGAAACAGTAGTATACCGTACCGTATCTGATGAGACTACCAAGGCAACTATGCTCCAGTCCGGAGAAGCTGATCTTGCATGGCTGAATTCCAACTATGCTTCCCAGTTTAAGGACAAGGACGGATATAATTACTGGGAGTTTACAACAGCAGATTACCGTGGAGCTGCCATGGATATGAGCACGGATTTCTGGAAGGAAAACGGAGATTCCATTGGCGTTCTGAACTATGCACTGGATAAAGATTCCATTATCGCAGGTGTTCTGGCAGGTCAGGGAGAGCCGGCGTACAGCCCGATCCAGAGAAATCCTCTTGGAACTGACAAAGAAGCAAATATTTATTCCTATGATCTGGATACCTTTGCAGAGAAGATGGAAGAGCTTGGCTGGAAAAAAGGTGATGATGGCATCTATGAGAGAAACGGGCAGAAATTCCATTTCACTATTCAGGTCCGTGACTATGAAGAGGAGCGTGTGGATATTGCCAATGTCATGTCAGATATGCTGAAACAGGCCGGTGTGGAGATGGAAGTAAAACTGGTGACAAAATTTGACTGGGATGCAGGATATAATGGATTCCTTGCAGGCTATTCAACACAGTTCGATCCGGATATGGCATATGTAAACTTTGTGACAGATGCAAGTGGAAATAATATGCATTATTCCAATGCAGATGTTGACAAATATCTGGAGGAAGGACGTCACGGTGAAACAGAGGAAGCACGAAAAAAATCCTATGGAGAGTTTGAAAAGGCTTATGCGCAGGCGCCTGGAATTCTTCTGGTAGCTTATCTCCAGGGTGATTATGTAGGTGTTTCCGGAATTTCCGGACTGGATACCACACGTGTTCTCGGACATCATTCCGTAGGCGTTATGTGGAATATTGAAGACTGGACTATTACAAAATAAGGGAAAAAATATGCAGGAAACCGTTTTGGAATTAAAAAACTATTCGGTAAGCTTTGACACACCGGACGGCGAGGTACAGGCCGTCCGGAATGTGGATCTTTCTGTGAAAAAAGGAGAGATCCTTTGTATCGTAGGTGAATCCGGATGCGGAAAAACAGTGATGTGCCGCAGTGTGATGAAGCTGTTGCCGCCAAATGCCAGGGTGAAAAATGGAGAAATCCGGCTATGCGGAGAAAACATTACAGATTATAAAAGAAAAAAGATGGAGAGGCTGTGCGGAAGCAAGGTAAGTATGGTGTTTCAGGATCCTATGCTGACTCTGAATCCTACGATCCCTGTGGGAAAACAGATCACAGAAGCGATCATCAAAAATCAGAAAGTATCCAGGGGTGATGCTGAAAAGAAAGCGATAGAAATGCTGAAGCTGGTAGGAATTTCGGATGCAGAACAGCGATACGGACTTCAGCCTCATTTTTTTTCAGGCGGAATGAGACAGAGATGTGTTCTTGCTATTGCGCTGGCATGTAATCCGCAGATTTTGTTTGCGGATGAAGCTACCACGGCTCTGGATGTAACTGTGGAAGCCAAAATCCTGGATCTGCTTCTGGAAATTCGGGAAAAAACAGGAATCAGCATTGTATTTGTATCACATGATCTGGGAGCTGTTGCAAGGATCGCAGACAGGGTTGCCGTAATGTATGCAGGAAAGATCGTTGAGATCGGAACAGCAGAAGAAGTTTATTATGATCCAAGACATCCGTATACATGGGGACTTCTTTCTTCCCTTCCATTTTTTACAAATAAAAAAGGTGTGTTGAATCCTATTCCGGGAATGCCGCCATCACTTTTGAATCCCCCACAGGGGGATGCTTTTGCTGTCCGGAATTCTCAGGCCCTTGCCATTGATTATAAAAAAGAACCGCCGATGTTTAAGGTCAGTGAAACCCATTATGCTGCCACATGGCTGCTGGATGAGAGGGCTCCCAAAGTAGAAAAACCTTCATTTCTGAAAAAAAGACAGCAGGAGCCTTGCATCTGTGGCCAGGATAACCTGACATGGGAAAAAGCAACGCCTGATCTACAAAGAAAAGATTCTGTGGAGAAGGAAATACTGATAGAAGCTAAAAATCTGAAACAGTATTTCCGTATCCGTTCAGATTATACTATACGGGCAGTAGATGATGTTTCTTTTGGAATCCGGGAAGGCGAGATCATGGCACTGGTTGGTGAGACCGGATGCGGAAAATCCACAACAGCCAGGACCCTGGCCGGAATTTATCATCCTACAGGTGGAGAACTCTTTTACAGGGGAGAGAAGCTTTCGGATAAAAAAAATACTTTCGGACTGAAGCGAACAGGTGACAACGATATCAGAAAGCAGATGCAGGGAGAGATCCAGATGATTTTTCAGGATTCTGGTGCGGCTTTAAATCCAAGAATGAACATCCGGCAGATCATGCTGGAACCGATAAAGATCAGCCGAAGGATCAGGGATCGGGAGCTTCTGGAAAATAAGCTTAAGGAAATCCTGAAAGAAACCGGACTGGATGAAAGCATCCTTTCCAAAAGGCCGGGAGAGCTTTCCGGAGGCCAGAGGCAGAGAGTGGCGATCGGAAGAAGCCTTCTTATGGAGCCGCACCTTATTATTGCAGACGAACCAATTGCCTCTCTGGATATTTCCATTCAGGCGCAGATCGTTATGCTGTTTAAAAGGCTTCAGAAAGAAAAGAAGTTTTCATTTCTGTTTATTGCCCATGATCTGTCGATGGTGCGGTTTTTGAGTGACAGGGTTGGTGTAATGAAAAACGGAAAACTGGTTGAGCTGGCACCAACGGAAGAGCTTTTTGGAAATCCCTGTCATCCATATACAAGATCTTTGCTTTCGGCAATACATGTTCCAGATCCGGTGTCAGAGCGGGGACATGCACTGATCGAATACAATGAGATACAGAGTCAGGAAGAAAACTGGCTGGAAATATCACCGGGACACAGAGTACGGGGTGAAGTATACAGTGGGGCAGAATGTTATTCATAAAAAGGAATACATATACATGACAGAATGGAATAGGTGAAATCCCCCTACGGGGGTTGTGACAGAGCAGGAGGATTGTTAAACTTTTATTATGTCATAGGAAATTACTCCGTAATGTTCCAATGACATAAAAAAGCCCTCCGGGCAGGATCGCACTGCGTCGGAGAGGAATTATGTCGCTGAAGCGACCCGCCGCAGGCGGAGAAT